>JAEEGL010869055.1_pt1 | contig 36131 bp, 30 predicted proteins | sample 9134231 | NCBI WGS metagenome assembly JAEEGL01 (sample SAMN16246548, study PRJNA631951) | gut metagenome | biome: gut microbiome; feature: rumen; material: fiber-attached | host: Bos | place: Iran: Karaj | collected 2018-10
AATTTCTATGTAATTTTCGAATTTTCTTTTCGCTGTTTCTCTAACTATATAACTTTTTCCAACTTGTCTAGCACCATATATAATAAGTATTTTTTGAGGTGCTTTATCATCGTAATACTTATCTAGTTCATATTGCATTTTTCTTTGTAACATAATCATACCCCTTTTGTTAAAAGTGTTTTTCTAATATAATTATATTACAAAAAAAGTGTTTTTCCAATATTTTTTTTCAGTAAAAAAGTTGTTTTTCTAATAAAAAGAAAAAAGCACTATAAAGTGCTTTATTCGAACTATGAATATATTACTTCCCTTGGCTTTTTTAGATAAAGCCTAATTAATGGAAGTAAACTTGAAATGATAATAACTATTATTAAGTATATAGTCATAATCAGTATATCATTTAATTCTATTCTATATACCTTAAAAGGTAACTCAGTATAACTTCCCATAAACTGCAAGAAAGGAATAAACATAAATGTTCCTACTAGAAGAGTTAGTCCAAATACAATTAATCCTACAATTGTATTCCTTAGAAGATATTTTGTGATAATGTCTCTTCTTCTTGCCCCTATTGCGCGCAAGATTCCTATTTCATGCATTTCGCTTTTAATATCAATTGACAATAAGTATGCAAATAATACTCCAGCAAAGACAGCAAACATTGTAGCAACAATTATTAATCTAAATCCAAAATCTTTTCCTTGTTTGCAATCGTCGTAATAACCAGCTGAATAACAATCAACAAACCCAAGGTTATCATCGTCATAAACATTTTTTATTAAATCCATTGAATCACTGCTGTTATCACATAAAACTTGAATGATTGATTTATTTTCTGGCATATCACTAATATGTCTATAGAACATGCTGTGAACTCCATGGCGGCTATATCTTGAATAACTAGTATAATAACTCTTATTCATATCATAATAATCTTTGTTTTCAACTTTATCAGTTTTACCCAAGGAATAATCTTTTATTGGCTTAAATTTCTCGATATCATAATTGGTATCAATTACTCCTCTAATTGTATACCCGTCAAAGGCAGTTAATCCAATAATGTCTTCATAATCCTCTATAATAATATCTGAATAATCGCTTGCTGTAAATCCGCATAGCATTATTACCTCGCATATATATTTGGATATTGCTACATCATTTTCTCCCCAATTAGAGTTAGGTGCTTCTCCAGCAATAACTTTGAATTTCAAATTGTCAATAGATTTATCATCAATATAACATATTCCATGCATACTATCAGAATAATACTCTTGTTGAGCATCTGTTAAATTACTAGCTGTTCTTATACACCAATTTTTGCATTCATAAACTGGATAAAACGATGTTTTCCTATATGTTGAAACATATCCTTCATAATCTGTTTTAGACAAATAATTGATTGTGTCTTTATATTTGTTAGGTGCAATTTGAACCATGGTAGGAACAGGCTCAAAAAAAATATAATTATTATAATTTGCTATTCTTTGTAACGTTTTATAACCTGTTTCTGTTCCAAAAACATATGCTGAGATGAATAAAGAAAAGGCAAATGAGCTTAAAAAAATCAACAATAATATTCTAACTGGATGTTTAATTAGAGATTTTAAAGAAAATGCTAATAAAGTTAAAAAGCTAATGTGTTTGCTTTTTATCTCGGCTGGCTTTTCGCTTTTTTCTGTTACGAAAGCCTCAGTTGTTACCAATCCATCACTAATACTAATTATTCCGTCCCCAAAATATCTTGCCGATTCAACATCATGAGTTACTATAATAACAAGTTTTTCTTGTGAAACTTTTTTGAACAACTCGAATATTTCTTTACCAGTTTCAGAATCTAATGAACCAGTAGGTTCATCAGCTAAAATTATTTTAGAATTCTTAGCCAATGCCCTAGCAATTGCAACTCTTTGCTTTTGTCCCCCTGATAGCTCATTAATCTTTCTATTTGAATATCCATTTAACCCAACATATTTGAGCGAATCAATAATCGCCTTATCGTCCTTTTTTCCTTGAAGGTTTGTCCCGATAAATATATTTTTATAAACATCATAATCCGCCAACAAATTATTATCTTGAAAAACAAATCCTATTATTGATGCACGGTAAGCATCAAGTTTTGATTCTGACATATTACTAACTAGAAAATTATTGTAATATATATTGCCAGAATCAGGAACATCAATTCCACCTATGATATTAAGAAGAGTTGTTTTTCCTGACCCGCTTTTTCCACAAACAAAATATAATCCTTTTTCGGGCAATTCGAAAGATACATTTTTTAATGCCTCTATTTTTTCATATTTAGTTTTGTACTCTTTATTAATACCTTCTAATCTTAACATTATATCATTCCTTATAATTTTTTATCTATATAATAATATGAACCAAAATAGCCACCTAATCCATATCCTCCATTGTAATATCCTTTACCGCCTATTCCGTATCTTCCGGCAGAACCACCAGATCCATGACTTCCTAGGCTAAATTTACTTGGACCATTTGCACCACCATTTCCACCGTTTCCACCGTTGCCTCCAGTTCCACCATTGCCTTGATTACCAGAAGAAAACCATACATAATCTTTATTATAAAAATATGATGCCGAATAAATGCTTGTGTTTCCGGCTCCACCGTCGCCACCGTTTCCACCATTTCCGCCGTTTCCGCCGTCACCGCCGTTCCTGCTTATTACTAATGAGCCACCACCAGCTCCACCATCACCACCACGGCCTCCATTTCCACCGGCTCCACCTTTTCCGCCGTCGCCTCCGAAAATTGCTATTTTTCCATTGCAAGATGCATAAACATATATGTATTGTGAACTAATGGCATAGCCACCTGTCCCTCCTGTGCCCCCATTAGTTCCATTGCCACCATCTTTACCATCTTTTCCGTTCCCTAAGAAAATTCCGCTTGCAGCACTACCATCTTCTCCGCGCAATCCATCATTTCCTCTTCCGCCGTTACCTCCAGAGCCACCAATAACATATAAATATGAATTACTATCCTCTGCTTTAAAATTAAGATTTGAATAATGCATATTAATCGCCATACAGCCTGTATCTCCAGTTCCACCAGCAACTCGTGAATTAGCACCAGCTCCTCCTGTTATTCTACATTTTCCTTTATATGTCAAATATAAGTCAAAACTTATTGTACCATAATATGAAATTGTATCATATCCAATTGATGCTTTTATTTCTAGGTTTTCTATTGTGATATAAAGATTGTTTGTATTATATCTATTTGATATATTGATTCTAAAACTAGTATAACTTTTATCAGTGTTTCCTACTATTATTACATTATAAGCACTTGGGGATATTGTTAAAACAATTGAAGAATTGCTGTTGGCGTTGCTAACATCAATGCACTCATAATCGTACACTGTACGTGATGTACTACAAGCAATTCTTTTATAATCCGACCACTTAGCAGTTATTTCCATATCACATAAATATTGTGTAACATTAAACTTCTTGATTTCCTTTCCCATGTATGTCCAGTATAAAAAGTCATATGATGTTTTGAAAGGTGTTGGCAATTCTATTATCCCCGATTCGCATGTATAAGTTTTTATCAAATTATTACATGTTCCTCCATTCAATTCATAGTTGATATTATAAACAATTGGTTCAAGCAATGCTTTTAATCTACATTTTTCTGTTTTATCCCAAATGGCAATTCCGTTACCTTCGCTATCTGTATATACTATTCCGTTATCTTCCCAACCGCAAAAGCGATAATCTCTCCTTTGAATTTTAGGAACAGGTAGCTTATAATCAGTTGAGCCATAAGTTACATAATTTTTATTACCTATTTCATCTATTTTTTCAATCGAAAGATATTCAATTGAATTAATGCTTTCTACTTCACATTCATATACATTAGGAGTAAGTTTTGTAGAGAATTTAATATCCTTATTATCGTATGAAGCCAAATAGAACTCACCTACATACCAAGGTATTTCTATATCATCTGACTCCCATCCATCAAACATATAACCATCTATTACTTCTGTGAATGATGGAACTATAAATGAAGAAAAATTATTAACTTCTAATTGATTTTTCAATTCATCATTAGCATAAAAACTAATTTGTATTTTTTGTTCTTTAATAAAATCTGCCATTTCATCCCATTTACATATATATTCATCCTTTAAATCATAGGCAACATAGATATCAATGTCATTTCTAGCAAAGGAATATTCTCTTGCTTCAGGGACATGAGAACAGTTCAAATAAATTATTTTTTTCTTTTGGTTATTGTTGGAAGCGCCAAGCCCTTCAAACGCACTTTCGCCTATAGTAATAATGTTTTTATTTATATGAATAACATCTAGTGATTTGTTATTAATACAGGCATAGTTATCAATATATAAAGTATTCTCATTTATAAAATAATCCTTTATAGATGAATTCATTGGCAACATATAAAACGTTTTATAATCAGAGCTATATAATCCATATTGATTATCTATTGCAAAATATTTATTACCACTAGTTTTTCTTATCGTTTTTAAGTTTTTGTTACAAGCAAATGCGCCTGAACCTAACTCACATAAATTATCATTAATATAAATCGAACTAAAATTGCAATTGTAAAAAGCTTTTTCACCTATTGCTATTAATGATAATGGTAATCGACTCGCACTTCCATACAATAATCTATTTAATTTAATACAATTAACAAATGAATAAGAATTAATTGTTTTTATTGCTGATGAATTAGAAAAAACAACTTTATACAAGGATGAATTGTTTGCAAAAGCAAAAAAACCAATTTCAATTATTGTATCAGGAATATTTATAGTTAAATTTGAACTACCATTAAATAGGTTAGCAAAAGCATAATCCCCTATTTTTACGACTCTCTTTCCATCTATTTCTGATGGTATAATTAATTCACTAATATTCGTATTTCCTCTATATGAAACGATTTCTATAGTATTATCATCAAGTTCATTATATAAATAACTTGTTTGATTTGATGAAATATTGATTTTTGATAAAATAAAATGTATTATTTCGTCATCTCTTGGTTCAAGATTATGAACAACCGCTGGCATATTATTCATAGCAATTTTACTCACATCACAATTATCCTTTGTAAAGCACTTTGAAAAAGTTTTAAAACCATAGTTGTTCTGCTTATTTCCAGAAGCGTGATTATCTTTGCCTAGTTGAGAGTTTAAATCAACTAGCAAATCATTCATGAAAAAAGCACTACCTAAAATTGGACAAATTGCTTTTATGTTCTCATAATAATTCGAATTAGTATCATAATACTGTATATCTTCTGCAATTTGAAGAGCTGCTTCTATATCACTTAGTTCATATCCTTCTTCACGCGCAAAGTTTAATAACTTGTCGCCTAATGTTCCTATACGATCTAAAGAACGAGTAATCCCTTTACAATAACTAATAAGATATTTTAGAGCCTGAAGTCCTGAATCGCTAATATAATCTCCAACAAGTTCATCGTCTTCTATCAATCTATCAAAGATAAAATCTGTATTAGAATAACCTCCAATAGCATATGCATTAATGTTATGATACAATCTATCAAATCCATTATTCCAACGATTGTAATAACTCAAATATAAATCTCTATCTATTACATCATAGTATCCATCATATACTATATCATCTTCATCTGAACACATTCCTTTCCCTAAATCTGTGGCGGCAGTATCGCTTCCAAAATATGGCGTACCAATACTAAACAGTCCATCCACTAAATCAGGATGGTCAAGTGCATATTGAAGATTAGTAATTCCTCCTCTACTATGTCCTATTAAATTTATTTTTGGAAGATATCCTCCATTTAAAACCTTAATATCATAAATTACTTTACTTATCATAAAATTTAATTCTTGATATAAATAATCATTTGAAGCTGTTGAATCACTAGATTCGAAAACCACTATTATATGATTAGAAATATTATTTAATCTAGAACTAGCACGCTTTGGATTATAACGGTTACCTTCTCTATTCATAGGATCATTTAAATCAAATAGTTTAAAAGTGTTTTTAGAAAACATCGAAGCAAGAAAAATATCAGTCTTAATATTTTGATTTTCTTTAGTTACTAGTTCCAATCTATTAAAAATAGAACTATTATCCTTAGCAAAACTATAATTATCATCGCGTACTTCGTTGCTCCAGTTTGAAGCACTTCCTCCTAATCCGTGTGTAATAATAGTTAAAGATGTTTCGTTATTTACAATATTACTATTCCTTTGATTCGTATTGTAATATGAATTATTTACATTTATGCCTACAAAATCAAATGTATTTGTCTCATTATATAGTTCTTGTTCGCTTGCTTGAATACTATAGCCTTCAAAATAGTCATCATAATATCCGCTAGCCCTAACTTTGCATATGACTATGCACAAGAATAGAATTGTTAAAAATAAAGCTCCTTTTATTGTTTTATTAAATTTTTCCCCCATAAATATACCCCTCTTTTTCTTATTATTTATATAAATTTTGCATATAATTTCGTTTCTTGATAAACAATAATGCCTTTATCATCGATTTTTTCTTCTGGTAGCAATGATGAATCAAAATCCCACTTATTTATGAACTCTTCTTCAGTATACCACCCATCAAACTTGTGTCCTTCTTTTTTTGGCTGTTCTGGAATAAATGTTATTCTCTCCCCGTAGCCAAAATCATCAAACCAATATACCTCGTTGTCAACATAATATGTGACATTTGCCGCATCATCAATATTTTTTTCTGAACAAGAACTAGCACACACTTTTATATCAGCTGCCGAACGATACCATCCAGTCTTATAATCAACAAATAATATTTTTTCTAAAGCCTTGCAATTATCAAGAGCGTATGTTTCAATTCCAACAACATAAGGGAAATATATTCTTTTTAAATTATTACTTTCCATTTTTCCCTTTAGATTACGACCATACCCATTAACATAATTAAATTTTTTTACTTCGTATCCGCCTATTTCTTTAGGAACAATTAAAACTTCTTTTTGAGCTCCTTCTTCAGAAAAATCAAAAATATATGCATACGTTTTGCCATCTACTTTATGCAAATCATATATATAATCACCACTTATATATGCCTCTCTATCCTTCTTCTTAAAACACCCCGTGGATAAACTACATATTAAAATTAATACAAAAAAATATATAACCTTTTTCATTTTCTCCCTCCTATAACGCTCCATACAATAATAATTATAATATAAATTATTATTCAAAGCAATAATTAACCTTTTGTTTATCTTTTATATATAGAAAAAGACTAGAAAATTCTAGTCTATTCTTTACCATTGAAGCAATAAGTACAAATCTTACATTCATCAATACCAATTGATTCAATCAAATCATCAATTCTATTGTATCTAAGTGTTGTGAAGTTAAGTTGAGCTCTTATTTCTTCAACCATTTCATTATATTTAACACTATCTGGATCTAAGTATTCTTTAACGATTTCTAAAGAATCTGTTCCTTCTCTTTTAGCTATTACACGTCTAGCGATTAAATCCATATCAGAAGTTGAACGTGAGAAGTTTAAATACTTACAAGCATATAGAATAGGTGGACATGCACTTCTAACGTGTACATCTTTTGCTCCTGCACTATATAAATATTCTGTAGTTTCTCTCATTTGAGTACCTCTAACGATAGAGTCATCAATTAATAGAATATTCTTTCCTTCAATAATTTGACGGATAGGGATTAATTTCATCTTAGCGATTAAATTTCTCTTTTCTTGGATAGTTGGCATAAAGCTTCTTGGCCAAGTTGGAGTATATTTAACAAATGGTCTAGCATATGGAATATGACTTTCATTAGAATAACCAATCGCATGTCCTATACCTGAATCAGGAACTCCTGCGACAATGTCAGGCTTTACATTATCACGCATAGCTATATGCTTACCACAGTTATATCTAACCTTTTCAACAGCTTGTCCTTCATATTTACTTGATGGATATCCATAATATACCCATAAGAATGAACAAATTCTAAGCTTTTCTCCTGGAGCCGCAAGCATCTTTGCGCCATCTGGAGTAATAATATCTATTTCACCAGGTCCTAGTTCCTTTAAGTCACTATAACCTAAGTTTAAATATGAGAATTCTTCAAAAGCAACACAGCATGAATCTTCCTTTTTACCTACTACTAGTGGTGTTCTACCAAATCTATCTCTAGCCGCATAAATACCCTTTTCATTCATTAATAACATTGTAATAGAGCCATCTATTACCTTTTGTGCATAACGAATACCTTCGATTAAATTATCCTTTTGGTTAATTAAGGCTGCGACTAATTCTGTAGCATTAATTCCACTACTAGTCTCTAAGAAATGTGAATGATTTTTAATAAAAATCTTATCAACAATCTTATCGATATTATTAATTTTACCAACTGTAGTAATAGCAAAAGTTCCATGATGACTTCTAACAATTAATGGTTGTGGTTCTGTATCAGAAATACAACCAATACCAAAGTTACCTTTCATTGTTAGAACTTCTTTTTCAAACTTTGTTCTAAATGGTGAGTTTTCAATATTATGAATTTGTCTATTAAATCCTAGTTCAGGGCTATATACAGCCATACCACCACGTTTAGTTCCTAAATGAGAATGATAATCTACACCAAAGAATAGGTCAAATATACAATCTGATTTAGAAGCTACACCAAAAAATCCACCCATATAAATATCCTCCTAAAATGCTTAAAAGCACAGGTTGGTGTGCTTTTATTTATTTACTATTTTAACTTCTTGTCAATTTCTTTTCTTAATTCTTCATATCCAGGTTTACCTAGTAGGGCAAACATGTTCTTCTTGTATGCTTCAACACCTGGTTGGTTGAATGGATTAACATCAATTAAGTACGCGCTAATTCCACATGACTTGAAGAAGAAATATGATAGATATCCAAACATGTAGCCTGATAATTCAGGAACATTGATTGCGATATTTGGAACTCCTCCATCAACATGAGCTAAAACTGTAGCTACATATGCATTATGATTTACATAACTAATAGTCTTTCCAGCTAAATAGTTAAGTCCATCAAGGTTAGCATCATCAGCTTCAATTGTAATATCCTCAAGTGGAGTTTCTAAGTTAAGTACTGTTTCAAATAACATTCTTTCACCTTCTTGGATATATTGACCAAGTGAGTGAAGATCTGTAGAGAATGATGCACTAGTAGGTAGGATACCCTTGTTATCTTTACCTTCTGATTCACCAAATAATTGTTTCCACCATTCTGCGAAATAGAAGAATGCTGGTTCATAGTTAATAAGCATTTCTACTTTATAACCCTTCTTGTATAATAAGTATCTTGATAAAGCGTATCTAACAGCATCATTATCTTTAGAGAAATTCTTTAAATCTTTATATGCATCATTAGCACCCTTCATTAATTCATCAATGGAAATACCTGCACAAGCAATAGGTAGTAGTCCTACAGCTGTAGTAACAGAGAATCTACCACCGATATCATCAGGTACTACGAATGTTTCATAGCCTTTTTCAGTAGCAAGCTTCTTTAAAGCTCCTCTAGCCTTATCTGTAGTAGCAAAGATTCTATCTTTTGCACCTTCACCGTATCTTTCTTCACAAATCTTCTTGAAGATTCTAAATGCGATAGCTGGTTCTGTAGTTGTACCACTCTTACTAATAACATTAATTGAGAAATCCTTATCCTTGATGTATTCAATTAAGTCATAAGTGTATTTGCTTGAAATATTGTTTCCGCAGAATACGATTTCTAGATCGTCTTTGCCGAATGCTTTTTCTAACATAGAAATAGCAGCTCTAGCTCCTAGATAAGATCCACCAATACCAATAACGATTAGTACTTGTGATTGCTTTCTAATCTTTTCAGCAGCCTTTTTGATTCTTTCGAATTCTTCTTTATCATAGTTTAGAGGCCAATCTAACCATCCTAAGAAATCATTACCTGCACCAGATTTAGATGCTAATACATTGAATGCAGTTTCTGCATGCTTTAATTCAGCATCGAATTCTTTCTCAGATACAAATTTAGAAATGTTTTTTAAATCTAAAGTCATTTTTTTCATATTCTTTTTCTCCTTTATTTATTTTCATCAGAAATTTCTTCTGAAACATTAACTACTTCAATTACTCCTGGAACTTCTTCTAAAAGTAATGCTTCTAGTCCATCCTTTAAAGTTGCATCTTGCATAGCACATCCTGCGCAAGCTCCAACTAATCTTACATAGACTATACCATTTTCGAATTTTACGAATTCAACATCTCCACCATCACTATTTAAGTATGGTCTAATTCTATTAATAACATCAATTACTTGTTCTTCTGTATTCATAAAACTACACTTTGCCTTTCTTTAATCTCTGTAAAATGTAATAAGGACATCCAAAAGCACATGATTCAGATAAATAATCAGGAATAAATCTTACATCATTTTCTTTATCATTGGCATTAAAACCTTTGATTCGTAATATACCACTAGATACATCACCAACTAATACTTCATATCTATCGAAGCATTCTTCTATATAGCGTTCTTCAAACTTTGCTATGTCAAAGGCATCCTTAACATTTTTAATTATTTCATAGGTTCCAAATTTAGTTTCTACTACCATATTATTCACCACGTTTCTTATTGTATCATAAAAAATATATTTTTTATACAAAAATAATTATTAAAGCGTTTTTATAAATTCTATCTCTTTTCTAAGAGAATTGTCGCATCACTTGCGATAGCTTTTTTATTACCTATATCTCCTAGACCTTCAAAAGTTGTTGCTTTAATGCTAACAAGCGCAATATCAATATTTAAAATATTAGATATTGTCTTTCTCATATCTAGAATATATGGCGCCATCTTGGGCTCTTCTGCATATATCATACAATCGATATTATTGATTCCATAATCTAAATCAATCATTTTATTGTAGATATCTTTTAATATTACTTTAGAATCAATTCCTTCTGTTTTAGGATCAGTATCTGGATAAAACTTTCCTAAGTCGCCTAAAGATAATGCTCCTAGAATTGCTTCACTAATCGCATGTAATAAACAGTCTCCATCAGAATGTCCTAGTAAGCCTAGCTTATAATCAAGCTTAACTCCACCTAATACAAGAGGTCTATTTTCTACTAACTTATGTATATCAAAGGAGTGCCCTATTCTATATTCTTTAGGTAGATCTTCTTTTGTTGTGATTTTGATATTGTCATAATCCCCAAATATAACTTTTGGGACAATATCAAAATAATGATTTACTACTGATATATCATCAGTGAAGTTAGTTAGGTTATCCTTATAAGCTAATTCATAAGCTTCTTTAAGTATTTTTGTTTTACCACCTTGAGGTGTTTGAGCAACAATTAGCTCATCTCTATTTAAGGTAATATTACCTGTTCTAATAGTATCAATAGGTTTTACACCTACATAGAATAAATCATAAGTGTAACACTTATCAATTACACTTTTTTTAATATTGTATCTAGCACAATCATGTATTAATACATAATCCTCTTTAACAACTTGTAGCGCATTATAAACACTTAAAAAGCGCGTAGCTCCGGCTTTTACTTGAATTACATTTTTAGGGAAAATATCATCAGATACAAAATAAATTTTATATCCCTTAAAGGCATCTAAGCTATATTCATAAATCTTTTTATTATTAATTTCATATAATAATTTATTGTATCCAGCATTAAATCTAACACCTTTACCACCTGCAAGTAATATTACAGCTTTCATTTTATAACCCCCTTAATGATGTAATTAAGTTTTACATCCGTTGGTTTAACATCTATTTTATCTACTTCTTGAAAATCATAACCTACACCTATAGTTATACCCTTATAGTCTTTTAAGTATCTATCATAATAGCCTCTACCATAGCCTACTCTATTATTATCCTTATCAAAGTATAATAAAGGTACTATGATAATATCTATATCGCTTTTATTAACTTTTTCTCCAACTGGTTCTAATATATTAAAGACACCTTTAGTAAAAGAATTAGGTATAAAAAATTCTAAATCATCACCTATTATTTTAGGGTAACATATTTTCTTATTATCTAGCTTTATTTCTACTTCATTTCTTATAGGCATGTAGGATGCGATAAGTAAATTAGTATTATAAAACGCTAATTTCTTAATTTGTTCAATTATATTATTTGAATAGGCTAGAACTTCTTCATGTGATAGTTCTAGCCTTCTTTTAATCATTAAATTTCTATCTAACATCTTTATAATAGCAGCATGGCCTACTAAAGCCTGGAGTTGAAGCAACCTGTAGTGCACGCTTTGCACAGCTTATTAATGTTTCAGCATCTGAAGCATCATTATATGATTCACTTACTCCTGCCCTAGCTTCTACAATAATTTCAATACTACCATAATTGAACTTTAAATTAAGAGGATATGCTTCTACCTTAAATGCTTTATCTAATACTTGCATCTTTCTTGGATCAGTAATAGTAAGCATAAAATCAATACCTGTTACTCTATAGATATTTGAGCTTTCTGTTTTTAGGTTATATAAAATCTTTTTAATATATTCACCTAAAACCATATTACCAACACTTCTACCATACTTTTCATTTATTTCAGGTAGATTAACTATTCTAATAGCTAATATTTCAAATGTTCTTTTTTCTTTGTATAGATATTCTATATCAGTTCTTAAGTCCTTATCAGTTAAACAATTATCAACCTCAGGAACACCTATTTTTTCATATTCATTTGATTTAACAAAATCAACAAAGCCAATGATTATAGCAGCACTCTTATCATCAAATAATCTTTTACCTCTTTCATTAACCCAAATATATTTTCCATTCTTTTCTAATCTATATTTAACTTCATAGAATGGGTTATTACGGGTTAATTCAGCGATTTTTTGATTATAGTTAAATGCATCATCATTAGGCATTAAACTTCTAAAATCATCTATACCAAGTGTATTACCTTTTAGGTTAAGTTCATTTTTATAATTATCGTTAAACCAGATATAACGTTCAGTTATATCGATAAAAAACATAAGCTCATGAGTTAATTCAAGCGCTCCAATGAATTTATAACGAATGCCTTCAAGCTCATCACGCTTTTCGTTTAATTCCTTTTCAGCCTTTAAAAGTACTTCATCACTCTTCTTTTCGCCTATCCACATTCTACCTCTATAATGGTTAAATACATAAACAGGTCTCTCTACAACATTAAGTAATACTTTTTCATTTTTATAATTAGTAAGTAAAATTTCTCTTTTTTCTTCTTTACCTTCTACGGCATTTTGTTTATAAGTCTTATAGAAATTTTTTAATTCTTTATTATTCATATCTATTCCATTGACTTTTAAAATACGAGTAGCTTTATCAAATATATCAAAGAACTTCTTACCTATTACTTCTTCATATTCCATACCCAGCTCTAGTAACATACCACTAGATATTTCTTTTATTTTATCTTTAGAATCTAAAATAATATAAATATTAAATCTTGTTGATTTAATGGTTTCAATTAACATATGATAATGGTTATTTTTAAGCATTGAGGATACAAATGAAATATATAGCATAATACCAAATATTAAGTATAGTGCTATAGATAGTGAGAATACTACTAAGCTAAATACTTCATTTGGGGCAATAAATCTATTACAAAATATACATCCAATGATCCATGCGAATAAATTTACCATTGATATAGAAAATGATCTATATTTAATTTTCTTTTCCACAATACAATCATTTACAATTATTCCAACTATAAAGAAACTTATTATGGCACTGCATATCATCAAATATAATAAATGCATAAATAACCACCTCTAAAAATTATTATATCAAATAAATTAATAATATTAAATATTATATTATTAAACTAGAAGAAAAAACTACTATGAATCCATAGTAGTCTTATTTGTTAAAACATTAATTCACCATAGCTTGGTACAGGCCAAATATTAGAATCAACAATTAATTCTAATTTGTCTATTGGGTATCTTAAATTACCCATGATAGTAAATACTTCCTTACGGTAGTACATTGCCTTTTTCATACCATCAGGTTTAGTTTCTGCGATACTAACCTTTTCTTTTAAGGCATCTAGAGCATCTTTAGCTTCTAGTAATAATACTGATGTATCATTAAGTGTTTTTTCTAGGTTACTTGTGATAGCTTCTTTAGATGCTTCTTTCATGTTATTGATTGTTTTAGCAAGGTTATTCATATATTTGATAACTGCAGGAATATATTGTTTTGAAGCCATTTCTATCATTGTGTTAGCTTCAATATTTATTGTTTTTGCGTAGTTATCATAATATATTTCAGCACGGCTTTCTAACTCTGATTTTTGGTAGATATTGTTTCTAGCCATAACTTCAATAGTATGTGGATCAACTAAAGCCTTAATAGATTCAGCGAAGCTTGCGGCATTAGGTAATCCTCTTTTCTTAGCTTCCTTCTTCCATTCTTCAGTATAGTTATTACCATTGAATATTATTCTTTGATGAGCTGTTAGAGTTTCTTTAATAACTTCTCTAACATCCTTCTTGTTAATTAGAACTTGATCAGTCATTTCTCTAATAGCATCCGCAACTACACCATTAAGCATAATGTTTGTACAAGCTATTGAAATAGATGAACCAACCATTCTAAATTCAAACTTATTACCAGTGAAGGCAAATGGACTTGTTCTATTTCTATCTGTGGCATCTTTATTAAATGTAGGAATAGTATCTACACCTGTATTTAATACATCACCCTTTTTACTTGTTGTAGCTTGTCCACTATTTATGATTTGATTTACGATATCACCAATTTGATCTCCTAAATAAATAGATAGAATTGCTGGAGGTGCTTCATGGGCACCAAGTCTAAAGTCATTACCTGGACCACTTGCAGCATGTCTAAGTAATAAGGCATTCTCATCAACTGCTTTAATAACGGCTGTTAAGAAGAATAAGAATTCCATATTTTCGTGTGGAGCTTTACCTGGAGAGAATAAATTCTTACCACTATCAGTAATTAAACTCCAGTTATTATGCTTACCACTACCATTAACACCCTTAAATGGTTTTTCATGAAGTAGGCACTCCATATTATGATGTCTAGCTACTCTTCTTAATGTTTCCATAATTAATTGGTTATGGTCTGTAGCAACATTTACAGGAGCATAAATAGGAGCTATTTCAAATTGAGCTGGTGCGGCCTCATTGTGTTGAGTTTTCGCATAAACACCCAATTTCCATAATTCTATATTTACTTCCTTCATAAACTCTAAGACATTTTCTTTAATAGTTCCAAAGTAGTGAGCTTCTACCTCTTGACCCTTTGGAGCTTTAGCACCAAATAGTGTTCTACCTGTAAACATTAAATCTTCTCTTTTTAAGAATTTGTCTCTATCTACTAAGAAATATTCTTGTTCAGGACCTACTGATACAGTAATACTCTTACAGTTTTCTTTAAATATCTCATTTAAAGCTCTAACAGTTTCTTTATTAATAGCACTAATACTTCTAAGTAATGGTGTCTTCTTATCAAGAGCTTCACCTGTATATGAACAGAAAATAGTAGGAATACATAAAGTAACACCAGCTGTAGATTCCTTTAAGAATACTGGTGAAGTACAATCCCATGCAGTATATCCTCTAGCTTCAAATGTTTGACGAAGTCCTCCTGAAGGGAAGCTTGATCCATCTGTTTCACCTTGGATTAATTCCTTACCAGAGAATTCAAGAATCATATGATTATTTTTATCGAAAGAAATAAAAGCATCATGCTTTTCAGCAGTTAAGCCTGTCATTGGTTGGAACCAGTGTGTAAAGTGTGTTGCACCCTTTTCCATAGCCCAATCCTTCATAGCAGCTGCTACTTCATCAGCAATAGATAAATCTAGTTTTTCTCTGTTTTCAATAGTCTTTTTTAATTTTTGATAAACGTCATTTGATAGACGTTCTTTCATTACTTTGTCATTAAAGACATTCTTTTCAAAATTATCAATTAAACAATTTGGCATAATAATATACCTCCCACAAACCTAATACATAAAGTATTATATCATTTTTCTTAAATAAAACATAGTTGTTTTATTAAGGAGTATACATATACATGAATTATGTTTGCACTTTCGAAAAATAAAAAGGTGCAAAATTTGCACCTTAAATATTAGTTTTGCACTTTTTTTATATCCTTAAGATTACTTAATAGTTTTGGAAGATCGTCAATAACGGTAGTAAATATAACATCTAATTGAATATTTCCATAGTCATGAACGATTCTATTTCTTAGCCCACTAATTTGGGCCCAAGGTATATTAGAATATTTTGCATATATACTATTTGGTATTTTTTTAGCATTTTCAGATATTTGTATAAAACGAAAACAAATCGCATTATTAAGCAATATATCGTTTTCAAATTCCTCACATGTTAGCCCCTTAGTACTATTAATCACAAATTCTATATCTTCTATTATTTTACTTAAATAATAATTATAATCTTTACAATTATCCGTATATTTTCACCCCATCTTTTAATATTTCTGTCAAAAGATCATTATTATTTAAAATGTCTTTTAGGCGAATCAAATCAACTTCTTTTTTTAACTCAACCCTTAATTCTTCAACCAATCCATAAAAATTAAGACCTGTTATATCTGTATCTACTAGTAAATCAATATCACTTTCATCTTTAGCGTACTTTTTCGCATAAGACCCAAATAAATAGCAAAAATTAATATTGTATTTGCTACAAATTTTATTTACACCCTCTCTAATGCGCTCTAAAGTTAAGATTCCATGCTTTTCATCAATTTGATTATACTTTTCTAATGTTTCGCATAGATACATATATTTTCTAGTTGATTTCTTTTCTATTTCATTTTCATAAGATTTATAACTTCTAAGTGATACACCCAAAGCTTTAGAAGCTTCACTTTGAGTCATATTTTTTTCGTTTCTTATTTCTTTTAATTCCATAGATATCACCCAACTATATTATATCACATTTGCACTTTTTGTCAAATAAAAAGGTGCAAAATTTGCACCTTAAATATTAGTTTTGCACTTTTTTACATTAGAGCATATCCTGTAACGCAAGCATCATAGTCCATTGTTAATTCAAATGTTACTGATGATCCTTTATTTACTTTTACTTCATCACAAATATAAGAACCTCCAGCTATATTTTCTACTCTAACTTTTTCAGTATATCTAGGACATTCTACTTTAACAAATAATTTAGTTCCTTTATCAACAAGAAGTATCTTATTTTCTAACATAACTGTTGCTCCGTTTACATCAGATACAGTTATTATTTCTCCTTGGAATGCAAATGATGCACCAATTCTAAATACACTTCTTTCATCATTATCAATATAAACTGTTACATCCTGTTCTAATTGATAATATAAATACTTAGCTCCACCAGGCATAACAGGAACACAATCTATAAGTTCTCCTCTATAATCAACAGCCTTTGCCATCAATCTTTTGCTAGTAGGATTGCTTATCTCTAAAGTAATTGCTGTAGCCCAATCAAACTCGCTATTAATATCTACCTCTGTACTATAATCATATTTGGCATATGCTTTAATAGTTGCTCCTGCATCATTATCTATTATTGTTTTATACTTTTGTGGTTCATTATATTCTTCAATTACTATATGCAAATCCGTATTAACATTATAATTACTTAAAACTATTGATTTTTCATCATTACTATTAACCATTATAAAAGCCACAGGTGTATCCATAGTGTTATAAGCATAAACTCCAACAGTCTTAGTATCTGAATTATTAAAAACAGAAATGCAAGTATCAGTAGCATTTACATAATCACCAAAATTATATCCATTATGATTAAAATCATATATATTAATTCCAAGATAACTTGGGCATGATGATGCTAAAGTTAACTTACAATAATTAACTAATTCCGAACTTATTAATATATTTTGGTTTAACATAAACAATCCATCATCAGACATTTCAAATGTAGTGTTAGGGAAAATATTTTTACTAAAAAGTATACTTCGTGATGTACTACGTAGACAGAACGCTAACAATTTATCTGTATTATTTATAATTTTTACTTTTAATTTTGTTCCATTTATATACTCAACGTTAGTAGTTAAAGTTTTTTCACTATCATTTAAAACCGTTTTAAAATCATAAGTAAGATTTTCATCTGTCGCAAATATTTCATCATAGGCAATTGAATATGCAACATATTCAGTTACTTTAAAATACAATTTAGATGTTTCCATATTGAATTCTTCTAATGTATATGTTTCATTTTTATTAATAATTTGTGAGTTAACTAAGATTGTTGGTTCATCATTACTATCATATTTATAAGTTTCAAATAAAATTCTACCTTCCGATTTGTTTTCAACTTTGGCATTTACTTTTTCCATTTCTTTTACGTAATATGAAGTTGAATTAGTGTATTTTGTTCCATTGATTGTAAAATCAACATTATCTACTGATTCATCATAAATTATCATATACTCATCTAAAGTTCTATATGTTATTTCAACTAAATTATTTTTAGGTGTGTAATCATTAATAGTAAATGTTTGTGGTTCTGGATCATCATGTTCACCTATAAAAATATATTGTCCATCATAGAATAAATATTCTGTAGTAACAAATTCCCCATCAGTTATAGTTACTAAATAATCTCCAATAAATGATATTGTAATATCAATTGGAGTTCCATCTTCAATATAAGTATCTTCTGTTGCTACTTTTGTCTCTCCATTTTCGACATAACTAATACTAGCACTTATATAGTCACCATCTCTATCAAATAAATCAATTAGAGTAGTTCTTTTATCATCTACTGTAGTTTTAGCTTGTGTTGTTGTCTTTTTTGTAGAAGATTTCTTTGTAGTAGTCTTCTTTGTAGTGCTACTGTTACTAGTAGTATTTGTAGTAGTTGTTTGGTTAGTAGTTTTATTTGTTTTCTTATTTGTTGTAGCTTCAGTTTTTTTGCTGCATCCAACAACAAATAAAAACAAAACACCTAAACAAAAACTAAGTATTTTTGTTATTCTTTTCATATTAAGCCCCCTTAATAATTACTCTATTATTATAATACACTTTATATAACTTGTAAAATAGTAAAGAAAAAAACGGATTAAATATTAATCCGCTTATCCTATTGAATTAGTCATTTCTAACTTAATTAATTGATTTAATTCTACAGCATATTCCATTGGAAGCTCCTTCGCAAATGGCTCAATGAAGCCCATTACTATCATTTCAGTAGCTTCACTTCTTGTTAAGCCTCTACTCATTAGATAGAATAATTGTTCCTCATTAACTTTAGAAACACTTGCTTCATGCTCTAGGTATGAATCATCATTTAATACTTCATTTGTAGGTATAGTATCACTTGTTGATTTATCATCTAAAATGATAGTATCACATTCTACATGGCTCTTTGAACCAATAGCATCCTTACCCATTTTTACAGTACCACGGTAATTAACCTTACCACCGCCACAGCAAATAGATTTAGAAATAATAGTTGATGTTGATTTTTCACCTAAATGAATCATCTTAGCACCTGTATCTTGGTATTGGTTTGCTCCAGCAAAAGCAATAGTAATTGTTGTTCCTTTTGCTTTATAACCTTTTAAGATGCATGCAGGATATTTCATATTTAGTCCACTACCAATATTACCATCTATCCATTCCATATGACCATTATCTAGGACAACTGCACGCTTTGTTACCAAGTTAACTATATTATTACTCCAGTTTTGAATAGTTGAATATCTACAATAAGCACTATTTTTAACAAATATTTCAACTACTGCCGCATGTAATGAATCTTTAGAATATTTAGGTGCTGTACAACCTTCTACATAATTTAAATGTCCTTCATCTTCAACTATAATCATTGTACGTTCAAATTGACCCATTTGTTCAGAATTAATTCTAAAATATGATTGTAATGGCTTATCTATTTTTACACCTTTAGGAATATAAATAAATGATCCACCACTCCATACAGCTGTATTTAAGGCTGCATATTTATTATCTGTATAAGGTACAGCCTTACCCCAGTATTCTTTTACTATTTCAGGGTATAGTCTAACTGCACTATCTGTATCACAGAATAATACTCCTAAATCTTCTAGTTCTTTCATTTGATTATGATATACTACTTCACTTTCAAATTGAGTTGATACACCTGAAAGATATTTTTGCTCAGCTTCAGGTATACCTAATTTATCAAAAGTATCTTTAATTTCTGTAGGTACGTCATTCCAATCTTTTTCTACTTTTTCACTAGATTTAATATAATATGTATAATCATCAAAATTGATTCCTGATAAGTCAGGCCCCCAACTTGGATTACTTAATTCTAGGAATTTATGATATGCTTTAAGTCTAATATCAAGCATCCAATCAGGCTCATTTTTAGCTTTAGAAATGTTTTTAATAACCTCTTCATTTAAACCTTTTCCTGTGTCATAGATGTTTTTAGTATCAGTAGTAAAACCATACTTGTATTCACCAACAATATCTTTAATATCTTTATTACTCATACTAATCCTCCTCTATGCCCTTTTTAATAGCTTTCCAAGAAAGACCAGCACATTTAATTCTTGCAGGGAATTTTGATACCCCTTGGTATACTAATGCATCCATTAATTCTTCATCATCTATTTCCTTACCAGTAAGTAAGTCCAAAAATTCTTGAATTAATCTTTTAGCATCTTCAACACTTCTACCCATAATAACATCAGTCATAACACTTGCACTAGACATACATATAGAGCATCCATGACCATCTTGTTTAATATCTTTAATAATTCCATCTTCAACAATAAATTGAACAGTTATATCATCACCACAGCTTGGGTTATTTAGATGAACCTTCTTATATTTATCATTATCTAATAAACCTTTATTATGTGGATATTTATAATGTTCCATTATTACTTGTTTATATAAAGCTTCTAAATCATCCATAATAACCCTCCTTAAAAGCTTAAGAAGAAATCTCTTGCTTCTATTACGCTTTTAACAAATTTATCAACATCACTATAATCATTATAGAAATAGAATGAACATCTAATAGTTGATATTTGATCTAAAAATCTAGTTATAGGTTGTGCACAGTGGAAACCTGCCCTAATACATACATTATTCTTATCAAAGATACTTGCTGCATCATGTGGGTGAACACCCTTTATGTTAAATGTTATTAAGCTAGAATCTAAATTGTTATTATATATTTCTATACCATCAACAGATTTTAGCTTATCTAAGGCATATTTCTTTAATTCTAGTTCTCTAGCTTTTATATTATCTAAACCTATATTAGATAGGAAATCTATAGCATCCTTTAGTGCTATAACCTCACTAATTAAAGGTGTACCTGTTTCAAATTTATAAGGCGCATCCTTAAAAGTCATTTCATGTTCATATACATCTTGAGCCATATCTCCACCAAATTCTACTGGTGGCATTTTTTGTAGTAAATTATATTTGCCATATAAAACTCCTACTCCTGATGGTCCACACATTTTATGTCCAGAGAAACTTAGAAAATCACAATCTAAATCTTTAACATCTACTTTCATATGTGGTACACTTTGCGCTCCATCAACACTAACAATTGCGCCTACCTCATGAGCAAGCTTACAAATTTCTTTAATAGGATTAGTATATCCTAAGACATTACTAACTTGATTAATCGCAACTACCTTAGTATTTTTAGTTAATACCTTCTTAAAGTTTTCAATAGTTACTTTGCCATCTTCAGTTAGTGGTATATAAACTAATTTAGCACCCTTCTTATTACACACATTTAACCATGGCATAAAAGAAGAATGATGTTCTTGTAAGGTTGTGATGATTTCATCACCTGGATTAATAAAATCCATGTAGCTATTAGCTACTAAATTTAGGGAAGCTGATGCTCCTCTAGTAAATACTATCTCTTCTTCTTTAGCGTTTATAAACTTAGCAACTACTCTTCGACTTTCTTCATATAAGTCAGTAGCTTCATAGCTTAAGCTATAAACACCTCTATTAACATTAACACAAATATTATTATAGTAGTAATCTATTTTATCAATAACACATTTAGGCTTTAAACTTGATGCGGCACTATCTAAATATGCTAAATCTTTATGATTGGCATAAATAGGAAAATACTTTTTATAATCTTCCATTATAGCTTCTCATTTTGTAGCTTAACTAATTCTTCTTTTAATTCTTCATTAGTTAAACTATTTAGTATAGGAGATAAAAATCCCTTTATTATAAGCATTTCCGCATCCTTCTTAGTTATACCTCTACTCATTAAGTAGTATAAGACTTCTTCATCAATCTTACCAATTGCACATCCATGATTTGCACTTACATCATATTCATCAATTAGTAATACTGGCTTAACTTTAATACTTGCATCATTTGATAAAATAATACCACGACTTTTTTGTACACAGTTTGAATTACTCTTATTCTTTTCAATCTTACCTACTACATCAATATTAATTTTTGCTTTATTACTTGTAATATAGTTTTCAATTAATGATGTTGTATTTTTATCATTATGATAGATATTGATAATTTCATTATCACTATCTTCTTTCATCATAATAATAGATTTATAATTAACATTTGCGTTTTCTTTGTTTAAATAAATATTTATATTCTTATTACCACCATTAAAATTAGATGTAATCATATTTAAACTACTATCATTATTTAATGTGATATCTTTATTTGTATCTTTAGCTTTATCTATTGCTAGATAGTTAATAATAGAATTATTTAGTAATTCCATTTTAATAGATCTATTACTATCATTTTTTTCAATGATAGTTGCGTTTATGTTCTCTTTAACTAGGATTTCTAAGTTTTCTGAATTTGGAATAATGTATTCTTTATTTTGATCAATAACTAATTTCATTATTTCTTTTCTACCTTATTAGCACATACTCCTAAAACATTAACATTTTTAGGAATATATTCATCTTTAATTCCAAGTTCTTTCTTAACCCAGTCATATCCTTCTTTATCAATTTTTTCAATTAATTCAGGACCTCCTGTTTTAACAATTTTACCCTTAATTAAAATATGAACATAATCTGGTTTAATATAATCTAATAATCTTTGGTAGTGAGTTATTAATAAACATCCAAAGTTTTCATTAACCATACTACTAACATTTTCGCCTACTATTTTTAAAGCATCAACATCAAGTCCTGAATCAATTTCATCAAGAATAGCAAAATTAGGCTTTAACATTTTCATTTGTAGTATTTCATTTTTCTTCTTTTCTCCACCTGAAAAACCCTCATTTAAATATCTATGAGGTAAATCACTATTCATCTTTAAATCTTTAACTGCGCCATCATATTCTTTAATGAATTTATATAATGGTAAGTTTTCTTTATGCTTCATCGCAGCTCTTATAAAGTCGCTATTAGTAACTCCAGGTATTTCTGCAGGATATTGCATCGCAATAAATAAACCCTTTCTAGCACGCTCATCTACCTCTAAATCATTTAATCTTTCCCCATCAAGATAGATATCACCACTAGTAATAGTATACTTAGGATTACCCATAATTGTACTAGATAAAGTTGTCTTACCAGCACCATTAGGTCCCATGATCGCATGAACTTCTCCTGTTTTAATTTCTAAGTTAATTCCTTTTAAAATTTCTAGCCCTTCGATTCCAGCATGAAGGTTTTCAATTTTTAATGTTTTCATTATACTCACTCCACTTCGCTATACAATTATAAAATAATTGTTTTAATAAAGCAAATAATATGATAATAAATTTTAGGCAAAAAAAGAAAGTGGCTAAATTAAGCCACTTTTTCTACTCTTACAACATATTTTAAAATGAATTGTGTCATCTCTTCAATAGATTCTTGAGCTCCACTTTCTACCCATGTCATACATACAGTATAGAAGCTAGAAATTAAAGATATTTGTCTATATTTTTGATACTTATCGCTCCACTCTTTATTAATCTTACAGATATATTTTTTCTCTGCCTTATGTGCTAATAATTTAAGGTTAGCAGTTAGTGTATCATTAAATTTTTCTTTCTTTTCATAAATAGATGTAAGTATTTTTTTTGTTTGATCATACCAATCGTTATAGTCATCACTCTTTAGTAATGTCATATATCTATCATATATACTATCGCAGTATCTAACAGCTATATAATCTAGGACTTCATCAAAGGTATTAAAGTTTCGATAAAAGGATGCTCTAGCAACCTTTGCTACCTCTGTTAGCTCATTTATTTTCATTTCGCTTATACTTCTTGTCCCTAGTAAGCTTATTACTGCATTTGTAATTTTATCTTTTACTGATAATTTCTTTCTAGCCATCATAACACCTCATTTTACATACACATTGTATCATATAAAACAATTCTATGCAATTATTATGAAAAAGAAATCTAAAACTAGATTTCTAAATCATATTTAGTATTATATGTAGCCTCATATAATTCAATAAGCTCATTCATTACTCTTTTTTGTAAATCATCTTTTTGACTATTATTATCTAAATCTTTATTTCTATAAATAGGTTTTAAGATATTTAAAGTAAAATGATTCTTTTCATCAAAGGTAATAAATAGTGGTACTACTGGTTTATCATATTTAACCGCATAATGATAAGCGCCTACCTTATGTGGTCTAGGCTTTTTGTATAAAGGCCACATAGAACCTTCAGGATAAATTAAGATAGATGTTTTATGTTCTAAATAATACTTCATAGCTTCATTAAATTTTTTCATTCCACCATAATTATCACTTAAAGGCATCATACCACCACTACGCATCCAATTACCAAATCTACCCTTTTGATTATTAAAAGGTGCGGCAATTATTCTTAGTTTTTTTCTTAAAGACCTTCTAATAACTAAACAATCAAAGATATCTACATGGTTAGATGTAAATATAGCATTTTTAATACCCTTTAAATTTTTCTTACCTTTGACCTTAATTTTATACTTATGTTTTAAATGATAGCTATAAGGTTTAATAACAAATAAATTGTTTAAAAAATCGCCTAGTTTAGTCTTAAACCCTTTTCTTAAATAGTTATAATTTTCATCAACCTCATAGCAATTAGTTAAGTCTGGATCATTAATATGTATATCATAAGTTTTATTAAGTTCAGCTTCTTTTATTTTCTCTTCTATAGTCATATTATCCCTCGAATTTTACTCTATCAATTACTTCCCATTTATTTGTTGTTAAGCCTAAATAAACCTTAAGACATATTCTAATATATCCCATATAGAATATTGGGTGAATAAACAATACTAATAATTTTTCATACCATGGTCTTTTTATATCACCTACTAGTAATATAAATAGTGTTAATATAAAGAATGATCCATATATAATACCTAAAGATATTAAACCTAAATAGAAACATTCTATCCATAAATTACTTGATAGGAAAAATAATATTCCACCAATTACAAAATTTAGAATTGCATATACCATACAAGCACCTATAAACATGAAGCATGGTGATAAAGCTGTAACAAAATATCTATTCTTTTCTGTAGAATCCTTTAATTTATCATTATAGATTCTCTTACTATTAATTACACCATCCATCCATCTAGTTCTTCTTTTATTAGTAACTTTTAAAGAGGTAGATTCTTCTAAGTAAATTATCGCATGTTCATAATAGAATGTAGAGTAGCCTTTAATAGCCGCATCATTCATAAACTCAATGTCTTCAGTAAGAGTCTTATTATAAGGCCACCCATTAAGCTCTTTAACAACATCCATTCTAATCATTATACCTGTGCCTATAAGCATATTTGTTATACCTTTTGCGCTTTTATATTTATTGCCTAAATCATCAATAATTGTCCATATTAAGCCATTACATGTACTCCAAATAGAATTCGCATTCTTTTGTTTCATATAGAAATTTTTGACTCTTTTTTTTACTTGAATGATTTGTCTACCACTAGCTAGGGCATTGTTTAATTCTTCCATACATTTAGAATCCATAAAACAATCCGCATCTATTATAAAAGCCGCATCATATATATTTTTCTTTAAAGCTTCTTTTAAAGCATAATCAAGACAATCACTTTTTTTAGTTTGGTTTTCACATATTAAAGTAATTGCTCCTATTTCTTTAGCCATTTCAATAGTAGGATCTTTAGGATCCTTTACTATAACAAATGTATCAAAGTTTTTATATGTTTGTTTTTTAATTGATTCAAACAAATTACCTATAACCATTGATTCATTTCTTGCGGGAACTATGATTGCTATTTTGTTGTCTTTAGTTTTAGTTAAGTGTTTTTGTTTTTTAAAACCATAAAACCAAGCAATTAGTCTTGGTATATAGTTAATAAAACAAATAACTAAAAAGACCATAAATACATAAAACCCAATTCTTATTAATTCATCTAACATAATTTTTCACCCATAATTTCTTCATATTTTAAATAGATATCATCATACGCTCTTATTTTTAAACGTCTATGTACCTTTTCTACTTCCCATGGTTTAACATTTATTGTATGGTATATAGGAAGCCATCTAATAGACTTACAAAAATGTTTAACCACAGTGTCTTTTTTTAAATACCTTTGACTATTATAAATAGAAGGTATTTTTAAGTAATGCTTTTTAAGCTTATTTAAAGCACTTTGATCAGGGAAAGCCATCTTCTTTGTTTTAACAAGCTCCCTCGTGTTTTTAAATAGCTCTGTTTTTCTTATCATATCTAAGTTAAGTAATAGAACTCCCGAATTGATATAATTCTTATCAATAAAGAATCTACCAAGTCTATCTATTACACCCGCAAATTCATAATTAGTTATATCGATATCATATAAGCTTTTGATATCTTTATTAATCATTGTGTCTGTGTCTAAATATAATATTTTGTTTGGTAAATCTAGCTTATCCGAAAATAAGCGTAATAAGCAGTATGGAGTATAAAAGCTATTTATATTTTTACTATCCTTCATCTCACTATTAAATAGGTCTGTCATATTTATTAAGTGACATTTATTATTTATATTCTTTTCTTTTAAAATAGTATCTAGTTTATTAGCCATTTCACTACTTATTCCCTTAAAATTATCAATATCCATTGTGACTAAATATACATGCACTTCTTCATTAGTATGCTTTAGGATAGATAAAGTGGATAATACTATACCTTTAAACACATAATCATTACCTGTATACATTATATTAATCATTACTATCATTCCTCTTATAATACTTATGATATTCGTATGTTGATAATTCACTTCTTTTTTTCATACATTCATATACTTGATTTCTTAAATCTGTTTCCGCTTCTTTTCCTTTTAATTCTTTGTTTGAATAAAATGGACCATCTACATAAACAGTGATTTTAGGTTTTTTACTAAATTTTCTTTTCTTATAAGTTGTTGTAAAACAGTATGCTGGTTTATCAAATTTTATAGGATATCTAAACGATGTAGATTTATATGGTCTAATCTTTGTATAGTAAGGCCATAAGTGTGCTTCAGGATATATTACAATTGGATGGTTATTATTAACCCTCTTATCCATCGCATTCATAAAATTCTTTAAACCTGTCACATGACTTGGTACAGGAAGTGATCCACTCATTTTAATAAACCAAGCAGTTCCTCTAATACTTAAAGCATCAGGATTAACAACAATAAAGGATTTTCTTGGAAACCCAATTAAGTTTGGTATATAAGCATCGCATGGTGCTTGTGTATGATTACCATATAAGAAATATTTCCCCTTTTCTTTTCTTACAATCTTTTTGTTTTTAATTTTAATGTGTCTTTTCTTACATGTTAGAAAAGCAATAGTTGTCATTATGATTCTATAAACGAAGAATTCCATAATTAGAAATACAATATTTCTATTTATGTATTTGTAATCATCTTTTATTTCCCTCTGATGCTTGATGTATGCGAAGCAAAAATCATCATTAAGTTCATCATCATAAAAATAACTTCTCATTTTTCTCACCCACCCTTATTTTATTTAAAAATACTAATTTTTAAAAGAAACTCCTAGTTCAACTCTCTATACACCTTGTTTTCTACCGGTAGAATTTTACTCTACTATAAGTAGAACACTTGATTTTAAGCCCTTATTTTGCTATAATTTTATCGTTATGAGAGATGTTAGACAAATAATCGCCGAAAATTTAATCGAACTAAGAAAAGTGAATAAACTAACACAGTTAGAACTTGCAGAGAAATTAAATTATTCAGATAAGGCTATTTCTAAGTGGGAAAGAGGCGAATCTTTACCTGATGTAGAAATACTTTGTCAAATAGCTGAATTATATGGTGTAACACTAGATTACCTAGTAACAAAGGATCATGAAGAAGCTACTATGGAATATAAGATTAGTAAAGAAAGGGCTAATGTAAACAAGACCATTATCACATGGCTATCTGTATTTTCAGCTGTTTTATTAGTTGTTCTATCTTACTTCTTAGTACTTACTATTACTAAATATAATTGTTGGATTATGTTTATATGGATGATTCCTTTATGCTCAACAATACTATTAATATTTAACTGTATTTGGGGTAAAAGAAAATACAGATATATCATTCTATCTGTATTAATGTGGTCACTCTTAACTTCTGTAGCCCTACAGTTTATGCAATATAATATTTGGTTAATATATTGTCTTGGTATACCTGGAGAAATTATTATATTATTAATTTCAAGATTAGGTTATTTAAAGAGAAAAGGATATCAAAAAACAGAAAAAGATTCGGAATAAACCGAATCTTTTTTTATTAATCTTCAAATTGTGAATAATACAAATCTGCATAGAAGCCTTTCTTTTCTAGCAATTCTTCATGGCGCCCTTGTTCAACAATGTTACCATTATTCATTACTAATATTAAATCAGCATCTTTAATAGTTTGTAATCTATGAGCTATAACAAAGCTTGTTCTTCCTTTTGTAAGCTTATCCATAGCCTTTTGAATTAATATTTCTGTACGAGTATCAATATTTGATGTAGCTTCATCTAGAATAATCATAGGTGAATTTTCAATCATGGCTCTACATATAGTAAATAATTGCTTTTGACCTTGTGATATAGTAGTTGATTCATCAAGTACAGTATCAAAGCCTTTATTCATAGTTGAAATATAATGATAGATATGTGCTTCAGTAGCTTTTTCAATTAACTCTTCATCGCTTACTACATCATCACGCCCAAAGCATAAGTTATCTCTTACAGTTCCTTCAAATAACCATGTTTCTTGTAGTACCATTGAAAAGACCTTATGTATTTCTTCTCTTTTTACTGATTTTATATCAATTCCATCAATAGAAATTTTACCACTATTGATTTCATAGAATCTCATAAGAAGATTTACTAGAGTTGTTTTACCAGCACCTGTAGGACCAACGATAGCTATTTTGCTTCCAGCTTTAATATCGGCATTGAAGTCATCAATAATTACTTTATCAGGATTATATCCAAATGTAACATGTTCAAACTTGATATCACCTTTGATATTATCTAGTGTCTTAGTCTTATTAGATTCATCTTCCATTTCTTCTTCATCTAATAATTCGAAGATTCTTTCTGCGGCAGCACCAGCCATTAATAATTGACCAGATACTTGACCGATTCTTGAGAATTGGTTATTAAACATTCTTGAATAAATAACAAAGGTAATAATGATAGCTAGATAAGCTGTAGCTTCAGCTGCAGGTAGTCCTTTAGCAATTGTTCCACCAATAAATAATACTAATGCATAAACTATATTAGCAACAAAAACCATTAAAGGCATCATTACACCACTTAAAAATTGTGCTTTCCAGTTATCCTTATATAGTGCTTCATTTAATTCGTTAAACTTAGCTTTTGTTTTATCTTCAGCATTAAATGCTTTAACAACTGTTTGACCAGCATACATTTCTTCAATGTATCCATTAACAACACCAAGCTTAATTTGTTGACCCATAAAGTATTTTCTACTAAATTTCATGATTAATACTAGAATAATCATACTTAATGGAATAGAAATAAAGCATACTAATGTTAAACGCCAATCAACAATAAACATTATGATAGGTAAGCCTATAATTTGGAATATACTTGTAATTAGAGTTGTTCCTGATTGTTGGAACGCTTGACATAAGGTATCTACATCATTTGTGATTCTACTTAATGTATCTCCATAAGGGTTACTATCAAAATAGCTTAGAGGTAATCTATGAAGCTTATTATTGATATCACTTCTTATGTCTCTACCCATTCTATCAGTTATTTTAACTATAAAGAATATTTCAGCGAAATATCCAAATACTAAACCAACAAAATAGATAATTAATATAGATATACCTAATGTGAATATTTTTACATTAATAGTAAAATTAAGTATTTTAAATTCTAACATTTCATTGAATGCGACATCTAAGCCAGCATTCTTTTGAGCAATAAATTGCGCACCATTACTAATAACTCCACTAGTTAATTCACTAGTTAATCTTGGAGCTATTATAGCAGTTAAGACAGAAATAATTATACAGATAATAGAAAGAATAAAATAAGCTTTAAATGGTTTTAAAACATGACCTAAGTTCTTGAAGGCATTTTTATTGTTTTTAGGTCTTTCACCATTACCCATTCTAGGCGGCATTGTTGATCTCCTCCTCACTTAATTGTGATAAGGCTATTTCCTTATAAACATCACAACTCTTTAATAATTCTTTATGTTTACCCATACCAACAATCTTGCCTTCATCTAGAACAATTATTTTATCTGCGTCCATTATTGTTCCTATTCTTTGTGCAACAATTAAACATGTTGCATCCTTCATTTCTTTCTTTAATGCTTTTCTAAGCTTCTTATCTGTCTTAAAGTCTAAGGCACTAAATGTATCATCAAAGATATATATTTCTGATTCCTTAGCAAGTGCTCTAGCAATAGCTAATCTTTGCTTTTGACCACCACTGACATTTTGTCCACCTTGACTTATTCTATAATTATATTTTTCATCTTTTGTTTCTATAAATTCGCTTGCTTGTGCTATTTCTGCACTCTTTTTTATTATATCATCACTAACATTCTTACCTGCAAAATCGATGTTATCTTTAATAGTTCCACTAAATAAAACACCCTTTTGTGGAATAAATCCTATTCTATCTCTTAATTCATGTTGACTAAAGTCTTTTACATCAACTCCATCAACTAATACAGAACCACTACTTACATCATAGAATCTAGGTATTAAATTAACTACTGTTGATTTACCACTACCTGTTGAACCAATGAACGCTACTGTTTCACCCTTATTAGCTTTAAAACTAATGTTATTTAAAACATAATCACTTCCATCAGGATATTTAAAACTTACATCATTAAATTCAATAGTACCAATTCTATCAGGGTTAATTGTTTCATCTTTATCCTTAATCTTAGTTTCAGTATCAAGTACTTCATTAATACGTCTAGCACTTACAGCACCTCTAGGTATTAAAATGAATACGACAGTTAAGAACATAAAGGACATAACTATATGCATTGTATAACCAAAGAACTCAGATAGCTTAGCCGCATCAGTAAATTTCATATCTTTAATTAGAGCTGCGGCAACTAACATAATAACAACAATTAAACCATTCATTAAAATAGTAAGTAAAGGATTGACTAAACCCATAGTGTAGTCAATAGCTTTCATATTGTTATAGTTTTTATCATTAACTACTTCATATTTTTCTTTTTCATAATCTTCAGCATTATATGCTCTAATTACTCTAATACCAGTTAATTCTTCTCTACCCATCTTATTGAAGTTATCTGTACATTTCTGTAATACCGCAAATCTTGGGATAACTATCGCAAATATAATTATGATAGATCCAATTAATACTAAGACACCTAAACCAATTACACCACTAATTGTAGGGCTAATTCTAACAACCTTAATAATCGCAGTAATGGCCATAGCTGGACATTTTATTAAAAATTTAAGAGCCATTATTACAGTCATTTGTACCTGGTTAATATCATTAGTACTTCTTGTGATTAAGCTTCCTGTAGAAAACATTTCAATTTCTTCCATTGAGAAGTCTTGTACCTTAGCAAAAACTTTCTTTCGCATATCTCTTGCCATTCCAGCACCTGCTTTAGCACTGAAGAAGGCTGATAATACAGCACTAGCGCATGCTGCTAGTGATATTAAAATCATTATTGGAATTAATAGCTTTAATTCCATTACTTCTTTTCCTTGAGCATCTTCAGTATAACCCATTACTGAATACATTACTTGGCTGATATATTCTGGTAGTTTAAGTTCAAACTGAGCTTCAAGTACAACGAATATTAAAGTTAATAATACAAAAAACCAATAAGGTTTTAAATATTTTAAAAACTTAAACATCTTTTTCATCCTCCATTTCCACAATCCTGTTTAATATTCTAATTAATTCATCTTTATCAGATCCTAAATAATCAAATAAATGATTTATTTTATCATCTATAATCTTTTTATTATCTTCTAAAAGCATAATTGCTTTTGGTGTTAAAGTGAAATATTTTTTTCTTTTATCTTTTTCATCTACTATTTTAATTAGATATTCATCGTTAATTAAACTATCTAATTTATGCATAACTGCAGGAATAGTCACATGATATTTATTTGCGATTTCACTAGCCGTTATGTTTTTATGGCATTTGATTTCTAAAAGTAAAAATATTTCCACAGATCCTGGCAGATTAACTCTATGATTAGCTTGCCTAACCAAATCTAAGAATTCTTTTACCTCATTTTTATCTTTCATTTAATCACCACCCTAAATAGTATACTAAATAAACTTTACTAAGTAAAGTATTTTAATACGCTTTCATAAATGAAAAAAGGACAATTGAATGTCCTTTTATCTTTATTCTTCTGTTGTTTTTTGTTTTGTAGTCTTTTTATAAGGATTATAATAGGGATCAAACTTAATAAATTTACTATCAATATAATACTTATAAGCTGATTTGACAACATCATCATCAACTATTCCGTTATTGTAAGCATAATCAAACTCATATAGATTATCATCTTTATAAACAAGAATATAAGTATAATGTTCTAGGCAATTTCCTGAAACATAAAAACTATAATCGCCAAGTTCATATCCCTTATCAAAATATGCCCATTTATGTGTGGTAACGTCTTTATCAGATCTTTCAACATGAATAATCAATGTTGCATCTTTCATATAGTAACAAGTAAACCAAAAATGATAGTCTTTCTCATTATCTTTGTTTCTGTTTTCTTGCCAACCAGCTGTTTTATTATTCCTTTCTTCAAGCGAATAACAATCTTTATAATAATCATTAGATATATATATACTCTTAGAGAAGAAAGCATCTTCAAATTTTGCTTGGTTCGCATTATCTAACTCAATAAAAGGCGTGTTTATGTTGTCACCAGTATAATTTTTTTTAGTAGTTATGCTTGTTTTATTTCTAGTTGTGCTTTTTTCATTTGTAGTGGTTGTTTTTGCTTTACACGCTGCCAAGAAAAGGCAAGAGGCAAACAATACTAATAATATTCTTTTTCTCACAAAACCACTTCCTTTCTATTCCCCTAGATTAGGGTTTACAATAGGAATATACGGATTATAATATGGATCAAATTTTAAATATTTGCTTTCAATATAACTCTTGTAAACTGACTTGACTTCTTCATCATCAATTATCCCGTTTTTATAGGCATAATCCAGCTCATACAAATTGCCGTTTTTATAGACAAGTATATATGAATACCATTCAATGTATTCTCCATATACACAGAACCCATAATTGCCTAATAAATACTCTTTCTCAAAATATGAAGGCTCATGATTCTCAATGCCTTTATCTGACCTTTCAACGTGAACAACTAATGTATCATCTTTCATGTAATAACAAGTAAGCCAAACATGATAATCATCTCTATTTGTTTGGGTCCTATTCTCTTGCCAATTAATTGTTTTGCTCTCTCTTTCATCTAACGAATGATATTTCTCATATCCACTAGCTACATATATACCACTTGTAGAAAAAGAATTCTCAAACAGTTTTTTGCTTTCATTATCCAATTCCACAAAAGGAGTATTCATGTTGTTTTCATCCTTGCTCTTTATTGCACTTTTAGCAGTACTATCCCTCTTGGTGCTACTTGTTTTTGTTCTACATGATGTTAACAAAAAACATGAAATGAAAACAACTATTAATATGTACTTCTTCATATTTTCACTTCCAATCTATTCATTATAAAATGGTATGCTTGAATGAGTAGTATTGGCAGTTGTAAAGCCATTTGTCCCACCTAAATATACATGTACACTTACTTCATCATCTGCTGCATATTTCCATTTTACAATAAAATCATCTTTGCCATCTCCGTTAATATCTCCAACTAATGAAGTTGCGGGCCATGTTTTTCTATTATATCCATTAGTCGTAGTCTGGCTAATAGCAGAATCATAACTTCCTGTTATGTTTGCTTTATAAGTTATTAACTGCCTATAACCATTATACCCTCTTTCGATAAGAATGTCACTAAAACCATCTCCATTGAAGTCTCCGCTAAAAGCATAATCTTTATTATCATAATTATCAAAACTGCTTAATAATATTGATCCATCTATAAAATATGGAGTATAACAATCACCCTTATATACAAGCCCACATCTATATCCAATGCTCCCCTTGTACACAACAATAAAATCATCTTGACTATCCCCGTTTTGGTCTCCAATTAAAAGCTTAAAAGGATGGTTTTCTTTGTCGACAGCATATGTGCTTGTTAATGTCGCACAAGTAAAAACACATGCACTTGTTGATATAAAGGTACATAATACATGTTTATTAGTGCTTGACTTGGAATGAATCAAAATATCAGTCTTGTTATCATCATTAAAACAACCAGAAAACATTTCCACATCATGATTATATTGTATACTGCTTGAATATGTAGATGTTGCATCTAATAAATAATAAGGTGATGTTGCACCTCTATATACAAGGATTCCAACATTATAATAACTATTTTCATAAACTAATATAAAATCATCTTTACCATCACCATTTTGATCACCAATAAAAGCCTTATATGGATACAACATCTCATCATGGTACCTTGTGCTAGTTATTTCTTCTTCATCTTCAAATGTTGCATTCGACTTTCCTAAAAACAACGAAAAATGTCTATAACTATTAACTGCATAATGAAGCAATATATCTGCTTTGCCATCGCCATTAAAATCTCCACAGAACACTTCCTCATCATAACTAAAATCTCTTGTTGTAGTTGTTGTTACTGGAGAAGATAAATACCCACTAGTTTGCCCCTTGAAGACAGAAAAAGCATATTTACCATTACTTTTTCTCACTAGAATCATATCATCTTTACCATCACCTGTAATATCTTTTACAAATGTAGCAGATTCTGTTGCTGCTTTTGTAGCACTAGCATTTCCAACAGTTAATGACATATTTACAACTTGAATGTTCTTTGCTGTTGCATAACTTATTGCAGGTATAACTGTTGTATTATCATAATTACCATTGGAGTTCTCTATGTTCAAAGAAACAATAGAAACATCCCAACAAACACCGGCTATTCCAATCTCGTTGTTCACTTCAGCGCCAATTATTCCTGCGCACATAGTTCCGTGATCGTCAAAATTACTAGTTGAAAAAGATTCGGCATATCCATTGCCAAAATTCCTTGATAAAGTGCTAAAATTATACTCTAAATCTTCATGATTTTTGTCAACTGCGCCATCTATTATTCCTACTTTTATTTTCTTTCTACCAGTAGTTATATCCCACATTTCTGGAACGTTCGTTTTTTCAATCGCCCATTTTCCATAATAATCATCTTCATCTTGTAACACATATGGAATATCGAAATAAGGATCATTGTAATTAGTTGTTTTATAATTATGATAAACATAATCTGGCTCTGCGCTTAGTACCCCTTCTTTGTTGTTTAAGAGATGAATTGCTTCTAAAACATTATCTTTTGTTTTGTTATTAAGAATTATTGCTAATACTTGATGAAAAGAATCAATATCTAATTGAAGCCTTATATCGTTTTGATCTTCTATCATACT
>JAEEGL016575714.1_pt1 | contig 36131 bp, 45 predicted proteins | sample 9134231 | NCBI WGS metagenome assembly JAEEGL01 (sample SAMN16246548, study PRJNA631951) | gut metagenome | biome: gut microbiome; feature: rumen; material: fiber-attached | host: Bos | place: Iran: Karaj | collected 2018-10
CGATGATCTTCCCTGTTTCTGCCGCAATCTTCGAGAGCCGAGTTATACAAATCTGCAAATCATTCATAGATAATTCTTTTTGAATACCTCCATAAAGGCCTCATGCCCGTATTTCGCTTCGAATTTCTGCTGTGCTTCCTGCTGAGTCTTTAGTCTGAGCTTTGCATTCCTGTGTACTTTGCTGTGACACCTCTGGCAGAGAGGCATAACCATTCCCCAATCTTTGCTCTTCTGTCTGTTAGCTGTCCCGAAGAATACCTCGTGCAGGTTCTCTCTGGGTCTGCCACATAGAGCGCAGTAGTCGAGGTTATACCCCAATGCCGTATAGCGTCTTCCATCTGGTACGTGTGAATGCCTAATCCCCGAAACTCTTCTCATAGGCTGTTCTTGCCTTTTTGAGGACTGCTTCGAATTTGGGAATCTCGATCTTGATTAACTTCCCGAGTTTCTTCTTAGGTAGCCATAGGCAGTACGTATCTTCAACGGCGTTGTTATACATCTGCTCAAAAGCTCCTTTATACATCGCAAGCTGTAATCCTAACTGCGTGTGATGAACCTCTGCGGTAGTCTTTATATCAATCAGCGAGGTCTTTCCTCCGATAGTCCCGAACATGTCATACGTCCCACAATAGAGAGGGAGACCGGAATCAAGGTAGACAAGCCTCTGCTCGCACGAAGTTATTACGATGTCGTTCTCCTTCGCTAGGTCATAGAATCGTCTCAGCGCAATTCCTTCATAACCTTCTGCATCTTCCGGTTCACCCTCGTATTTCCCTAGAGCGTAATCTTCTATAAGCTCATGTACTTTGTTCCCATACTGTGATGCTCTGTCCAATGTACGCTTCGGAATCCCCGCATATGGGTCTGCCGCCATTAGCTTTATCAGCGTTGTAACTGACGGTGTTGGTGTCTCTCCGTATGTATATGTATGATCTTTCGGATTGAATATGATCTCAGTCATACGTGATCCTGGTCGATGCTTTGACCGTCGATACCTTGCTGTACTCGTTATACAGATCAGGGTAATCTGCCTTTAATCGCTTGCTGTCCAGTGTTGTCTTGGTATGAGCGGCAACTCTCTGGATCGTGATACCGTCATAATCAACGGCAGAAACACCTGTCTTATCCATTGCCGCCGCAAACAGCTCTTTGATCTCTTCTTCCTTATTCTTCAATTCCTGTATCTGAATCTGAACCTGCTGTAACGTTCTTATAGTCATTGCGACCTGCTCAGATACCTGTATGTCAATGACCCCATTTCGGTTGGTAATTACTACATCATTCATCGTCGTCATCCTCCGTCATCAGCTTCATAAATCTTTCGTGAAGCTCGTCGATAGTTTCATAGGCATCATCATGCTCGACATGCTCGACCTCTTTTGCATCTTTCACCAGACCTTTAAGAAACTCAATTGTGGTTTTAAATACAAGCCCCTCAACGACAGTACTCTGATCTGCTTGCATATCTAGCTCCTTGCAAACCTTTTTCGTTGCTTTGAGCATTGACGCGATTATCTTCTCTCCGTTTATTAATCCGATTATTTTCTTTTCCTTCATGATTGCTTTCCCTTTCTGAAATTGATTGCCTGCATGGCTTCTACGGTCGTAAATTCTTCTGGTGTTGAGAGGTTCTTCTTTTGGAGCATTGTCCCGATTTCGGCTTCACTGTAGAGGGCCTTGAGCTCTGCTATCTGTTCCGCCGTTGCTTTGGGAGCTGTCTTTTTTGGTGCCTTTGGTGTTGAGAGTTTTCCAGTCATGGTGTTCTGATCGAGAGAATCAATCATGTCGGCCTCTGTGATCTCGAACGCAATCAGCCACATATACCGTCTTGAGTAGGTATCGGTAGCGCCTTGGCTCTGAGCCGCATCTTTGTTCGTATTCGTCTGAACGTAAGGCCGTAACCACGTGATCTCTTCTTCTGGCTTGTCAGCGTTGATGACTTTGAACTGTGTCATCCATACACCCTCGTCGCAGATGTAATCGAACTTTGTGAACAACCCGTACTTGTCGCAAATCCGCTGTGCTGTCGGCACGAAGTCATCCAACTGGAAGTAATCAAAGTTCTGAAACCCGTTGTGGCCGCTCTTTTTAACTGCCGATGCAGCCAATTCGATTCTGGCTTTGGTCAACTTCTGAAAAACGTTGAGCTTGCTGTGGTCTGTTGGTGTTGCCTGTGTTCGCTTCTCGAAGATGTTGGGTTCTCCGATCGGCGGTTCTTTCACTGCCATTTCCTCATTTCCTCCTTTACTTTCTGGCGTTTCGTGAAACATTTACCTCTGAATCGCTCTAGGAACTGCCTTACATCAGCCTCATAGAATAGGTAGCCTGCTGATCCGCCCATGTCATAGGCAGGCAAAGCACCCTCTTCTCGAAGCATCCGCAGTGTGTCCCGTGATGTGTGCAATTCGGCACATAATTCCTTAGTGGTGAAAGTAAGCATTGCCGCTATATGTGGCGGTGTCAGCCAAAAAAAAGGGTTTGCACGTCTGTCTCGTAATATCGTGCATATTTATCCATTAGTTCTGGGCTTGGCGTTCTCTGGCCGGCTTCATGCATATAAACTGTAGAAACCGCTATATTTAGAGCTTTTGCTACCTCTGCCATTGTCTTTTTCTTTGCTTTTCTCGCCTTTGACAGCCTCTTTCCACTCTTTTTCGGTGAATACACAGCCTTCCCTCCTTTCTGCCGCTACATGTGGCAATTTCAAGATACCACCTTTTCACTGTATGTCAACACTTTTTTCACTACATGTGGCATTTTGTGTTACACTGTTGGTGGGAGGAGTTATGAGCACGTTTGGCGAAAGGCTTAGGATGCTTAGAGAAGAAAAAAGAATATCTCAAGAACAAGCCGCAGAAATCTTCGGAGTAAACCGGAGCACGTTGTCTATGTGGGAATTAGATACACGGAAGCCAAGAAAGGATAAAATTGACGAATTGAGGAGTTTTTACGGCGTGACGTATGAGTTTCTAGTTGGAGAAAGCCCGTACAGGAACGAAGCTGACCGAGAATTTTACGAGATGTTAGAAAACGCCACAAAATCCCCCGAGCAAGAAATTATGGATCAAGAGTTTGATGAATTTGCTTATAGAGGTTATAAGGGAATGTTCATGAAGTTCTTCGATCTCACAAAACCCCACAAAGATTCAATCTGCGAAATGGTTGATTTCTACTACGAAAAAGACAAAGACAAATAAAAAACGCCCCGAACTGACAAGGCCCGAGGCTTAACCTTACTCTCAACACCACATCGAAAGAAAGGAGTATTTATATTATGGCACGAAAAGAAAGGTATATCAAAACAAAAAAGTACAAAGGAAACACCTACTACACTGTGCAATTCCAATACGGAGACAAGCACAACAAGCACACTTATTCAAAAACATTTAACTCGGCAGATTATGACACGCCCGTACAGGCCCTAAATGCCGCCTGTGAGCATCGAGACATTAAGAGAGCAGAACTGGCCACCCAAGGACTTCCAAGCCGAAAATTGACGGTAGAGGAAGCGTTCAAGCATTATTTGAAGACTCATCCGAGAGCCGAAGCCACAGAGACCGCCGTAACATATAGATTCAATAGATACATCAAGCCTAAGTATGGAAATGAATATGTATCTGAAATAGACGAATGGACGGTTTCCACCCATTTAGAATCGCTTCGCAACGACTGTACCGACATGGTTATTAAAACCGTATTAAGCGTATGGAAGAACATATTCAAAGCGGCCAAGGGACTAAAAGCCATAACCGTCAATCCCATAGATTGCATAGAGCCTCCAAAATCGACCATACACAAAGAAAAACGGAAGCAGAGCTTTACTGATGAGGAAATGGAAAAGGTAATAGCAGAGCTTATTTCTCCTAATGGACTAGGCCGAGTTTATGACCGTGCTGTAGCGGCGACTATGATCCGGGTTGCGAGATATACCGGGCTTCGCCCAAGAGAGATCAAAGGACTCCGCAGAGAGGATATAGACTTCGAGACAAACACGATCTATGTCCGCCCGAACAATACCAGAAACATCAAAACTCCATCTTCTATTAGAGCTATACCGATGAACTCCATTGCGAGAGCTGAACTGCTTGGTTTGCTTGCAATCTCCGAGTTTGAATATCCGTTTTCGTTCTCTGATGGGAAACTGCCAAAGGGAAACGATCTTTCAACCATGATCTCCCGCAGTGCGAAAAGAGCAGGAGTACCAGATTTCCACCTCTACGGCATGCGCCATTCATTCGACTCCGAGCTGATTACTTCCGGTGTTGATCCTAGAACTGTAATGGAATTGATGGGCCACAACGACGTTCAAACTACCCTTGCTACTTACGCTAGATCGACCGAAGAAAAGCATCGTGAAGCTATCGAAAAAGTAGAAAATGGTAGAAAACTTTCTTAAAAAGGCTTATTTATGCGTGTTTTGAATACTTCTATTATTCTCCTACGAGAAGTTATTAGTTGGCGATCGCTGACGATATATGCAGAATTATGCGGTTTCGGCAAGTTACCAGCAAGTTAACTGACGGCAGTTGACGAGCGTTTTGGTAGAAAATTGGTAGAAAAAAGCACAAAAAAAGAGGGCACCCAATGATCACCGCTGTTGTGAACCGAGTGCCCTTTTTATTTGCTCGTAAGAGAGCTTGTCATGAAACAAAGTTATTGTATCACAGCTTTAACTCTTTTCTGAGCTTCTCTACATTAGATTTCTCCGAGTTGACGATCTTGTCCCAGAGTGCCACATCATCGGCCTTGAACTCTCCGACAGAGGATTTAATGTTCTTGCCCGAAGGTGCCGATTTCACGATCTTCTGGAACAGACTAATCAAATCATCTGTATCAATACCGGAAGATGCCGTACTGGACGAGGAGCTGGAAGAACCAGAAGAGCGCCGTGAAGACCGTCTTGATCCGCTTGAACTGCCGCTACGAGTTACCGATCTGCCTGTAGAGTTCTTGTACTGTTTCTTAAACTCTGAGACATCTACCCATTCGCCGTTGTTCATCTTCTCAATGGCTCTTTCGATAGCGTCATCTGTCCAGCCGAGGAAGGTCTTGTTTAAGTGTACCTTCTTCAAATCGTCTTGGTTCAGATCTCCGTCCTCGTAAGCCTGCCGGTAAGAATCCCATGTCCCGTCTTTCATCATGGCCTCTGCCACTTTCAACTGCTGGGTATAGGAGACTGTGCCGCCAGTATCACGCTTGATACCTTCAATGTCTTGATAGCTTCTGTACTGATCCTTGGTCATGCCGGTGTCCATAGCACGGGATTCAAGGAGCTTGTCGGTAGAGTTTTTGATGTACTTTGCCTCTGCCGCTTCTGCCAGTGAGGAGGTCTCTTCGGATTCATCAGTCTCTTTCTTAGCACCGTTGAGGCGGTTGCCTGCGGCCAAAGATTCCAAGGTTTCCCCATCCTGTGCAAGATACTTGTCTCTCAGAGTTTCACGCTCATCAGCAGTCTTGAGCACCACTGAATCCGTAAGCCCCCATGCGGAAGATTTGTACTTGCCGTCCATCAAATCCTGTGTGACTTTATCCGCTACACCAAGGTTTTCCAGTTCGGACATGACATACAGAGCTTTCCGGTTTCCGCTAAGTCCATTCTCTTTCATGAGGAAGAACTGAGCAGGAGTGATACCATATTCCTCTGCCGCCAGTGCCGCTTTCTGTTCGTCAGTATAGAGATCATTCACATCACCGACTTTGCCGTAAATTTCAGCTTTCGCCTGTGCCAGTGCCAGATTGGAGAGCTTCCCGTAGACTTTATCCCGAGTTTCAGTGCCTAGATTGTTGTAATCCGCAAGCTCGTTGTAATCCTTGACGTAATCCCGATAATTCCCGTAATAGGTCTTTTTAACCTGTGTGTAGTCCTTACCGGAGACGTTCTTTAGATCAATGCCTGCTTCTTTCAGCGTCTTGTCACTGCTGATCTTAGATTTCAGTCCGCCGCTTCCGGTCTGAGTCAGAGGCATAGCGTTTTCGCCAGCTTCCATCAGTTTATCGTCAAGCTCATCGTGAGTATCTGTAGTGATGGTTGCCGGTACTGCCGTGTTGTAGATAAACCGTCCGATACCGCCCATGCCGAAGTCAAAGTTCTCGATCTCCTGCCCCTTCTGGTCAACGGCAGGCTGTAAAGCCCGTGATCCGCCCGGAAGATTCATTAGAGTTCTGTTCTTCATTCTCTCGGCCATAGTGTTACCGGAGGTTGTGCGTTTCTTGGAATCGAATGTCCTGTTCAGTGCGCCGCCGACCGTAGGAGTAAGCTGTCCCACAAAGTTCTCAGCCACACTTTCTACAGCTCGTTCACCAGCGCCAAGAGCACCAGCGGGCATTAACTCACCGCCGTAATTGATACCCTGTGCCATGCTTGTGACGAAATCATTCAGTGATCCAAGATAGGATGCTTCGAGTACAGGGTTTATAGCCTCTGCGCTCTTAGTCAGAACTTCCTTTAAGTCATAGTCGAAAATGTTCAATCCGTGCTCTCGGAAAGTTTTGGCCATGGTTGCGCCCATCATCAGCGGAGAAGCGCTCGGCATAGCCCAGTCAACCGAGTAATACTTATCCCCGATATGTAGAGCCAAATCCTGCTTTCCGTAGATATTGGACTTATAGTATTCTGTCTTGCTCTCGTCGTCTTCTGGTTCAGAGAGGTGTCCCATATTCGCAAGCAGAGCACCCAGAGCAAACATAGCTGTACCAGTAAGTCCACGAGAAAGCTGTGTGACTGCTGTAGATGCGCTCATGTTCCCCTTCTTCACCTGCGCAAGATTCCATGACAGTGATTTTGCAAGGCCGACCGGAGAGAACTCTATAGATCGTCTCAAGATGTTTGCCGGTGTTTTGGTAAACGGGACAACAATATCCACTGCCTTACCTGCAATTCCGCCGTTCTTCTTGAAGTCTTCTATAGCCTTGGCCGTCTTGTTGAAGTCGTGATAGGTAGCCTCCTGTGCGTTCTTGAGAGCTTCTTTTTCCATCGCCTTGAGGACTTTTTCGTTGATCTCGTTGCCCTCTTTGTCGGTGATCTTCCACCCGTCGCCGTCCTTAGCCACCGAATAACCCTGTGCTGTGAGGGATTCCGCTAAAGCCAGATGCGCCCTAGCGCCCACGAACAAGGTATCTTCTGCTTCCAGTAAACGGCTGTTGAATTTCGATACCGCATTGAGGGATTTGCCTATAGGATTATCGTTTCGGAAAGCACCTGCCGCCAGTTTACCTTGGTTAAGGTTGAACTTATCGGACTGGCCACCTTCATCACTGTAGTTATCACGAGAATCAAGCCACTTTGCAGCTTCCCTCATTTCTTTGGAGGTGATCGCCGCTCTCATGTCGCTATCTTTGATAAGATTGGCCTTTCTTAAACCACGTTCAATCGCAATCTGCGTAAGATCAGACGCACCAAACAATCCGTATGTAAGACCGTTTGAGATAATGTTACGAGCATGAGTTTTCGGATTCAAAAGCATACAGGTCATACGCCACTGTCGGATCATGTCGCTTGCCTTACGGGGCATCTGGTCAGCAACTTCATACTGAATCTTTTCCATGATCTCAGCACGTTCAGCATCAGTCTTGGCGTTGGCATACGCATTGAGCAAGTCTTCGCTTACAGTGAGTGTCTTGCCGTTTAACTGATCCTTATACTGCTTATTGAGTCTGTCAACGAGCTTTTCAACATAAGTACGAGTCAATGAAGGATTGCCCTTGAGATACCGCATAATACGAACAACACGTCCTGCCTCGGAAGCATTCTCTAAAAGTTTGTCGAGGAGCTGAACCGACTGCTCTGAATAGGTCTTTTGCAGGTCTTTCAGAGTCTTATAATCCGGGTCGCTCTTGTCCATCTTTCCGATTGCTGTTTCAAGGTCTACAGCCTTTGCATTGAGCCGCACAAGTGCTTCGTTCAGATATGCCTGAGCTTCTTCACCGAAATATGATCCCGGCTGAATAGAATTGGCATACTCGACCGCACCTTCAATACCGCTTTCCGCTAAGAGCTGTTCTGCCTCACCGAATACCTTGCTGTCGTGCTTGACCGGTTTCTCTACATAATCACGCTTGAGAATATTTCGCACCGTTTCAGACAGGGTTTTACTCTTGAGCAGTCTAGCAACCGTGGCATGAGGAGACATATCCTCGCCTTTGGCCTTTTCCTGTTTCGGAGCTTCTTCCTGTTTGGTTTCCTGCTGAGTCTGCTGTCCCTGCTGTGCCTCTTCCTGTGTCTGCTGAGTTTCCTCGGCCATCACACGATCATAAGCACGAGCCTGCTGTGCTTCTTCCGCAGCCTTCTGCTGGAACTGCCGCTGAGATTCTTGATAAGCCTCAAAAGCCTGCCTGTTAGCCTCTTCTGTGACTCTCTCATAAGCCTCAAAAGCGCCTCGTACAGTCTCTTTCTGTTCATCGGTATACTCTTTGCCAGTGATCTCTTCCGCAGTCTTGATCGCAGTATCGGCCTTTGTGGCCGCCTTTTCTGTCACTTCTTCTGCTTTCGGGGCCTCTTCAACCGGAGTTTCTGTCTGAACTTCTTCGGCTGTCTGTTCAGTCATCGCATTACGAATTAAAGCAGTAGCATCAGCACGGTTGAGTTTCTTCTCTTCCATGATCTTAGCCACTGCCTCTTGATTCATATAATCCCGACCGGAGACTTTATCCATTGCCATCTCTTCGGCTGTTTTTGCGTCAATTCCAAGTTCGGTGAGTGCCTGTGCCATCGGGAACGCTTTATCAATTCTCTCCTGCTCAAGCTGTGCCCTGCGCTCTTCTGTAAGCCCCGCTGTCTTCTTTCCGCCAACTACTTTCTTAGGTTCGGTATTCTTCTCTACCACGCTCTGTTTTTCCCAATCACCGGAAGATTTCAGCTCCATAGCTTCTCTCTGAACGCCCGGCACGATCTCAGCCTGTGTCTCCGCTTCCGGGGCTTTTACTTCCTCTTCTGCTTTGACCTGTTTCTTCTTCTCGACTACTCTTTCATCGTTGCCAGCTCTTAACAGCGCGAGAGACTTCCGCTTGATCTCTTCGGGAGTACCTTCGAGTGCTTCAATCTGCTCAATAACGGAGTCATACCGAGGATCATCTTGAGAAAGAATCTTGCCGTGGGTACTATCCAGTACTTCATAGCCCTGATCCTGTAGAACCTTGGCCTTTGCGCCGTTCTTTTTGACATCAGCAACTGCCTCTTGGAGCTTTTCGTTGGTTGGGTCTTCCAAAGCCTCCTGTAGCATCGACTGATAAACGTCATTTACCGTAAAGCCGTAGAATCTGCCATCCGGTGAATAAACGAACTTATTTCCGCCCTTTCTGACAGCAATAGTGTCATCAGAGTAGCGATCAATAGTCTCTTCATCGTTGTAGTTCTCTGGCCGTGCTTCTTCAACTGTCTGTGGTGCCTCTGCTTGGCCATTCTGATGATCTACATACATATCCCAAATATCATCGAGAGATGCATCTGCGAGCTCATCATAGCCAAACTGATTCACGAGACGGTCTTTGAGTTCATCGTCTACTACTTCGTCATTTGCTTCGATTGCTTGAGAGATGAGGTCGTAGTCTCGCTGTTCGAGCTTGATTGCTTTGTCTTTGAGGGTTTGTCTTTCAGCTTGAAGCCCTCCGCCTTGAGCTTCTCTTCTTCTTTCGGCCAATTTATTAATGCCATCTCTAATTACACCTTCCCTATATCTAGCACCAGTTAATGCATTGTTGATCTTTGATAACACGCTGTTCTTCTTTAAAGAAGTATTATCACCGAGTAAAGCACTAACATTGTCTTTAACATACTGTAACACAGACGGATTGTAATCAGCGATTTCTTTAAGCGTCACAACATCTTTGAGGATCAATTCTTCCGCCAAAATAGCATTGTATTCATCTGGATTGTCGATGTAAGCAGGATCACCCTTAATCACTCCTTGATTTTCTAGATCACGCAACATTCCCACAAACTGATCGTGCCCCTGTCCGTTTTCCGTCCCGTGCGTAATAAGTTCATGAGCAATAAGCGAATCAAAAATCACATTTTCTTTGTTCGCCTTGGCAATTTCTTCTGCCGTCCCTTCGATATAGATTGCGCCGTCATCAAATCTGACAATATGGTCATTTCTCGCTGCCGTACCGTAGGCTTTTCTCTTGGCCGCAAGGTCTTCAACAAATGCGATTGGCATTCCAACTTTATTCGAAATCTTTACATAATTGTCGATCTGTTCTTCACTTAATCCCACCTGCTTCCCGTCATGTTCGATGGACATTCTATTCAGTTTTTGTGCATTCTTTTTAATGCTTTCGACTGTAGAACGAAGGGCGTTGGTGTTGCGAAGATAATTAAAGGTATCTTTTCTGATGGAATCCGCCGCAGTTTGCGCTTCATCAACTGAAATCGGGCTGTTTCCCATCTTTTTGGCCGTTTCAAGATCAGCCGCCGCATTCTCAAACGATTCAGAGAGCCGTTTACCTTCCCCTTGAGTTCTAATGGAGTTAATGTCTGAGCCAATCTGTCGCATCGTCTGAACAGGATGTGTGACTTCACCAAACAGGGACTGAACAGCACCCTCTCCGCCAGCATTAGCAACGTCCGTGAGATACTGGCGAGGATCATAATTGCCGTTCTCATCGTAGACCAAGCCCCTTCTGGTATCTGCCAGCGCCTGCGCCCATTCTTTCGTCTGAGTGAGAGGATTAAAGTCGAGCAGTGTTCTGAGATACGGTTCAACAGCCGCACCCGCACCTTCCTGCACGAACTCACCAGCCATGTTAGAGATACCCGGAATATCAGCGCCTCCAACATAACCGCCCGGAATAAACTCCTGTCCAACTTCGCTTGCCGCATTGCCGAGTGCATACCGCCTTGCCGCATCAATATCGTTGGCGTACTGCTCACCTTCATTCCCGAGACGCACATCAGCATAGGTGTCCCCAAAGGAATTGTGACCAAGATTCGCTCTACCGATCATTTCAGCGGCAGTAGAACCCATGGCAAACGGTGAGGCCGCCACTAATGCAGATGTCTGTGCGTTCTGGACTGCGTTTCTTGTGCCGCCCATGACGAAACGATCATAGAGGCTCTGCGGTGTACGGCCAAAGACGTTTTTCATCAGCTCATCGGTGTACTGAACATCGGCCAGGGCATCGCCTACGGTCTGGTCTTTGATCGGCTGGCCTTTCATGGAATCTGCGGAAGCGAGAGCATTACCCTCATTCCCCTTGTAGAATCCTAAGAAACCGGCCCGAACATCGTTATAAGTACGCACAAGAGGGTTGTCATCATAAACCTTCGGAAGATAATCCATGTACGCATCGTCATTGTCATACTTATTGCCGAATACGCTTAGTGCCAGCATGGTGTCAGTGTCCGTCTGAGCGTCACGAGCGAGCTTTTCTTTCGCCTGCTGTGCCAGTCTGCGGGCCTGCGCTTCCTGCTCTGCTGTGTACGGTTTGAGATTGTCTTTCTTGTTGCCAGTAACCACGTTAGCCGCCGCATTAAGAAGGGACGTCTTACCGAACATCCCCTCTGAAATATTGCGACTTACTGACTGGTTCTTGTCGATCCCATTCCGTTCTTTGTACGAATCAAGAATCTGCTGATAACGGGACTGTGTGGCCGACTTCTGCTGTGGTCTTTCGATCTTCTTGTTTTCGACCTTCTTGACCTGCTGTTGAGCCTGTTGCTGTACGGTGTTTCCGGTGGTATTCCGGTTTCCGTTATCCGACTTTTTCTTCTTATTCGCTTTTAGGAGATCATCAAAAATAGACATAGAATACCACCTTTCACCTTAGATAAGTCCCATCATTCTGCGATACATGTCATACATATCGCCTGTGCCGACTGCGTTGTTGCTCTGAACCACATTACTGAGCTGTCCGTTGCCTGCTGTCAGATTGCCAAGAAGTGAGTTATAAGCATCACTCGGCTGGTAGTTCTGGAACATGTACGGGATCATCGAAGAGATCATGCTCGTGTAGTTATCAAGACCGCTGGCCATGTTGTTGGCTTTCTGCATCTCGATCTGGTTCAGATAGCTGTTGAGGTTGTTCAGAAGTGTATTTCTCGCATCCTGTTCCTGTGTTCCGATCTTGTTCATGTTGTTGCTGTAGTTGGAACCAAGCGTGAGATTCTCCTGCATTGCGGAACCGGAGCCGAAAGCCCCACGGTTTGCCTGCGCCTCTCTCATAGCACGCTGGTTCTTCTTGTTTCTCAGTGCGGCCGCATCTCTGAGGGTCTGATAATCAACGCCGATCTTATCAAGAGAAGAGTTGTACTGATCCCTTGCCAGTCCTGCGGATTTATCCAGCGCCGCATTGGCCGCATCAATAGCCTGCTGTCTTGCCCGCTGCTGTGCCTCGATCATGGCCTGCATTGCCGCTAAAGCCGCCGCCTGCGGATCATAAGCGGGCTGAACAGATGCGTTTACTGCACCGCCCCCAGAAGAACCGCTTCCGCCGCCGCTGTAAGAGTTACCGCCAGAATTGAAGTTGTTAGCCGCATTGTTCAGTGCAAGCTGTGTGTTCGGCGTATTCGCTCTCTGCCATGCGGTAGAACTAGAGCTTGTATACAGGTTTCCGTTGTAGTTTTTGCCTGCCGATGTGGCTCCGTTTCGAGACGTTGTGCCGTAAGCATCTTGTGTTCTGATTGCCATATTCTGCCTCCTTATAATGAGATTTCTTTGATAGCATCATCTATCTGTTTCGCTTCACTGTGTTCTGGGTCTTTAATCCATAAAAGGATCGCCAGAAGTGCTTTGTTCTGAGATTTTGTGCTTGCCGAAAACGATTCTTCCGCTTCACGTATTTTGTTGTGTGCGTTGTCAATATCACGTTTCAGCTCAGTCATCTGATAATCCCGTTTCATATTGCTTTTCTCGATTTCTTTGACTCTGTTTTCAAGCGTTGTCATCGGTTCTGAGGCGTTCTTTTTCGCCGCTTTTGCCGAATTGTAAATGCTTAATAACTGTCCTAATAGGATCAATACAGCCAGTACTTCTGTCGTTGTCACATCGTTCATCACTCCTTCGCCTCTGCTTTCTTAAACTGATAGCCAAAGAAAAACGAAATGCACATCGTGTAGATGCTTACGAACTTGTCAGGCAGTTCCTCACCCTTCAAAACAAGCAGGCCGAAGATAACGGTCAAGAAGATGGTGATTAGTGACTTAACACTGAGAAGTGCCGCAATCCGCTGTACGATGATGCCCGGTTCTTCTTTGACTTCCTCCGGGTCTTTCCAGTCTTGAATTGGTTGGAGCTCTTCGGCTTCGCCCGTTGTGTCTGGTACAACTACTGGTTCCATAGGTGTCTCCTCGTCTTTCTCTTCATCACTTGGCGCTACGACAGGGAATTTCTGATAGCGAACGATCATAGACGGTAATGGTCGCTTGTCCCTGTCCTCGTATTCCATCTGCCCGTTGAGCCAAAACGAATACTGGGCGGAACCCCCGCCATCAAGGAAAGCGATGTTTATCATGTCTGTCGTAATGAAGTCATTTACGATCTCCTGCGGTGTCATCTGTTGCAGTGCCGCACCGGTTGAATATCCGTCTGGGAATCGAATGATGAAGTTGTAATAACTCTTAACGTCCTTATGGCTTAGACCGACCATCTTTGCATATTCCCAATGTCCCTTGCTGTTCGGGAACACGAGAGCCGGGCTAAACACGTTATGGCTTGAGTTGATCTGTACTCCGATGCAGTCTCCAAATGTGCCGTCTTCCAAGTCGTAGAACAGAACATTGTCTTGCTTGTCTACACACTGGTAGGTACCGCTATACGGTGAGCTTTGATCTCCATAAGTCGTCCCGTAAGGGTCTGCCTCTGATTGTTTTGCTTGATAGTAGTTGGCTCCGCCGATCCGAGAAGTAACAAGATACTCGCCACCGGAGAAACATTCGCCTCTAATCGGTGCGACTTTGTTGATCCCGGCAGACAGAACTGCAACCCCTTCATTGGCACCCATCCGGTCGATCATGTACTCATGGCCGTTGATCGTGAAAACCCTAGAGCCATACGGAATGGTTATGCATTGCCAGCCACGCCAGCGCATAGCACCGAGAACGCCGTTCCAGTTCATCTCCTTTTCCGTCACGTAGGTCTTTCCGTTTTGGTTCTGGCCGACCTCGGTATTCGGAGACATAAACAGTGCTACGTGCTTATCCCAAAACACCCAGTCGCCACTTTTGAACTCTGACGGATTGGTGACGTAATCAAACGCCGTGGAGTATTTATATCCGTCTGCATCTCTCAGCAACCACAAATCACCGACAAAACCTGTGCTTGCGCATTTTCTTGATCCTTGAAACCCGATCATTCGACAAAAATAATCGAAATAATCCCAGCACTGGTAAGGGTTTTCTCTCGGATAGTTGTCCGTATCAATCTGCTTGCCAAGAGTGCTGTCTACAAATTGTTTAGGTGTCATGTTTCTCCTTTCCATGTAAAAAGGCCGCCCGAAGACGACCTGTAAACTTGTCTATTTTTTGGTGCTTTACTTGGTACACCAACTTGCATTAAGGTTCTGGAATTACTCTGTTCTCAAACTTCTTGTATGCATCGAGGTACCATTCTTTCTTGTCACCGTTATAGGTGAGTTCGTAGTACATCCCGTCACACAGAGTAGAAGAAATAAGATACTTCCAGTTCTGTAATGCTTTGGCTTTCCAAACGATATAAGTTTTAAAATCCGGTCTTGCATCAGTAGCATCTAAATGCTCAAGAATGTATACCGTTACAATGTCAATCGCTCGCTTATCCATAGGTTCCCCCTAGTTCAGAATGTAGTTGTACTCTTCCTGTGTGATCTTGCCACTTGCAAGGAATGAATCCAGCTTTTCCTTGGTGATTCTGCCGGCCTTATAAAGCCGCTTCAAACTCTCTACAAACGTTCTCATTCGATAACCCCCTCAATAATCAGCATTTCTGTGTAGTTGTCGATCGCATTCTGAATGATGTCATCCGTTCCCTCCCGGTTCGTGAAGTTCGCACAGGTAACACCGTCTTTCGGATAGACAGCTACGCCTACCGGAATTGTGTCGTGGAACTCTACACCATTGACGGTCATGGTCTCCATGTTCTCTTTTGTCATCTTGGCGGCGATAGCATCCACTTCCGCATAGGTCTCTACCGGAATGAAGATGTTAGCCACATTGGAATCGGGTGTGCACTCATAGGTTGTTCCGTCTTTTAGAATCAAGCTCATTTTTCCTCTCCTTTATCTTCTTTTCGGTGCTGTCATAATCAATAGATTGCCTAAAGTTATACGAGCACGCATGTTTCAATACTCCGTTCCCGCTTGCTACCTGTCCTTCCGCATGTTCTACGTCTATGGTGTCGATCTCTTTATTGATCTTCTTGAACCTCCGCTTTATTCGCTTGGCGGTGCTCTTGCGGATCAGTACATACTTCTTGAAATACCGATACCCGCAGAAGTCTACGCCTTGTTTTACATCGAAAATCTCAGCCTTTGAGAATCTAAGGTCAAGCTCCGTTTCAAGGAACTGTCTGATCTTCTTTTTGCAGTCCTGTAGTTTCTGCTTATCGTTATCAAACAGCATGAAATCATCGCAGTACCGCACATAGCCTCTTGGTTTCAGCTCGTGCAAAACATAGTTGTCCAAGAATGATAAATAGAAATTGCCGCACCATTGAGAGAGATAGTTGCCTATCGGACAGTTATAACCGCCGGGAAAGCTGAATATCACATCATCCACTATCTCCATGAACTTGTCGTCTTTGATGATCCTGTGGAACTTCTCAGACAGCAGTTTCTGATTGATGGATGGATAGAATTTATGGATGTCGCACTTTAAACAGTACCGGTTCTTCCGTACATATTCAGCGCTTTTCATCCCGGCTTTTAACGGCCCTCTCTCTTCTACACAGGCATAAGTGTTCTCAATCATCAGATTCACTAAGATCGGCTTGAGGATATTCATGATTGCGTGCTGGACGATCCTGTCCGGTGAGTATGGCAGTTTATAGATGGTTCGTCTTTTCGGCTCGTATATCTCACGCTGTTTATACTCTGACGTGTGAAATTCGCCTCTGATTACCATTTGCCGTACAGCCTCTAGGTTCTCTTCCGGGTTCTCATTAAATATCCGTATCTGCTTCTGCTTTCGCTTCTTCTTGAGTGAGTTCTTATAAGCAAGTTCGAAGTTCTCTTTAGTGATGAATTTATCCCAAAGATTCTTGTATGTTTTCATAAACGTGGTCGAACTGGATTGTTCATTTCTTACTAAAACCAGTTACCCTCCTGTTTCGTATTCTGGGTTTCCCCATGGGCGAAGGTTCAGCCGTGAGTAAGCTCGACGTGTAGGAGTCACACATTACTTAAACCGTATCGACCTGCGACTGCCGTTATTGCCATTGACATTCGAGCGAACATTATTCGCATTCCGAGATCGGGAACTGCAATTCGAGGAATTATTCCAATTGCCTCCTGCCAGCAGGACATTGAAACCTTCACCCAGTAAACACCTACGTCAGAGCGTGGTACTTACCAATTTTTGAGATGGTGGTCGAAAATAGAATATCTTTACCCGCATCAGCGAGCTTCTGAGTGATCTCTTCGATCTGGTCACGGATCACCGTCGAGCCAGTAAACAGCACATATCTTGTCTCTGTCTCATCATCAGCGAAATAGAACTGAATCGTAGTGCAGGACTCTGTTTTCTGATATTTGCTGTTGCTGATCTTGCATCCGGTTATGACGATCGGTTTATCGAGAACGTCTTCCAGTTTCTTCTTGTCTCCGCTCAGAGTCTTGGATTCGACCAAATCACTGAATTTAGGTATTTCCATAATCGACCTCCTTAAAATTTAGCGCCACCGACAGACACGGCTCGACCCGCGACCGCCGTTATTGCCAAAGACATTCGAGCGAACAAGATTCGCATTCCGAGATCGGGAACCGCAACTCGAGGAATCAGTCCAATCGCCTCCCGCCAGCAGGACATATGGCATGCCGTAGGACTGTCCGTAGTTGTCTCCATCGCCGTAGCTGTTCCATCCGCTTCCACCTGTAGGTGCGATCTCATCCAGCCACTGCCACAGATAACCGCACATTTCCTCACAGCCAATCGCTGAGATCATGCGTCTGTTTGCCGTATCTACATGGCCGCCTACATAGGTCTTGTCTGATGATCCGGTGATATTTGTCTTTTCGTTACTACCGATAGCCGCCGAAGTGAACTCGTGGTCAGTCAGAAGTTTCTTTCCTACTGCCCGCATATCCTCTTGGTGATTGATCGGCTGTCTTGAAACAGTGTGCGTAGCGTTGTATGCGCTTCTGGTGTTTACGCCCTTACCGGACTGTAGGTAGACATCAATCACTCTGTCTGTGTCTCTGTCATAGACCATAGCGTCCTCAACAAGCGTGTCGGGATGGAATGTCAGACAGAACACACTCTCCGGCAGAATGTCACCAGCACTGAATCCGCTCAGAGGATGCGGCACGGTAGCCACTTCACCACTTACGGAGCTGATGGTCTTCCGGTAGAATGCATAGAAATCGGGGTCTTCTTCCTGCTTGTAGCTCTTAACCATGATCGGATTATTTGCTGTGATTCCACCAGACGGCAGGATCATATTCGGTGTTCCGACATTGGCGCAGAGTGTATGGAATCGACCGATCTTAACTGTGTCGGCAGGCTGTGATGTTCCTGCTGAGATCGTCCCGTCATTGGCCAGATAAACGAAATAGTCCGTTCCACTGCCACTGAGATCACTTGTCAGGTCAACTGCGGTGTCTGAGTCATAATGCTGATACGTTCCGTCATCTTTGAGGATGTGAGTTCCTGCCTTGATAATCAGACCTTTCTTGTTGTTCGGGTCAAATCTGAGCCATCTGTCGATCAGCGCTACGACCGGCCCGGTATCGCCAGTAGAACCGTTACTCAAGGCAACAAGCTCGGTACCAATATCGGTTTCCTCAATGTTCGTATTTACCACAAAGGTAGCGCCGCTTGTGATCGGAACCTTGACCTTATACAGGACACCTCCTACACAGACGAACTCACCTTTTACATAGTTCTGAGATGCTGTACTTCCGCTTTCGACGGTAGCCACATTACTCAGATTGGATTTTGCCGCCACTGCGGATGTGCTCGCTTTACCGGACAGGGACGTATATACACCGCCAGATGTTACCGGATTGGTGCTGTCCTCCGTTGGCGTATTATCGAACGTTAGAGAATCCTGTTTCCCATCAAATTTGTCTTTGAGGTCTGTCTGGTCATCAATGTCTCCGGTGATCTGTCCCCATTCCAGAACTGCACCAGCGGCACAAAGCATCCAGTACTCACCGTCCTGCGGTGTATTACCTGTCGTTGTCTTTTTAGCGATATACATTGATCCTGCATAGTAAACAGCATCTAGCATTTCGTAAGTTGCGCTGGCGTTATACTCGCCTTTAAGAAGAATCAATACTCTTCCTGCACTTGCACTCATTCAACCACCTCCCACTCTAAATTTCCTGTTGTTGTGTTGACTAAAAATGTGATATCCGGTGATTCATATTCCAGCTCGCCAGTTGTGAAATTCACCGTAAATACCGTGTCTGATACAAGCGTGCGGATCGTCTCTAAGGTGTCTTCGGCTTCCTCTGCGTAGTGCTGAGATGTACCTGCACCGGACTGAGAGACTTCGGCATAATACTTACTGTTATCCGTTTCCTCGCCTGCCCTTGATGCAGTGTCACCGACCGCCCATGATCTTGAGAGCGTCGCACTGTTCGAAGCGTTGTTAGCGCTCTGAGAAGCGTTTGTAGCATATCCGCCCGCCTCGTTCTTGTAGATCAGCGCATTAGAGGATGCCGAAATAGCTTGATTCCGATAGCCCTTGGCCTCGTTGGAGTAACTCAGTGTCTGATCCCGGTACCCCTTGGCCTCAAGAGCGAAAATCTCAGCGTCTCCGCCATCAACCTTGATATTGATTTCCTGCACATCGGTATTAACTTCTACGTTGATGTCATTTTCGGGAATGTAGATCGGCATCAGATCACCTCCTCGTACAGAACATCACTGACTTGCACGCCAAGGATCGCACTCTTAAATGCATTGCTGGCGTTGTCTAAAAATCGAATCTGCATCTTTGCGGATCCCTTCTGAAATGCCAGTGTCTCCTGCTGAGAGAGCTGTACGTATGCATATCCATCACCGATAGCGACTTCCGGGTAATGCTTGGTCAGTTCTTGATTCGATTTCGACTGCTCGAATGTGATGTAAATATCTCCAATGTCATCCAAAGAGATACCTGTGAACTTGATCGTATAGAGAGGTGTGGTGCCACGGCCCATTGTTAAACTCGCCATATTACACCTCCGGGGTTGCTGTTACGCTTCCGCCAGATACTGAAATGATGTAAACAGTACCTCCTACTTCAAGTCTCAGCGACTTCGTTTTGACTGAATTGTTATCAAGGTCATAGATACCGCTCGACTTAACAGGGTTATCACTTGCGGATGTCGGCGTATCGTCAAAGGTCAGCGTGTCCTGTTTACCAGATAAAGCGGTATATACTCCGCCAGAAGTAACCGGGTTCGTGCTGTCCTCGGTCGGTTCCGCATCGAAATTCAGTGCCGTCTGTTTGCCGTCAATCTCCGGTATCATCGTGTTGTTAATAAAATCCCGTGTCTGTTCGTGAAGCGACATGAGCTGTTCTCTTGATGCCGTCCCACCAGCAGGCTCGGGATATGATTCCGTATTCTTAAACCCTTCCGCAGGGTCAAATGCAAACTGTTCCATTATTTGATCTCCTTAACTAGCGTGTAGAGCATCTGCAAGCCGTTGATTGGCATGTCGTTGTTCGTGATGTTATTTGAGAACATGACTCCTGCAAGCTCGATCTTCTTCAATGAGCACTTCCGGGCAAACGTGTTAGCAAACGGTGTCTCTCCCCATGCGAAATTGGCATAGGAAAAGTCATCCCAAAGAACCGAAGATGTACTAATCAAGTTCTCGGGTTCCGTCTCGCCGGTGTCGTTTTCATCGGTCAAGTACTTCAATGTCGTGTTGTATGTGATCCCGCCTCTGCACTGGACGAAAATCTTCTTAACGGTTTTCAGATAGCCGTACTGGCCAAAGTCAAACATCGGTGTCTGATAATAGGCTTCGATAGGTTCTCCAAAATCGTTCTCGTCATCAATCCATTTGCAGAGCTGTAAGCCCCAGAAGTCATCCGTATAGCGGTAATCCAGCGTATAAATCTCGTTTCGGAACCTCTTAGCAGCGACAGAGCTGAAATTTTTCCAGACGTACCATGAGGTATTTCTTGCGGAATCTTCGGCAGACTGTTTCTCAGACAGGAAGAACGGCGCAACCGCATAGTCCCAAACATAGACATTCGAGAGTACCGGCACACGATCTTTCTCTGATACACCTTCTACCGGAGCCTTTGAAACGATGTTGTTAAACAGGATGTATTTACCGTCATAGTCCTGCGCAAAAGAGTACTCATTCGCCTCATCAAGAAGCCCTTTGACCCTTTCGCCTCGTTCAATATTCCGTGAGACTACACAGACGTTCCGCTCATCCTCAAGGACGGTAGAGACCAGTGTGCAGACTCCATACTTGGTAGAGAGCCATGTCAGACGGTTATTGATCTTGCGGATCGTATTCGGCGCATCACATCCAATGTCCAGATTGACCGGCTGAGAGTAGATAAGACCCTGCATCTCGCCGTTGGAATCCGCTCCGTACTGGTATTTCAGCGTATAGATCGAATTAGCTTTGAAGACGATAAGGTCTTTGTAGTGGTGTCCGAAGCCTGTGATCCTTTCTCCGTCATACCCGGCTACGCCATAATCCATTGCTTGAAAGTAGGTCGGATCGTTGATGTAAGAGTAGTAATATCTCTCCGATGATCCACCGACAAACAGCCTTGAGTTATTGGTGCCGCCAAACGGTGTAGAGAACTGTGCAGACAGAATCTCAGACGCTAAGTCCAGATAGGAATAATCCGAAAAGGCATTCCCGGACTGAACCGTTGATACCGTGATCGCTACATTATCCTGCCCTGCGACCGGGGCCGAATTAAATACGACCTGTCCGAACGAAACACTGTAGGTAGACGGGCTTACTTCTTCCTCGTCAATTTCGACTTTGACCGCATAGCCCATCTTCTCGTCTGTCAGCTCTTTCGGAATCTTGTAGGTCTTAGAGGAGCCGTCGCCGTTATATTCGATACGTGCTCTAGGGCAGAGCAGATTGAACTGATCTAAGCCATCGACATCGTAGTAAGAAATATCCGGCCGGCAGTTGATCGCAACGGTTGGGACGTACATGTCATCAATCGACTGCATCTCAAACTGGCCTGTTTCCTCGTTCAGCTTCGCAAAGACATAGAACCGGAAGAACTTCCCGTCAAAAGACGTTCCGTCATAGCCCGGATAGGAAGCGATGCAGTAAAGCGTGCCGTCCGAAACGAAAAAGAATCCAGTGTTATAGACCTTACTGGAAACCTCGTAGGATGTTCGCTTGTAGTATGAGCTGTCGGGATCGGGATTTGCCTTGTAGAGGAATGTGCCGTTGGTCGTGTCGGTACCGTCAAGGCTGAGTACATTCGTGCCGTTAGCTCCGTCCCAGCATCCAATGTTAAACGTGTATTTGTGTTCATCCGCTTGATAGGTGTTCATCAGATACAGCTTTTCATGGAACTCGAACATGACCGGCCTCATCGTCGCCCAGGTTTGCGCATCCGCCCACGTATAACCAGTTTCATACATCCTCTTTTGGCCCTGCCGCTTCTTGAATACGCCGTTCTTGACCATCATGTTCTGCATCTTCGGTGATTCATCGGGACGTAGCATGAAGTCCAAGTCCTTGATATTCAGACCGCCAAAGCCGGGTTTATCAATTTTGAGTGCCTTATATTCTGGCTGTTTATGTGTCTGTTGCTGTAGCCATACCATCAGTCCTCACCTCCGTAGGTGTCCTCAACTTTTTCTTCAACACCCCACGAGTACTTAGACTGCATGTTTTCGTAGTACCGATGGAGAATGTCGTACTTGGACAGATCATCGTCAATGAAGAAGTTCGCCGCCAGCCCATAAGGAAGAATCTCACGGCACATCTCCACTTCATACGGAATCTCATCATCCATGCTTTCCATCCAAGGAACATCTTCCATTTCATCGTCACCGTGTTTCAGTCTGAGATGATTATTCAGATTAAAGTTTTCTGAAAGCAGTACATTTGTCCACGGAATGATGTAGTTGTCATAATCCTTGGAAGTCGGTTTCTCGAACATCGTAGCTTTCGCCAGATCATAAAGCTCCTGCACCGTGAAATCTGTCTTAAAATCCTGTGCCATAAGGTGCTCCTTTCAAAAAAAAGAAGGGGCAGACCGAAGCCCACCCCTAACGAAACAAATTAAGCAGTAGCGGTTACAGTGCAGGTATCGGTATAAGTTGTACCGTTGACCGTAATAGAAGCTGTAATATCCGCTGTACCGGTATTCGCAATCGCCGTAACAGTACCATCGGTAGCAACGTCAGCAACTGTCGGAGCGGAAGATGCCCAAGTGACTGTTGCATCAGACGGATTAACTGTAGCAACGAGCTTTTCAGTGGAACCCTGAGAGATGGAAGTTGTTGCCTTATTGAGCGCAATGCTCGGTGTGGAGATGAATGCAAGGACGCCCTGCTTGAGAGTGTCGAGAATGAATGCATCACCACGGTAACGGCCTTCAATCAGTGCACCAGAGAGGCCCGGAACGTTGGTGTAACGATGGAGCTCTGTGCCCTTAGTAGCCTGAATAACAGACTTCTTATTGGTAAACAGAGCGAATGTACCTGTCGGCAGGTAAATATCCGGTGTTTCGACGATCGGGAAGCCCATGCACTTACCAACAACGCCGTTGCTGAGAATCTTCTCGCCGAGCTTATCAACCGAGATAAATTCCGGGTTGTGGAGCAGAAGTGCATAAACGGTTGTCGGAACGTATGCATAGATCTGTCCGTTGATCGGCATGTTGTTGTTGAAGAAGTGAGTATGAGCAATCGAGAACACGTTAAGAACGGTAGAGCTTGTCAGTGTAGCATAGTCAGTGTTGGTGGAGCCTGCGTTCTCTGTCCAATACTTGAGTGCATAGGAGTCGAAGAACGGAGTAACCTGCTCACCGATCTGAGCCTTGATAACTTCACCGAGACGCTTAACGTTCTGCTGTTCGTCGTTGTTGCCCTTGTCGATTGTGATCGCAAAAGACTTGTCGAGAGTGACAATCATCTCCTGCTCTCTGTCCTGTAATTCGTTCCAAGCACCATAACGATGGCCGCCGTAGGAGTCGATACCAGAGCGGTTGTAATCGTTCAGTGCCTGTGTGATTGCGGTATAAACGTGAATGGATTTTACGCCATCCCAGTTATACTCTGAATTTGTTTTTCCTGTCAGAAGGGACGCACGGGTATAAGCCTGTACTAAACCCTTCTCATATTTTGTCGCAAGATTGATTCCATCAAGCGAAACAATACTATTAGCCGGCATTTTAGCCTCCTCTTAAACTAGCCGAGAAGCCCTGCCAAGAACGGGTCGCCTCCTTCCATTGATCCTTTGTTTTCACTCAGATTGCCTGTAGCGACGGCCTCATTGTCCTTATTCTGCCGAAGTGCTTTGATCGTATCTTTCATCTGCTTGTTTTCGTAAGCACGGTAGGCAGAAAGCAGTGGTTCTCCTGCGTTGATCTCGTCAATGACTTCTACCGGGAGGTGCTCAATATCGACATTGGGATAAACATTTAAAAAGGCCTCCAACTGTGAGTAGGCCATCTTCTGCTTATCTGCTTCGATCTGAGCTAACTGCTGTGCCTGTTGCTGTTGTTTCTGCATTGCCGCATTCTGGTATTGAGCTTCGGCATACTTTCTCGCAACCTCGTCAGTCACATCGGGGTTTTCCCGTTTGAACTCATTAGCGATACGTGTCATTTCCGATTCAGCTTGAAACTGTTGCAGTCTCTGAGCATATTCGGGGAGCGATAGACCAGCACGCTGAGCCTGTTCTGCGAAGACTTTCATAGTCGGATCATTGCGCAACTGTTCCAACTGGTTATGAATCTTGTCGTAGTTCATGCCCTTCTGTGCAAAGGTGATCGCATCTTCTTTTGACAGGTTCTGTTCTGCCCCGTTGTACTTGACCGTCATAAACGGTGCTTCTTCTTTTGGTGCGGTTTCCGGGGTTTCTTCAGCCTGTGTGGGTTCTGTTTCGGGAGCCTCATCCGCAAAGAGGTCTTCAAATCCCGATTCAGTTTCGGTGGTTTCCGTTGACTGGTTTGTCATTTCGTCTGCCATCTGTGTCTCCTTCTTGCGCTATGGTTGGCGCATATAAAAAGACTCGTAATGAGCCTTTAATTCAGATAAATGGGCGGTATAGAAATGAAGATGTGTTCTAGGAGGAGGTACATGACGCTTCCACACCGCCCGTGCCCTGAAAGGGACTTATTTCTTTTTCTTGGCTACTTCATTGCCGCATTTCGGGCAGTAGAAATAGTAGCTGTGTTTCTCATCGGAGCGTTTTTCCATTGTCGCCCCGCACTTTTTACATTTCATGATTGATAGAACTCCTTTGACTGTGCATAAGTGTCCTGTAACTGCTGATTCCCTAGCTCACTTGCGGGTGCACGGTCATCTACACCGTCCTGCATCCCTCGTGTGACATTCGGATCAGCTGACATGGCTGCTTGGGCCATCATCTGCTGTTGCATCTGTAACATGGCCTGCTGATTCTTAATAGCCTCGACAATCTTGGCTTTGTTCTTAATGTACTTATCTGGGATCATTTCAAGATACATAACCGGATCAGAAATAATACCTCTATCGAACATCGCATCTGCCGTCTGTACTTGGGTTTGTTCAGACCAGTAGGAAGCCTGTCCGACATCGACATTCAGATCATAAGTAAGTGTCTGCAACTGTGTGAAATCAATCGGTATTGAAGTCTCATAGAGCGGCATACCATTTTTATCGAGCATCGGCATACCCGTCAGAGGGTCTATTCGCATAAGATTGAGTTCTTTTGCCTGCCCTTCTGTCAGTTTGACGATTCTGGTACCGTAGCGGTTGGCCATAACATCCAACATGACTCGGACAATATCTTCAACAAACTGGTAATAATCGAGCTTCTGTATCTCAAGAGGCACACTGGAAGCCTGCTGGACGGCAACGATAGCGGAGGTGTTGTTCGGGTTTGAAACATTACCTAAAGCCGCATCCGAAGCACCCATGAAGTCCTTGGTATAGGAGATCGTGGAGTCAACAAGCTGGATGATCTGGTTGGAGAAGTCGGGAGCTTTAACTGCATCCATCATTTTTCCAGCCAAATCCATATTTGTGATCTTGGTAGCCGAAGCAACCGAGTTCGTCAGTTTAGAAATCTTATTTTCATCGTAGAAGATTCTAGGGAAGCCCATGTTGGTCATGTAGACCATGCACATAGCGTAAATCTTGTTAATGAAGATCTGATTCGGGATCAATCCGGTGATCGGAGAACGCCCATGATAGGAGTTTTTGACCTTTTCCCAAGAGAAATACGCTACCGGATAGTATCTGTAACCCAAATCTGTAGGTTTATCGAGTACGACTTCCTTGCAGACCTTGGTAAACCAGACAGTGCTCTTTTCTTCCTCGTAAGGAGTGCCGAACTGGTCTACTTTCTTGACCTTTTTGGTCTCATGCCAAAATTTTGTGATAACGGTCGTCAGCTTTTCGGCCTCATTCAGCTGGGTTGTGGTGTAATCCTCAGCGTCGGGGACGATATTATCAGTCGGAACGCCTTTGGATTCGGCATAATCCTTGACTTGATTGGTGTATAACCGCTGAACGACCATAATCCACGGCTGAGTCTGTACGGATTGGGAGTACGGATTACCGAAAATAATGTTTGTATTGTCGATGATCTCCGTTTCAATGGCTCCCTTGTACTCATGTCCGGTGTCTACATCGGGATTGAAGTTGATATACATGCAGGTATCGCCGTCAACGACCGCATTTTTGATGTTTGTACGCCACTTAAACTTGGTTTTTGTCAGTTCGAGTACTCTTTCTGCTTCGGAGGCTATCACATCGGTCATAACCTTGTTTTCCGGTGTCTCATCCATCGGAGTAATGTTGATCCCTACCTCATCCGAGGCCAGCATTGCGACATAATACGTACAAACACGCTTTAAGATGTTGAATACCGGTTTCGTGAGGTCGGGTGCGTTTACTCCCTGCCACTGGTTTCCCAGAAAAAAACGCTGATTCTTCTCAACGTTGGCGTATAAATCCTGCGACTGGTTGTAAGTCTGCGCATCCTCGTACTCAAGGAATATTTGTTTTGGTTCGGTTTTAATTTTCATCTTCGCCTCCCCATGACAGGATGTTGACTACCTGCTTGATCTTGTCGATCTCATCGTCTGTAAATGGTGCTTTCGGTTCCTCTTTCTTCTGAGAGCGAAGGTAAAACATGACATTCAGACAGAGACTTCCAAGACAAATAACTGCTAGTAACAATTCCATAATCACGCTCCAAAGTTAATAAAATCTGAGTAATCATTCTCGCTGGTGTATTCTTCATTCTCGTAATTGAAGACGTTTTCCGCCTGCGGGAGTGTAAACTGCATAATTGCCATCGCCATAACGCAGTCGTCGTGTGCGCCAGAGGTGGCTTCCGGTTTGCCCTTATCGTTCTTAGCAAAAGACAAACATTCGTTGTAAAAGGTCGGGTCTTCGATCAGCTCATTATGCTCGTTCACAATTTCTTTCAATGTGTCGAGTATTAGAGGTCGTGTAATGGGCGTAGTTCGAAACCCGAATTTTTTCTGTATATGCTTGGTGTAGGTATCTACCTGTTCACGGACATACAAATTCACATATCCCAGATCTTCCAAGCGCTGACAGCAATACGTACTGAAATTCGTTTCTATGGCGATCATTGCGTAGTTGTAATACAGGCCTAACGAGAACATCTGCTCTACGAACAAACGCTCATCCGATTTGGCACGATACTTAGCAACACATCTGCCGCCAGCCGTTTTATCTCCGACATAGGCCACAAAAAAGTCCGAACCCTCACCAGCGGTATCACAGCCAATGCCGTATACGTGATTTAGAATCGGTCTTTCCCATAGTTCGATATAGCCTTGATCGTCGTCATACCAAGAAGCAGACTCTGAGAACATCCCTCGTGCTATCGGAGGATTCAAAGTACCTATTCTCCTATTCACCTTTTCGGCGTTGAAGAACGGAGTACCAGTTAAGATGAACGCCTCTTCTGGACAGCCGGGATATTCCTGCCGGAACTTATTTACATCGCCGCCGCAGAGTGTATTGATAGCGTATCTTCGCCACATCAACTGCTCATTGGACAGCCCGTATTTTTCTTTTTCAGCTAGCTCATCGACCGTAAAGGTCTCGTTTTTATAGGGCAGTACATAGTCTGGCATTTCATACCACGGAAAGAACAGCGGAATAAAATCCGATTCTCCGTTTTCTGCTTGATCCCAGAGAGCCTTGAAATAGTTATACCCATTGGCCGTAGATTCAATTACCAATAACGATCTTCCATGCGGAGGAAGCGTCTGCAAAAGACCAGTGAGCTGATCCTGTACGGTTTTGGTATCTTCTTCCGGCCAGAACGCCAATTCAGACAGGTGCATATACTGGAACGTAGATCCTCGACCAATACCTGCATGTCCGGCGGTAGCTACTCGTATTTTTGACTCAAGACCGGGGTTTTTCTGCCGTTCCTGTTTATCATTGGTCGGATTCGAGAAGTCCAGTAATCGAGCATTGTTATACTTGGTCATCGGCTTCCATTCTGGAGGAAGGTTGTCATAGTACCTTCGAGCCATACTATAAATACTGTTTGTTGACTCCGTATCATGCGCAACGATAAGCGAATTAACATGCGGAGATGTCATTGTTACCGCAGATATAATCGCTTCGGTCATAGTAGAAAACCCCATCTGCCGAGCTTTCAGAATAATGATCTTACAAGGTTTGTTAGCGTTGAAATGCTCTTGAAAGACCTTATACAGCCGCTTTTGGGGTTCGTTTGGTTTGAGTTTTACCAGTTTTCCGTCTTTGGTCTGAATTTTTAGGTTCGCTTCTATGTACTTTTTGAGAGATAGTGCCTCGCTCACGCTTTGACCGTCACTTCCCTAAGTACCGTCTCTAACTTAGCGCCGATCTCTACTGTATGCTCGATACCCTTGTTATCAGAGTAACCGAGATTCTTCAAAGCAAAGATCGCACCAGTGCAGTTGGGCTTCGAGAGATCAACCAGATACCGCTTTTCCAGACAGAGTTTGGCGTAATCAATCCATTTCTGGTATTTACCCGGTTCTCCGGTCTTCTTGTCATATCCCTCGCCTAATGCTTTCCACTGAGGTTTAGATAATTTCAGTTCGAGTAACAGACCCGCCATATTCCACTCTTTCGGATCAGTCTTTTCGAAGTATTCTACTGTTTTCTTTTTGAAGTGCGGCGCAGAAATCTTGTCACCGAAATCTCTGGCCATTTTCGCTTTTGTCGGCATAAGTATTCCTCCGTCTTTATTACAAGTACATTTTATTATTTGTAATTTAGCCCCCGAGGGGATTCCTAAGTTATGGGATGAATTTATACCGTTTTCAGGATCGTTTTTGTATAACCCCCGTGATTTTTGACACCCATCAGCAGATTCATCCTATATTCATCCTACCAATTATGCATTTATACCCTGTAACTAGGGAATATTTGGGCGAAGCTGAAAGAAAAACATCCCCTTTTACCGACCCATGCCAATTTTTTCTAAATAAGCACATAGAGATATATACCCATAGGTAAGAAATAAACCCCACCCTCTAACTAAACAAAACAGCCTTTTCCTTTACTTACACAGGATCATTAACCGCTAAGTAAATCAGACTTTAGTTACAGCGTATGTAAGGAGAACATGTCTCTTGAACGTATGTAAGGGAAACATGTCTATTAAGCGTATGTAAGGCACCAACAACAATAACGCGAGGACTCTCCATCAGCACGGGGCCAAAAATAGCCCTGCCCCCGCCCCCTATATGCGTGTAGGCGCCTGTGTTATACCCCTGCGAGTGTTGTGAGTGCTGTGCTGAATACTCACACTTGGCTTAACCATGCGACATCGTGCGCTTTTCTACCAATTTTCTACCAAAGTGTTATAAGCGATTTCTGACCAATGGTCATTTTTTCGTTGCGCTTTCTCGCGCGTATTAGTACTACTTCTCTGCGTATTTCTCAGTTACTTCCTTCCTTGTCTGTCAGCTGTTACTTGATACTAGCCTGCCGACTTCAGAGGCCATGGCCTAGGCTGAGGGTGCACCGAACAGGTGCCTAGGTAAGCTCCCTAGTAAAACATAAGCCTGCTGATACGACATTCTTACAAGTCACCTCTGGGTATGAGTTTACGGGTATCCGTAAGTTCCGATGCACAAGTTAAATTCAAGACTTTGAGAGTATGAGAGTTCTTTGAAAATTGAGTCAAATAGCGCAGTTTGGTTGGGTTTCTTTGATTACGGCTTCGCCCAAAGAGGAAATTTAGGTCAACAGGACTGCACAAGACAAATCAACTAACAGACCGTTAAGCAAAGATACCTTTGTGAGGCCGTAAAACAAGGCTTTTATAGCTTGTCATAGCTCTGATTTTGAGTGCGGAAAAGGCAGACAACAACAACATTGCGCAAGTTAGGACAACCCGAAGCGAATGACACCAACAGGCACACAGGGACGGCCAACAATAGTCCCAAAATTACGGGCAAAAAGTGGGGAAATACCACCCAGCGCCCACCAAAAATACCAAAAACAAAGAAAAGAGGAAAAGAACATGAAAAACACTGCAAAACTTGGATTTGACGAAGTAAACGAGATCGTATCGGCATTCTGCAAGGCTCGGAAACTGGCCTATTATTCAGCGTCACTTGCAACCGCACCGGAAGATGTAGCATACGACCTGCTGTCTTGGGCAGTTATGACAGGCGATAAATTCGCAGAAGATATGGCCGCTCTGGTCATGAGGTACGCCACATGTTAGTTACAACCAAGGGAACGACGATCACCAGACAGCACGGCTATAAGTTACAAGAATATAGCTGCGGGGATCATGAAGAAAGTATTTATTACATCCTGCGTGGTTTAGAGGTAGAAGAGCTTTTCTACGCATCGCCTCGCAAGGGACATCGTGAAGCAGTTAAACATTTCAGAGAATTTATAGACGAATTGCAGAGAGCATGAGGGGCTTCGGCCTCTTTTGTAATGCACCAGCGACGGTCTCAAGTCCGTGCAGAACAGGAGGAAATTATGAACGCATTATCAGAAACAAGGTTTAACTCTCTCCCGGTTTGGGATGGGACTGCCGAAGGGATCACGCTTTATAAGTACCCGGAGGATGACATCCAGTATTGGGACATGCGCCAAGCAGATGACGGCACTGTTTATTATCGCAACTATGCGACCCCTAGAGAAATAAATATATGGTGCCGTGGGTCTGAACTGACCAAGCATCTGCATCATCTGTTTCAAATATTTTCGAGGTGAGTTTGTATTCACCGGCTATTTCATCGCAAAGAAAAACAAAAAGTATGACTATAGGAGGATAAAAAAATGTCAGAACGTACATCAGTAGAAGCTATTATCACCAACAAGATCATCGACAAATTACAGCAGGGTCAGATCCCGTGGCAGAAACCGTGGTTTGGACTGGCCGGAACAGGCAACATCTTCACACATAAGCCTTACGGAGTTATAAATCAGCTCTTGGTCGAACATCCCGGCGGCTATATGTCTGAAAAGCAGATGATTGAAAACAACGTCAACATCACAGCACCCGTTCCCGAGAATCTTTATAAACTCGACACGTGGAAGAAGTATAGGCCGACATTCCAGAACCTTCCGCTTGACGGCTATCACAAAGTAACAGCAGAAGAATGGGACGGATTCAGCAGTTCCCAAAAATTCAGCGCTCTTGGTGATCTCATCGTCAACTATTGGCAGAAGTCCTATCAAAAACGTGAAAAAGACGGCACTCCAATGGTAGACGATGACGGCAATCCGGTTTTAGGCAAGTACCCGCCTGCAATGCGCTATGTTCGAGTCCTTTGGACAGGATATACAGACTATAAAGGCGAGATGCCGAGCTTTAACCAGTCAAGAATTGCCAAGCCGGAAGAGCTTATTCAGTATTACGTAGGTCGTGAGGGTATTAAGCTCTCAAACGTCTACGGAAACGAGGCATATTTCAGACCTTCGACCGATTCCATCACCCTGCCGATGTTTGAGCAGTTCAAAAAGGCCGAAGAGTATTACGGCACCGCTTTTCATGAGATGACCCACAGCACCGGAGTTAAGAATCGTCTTAACAGAGATATGTCCGGTTGGTTTGGTGATCCTCACTACGCTAAAGAAGAATTGATTGCCGAGCTTGGCAGTGCATTCCTTTGCCACCATTGCGGAATTGAGAAGACAATCGACAACACAACCGCTTATATCCAGTCATGGCTTAAAGCATTGCAGAATGACGTCAAACTGGTAACGGATGCGTCGAAGTATGCCGGAAGAGCTACCGAGTTTATCATCGACGGCTTTGAGGGTTATGAAGAAGTCGAAGAAACAAAAGAAGAGCCCGAGGTCACAGCGCCAAAGGCTCTTTTATCAGCCGCAAAGAAGATCGCAAAAGATGGGACGGTCAGCCGCAATGATGACGGCACAGCGTTCTATGCAAACAAACATAATTCTTTAGTACTGGTCTGCCAGGATCTGGGTTTCCCGGCCACTGGAAGCATCTCTAAAGAATCAATCAAAAGAGTCACACCGGAGACAGATTCGGCCATAGCTGCGCCGACCGATATTAAAGAAGCAAAGGCCATGCTCAAAGGCACTCGACAGATGACCGGAAGCAGGATCAAGGGAGTCTATATCATGCCATCCGGTGCAGTGCTTGACTTGAATCTGCTTGAAACAGCCATAAAAGCAGTCGGCAAGGATGCAGAAATCCTCTATCTCGAAGACAAGAAAGATAAGCCGGTTATTGTTTCCGGTGAATACGGATCTGCCCTGCTCTGCCCGTTACGCACTATCTCACTGATGCAATATCCGAACACAAATTACGGCTATATCGCCTAAAGGAGGAATTATGGAAGACAAAGCGCTTATCACTGAGAAACTCAAAGAATTACTACAGCTGACCCGTAGTGGTTGCACCATCGAAAGCATGACCTATGAACGCTTTGAAAACGGAGACGGAGAATATGTGCATATCGAGTATGCCGGCGGTTCTACCCAGCGGGTTAACGTCACTTGGTGCTCTGGAATTGCGCTCATTCATCAAGTAGTTGAAGCAGTTTACTGAAAAGGAGGAAAAGACATGCTCACAACATCCGAAGAAAGAAATGGAATCACCTACATCACCGTATCACCAGAACAGTCCGACATTGACGATAACGAAGATATTAAGGCCGCAATGCAGTTTCTGACCGATAGAGAAGAGAGCCATGAGCTTGAGTTGTTTTTTATGTCACTTCCGATCTATCTTTCAAAAGTCTATCTATTGGGAGGGATTGAATATTTCACCGCTTTCGCAATGGCTCTGAACTGGAAAGGATTCGAATACCGGGACAGTGATCCCAAATTAGCGGCAATGTATTTCGAGATGTGGGAAGAAATCGACCGAGTTGCAAAAGACACCTTTGAAGGTGAAGAACTCGAATACTACATCACAAGAACAGACTAAAGGAGGAGAAGAAAATGAGCGCTTACATCGTATCTAATGAAACAATCAACACTATCGCTTGGGGCTTTGTCACACTGGGAGTTGACTACTACCCGAAGAACAGCCACAATCGACCGATCCGTGAGGTTTTCGTCAACGACACCGTACAGAAAATCGGAGAGTCCCTGCTTCAACAGAACTATGATTCAGTGAATTATCGCTACGGGGACAGCGAACCAATGCCGAAAACTGAGTTTCAGAAACCTAAAGAGTTTGATCTTGGTAAACTGTACGGATGTATTCGGTGCTACAACTACCAAGCCTGCGAGACGGAGGACTACTACAATGAAGAAATCCACGATTCGCTGGTAGCTCTTGAAAAGGCAATCACTAAAAAATTGCTTGATAATGCAGGGCTTGATACCCCTTGGGGCGTATAACTCTCAACACCACGTCGAAAGAAAGGAGATTATTTTGAGCAAAATTGATTTTGGTTCACTGGCATGGGCGCTTCTTTACGGGAGCGTCCTTTTCTACATGGTTTTGAAAATCTTTTGCTTAATTTGAAAGGAGATTTGATTATGGAAAACATTGAAATGAAACCTATTATTACCGAAGCAATGGTTACTGAGTGGCTCGAAGAGCAGGAAGATGAAACAATATTCGAAATCTATGAGCAGATTAACGATGATGTCCATCGGATGAAGAATTTTAACTATGTAATGAGCGGCCAAGGCTGTATTGAATGTATTCAATTAGCGTTAGCAGGCAGCTTTGATCCAGAGGATGATTGGTTTAAGTATGACGGACATCAGCTCACTTCTTCCGACTATATGTATGATCTAATCTACATCCCCGGCCTCTCATATGGTCTTATTCACGGCAATGCCGAATGTAGTAAATACGATGATTGGGTTGCCTCACTTGCCAATCCGAAGCACACCGAAGAAGAGATCAAAGAGAAAGCACGGAAATATATTGAAGAAGAATTGATAGATGCAGAGCTTGTTTGCTATCGCAAAGCCTTATGTCCAGACGATGAACTTCATACAATGTATTGTTTCTGCGATTTTGCTAAGACAGAGCCGCTTGCCGATATTGTTCGGAGATTGGTTATGACACTGGCGACTTATGGAAGTTTCTTTGATTGTGATTTCTTCTTTGTCACTGACAGCGCACTTGTCCCATGGTCTAGGGAAACATTAACAAGAAAGATCGTGGAACAGTGCTATGCAGAGCAGGACAAGCTCGGCGACACGTTCTCAGATGAATTTAAGAAGATTATTAGAGGTGAGTTCTAATGAAAATGTATTGGCCAGTAGCAATAGCTATGAAAGAGTCTGTCCCCTGCCGTCTCACTACATATACATTCACGGATTCTAAGAAAGAAGCGGAGCTGATGATAAAGCGATGGGTTGAAGAAAGCGAGGTGATAGCTTGGTGGATTCATTCGGTTGATAAGAATGGCAAAGGCCGCATCAGTAATTTTCATGTAAACAAATTACCTATTTATGGATATTCATGGGAGGTATCAAATGTTTAGAGTTATGCAACTGATTCATATTGCCAACGGGATTTATGCAGATTTGGAGGTTTCCAATCATCGGACACTTGCCGCCGCTGACCGACAGGCCAGACATTTGCGTCACATTGATCCACATGGCGATTACTCAATCCAAGACGAGAACTTCAAAACAATTATTCCTTGTTATCAGAAAGTAAATGGGAGGTGGAAAGTAGTATGAATCTGAACGCAATTCAAGTCCGTGACCTTGGGGAAAGGTTTCAAAAGCTCTGGAACCAAGATAACAAAGAGAACGATTTGAAACTACGAGGCATGACCGAAACCATGGATGCTCTTGGAATCCCTTGGAGGCTTAATCCGGGGGCATCCGGTTTTGATTCCGTGACTATTGCCGGTAAAACGTTTAAGCTATGAGAAAGGAGGCCGTATGGACACTAAACTGCAAAGCACACTCAACTATGCACGGTCGGAACTGGAAGAGATCAGTAAGCTATCCGAAGAAGGTAAGCTCACCGATAAAGGAGCCTTTGTTAGGATGTTCTGTCTTGGCAAGGTGCTGACCGGATGGACGGATGAAGGTACCGAACTCGAACAAATCAACCGGCTCGTGGAAGCTAACAAGATTGTAATGGGAATCCTCGACAAGGTATCACAGGTGAGAGCATCATGAATATGAAAAAGGGGCCTCGTAATTGGGGCCTCTATTTATATCTGTAGTCTTCTGTGTGCTTTGATGATCTCATCCGACAGCCGAGTCTTGAACGCATCTCTTGATAATCCCATCCGGTTCCCTGCCGCTTCTAAGGTGTATTTGCCTTTGAGGACGTTCTGCCAGTGGTATAGGACTGTTTCATCCATCAGTTCAGCTATTTTATCGACCTTTGCTGCCTGCCGCTCTAGCGTGTCTAGTTCACTTTCTAAGCGTTCTTTCCGCTGGACGTATTCTGCCAGCTTCATGTCCCGTGTCTCTTGGCTTTGTACTTTGATGTCATTGAGCACTGGCGAATGTGCTTCAAACTTCGTTTCCAGTTCCGCTAGTTTCTGCTTCAGATAGTCCATCCGGTTCTGATACTCTATCCTCGCTCGATACTCGTTCTTGAACTGGCGTACTAGACTGTTTGTCTTTCTGCTCATCCCGATCCTTTCTTGGCAAGTAGCTCACATATCCATAACACCATTGTTTAAGATTCCGTAATTCCCTGTTGGCTGTATACAAATCTCTGTATAGCTTCCTGTACTCATCGGCTACAAACGTTTCTGCGTTGGTTAGTCTGTTTATCACTTCATCGTAGTTCCTGTGCTCTTTGTCTGTGCATAACAGATACATGCCATACGCCGACAAGAGACCGGACACTAAGCCAACAATCACATACATTCCTACATTTCCCACTATTCCTTTTCCTCGCTTTTCTCCATGTTCCCAAAAAACAGGGCATTGTATTCGTCTTCTTTTCCTGCGTTGTAGGCGATGTCCTCCATGACTGCATAAATGCCGTACATATATTCCTTTTGAGCGTTCTTTATGTCACACTCGCCTCTGAACAGTCCGGCCGCATTCACTAAGCACTCATATACTCGCCTAAACGCTTCATGATCGCTGATGCCGAGATTGTTGATGTCATAGTTGAAGTCAAACGATGCAGACCATTCATCGCCGATTACAGGATCAAGCGCATCACCGATCTTGTTTATTACCTCTGCTTGCTCATCGTCCGACAGGGTGTTTAATCCTGTGATCTCGAAATGGAAATATCTATCACTCATCTTATTTCCCTCTACTCACCATTCGGCATCAATACCGCGGTAGTATGCAGATCATCAAACTGTTCGTTTGTCAGTCGAATATATGCGTCACCTTGCATTGGTATATGCGCAAATGCTTGCACACCCCAATCTCCCACTTCATCAACAATGAGTACTGATCCGCACCACTCTTTAGCG
>JAEEGL010925925.1_pt1 | contig 36129 bp, 30 predicted proteins | sample 9134231 | NCBI WGS metagenome assembly JAEEGL01 (sample SAMN16246548, study PRJNA631951) | gut metagenome | biome: gut microbiome; feature: rumen; material: fiber-attached | host: Bos | place: Iran: Karaj | collected 2018-10
CAGCGACGGATCATTCACCGCCAGATCTGTAAGCTGAGTTAATTCATCGATATTTGTCATTTTCCATCGCTCCCTTTTCAAAATAATGATATGAAAACATAATGATGGCTGTCAGGAATATTGATTTGTGGGACTGCTTTGCATACTGATTCAGCGCCTTTTCCACTACTGCATTCAGCTCTTCATTTCCTGATTCGCCAGGATCATAGTCTCATTCGTCATAGGCCAGATTTCCCAGTCTGTATTCTTTATTTTGCTCATCTGATTACCTCAAATCTTTATCCTTCTCTTTAGCGGAGCATATATCGACCTTAAATGACTGTTCCGCGATAACCATTTCATATTTAAGGCAGATTGTAGTAAAGAATGTAGCATATTAGACTGATTACTGCAATTATTGGGATTTACACATTTTTGACTGACTTTTCGCTATTTACAACAATTTTGAGTTACAATATTGTTGTAACTACGTTAATAAATGGAGGAAATCAGATTGAAACTACTGCATACCTCATTAAATGATACATTTGAAAAGACAATCATGGATTGGGCCGCTGATATTAAATCGAGCAACAGTACTGCGCTCTTCCACGTCTATTTTCCATATGATTATAAGGGTGATCCTGAAAGTCTGGATTATATAAGAGGTGTCCTGAAAAAAGAAGCATCCGCTATTCCTGTGATCGGATGCAGTGCCACCGGAGAAATCCTTGACGGCCAGATAAATGACAACGATATCGTAGTTACAGCCTTGGTATTTGAGGATCCCGGAACGAAGATCCAGGTTCTTACATCCTATGAACAGGCAGATGAATTTGACGCCAATGCTCTGCTGGAGTATACAAAAAGCATTCCGGATCTGAAGGCAATTGAAATTGTCACAGCTGCGCCTTATGAAAAGCTTGAAAATGTTGGCGAAGTCATTGATGAACTGCCCGATGATATTGTTATTTTCGGCGGGGTGGCTGTTGGGGATGACAGGCATATGCCCTTTGTATTTGCAAATGAAAGCCCCATCAGCAACACCGGCTCGGCATATGTTATTTACACTGGAAAAGAGCTGCATCTTCAGGCAAACAGAATGTTTGGATGGAACCCCATCGGCTATCCCCTTATTGTAACCAGGTCTCAGGGTCCTGTTGTCTACGAGCTTGACGGCAAGCCTGCTTACGATGTATACAACCACTACCTTCACATCAAGAAGGACGAAAACTTCTTCTATAACGCCCTTGAATTCCCCTGGGAAGTGCGCATAAACGATGACACAGCCTACATAAGACATGCCAAATCCGTTAATCCGGACGGATCTATTGTTATGTCCTCAAATATTCCCCTTGGAAGCAGCATCAGAATCGCTTATGGCGATCCCAGAAGAATCATTGATCATACCAGGAAAACCATTTTGATGATCCATGATTTTGCACCCCAGGTGGTAAGTATAGTCAATTGTATGGGGCGAAAGCTATTTTGGGGAAAGAATGACAATATTGAAATATCACTGATCTCTAAATATATGCCCTCAACCGGATTCAGCGCATTAGGCGAAATCCTCAGGCACAAAGGAATTTCCCTGCTCAATAACCTTTCAATAGTAACTGTTGCCATGAGGGAAGGTCCTGCGGGTAAAGTGTCAGATATCGATCTGGCAGAATTTGAGCGCAACGCAAGCATGCCGATAACTGCCCGTCTTGCATTCTTCATCAATACAATCACAGATGAATTGATGGAAAAGAATGAGCAGCTTAAGGATATGCTATACAAAGCCTCCCACGATGCTTTGACGGGGCTTTTAAATCGTGGTGCCATAGAACGGATAATATATGATTTCAATGATACTGAATCTGACTCAGCCGCTGATAACTGGTACCTGATCATGTTCGATGTGGATGATTTCAAGATGATCAATGATCAGTGTGGCCATATACAGGGCGACAGAACACTTAAGTGTATAGCAAAAATACTGTCCGATTATGTATCAACCATCCCCAATGCCGAGGTCGGTCGTTGGGGCGGCGAAGAATTTATGATGGTTGTTTCCGGCTGCGATACCAATAAGGCAAAAGACATCGCAGATACAATCCACGCTAAAGTTAAGGAAGAATCAATAGAAGAAAAACCGATTACCGTAAGTGTAGGTGCCACCATGCATCGCTGTGATGAAGACATACAGGATACTATAAACAGAGTCGATGAACTCATGTATGAGGCAAAAGTCATGGGCAAAGATCAGGTTTGCACGGATCTTTAGTGAGAACCGTCACTGTGGCTTCATTCAAATCATTCAACCACTTTTTCATGTTTTTCACCACTCATGAATCTGTCCATATCTTCGGCAATGCGTTTTGAAACAGCGACAGCTGCAACTACTGTCTTTGCACCTGTGACAACGTCTCCAGAAGCAAACACTCCGGGAAGTGTAGTTTCACCCAAAGCATTAGTGGCAAGATTTCCTTTTTCATTGAGCTTTAGCTCCTTATCACGATTGACAAGGCGGTCCTGGGGCACCTGAGATATAGCTATCATGATACTGTCAGCCGGGATAAGATGCTCTGTTTCAGGAAGTACTTTTAGGGACACTTTGTCTCCCATTTTTTCTTCATCCGGGACCATATCGCAGAATACTGCCCCTTCATCTTCTATCCTGACGATTGCCTTGCGGTATTCAAACTTTACTCCGTCTACCTTGGCATATTCAAATTCGGTCTTGGATGCACTTACTTCATCACCTCTGACGTATACGACCACCTCTTTTGCTCCATGCCGGATAGCTGTTCTGGCCACATCCATAGCAGCATTGCCTGCACCTATGATAGCCACCTTGTCTCCAAGATCATAAACATCCGGGTTATTCAAATAGTTTATCGCATAAAAAACATTGCCAAAAGTCTCACCCGGAATGCCAAGCTTCCGTGGCCTCCAGGCACCTGTTCCTATGAATACGCTCTTATATCCGTCATTTAATAAGTCCTGTATTCCTGTTGAACCGCCTATTGAAAAATTAGGCCGAAACTTTATCCCCAGCTCTCGCATCTTCTTATAATATCTGTCCAGAATGGATTTCGGCAGGCGAAATTCGGGAATACCATATCTCAATATGCCTCCAATCTTGTCATGGGTCTCAAAGACAGTTATAGAGTAGCCTTTCAAAGCCAGGATTATGGCAATTGTTATCCCGGCAGGACCGGCTCCGATAACAGCTGCCTTTATCCCCTTGGAAGCTGCCGGTTTAAGCTCAAGTCTCTCAAAGCATGAATCTGAGATATAGTTCTCAATAGATGAAATATGAATTGATTCTCCCTTCAGGCCTCTGACGCAGGCGCCCTCACACTGATTTTCATGATTGCATACAAGTGAGCACACCATGGACAAAGGATTGTTGGCAAAAAGCATTTCTGCCGCTTCCATCATCCTGTTTTCTTTGAAAAGACGTATCATTTCCGGAATATTGGTGTGAATAGGACAACCATTTTCCCTGCATCTGGGATTCCCGCACTGGAGACACCGATTTGCTTCATCAATTACATGTACAGACATTGAAACTCCCCCTCTTTACTCTTAGTCAGAAATGAAATCATCATTGTGAATATATGGTACTATTAAAAATAGTCGACAAAAACCCATTTTGATGGCGTATTTGTCGACTATCTTGAAGTAACAATAAATCTGCTATTATCCCTGTTGTAGTTTACACAAGCATTTCATTGACCTTACCAAGGATCCCAAGCATCCTGCTGCAGTCAATGATTGGATCATTAGTCTCTAATGAATGGTTAGCACCATCCACTTTGAACAGCTCAAGATGAAGCTCTTCACACTTAGATTCTGCAAGCTCTGTGTCACACCACGGGTCCGCAGTGCCATGGAACACTATCCCACAGTTATCCCTGAGATGATCAAATGTTTCAGGCACTGGTGTAAACACAATATGCCTGGCATTTATCCCGTTCTCCTTGTCATAATATGATGCAACAGTAGTTCCTATGCTCTTTCCGATAAAGATAACTTCCTTGTAATCTGCATAGTTCACTGACGAAAGCTGCTTTTTTGTCTCACTGGCAGCATGCAAAAATGCCTCATTCTTGGCATCTTTATCATTCATGATATCTTTGGCTCTTATCCGAAAATCATAGCTGATTTCGATAACTTCGTATCCACGCGCTTTTGCGAGCTTCTTGGAGTAGTATAAAAGCGGTTTATCACTGTGATAGCCCATTCCGGGAAATACCACAACCAGTTTGTCGGACTTCATCTTCATTTTAATAACGTATCTCCTTACCTGTATTAACTATAATGATTCCGGATGCAACTAAAAGGAGTGCTGCAAGTCCTGTAATAGAGAATGCTTCCTTGTTCTCTCCAAGAAATATCGCCGATAAAAGAACCCCCATAACCGGGTTAATGAAGCCGAATATGGATACCCTGCTGACCGGATTATGTTTGAGAAGGACTCCCCATAGCGTGTAAGCACCTGCCGAGATAAAGCCCATATAGATGAGATTGTATAGACAGGATGGACTGTAGAACACAAGTCTCCCTCCCATAATAAGGCCAATCAAAAGCAATACCATTCCCCCGAGCATAAATTGGTATCCGCTTAGAACTACCGGGTTTTCATGTATTGAAAAAATCTTTATGCAACACGAGGAAAAGGCATAAAACAGTGCCGCCATGAGCATTGCTCCTTCTCCCTTAAAGGATATGGCACCTCCCTCAAACAGGGCTTTTAGACCGCCAAGTATCATGATTATTCCAGCAAAACCAACCACGCAGCCTATAAGCTTTCTTGCTGTAAGCTTTTCAAGACGAAAAATAGTTGCAGCAATTATTATCGCAAGGAAGTTCCCGGAAGCATTGATAATAGACCCTCTGACTCCACTGATATATGCAAGTGACATGAAAAAGAAGTAGTACTGCCCTATAGTCTGCAGAAGTGATAAGACAGCTATGTACTTCATAGAGCCACTCTTGGGCAACAGGATCTTTCTGGCTAAAATAGAACCAAAAACAATGGTCATTGCTCCTGCAATAATAAACCTTGCCCCTGCAAGCGTTATTCTTGATGCTGTATCTTCAGCCGGTATCCTGAAAAGATTATATGCAATTTTGATGGCGGGCGACGCACTTCCCCATAACACACAACAGAAAAGTGCTGTCAAAAATGTTATCGGGAGATATGCCCAGATGCTTTTCTTTTGCTCTTTCATAACTATGTCACCCAAATTAATATACTCAGCAAAATTATTTTACCACGATGATTTGGACATATTAACCAAAATGAAAATATGGACAGTTCCCGAATTCCATGACTAGTACTGCTACATCGTGGTCGCCTTTGCCAGAATAATCTTAAACATTGCTAATGATAAGGGGCTTGGAAAAAAAGAATTCCTTATCAATATGGCATTTTTCCCTATAGGCCCCGGGATATCAGGATTCTTGCAGTTTGCTTATCCAAGACTTCCTGCCGCGTGCGTGGCAATGTCACTTACAACTCTCATCCTTTATCTTCTTTGGACGGATCAGCTTATATCTTTGGATCCACTTACGGGACTCAATAACAGAAAACAGTTTGTCCACTCCTTTGAGAACCTGAAAAAGAGCTATGCAGGCAGCGAAAAGATATGCCTTTATCTGATTGATGCAAACCATTTCAAAGGAATTAATGATACATACGGACACCTTCAGGGAGACAGAGCGCTGAAACTAATAGCTGAAGCACTTAGACTATCCTGCAAGGGAACTCCCAAGAGCGCTGTCATTGCAAGATACGGCGGAGACGAGTTTGTCATTCTCACGACTTTGGGCAGAGAGGATGAAAGTGCTGATCTGAAACAGCGTATCATAAGAAACCTTGACACAATAGTAGCCAGAGAAAATCTCCCCTTTGAACTTACAGTAAGCATTGGCGCAGCTTTTTTAGAGAAAAATGAAACGCTCAAGGAATTGATGGAAAAAGCTGATGACGCTATGTATATGGAAAAGAAACACTAATTTACGTTATTTCGAGGGCATAACGGTAATCAAACCCGTGGCCCTCAGATTGCGAATCTGACGCTCTCCCTGGATTCATTTTAAGTCATCATAACAGAATCCGCATAGCTGAAATTCTTCATCACCCTTTATTTCAAATGGAACATATGCTTCTTTCAGCTCGCATAGAAATGCATTGAAAAAGTCATTTGAATCAAAGTTTTGCACCATGGCCAGATAAAATGATTCATTTATACAGGCAACTTCGCACATTATATCGACGGCCGCTCCATCAGAAAGAAGATATAGCTCATCAATATATGGATCCAGACATCCAAAGCTCCTGCTGTCAGCATAAGATACCGATGCTGTCCATCTCTTTGCCACAGCGGCCTTTGGAATCATGTCCATTTTCATCTCAAGAGGCATCTGTTTCATTTTATCGAATCCCATTTTCCTCGTTTTTACATACCAGGCAGAATTCTCTGGCTGGGTCTGAAGCATTAGTTTGCCACGTGATACTGTACACATTCTTAGAACATCTTCGTTCTCACGCTCCTTCGGAAAATCGACAGCATAGGCATTGGCAAACATTCTGTAGTTATCACGATTTCCCAGCATGGCTTTGTGATCAACGGCAACTGATACAGTCACAGGGAGCCTGCTGTCACGATCCATGCGCCTTACAGCCCTAGCCATAAGAACAGATATCAGTACATTAGGGCTACCATCATTTTCCCTGCAGTACCTCATTACATCCCGCGTAGGCAGTTTAAGGTAGTGAATATGCTGTTTTTCATCAGATGACGTGTTAAACCGATAGAATTCTTGAATAGGTTCTTTCTCATAAAGTGGTGCTCGAACGCTGTCAAAGTCAATTTCAGAGAAGGGATCTCCTATCTCTGAATTGGGAATAGCATCACCGGGCAGTCTAAATCCTTTCCGAGGGAAAGATTCTCCTGTTACTTTGGATAAGTAAACAAACAAAAGGCTCTTGAAAAAAGGAAGCATTCCTGCTCCGTCAGATAAAGCATGGTTCATCTCGAGCCCTAGCCGTTTCCCCTCGTATTTCAATGCCATGTGATGATAGTTTGCCCCCTTGGACGCTATTAAAATAGGATCCCAGGTGTTCCGAACCGTCACCGGCAGCGGATTAGGAATTGCGATAATGTCAGTCCCTTCAATCCCGGCGCGGATATAAAAATATGGAAACCGTTCCCGAAGCTCTTCTACTGCTTCTTCAAGTAATGTACCATTTACATTTTCCTTTAGTACGGCCATGGCGCCCATTATCATTGGGTTTTCAGGTGAATTTGCAACAAGCATTGGATCATAATAATCTGCCATAACGCTCCTTTATTTTGAAATAGATTTCTGATATATATGACTATTCTCAGCTTCTGATATCACAAAGGCTGATAACCAGTACATCATCAACAGATGGGTGTTTTACGAAATCTGGAGAATGCTCAAATCAAGGCCCAATATAGTTCTTATTATATTATAGCTGAAAATAAACAGCAAATTTTATAAATCTTTAAGTGTACAAAAATTGACGTTCTGACAAGCAACTAATAAACTATATACAGATAGATTTCATTTGTTTAGGAGGGGTAATTATGAGTAAAAAACTATTAAAGACTTTCACCATGATAACTATGATCTTTATTTTGATGTTATGTATGCCCGTAACATCAGAAGCCAAATCAGCAAAATCCATACTCAATGGTGGTGTAAAAAAGATGAAGGCTGCAACTACAATATCAGGTTCATGGAATTTTGTAGGCAACAGATCCGATTCATCCACTCCCCGCAGTTGTTTAGGCTCAATACTAAGTGACTATACTATTAGTTACTATGCTGTTCTTAACGACAGCGACCACGATGCATATGAACATTACGAAACCAAAGGAAAATGGTATCGGAGATACTTAAATAAAAAGAAATTTTCTGCTAATGAAGGTGATGCTGATTACATGAGCATAAAAGCTCTTTTAGAGTATGACCTGACGCATCTCAAAAACATAAAGTTAACCGGTACTTCAAAGACAAGTTATACGATTACAGCGAAACCAAACACAAAAAATGCCGGCTTCAAAAAGATAACCGTGATCATAAACAAAAAAAGTGGAAGAATAGCAAACGTGAAGTATGATTTGTCAAAACAGGGAAATATTACAAGTGGTACAGAAACATATTCCAATATATGTTATGGAGATAACGACCTTTCTCTTCCGTCAGATGTTCAATGAAAAAATAGTTCAAACATGTAAAGCCCCCGATTTTAGGGGGCTTTTACTTTGTCACCTCATGATCATTAAACTTAATACCCATAAGCCGATCTTCTTTCCCAGCCATCATGGTCTTGCCAGCATGAATCTGTACTCCGTTCCAACGCCGTCATTCCAGAATATCTTGCCGAAGGCATATTCACGGCCATCCGAAGCTTTGGTGAACTGATAGACCAGCATCTGATCCCCGTTGTCACTGGTGGCGCTTATCCCTATAAAGGGATAGGAATATGCATAGTCAGGATTGGCCTCAACAAGGATATTGTTGCCGTGGAAGATCACCGGGTCATAGCCCGTCTGATCATAGTTGGCACCATACTCCCCCCATGCGGGATTAAAATATACACCATAGTTGAAAACAATATCCGCATTGAACCCGTCCTCAAGGATGTAGCAGTTGGTATAGCGCAGGCCGTCATAATCGTCCACAAGGATATCCCTCTCTTCAATGGTTCCGATATATCTCCATCCACCCTCCATGTTCTTGTACTCCATTATCTGAGTGCCATGAAGAAACTCGCTGTCAAGGGCAATGCCGTTGTGATCCTTGACATACTGTCTTGACTGTTTCAGAATTGCAAGGTCATTGTTGTCACCGTATTCTGCCATCGCATACCGTTCTTCCCTGGTGGCACCGGGATAGGTCTTTTGCGCATTTGCAAACTGTGAGAAATCCATGGTCTGAGCCTCTGACGCAAAAGATGTAATGCTTCCTGTAGTAGAGAAAAGCACTGCAGCTGCAGCAATAACTGCTATTCTCGAGATAGTCTTCATCCTAAACATATTCTTCTCCTTCCTTTTTTACTGTTACCGTTCCTTATTTTTCAGATCCATATTGCCAGCTCTATGATTTGCTTTTTCATTGCAGCGTCTTCTTCTCACAATAATCGTTATAACAATTATCTCATAATAACTGCCTGATAATTATTGCCAAAACAATTTGTCATTGTCATTTTTCCATGAAAACATTAAAAAAGCATAAAATGTTAAAAAAAAATAAAGAAAGAGTAGGAAAGGATATTAATCCTAGCCTACTCTATATTTATCTTCTGATTTATTTAGCCATGACATTTGTCACAAACGGGAACTTTCTGTAAGGAAAAGAAGCGTTGCTCTCTCATCTGACTTTCCAAAGAAATAGTCTACACAAAAACAGCATGCCTCTGACACAGAGCTCTGTCGCCATGGCAATCCATGCTCCCTTAAGCCCATATTGCGCTCCTAAAACTGCTGCAAGCGGAATCCTCACTACCCATACACTTAAAAGGTTAAGGACACTTGAAAGCATCGTCTCACCAGCGCCTCTGAAGACACCCGCTGCAACTATTGATGCCCCATACATGGGCTCCGCAAAAGCTTCTATCCTCATTATCTGGGTTCCCAGCTCACGTATCTCTGCATCGGGAGTAAGAAATCCTATCATTTGCGGAGCAAATATCCACATAAGAACTCCGCTTATTCCCATTATTATCATTCCAAGAGCCACGGCTATAAATCCCAGACGTTTTCCCAGTTTCTTTCTATTTGCCCCTATGCACTGTCCAACTACTGTTGTGGCAGCAACACCAATTCCAAACCCTGGCATGTAGCAGAGGCTTTCAGCTGTTATCGAAAATGAGTTTGCTGCAACAGCGGTTGTGCCAAATGGAGATACTATACGAGTAAATGCCACATATGCAACCCCCATGATAATATTGTCGATAGCTACAGGAACAGCTATCTTTAATGACTTTGGGATCTCTTCTTTTATAAAACTAATGAAACCGACAGATGTTTCATTAAGCCTTCCAAATAGTCGGAGCATCTGAGACCTGAAAAGCAATATGTAAAGCATGATACATGCTGTTATTATTATGGATACAGAGGTGCCGAGTGCTGCTCCTTTCACTCCCAATCTGGGGATAAACATCCAATTAAAAAACACATCCATAACACACATAAAAACGCTAAGTATGCTTGGTACACGTATATTTCCACTGGCCTGCACCATTCCCTGCGAAACATAAAGCATCTCATGGATCGGTATAGTAAGGGCATAAATTCTGAAATACATAGTTGAATCATGCCTTATGGAAAGATCTCCTCCCATCCATCCGGGCAGATACTCGCTGATAAAAATGCCTAGCACAGACAGTATTATGCTAAAAATAAGAGCGCACAATAGTCCCCATCGGACAATCACCCTGGCGGCTTTTTCATCCTTAGCGCCAATACTATGTGCCACACGTACGGTAAATCCCATGCTGACTGCCGCTATAAGCCCTCCAAACAGCCATGTTGTACTCGACACAAGCCCTATGGATGCTGAAGCATTTGCTCCAAGATGACCCACCATGGAAGCATCAATGTACTCCATGATCACCGTTGATATCTGTGCTAATATTGCGGGCAAACTGAGACTAAATATCAAATTTATCTCTTCACTTATAGACAGTTTTTCACCGTTTCTTATTGCTCTTAATGGATCTTTCATTTTAAATCTTTAACATTAATCTTTCCTTTTGCATTTTCATCATCCATGATGATCTCAGAAACCTCGGGAACTGTTATTTCTCCAGAAAGAGGGTTCTTGATACTGATTACTGGAGTCAGTATTGTTGCCTCCACTTCAGATTTTTCAAAAGCAAGATCCGCATCCACCATCTTGCAGTTAATTAGCTTAAGTCCTTTACAATAGCAAAGAGGCTGTGTTCCGATGATCGTACAGTTCTCAAAGGTAACGTTCTCGCAGTACCATGCAAGATATTCGCCCTTTACAACGCTGTTTCTTACAACCACATTATTAGCATGCCAGAAAGCATCCTTTGTGTCAAAATTACAGTTTTCAAATACTGAATCCGTGATGTACTGGAAAGAGTATTTCCCCTTAAGGGTCACGTTATCAAAGTGGAGCCTGTCTGATCTCATCATGAAATACTCACCTTGAACAGTGGTATCCTTCATCTCAATATCTTTTACTGACCATCCAAACTCAGGAGAAATAATGTCGCAACTCTCAATTTTTATGTTGGAACATTCGCGCAGTGCCTTTATCCCGTGCAAATTGGAATTCAGAATCGTTGCATCATTCGTATACCAAAGGGCAGCCCTGCAGTTCTCAGTCATCTCAATGTTATCAAGTTCCAGCTTGTCATCATGCCAGAAAGGATATCGCAGGTTAAAAAAACTGCCCTTTACCACCACGTTCCTACTCTCTTTAAAAGCGCTCTCTCCGTCGGCCGGACCATCAAATCTGCAATCTGTTACTATAATATCTCTGGCCCCATATAGGGCTCTCTCTTCATCAAAAGTTTTATTCTTTATTTCGCTCATCTGATTACCTCAAATCTTTATCCAAAAACATCCGCAGTCTCTTTTTTATCACGGGTTCGATACATTCATCTTACACCCTGGAGTCAACTCTAAATCAATAGTTTTGAACAGGAAATATATTATAAAGATGTCCTTACGTTACAGTTCAGACCAGAAATGCGCACTACGCTGCGCATTTCGTGAGAAAATGATTCAATAGTGAGTGCATTCCTTCGCCGAAGGCGAACTTAAATGAATGCACGAATACGTTCCTGGAGCGAGCTGTATGCGAGTGAACAGTAACGTCCTTACATCAGCTAGCCGCCTCTTCATAATGCCTTTCAAGAATCCCTGTTCTTTCAAGCACTTCATTAACCGTACTGATGGGGATTATCTCAAGATGCTCTTTAACTTCATCTGCTACATCAATGAGATCCTGCTCGTTTTCAGCCGGGATGAATGCAGTTTTTACTCCGCTTCTCAGCGCTGCCATCAGCTTTTCAGGGAGCCCGCCTATCGGCATCACAAGTCCCCGCAGTGACACTTCACCAGTCATGGCAACCCTTGGATTCACATCATTTTCTGTCACAAGAGATGCTATAGCAGTAGTCATTGTTATCCCTGCCGATGGACCATCTTTGGGGACTGCACCATCCGGGACGTGTATGTGAAGATCATTTTCTTCAAAAAGTTTTGCTTTTTCCGGAAAAAGAGCTTTCACAAGGCTTACAGCAATCTGGGCTGATTCTTTCATAACATCTCCCAGCTTTCCTGTTATGATTATGTTTCCTTTGCCCTTCGTAAACAGTGTTTCAATATAGAGGATTTCTCCACCAACAGGAGTCCATGCCAATCCGGTAACCACTCCAGGTTTTTGTATTTCCGGAACCATTTCTCTGTGAACCGGCCTCATATCCAGGTCTGTCCTGAGCTGCTCTTTTGTGATCTCTGTAATCTCTTTTCCGCTGGATATCATAACTGCCGCCCCACGACACAAAGCATCTATCATTTTACGAAGTCCCCTGACACCTGCTTCTTTAGTGTACTCATCTATGATTGTATCCAATACTTCATCCGAAACCATAAAGGCATCCTCTGATATTCCCATTTTTGACATTGCTTTCGGCAGAAGGTGCCTGCGGGCAATCTTAAGCTTTTCTTCAGGAGTGTATCCTGTGAAGTTTATCACTTCCATCCTGTTAAGCAGTGGCTCCGGTATGGTATCTATACTGTTTGCCGTACATATGAACATAACATCGGAAAGGTCATAGGGCACATTCATGTAATGATCTGTAAATGTATTGTTCTGCTCAGGATCCAGGACTTCAAGAAGAGCACTTGCAGGGTCACCATTGTAAGATTGCGAAAGCTTGTCAATCTCATCAAGTACCATAACAGGGTTGGTAACACCGCTCTTGCTCACAGCATCCATTATCCTTCCCGGCATAGCCCCTATATATGTCCTTCTGTGTCCACGAATGTCTGCTTCATCCCTGATTCCGCCAAGGCTCACCCTTACATATTCTCTTCCAAGGCTCTTTGCGATACTCTTTCCAATACTTGTCTTTCCCGTACCAGGAGCTCCGACAAACAATAGGATTGATCCGGACTGCTCCTTTTTGAGATTCATTACCGCTATCTGCTGGATTATACGTTTTTTAACTTTTCCAAGACCATAGTGGTCCTCATTCAGTATCTTTTCTGCCTCAGACAGGTCAATGAATTCAGCATCCTGCTTTTTCCAGGAAAGGCCCGTCACAAAATCAAGGTAATCATAGAGGGTGCCTGTTTCAGGGCTGTTCTTGCCTTCCTGCTTTAATCTGTCCAGAACCTTTCTTGCTTCTTTCTCAGCGTCCTCGTTCATTCCTGCTTCATCTATCTTTTTCTCAAACTTCTGGATGTCTGTGAGATTTTCAGGATGCATTTCATCAAGTTCCTTCTGAAGGTATTCCATCTGTTTCTTGATAGCAGACTCCCGGTACATGTCCTTGTATTCCTGCTCCTGCGCCGTTGCGGCATCTGTAGTAACCTTTGCCACCTCGACAAATTCAACCACAGCTTTTTCCATAAGCTCCATCCTCTTTATGGCGCTGTCCTCAGAAAGAATACGGTACTTGTCATCGTTGCTGTTCTTCATCCAGTATGAAACTGCCGCTGTAAGTTCTCCCACAGTATTCATGTTGTCAATCATCATGTTAAAGAAGCCTGCATACTGAAATCTTGAAGAAAGGTCTTTTACCTCTTCCTTGAGTTTACTTAGTACTTCGCTTTCCCTTTGAGGATCAGTCAACTCTGAATCCGGTCTTCTTGAAATGCTCAGCTCAATATTGTGCATTGAATCCACAGAGACTTCATCTATATTTACGCGATTTTTTACTTTCACGACAATATAGCCGTCTGAACGGATATCACTGATAATTCCTGTCACTCCAATAGGATAAAAGTTATCTTCTGTAATCTCATTTCTTTTCTGAAAGGTCTTATTCTGAAGAAGAACTACCTTTTCTCCCTGCACTGCCCTTCCTCCAAGATTCTTAAACTCATCGGTCTGAAAATAGAGATTGCCTTCAGAAATAAGCTGTTTGTTATATACGGGAACTACTATCATGGTCATCCTCCTTACTTTACTGTTAGCACTCTTTTTCATCGAGTGCTAATGCGTAATTAAAAAAATAAAGCGCTTTCTATATACGCTTCAATCACCTTTACACTTGTCCAAGTTATGAATGAATGTTATCACCAACTTTGACAGATGTCAATGTTTATTTTAAAATACTCATTAGAGCAAAATTAATCAAAAGGAAAAAGTCATATGTACCAGGGATGCAACAAGACTGCCCTCACCTCTTTAAACTGTATTGCCGAGGGTTTCTATGAACTATTACAGGAAAAAGAATATTCAAAGATTACTGCCAGCGAGATATGCAAAAAGTCCGGCGTATCACGCCAGACTTTTTATTCTTTGTTTTCTTCCAAAGAGAATATTGTCGCCTACATTCTGTCAAAAGAATACGCTTTCAATCCTAGCAATGAATGCAATTGCACCGGACAGCCCACTCTTAAAGAACTCAGCAGGGGCTTTTCATCTTTTATTGTACAAAAGGCAGACTTCATAGAGCTTTTGGAAAAGAATAATATTACATATCTGATGCAGGAAACACTTTACTGCAGTTTAAGCTACTGTGGTGGCGAAGACAATTGCAAGTCATTACCTGATATTCTTCCATGTACTATGACGATCGACTTCATGGCATCCGGACTTACAACCATTGCCAAACATTATGTTAAGAACAGAACCCACATATCAAACAAGGATCTTGAGCAAATTATATATATTCTCTTTAGCGGAGATTATCTCAATATGGAGTAAAGAGATACAGTAGTCCGTATCCACATCATGCATTTGTGAAATCCTGGTTCCTATCTGATCATTATCGGTGTTCTCCTAACGCAACTACAAAGAATTATGTTCCCACGCATTTTCAAAATCACTGACAGGCATCGGCTTATAGAAATAATATCCCTGCATTTCCTGACAGCCTCTTTCTTTTAAGAAATCAGCCTGAGCTTTGGTCTCTACTCCTTCAGCAATCAGCTTCATTCCAAGAAGTTCGATCATTTTAATTACCTGAGTAATTATGATGCGGCTCTTTTCCATATCACCTGATCCCGTAAGAAAATGCAGATCCATCTTAATGCGGTCAACGGGGACTTCCTTGAGCATGTGCAGGGATGAATAGCCGCTGCCAAAATCATCCATTTCTACCTGGAACCCATATTCACGAAGTTCAGAAGTAGTCTTTATCAGAAAAGCAGGGCTTTCAACGTATGCCGTCTCTGTTATCTCAATCCGTAGCTGCTCCGGCTCAAGGTCATATTTCTTGGTAAGTTCATAGAAAATACCCGGAATATTCCGGTCTTCTCTTATGTCTGAACGGGAGAGGTTTACCGAAACAGACCTCCGCTTTCCTTCCTGATTCCAGCGATGAAGGTCCCGACAGACTTTATCCCATATATAACTGTCCAGATCAAAAATCATTCCTGTTTCTTCCAATATGGGAATAAACACTCCCGGAGAAATCCAGCCAAGTTTTGCATGCTTCCATCGACACAAAGCTTCAGCACCACTTATTGTTCCTGATGCATAGTCCACCTGTGGCTGATACCATACCTGTATTTCATCTGCCAAAAGAGCCGCCGGCAAATGTCCGCTTATATCAATAATCTGCTTGCCCTTCTCCCACTGCTCAGGATTATAAAACTCATACCCAGTCTTTAGTGTCTCCCTGACTTTCTTCTCAGCCATTCTGGCATAATCAAGCATACGGTCCACATCAATGTTTTTGTGATCCTCCGGAGTGACCGCATAAACTCCAGTGCAGATCTGAAGCTGGATCTCTTTTCCTCTATCTATAAAATAGTTCCTAAGAGGCTCAAAAACTTCTTTTTCATCTCTGCCCATCTGTTCTGCGTCAGTGAACTTACGAAGCACAGCGAACCTGTCTCCGGTAATCCGTCCCATTGTTTCCTCATCAGAGAAAGTTGCAGTTGACCTTTCTGCCCAGAAACGCAGAATGTCATCCCCGGTCTGCCTTCCCATGCTTTCATTTATGAATTTGAAATTCTTGATATTGCTAAACGAAAGAAGATACTGATTCTCCGGGTGTGTAAGCAGAAGTTCTTCGACACGCTTCTTAAATCCCTCCAGATTCAGAACTCCGGTAAGCTGATCACGCTCTTTAAGCTCACGTATCTTTTCTTCCTGCTGTCTATGAACAGCCCTCTGCCTGTGAACAACACCTATTATGACTAAGATAAAGAATATTGAACCAGACACCAGTATATAACGGTACTCATAGATGTAATCCCAAAAGTCGTATTGATACAGACGCCTTGAAGTATAGTCCAGGACTATTGCCTGCTTACGGGTATCTGTAAGCTTTTTAATTCCGGAATTTAACCTGTCAACGATAATCCTTCCTTCAGGTGTGTCCAGGGCTCCCGCACAGAAGTCCATGGAAAACATGGTTGCAGGCTGGACCTTAAGATCCGAATATGATGGTTTCTGTAAAACATAGCTCCACACATACGAGTTATGCATAAGCGCATCTACTTCGCCTGATCTGAGGGCCTTGACACACTCAGGCATCGTATAATAAAGGGTAATCTCTATACCCGGATATAGCTGCTTAACTGTTTCTGCAACTCCTGCCAGGGAACTGAGCATCCCTATCTGGCTTTCATTAAGTGCCGGAAGATTCTTATTGCCTTTTGTAACCATAGTAAATGGCGTCTGAATAAGATTCTCCGTAACGATGGACTCTTTGCCGGACGAGCTTTTTATTGCACTTCCAAAGGGCATAATGATGTCGTATTCAGGATTATCAAGTGCATCTTTATTTGTCTTTTCTTTAATAACTTTAAAAGACGCACTGTACCCGGCCTCTTCTGCTGCAGCGCGCATAAGATCAATGCCTATTCCCACTGTCTCTTTTGTCTCCGGATCCAAATAGAATACGGGACATCTGTCAGCAGGAACACCAATGACGAGAGTGTCTGCATTATTGTTTCCTGCGTCTGCTGAAGCTATGATTCCAAGACACATCAAAGTGAATATGCATATTGCAAGAATTGAATAGTGTTTAATTATCTGCAGCACTTTCATATAGTGTACAATCCTCCTGTGGCAAACACATATACAGGCTTTTTGTCTTTTCGCCGATACCCCATAGATCGTCCTCAGACTATTTCACATTGTCCAGCAATCATATATTCGTTATACCAATTATCTCATAATAATTGGCAGATAATTATTGCCAAAACAATTTGTCATTGTCATTTTTTCATGGAAATATTAAGAAAACAGAAAATGTTTAAAAAAACAATAAAGAAAGCTATAATTCATCCTACACCTTTATTATGTAGCAAATTATATGCATTTACTGATTAAAAAAATAATATTTACAGTGATACCACTGAGCAGAAATCTTTCCACACCTCATTGATATACGCTTTATTTAGGTGCTCTCCAATGACAATGATCACATTTCTGCTGCTGACTACCGGTTCTGTCTTTATTTCCTCATTTGTGGCATTTAGCTGTACCTGCTTTGTTTCACTTACCCTGACAAACCCTTTAATCCTTACCACAGTGCCCGCTTTTTTGTCGTCAAAAAGCCCCTTTACAGTACTTATGAGGAGTTCTTCAGGCATTTCTACATCAAAATAAAACAGCGGGATGTACTGTTTGTCATCTACGAATATCTTCTTGTATGAAGACCTTCGATATCCTGCTGATGCTATTTTCTCAAAATCAAAATCATTGAGATTATCAAAGGGCTTGGCTACAACATCCTCGAACTTGTCAAATCTGGTACTGCATCCATACTCATCCATCGTCCCGTTGATGAACTCCAATATCCCTGATAAATCCTCGTTCCCGGAGATCCTGCTAAAAACAAGTTTTCCTGCCCAGGCAATTTCTGACATAAACAGATAGCGCATCGTATCCTGCAGATACATCGTTGTCTGGGCATCCACAATGCCTATAACACTCCCGATTTCGTACCATCTGTCCAGAGGTTCATCGTAAAGCACGTCAAAAAACTCATCAGCATCATATATCCCTGAGGGCTCAATGATTACCCGTGTATATCCGCTCATGCCCATGGAAATGAGTTTGGTCCGAAGCCTCCTTCTGTGGGCTTCCTTCCCGTCTCCCCCCACGATCATTTCAAGGTTGATACTATCTCCAAGGAGGTCCTGCAAAAGGACCATATCGATATTTACAGCACCATAGTCGTTCTCTATTATCGCTATCTTCTCACCGATGTCTGCAAGATATCTTGCATACTCTCTTATAAACGTAGTTTTTCCGGCACCAAGAAAGCCAGTAATCAGATCTACTTTTATCATTCTCTTATCTCACAAATTTCAGTTAATCCCCTATTCCAGGTTCATATCCGTTATACCTTCATATATTTTGAGGAAATCAATGGATGCTTCTCTTGCAAACTCACTGTCTTTCCCTTCAAAGCCATGTCCTGCACCTTTGATTTCCTTTAAAACCGCATTCCCGTAATTGGCTGCAGCTGTTCTTGAGTATTCTATCGGTACAATGTCGTCCCTGTTGCCGTGAATGAGAAGAACCGGCTTGCCAAATCCTGTCTGCAACCCCTTAACATCAATTTCAGCTGCAGTTTTGTCATAATCAGGACTGAGCTTTAAGCCCATCACCTCTGTCAGTCCAATCTTTATCCTGTTAGCTGCATCGTCGGGTATTGAAAAAGCAGGATACCAGAGAATCAGCCCCTTTACTTCCTCATGATATGCCAGGCCTACTATTGCAGATACAAATCCTCCCTGAGACTCGCCCTGCAGGTAAACGCTGTCCTTATTCACATATGGAAGGCACTTTATGCTTTCCATAACTGCCACGAGATCATTGGCCTCAGTCATGACAGTCATCTCCAGCATGGAGCCATCACTTGTGGATTCCATCCCACCGCCACAGAAGTCAAAAAACACGCAGATTATCCCATTTTCAGCATAGCCATTCCCGTGATGCATTAGCTCATGAAAATTGCTGCCAAAGCCATGGGAAAAAATAGCTACAGGGAACTCACCTTCCGCATCTGGTCTATATATCAGCCCTCTGACTACCTGACCGTTTTCCTTGGTAACCTCAAGCTGTTCAGTTTTTACATCATACTTATTTTCAGTCATTATCCATCCCCCAAAGTATTCTTAGCAAACCCATTTTACCACGAATTTTAATCAATTATTCCTTATCCATTCTTGCTTTTCTTGCATGCTCAATATAAATCCTGGCATTTTCAAGGATGCGTGCCATTTCTTCTTCGGTAAGCTTTCTGATTACCTTTGCAGGGCTCCCATATACCATAGAGCCTTCCGGTATCACAGTATTTTCAGTAACAAGCGCACCTGCTCCTATTATACAATTGTCTCCTATCTTAGCTCCGCTCATCACGATTGCCCCCATCCCAATGAGGACATTATTCCCAACTGTACAGGCATGGACTATCGCACTGTGCCCGATGGTCACATTATCGCCAATCTCAAGCACATCCTGACTGTCAGCATGAAGACATGCAAGATCCTGTATATTTGTAGCCTCTCCTATCTTTATCAGGCAGGAGTCGCCACGTACTACTGCGTTATACCAGATTGAGCTGTCCTTCCCTATCTGTACATTACCCACCACCTGTGCTCCAGGCGCTATATATACGCTTTCATCAATAACGGCCAAAAATCCCATTTCAGATCCTCCAATGCTTAGGTAACGTTGCCATGCAGTGATTTTTCTATTCCCACTCTATTATTCTCTGTCTTTATTGAAGGATTATCCGCATTCCCGTAGTAAATGCAAACGGATACATAAATATTCTTTCTATGCCGTTATCAAACTGCACAGTGAACTTTGTCGGTATCTCATCATCATCCCATGAAACATCAGTAATAACACCGTCACCATATTTTATCTGACTGACGCGCTCTCCTATAATGAGATTGTCTGGAACATTTTCTCCTGAAGTTGCAGACTCTTTTTTCTTTTTAAGAAGCGGTGTCGGACTTGTAAGTACATTATTTCTCTTTTTTACAGCTGCCTTCGGCTTTGCTTCAGTCCCTTTTTCCTTCGGAAAAACCTCGCCCACAAAGAACGACGGTTCACCGGCATATCGGAGGAGCGTCAGCCGGTCTTTTGCCCGGGTCATCCCCACATAAAACAGACGCCTCTCCTCCTCATAGTCGCGTTTTTCCTGCAAAGTAGCTGTTTTAAAATCACGTATGATCCTGCCCGGAAAGACGCCGTTGATGACATCCATAAGAACTACATCGTCATATTCGAGGCCTTTACTCGAATGTATTGTCGAAAGAATGAACCTGCAGCTGTAGTCTTCTCTCTTTTCTGACAGTATTCCGCGAAGCTCCTCAAGCCTGTTTAGAAAATCCGGAATAGTCTTCTCATTCTTAGCAAGCATCTCAAGGATAAAAAGCTTATTTTCATCCATGTTGTTATCCCTGAGGTAATCTCCGTACCCCATATACTTATCGATCCTGGCAAGCGCTTTGGAAGGGGTCTCTGAGGTCATGTTCCTGAAATGTGTGCGCAGCGACCTTACGTTTCCAAGAATACGTTTATTAATATCAACATGTTCAGCCGCATCGAGGATTCCTGTATGTCTTTCATCAGCAATGAAACACATCCTTTCGGCATCAGGTTTGCGAAGAAATGTCTGAAACTTAAAGTATATCTTCATGAAAAGTTCAGGATCCATCGGATTAAGTGCAAAGTTTAAAATATTGACAACGTCGACCACAATCCTGTGGGTAAAGAATGCCATGTCTGTACTCTTTATTCTGTACGGAAGTCCCTCCCGCTCAAGTAGATCAACAAGAGGAAGGATACTCTCATTATCCCTGTAAAGGACTGCTGTCTGGGATCTGTTGTTTCTTGCCTTCTCAAGAAGGTATTTGTATTGTGCTTTTCTGCTTTCGATTGTCGCACAACTTATCTCTGCAGCAGCTTCCCTTGTTGCACTCATGTGTTTTTCATGGCGGTTGAAGTTCTTCTGTATAAACCTGTCAGCCGTCTCGACTATTCTGGCATTGGACCTGTAATTCTTGTCCATTACAAGAACCTTCGCGGTTCGATACCTCTTTTCAAAATTAAGAAGCGCTTCCGGATATGCCGCCCTGAATCCATAGATACTCTGATCCTCATCGCCTACCATGAAAAGATTGCCTTCATCACCAGCAAGGAGTGCAATAATCATATGCTGTATCTTGGACGTGTCCTGGGCCTCATCGACACAGATATATCTGTATTTATTGCGATAAAAATCAAGAAGCTCACTGGAAGATTTCAGCATCCTGTAGGCATAGACCATCTGATCATCATAATCCATAAGGCTTCTCGCCTTAAGCTCTTTATTGTATCTGTTATAAATCTCAAGCAGCTCTACGCCTTCATCCTCGCCGCGCTGCCGGATCTCGTCTTCAGTAAGCTGCATGTTTTTGCAGTAAGTGATAAGAGTCCTTATGCCTTTAATATCGCTTTCAGTAGGATACTCCTCCATCACCTTGACATACAGGTCAGAAAGGATCTTTCCCGAAAGCTTTTCATCGTTAATAAGGTCAAAAGACTTCTTTCCGATAAGTCTACCATAGTGGCTTATGATCTTCGCACAGATACCGTTGATTGTCCGAAATTCCAGACCGTCTGCCATATCCTGCCCGAAGATGAATTCAAAACGCCTTGCCATGTCTTTCGTTGCAGCGACCGTATACGTCAGCGTGAGTATATTCCCGGGGTCTATACCCGCAACATAGAGCATATACCCAAGCCGGTTTACAAGCACAGTCGTCTTTCCGCTTCCGGGCACGGCAAGCAAAAGAACGGGGCCTTCAACAGTCCTTACAGCTGTCAGTTGTTCATTATTAAGTTTCTGTCCGTATCTTTCTATAAACTCGTTATCTGTCATTATTCCCCGTTAAAATCATACCTTTGTAGTCCACTTGGTGCAGTCAATCACATCTGTTGCCAGATCTTCATAGAAGTCCGGTTCATGGCATACCATGATGACAGTTCCCTTGTACTCCTTAAGGGACCTGTGAAGTTCCTCTTTTGCATCCACATCGAGATGGTTTGTCGGCTCATCAAGCACAAGGATATTTGATTCCCTGTTCATGAGCTTGCACAGCCTTACCTTGGCCTGCTCACCTCCAGATAACACTTTGCACTTGCTTTCTATATGCTTGGTTGTAAGCCCGCACTTTGCAAGTGCCGACCTTACTTCGTACTGTGAAAAGCCCGGGAATTCATTCCATATCTCCTCCAGACAGGTTGTTTGTATGTCAGGGCTCATCTCCTGCTCAAAATAGCCAATCTCAACATTCTCGCCTCTCGTTACTTTGCCTGACAATGCGGGAATTATGCCAAGAATGCTCTTAAGAAGGGTCGTCTTTCCTATACCGTTGGCTCCTGTAAGAACAGTGAAGGTATTTCTCTCAATGGCCAGAGTAAGGGGCTTTGACAGCGGTTCATCATAACCGATGACAAGATCCCTAAGCTCAAACAGGAATTTGCCCGGTGTTCTTGCGGTCTTAAAGTAAAACTCCGGCTTCGGCTTTTCCTGGACTTTTTCTATAAGCTCCATGTTATCAAGCTTCTTCTGCCTCGCCATTGCCATGTTCCTGGTGGCCACCCTTGCCTTGTTCCTCGCAACGAAGTCCTTGAGATCTGCTATCTCCTGCTGCTGTCTGTTGTACGCGGCTTCCCTCTGGGCTTTCTTTGCTTCGTAAACTTCCATGAACCTGTCGTAGTCACCCACATACCGGTCCAGAGAATGAGTCTGCCCGTCCATGTGGTAAATGATGTTCACTACACTGTTAAGAAACGGAATATCATGTGAAATGAGGATAAACGCATTCTCGTAATCCTGAAGGTATCTGGTGAGCCATACGATATGCTCCGCATCCAGGTAGTTTGTCGGCTCATCAAGAAGCAGTATGTCAGGCTTTTCCAAAAGGAGCTTCCCAAGCAGTATCTTGGTCCTCTGTCCACCTGAGAGTTCTGTAACGTCACGGTCAAGACCAATATCCAGGAATCCAAGAGCTCTTGACACCTCCTCTATCTTCGAATCTATGAGGTAAAAGTCGTGGGTTGTCAGAAGATCCTGGATCGTACCAAGCTCCTCCATATAATCTTCCAGCTGCTTCTCATCCGCTTCCCCCATGGCATCACAGATCTCATTCATCCTGCGTTCCATATCAAAAAGGGAATCAAATGCTGAGGACAAAACATCCCTTATAGTCATGCCTTCCTTAAGCACAGCATGCTGGTCCAGATACCCGACTTTCACGTTCTTTGCCCACTCAATGTTCCCGGCATCAGGCATGAGCTTCCCTATTATGATATTCATGAAGGTTGATTTTCCTTCACCATTTGCTCCAACGAGCCCTATATGCTCACCTTTAAGGAGCCTGAATGACACATCATCAAATATTGCCCTGTCACCGAAACCATGCGTAAGATGCTCAACATTTAAAATACTCATACAAAAACCTTTCTCTACATCTGAATAGTCACAGCCAATATGATACCATCGTTCGTCAAAAAAGGCATTAAAAAATCCCTCCGCTGCTATATGAACAGCGGAGGGATGTAAAACTTATCGCATCAGCCCTCAATGGCTATCAGATTCTTCTCCGGGAGCTTCTTTTCCATTGCTTTCTTAGGAACTGTCAGAGTGAGGACTCCGTGTCTGTATGTCGCTTCGATATCCTCTTTCGTTACATTCTCACCAATATAGAAGCTTCTTGTCATGGATCCTGCGTACCGCTCCTGCCTTAGAAGTTTGCCCTTCTTGTCATTTTCATCCTTATCAAGGCCTTTAGCTGCACTGATTGTAATATAGCCATTATCAAGTTCTACCGTAATCTCTTCTTTCTTGAAGCCCGGAAGGTCGATGGCGACTTCATAGTTGTCATCTTTCTCACGGATATCGGTCTTCATCATCCTTGATGCTTTCCTGCCATAGAGCTTGCGCTCCATATTGCGCTCCATGTCGTCGAATTCCTTCATGTACGGGAATCCAAAAAGATCATCGATAAAGTTTTCTTCAAAAATACTGGGTGCTAACATAATGCTTACCTCCTTTGCACATAAACAATTGGTTAACTGTCAATGAGCATTGGGACGGAGGGTTCAGATCATTGGAATCTTTAAAGTCCTAACGGTCTTCTCTGTTCCTTTGTTCTACAGATAATATAACACCATGATTAGCACTCGTCAATAGGGAGTGCTAATTTAGATAAAATAGTATTGTTTGAAGTAGGGCAAAATTAATGTTTTGCCAGTCTTGCTTTCAGCCCGCCCCCTGATGATGCGCTCATAATTCTAAACCCGCTTCAGCCAAGGCCCTGTGGAATCCGGCAACAGGTATCATGCTCTGTGCAAAATTCTTACTGCTGATAGTTCCCACCAAAACCGCATCTTCCTCTTTTCTCTTGCTTCCTGAATAACCGGGAGAATCTGACACCGCCTTCCTGAAGGTCTCCATTCCATATTTAAGATACCTTTGATCCTTAGTCAGGTCATATGCTATGGTCATGGCCTCTAAAAGCAGTGTGTTAGTACCAAGTCTGTTAAGTGAAGGCAGTTCCTTATAATAGAATATCCCCCAGTTCTCCACATAACAGTTTTCGATCATGTCATCAACAGCTCTGAGTATAAGTCCTTTTAATTCCTCATCCGGGAACTCCCTATAGTAGCGCATAAGCGATCCTATGGCAACGGATATCATGAACCCGACCCTGATGATGGTATTATCAGTGTATGGAGCAAGCCAGTGCCCATACTGTTCTTCCCAAAGTCTGAAGTCACCAAGTATCTTTTCGCATTTTTTTAGCCACTTTTTGTCGCCGGTCTCAATATAAAGAGCTGTCAGGGTACGCAGTGCCCATCCGGTTTCTCTGGCATTGGCTTCGCCTGCCTTTTCATACATCGGCATATCAAGGAGCCTGTTAACATTGTTACCAATGCCGATTGCAGTCTCCAAGCCTCTCTCATCGCCCGTCAGGTGATAATAATCCAAAAGCCCCTCAACCCACTCATGGGAACAGACCATAGTGCCATTCACGACATGTCCCGCAGTATGCTCCCACTGGCCTCCTACATAGATAGGATTCCTGTGATAATGGCACACGTCCACATCCATCCAATGGCTTACCGAGGCTATATTGTAATCCATGAATCGTCTGATTCCGGTTCTTGCAAATAAAAGGGCGCAGGCATGTGGATAATCATATTCGTTGTTGCTCCATACAAGCCTTCCGCCGCCCCTGCCCTGGGCCGTATAGTTGGCATCATAGCAATCTCCGAAGTTGAGCATTCCATAGGCCCTGCAATGCCCATCAGCACGGGCTATAAGATTCTGTTCAACTTTGAAGTCAGGCTTTATGGGAAAGACATCCGGCCATACCCCCGCGCGGTGATGTACTTCCGGAAGAACATATGGCCTATATGGCATCTGATAAACAATGCTCCTGTCATTTAAGCTGCTTATGCTCTCCTTTGCATCGTGTAAATGAATAAGGAATTTCTGCTCTCTCGACATACCGCTTTGAAGGACTATACTGCCTGCCCCTTCCGGCACCAGATAAAGAGATATTCCGCTGCCATCCGCCTGCACAGCCTTAGGAAAGTTCTGATGAGCCTGATAGATTGTAGCACAAATACCGCCTTCTTCCTCTGTAACATCGGCAAAAAAAGTGCCGTAGAAAGTCTCCGCAAAATGCTCGTTAGCTTCTTTCATGAGCCATTCTGCATCTATCTGCCGCCTTGATGCTGCGCCATCCCTGCCAATATAGTAATCAGTCTTGTAATTAGAGGATGCCGTGATAGCTCTTATACTGCCAAGATCTACATTTTCTGCAAGCTTATCTGCCTCTTGGCTGTTAGATACATGATAAACAGGTCCATCTCCAAAGCTCTCAGATATCAGTTTGTCTCCGCATCCCGTGGAGTCCAGGAACAGCTCTGTATTGTTCACAGTCTCCATTGTTTCACCCGACTCAGAATTCCGTTTTATACGGTATACGAGAGATTCAACTTCTAATGGCTCATCCGTGTCGTTGATTATCCTGTAAGAGACTTCTGCATAAGACTTGCCCGCCCAGAAGGTAAGTCGGGCCTCGAAGCTGTAGCGCTGGCCGGTGTCTATATTCACGTGGAAGCCGTTGTTCCTGAGAATAACGCAAAGTGGTCCATCTTCCACAATCTGCCAGTTCCCGGAATTAATCAGATATTCACCTCTTGACTTTACTCTTCGGAGCACAGGCCCCTCAAACATGATTCCTTCGTAAGTTTTGCTCCCAAAAGATATACGATCCAGAAGCCTATTATCGTTACCGCTAAGATTCACGGAAAAAATCCTGCCTGTAACATCATCCTTTGTTGAAATTTCATATCCTGCAACACTTTTAATAATCTTGACAGGGTTATAGGGTCCCGGTACTTTGCCTCCGGATTTCTCATCCCTTCCTTTGATCTCGCAAAAATAGACGCTCTTTTTATTGGCAGGAATATCAGCAATAAATCGTATAAAAATAAATCGTATCGAGCCGTCTGAATACCTTGAAGTAGCCTTTATCTGAACCGGAAGATATGACTCTTTTACAGGATCCCAGAGAGATATATCAGAAGTATCACGGACAAGTCCCTTCTCAAAAGGGAACCCGATACTGCAGTGCTCATTTATCCTGTCATAGCGGTAAAGCTTGTCTATAAATATTTCTATTCTGGTACTCATACAAAATCCTCATCATATAGTATTGATCATCTGGGCGACGCCCCTTTTTTTTACTGAAAATTGCCTGAATAGTATTATACAATGCTCATTTGAATGGTACATGCGCGCCGGTAAATGAGACCACCGCAATAAGCTTTCCAAGATCATCAGTAACTGTTACTTCGTAAAAACAGTTCCTTTTTCCTTCCTTCAGAAGCCGTGCCTGGGCAATGAGCTCACTGCCTCTGGTGGCCGCCATGAAGCTGGCCTGCCCTGTAAGGCTTACTGTGGCACATTCTTTATCATAGTTCGATGCTACTGCAAAGGCAAAATCGGCCAGCGTATATATTGCACCGCCCATTATCCCGCCGTAGGCATTATGATGATCCTCTGTAAGCTTCATGCTGCATTTGGCATAGTTTTCTCCAATCTCATCGATCACTGCCCCTGAAAGGACTGTGGCATACCGATCCATTGAAAAAATCTTCCTTGCCTCTTCCAGTGTCCCCACGTTCTATCCTCCCGTTTAAACAAATAATATCTGCCCCCTATACTTTCTCACCATGACCATTTGTAATTAGGGCAGTCCTTAGGTGTGGTGTTTGAGACCATGTCCCTGTGTTCACAGGGAAGAGTCCTGCACTCACGGCATCTATAGCCCTTATGATTGCCGTATCTTTTCCTACATTCCAAGGAACAGAATGAATGGCCTGAATTCTTGGCCAAAAACTCTCTTCCACAGTTAATGCACAATCTTTTTATGTTACTGCTCAATCATCCCGCCCCCTTTCATCGGGGAAATATTGTGGATTTATATCAGCCTTCTTTTATTATACACCAACTAAGGCCAGAACTTATATCAACCTTCTGCAAGAATCTGTTCAACTTCCGGCAGATATTTCTCATCCTCCGGAGTAATATCCTCAAAATACTCAAATCGATAAAAGATTTCTAAACTAATGAGAAACACTGGAGACATCGATTTTCTTCATCAATTACATGTTAGGATTTATCTTCTATTAATCATCTCTCTGAACAATTCATTAAGCGCAGTCCAGTCCTTGTTATGATCATCCGGCAGATTATCTGCAATTTCTTTTTGCCTTGCCAATTCTTCCTCAATAAATGCTCTAATAACAGGAAGTTGCGGATTTTCCTCTTTCTCTGTAGTCCTCTTCTTAATTTCAAGAAGCTCATCAATAGCTGTTCTAAGCTCAGAAGGCAGATCCATCTTAAGAAGATCATCAAATAACACCGGAGGAGTTACATGATTTTTCTCAATATACATTGCAGCAAGAAGCGGGCGGAGCGCATAGAAATACTTCTTGTACCTTACGGTTTCGCCGGTGAGATATTCATGGTAAGTATTGTTAGCCGTTCCATAGTAATGATAAACAGCTGATTTCTCCGAGAAATACCTCTTCGCCACCTCTCTAGTTCGCTTCCACTCAGAAGTAGTGCGATACACAATCGGCGATCCGCTCCATTCAAAAAGCGTGGCATTGCCTCTGGCAAACTGCTTCAGAGCCTTCTTTAAATCCCAACCGTTTATGTCCAGAACCTCGTCCAGCTGCCACTCAATAACATCCCTTGGCTCGTCAAGGCTCAGGTATTCATCCGCTTCTCTGACATAAATAAAACGAACATCATAATCGCTGTCGGGTGAGGCAAAGCCCCATGCCCTGCTTCCGGATTCCACGGCATGAAGGATCCTTACATGCTCCTTTTTCTCGATCTCATCAAGCTTCTCATCTATCTCTTTTAAAATGTCTCTCATAAAAGTTCCCCTGTTACCGCATATCTGTTGATGCGCTCTACAAACTTCTCGACCTTTTCCATATCCGGATTGTCCGGAAGTTTAGTCCCAGCTGCGGCTTCATCCAGCCTTCTCTCATACTCCTCAAGCATCTCAAAGAACGCCGGTGAAAAAGAACCATCAGTCTGCATATAGTCTCCCCTACGGATGGCAAGCAGTGTATCCAAGTCATTAACTCTGTGAGTTATGATCTCGCCCTTTTCCAGTATATCTATAGCCATCATAAAGAGTCTTATCAGATGCATGGCATGTTTGTTCAGATGGTTGTCGTCCTTCTTCTTGTTTCGTTTACCAATCTTGTCGTAGTCTCGGACAACACTTCTCATTACTCCCCATACGTCATTATAATCCCGGAGTGGAAAATGCTGATAATTGGCGTCAACAAAAATCTCTGTTTCAAGCTCAGGATTTTCAGACTTATCGATATAGAGCTTCAAACCTCCATTCGTTTTCCCATAATATCTTCTGTTAACATCCTCCAGCGCATGCATTACAGATTTTAAGATGTGCTTCTCCCTTTCGGTCTGAGGAAGAGTATCCCTTGCCATTGCATTCTGGAGTCTCCGAAGCTGTGAATCCGCATATCCTCCAAAGGACTTAATAGCTCTTTTAGACAAAAAGAGATTTGTATTATCTACAAGCTCCTGTCCAAGTGTAGACTTGATCAGATACTGATCCTCATCAAGCCCGAGCATCTCACAGGTATTAGGATTGCATTCCAAAAGTAGCCTCACCAGCTTGTTGAAACCATAAATAACGGTATCTGTCTTGTCATCTTCATACTGGTCAAACTCAGTAAGCCCCAAAAGATCTGATGGCATCTGCAAAGTAACGCCTCTAAAATCTATATCACTGCTCTCATTATTGGTGCCATAGGAATAGCTTCCACCAAGTCCCAGTAGCATTATTCTATTTCCAAGTCTTACGTTTGTTCTGAGGAAATCATAATCCTCAGAATTCATCAGCTTTATAAAATCCATCTTATTCCTACTTTCAGCTCATTTGCAGTCATATTAGGGCTCTCATTTCCAGGATATCATTGTTCCAGGTCCTCCATAGAAAATCCCAGCTTATAAATTATATCAAAAAACTACGCTGCTGTTCATATACAGCAGCGTAGTTCTCAGCCATTATTGAATAAAGACGTTACTGGAGCGAGCTGTATGCGAGTGAACAGTAACATAAAGACATCAGAATACAAGCTTAACTCAGGCATTCTTTTCTCACAGGGCAGCGCTGAACACTTCGCAGGAATGGACAAGTTTTCCTTCATCATCGTAAATCGACAGCTGTGCCTCCAGCCCTGCTCTGCTGATGATGACCTTCCACCCGTTTTTTAACTCAGGGATATCCGTCTCATAATAGATCCCGTCATCGTCAATCATACGAAACAGATACCTGCCATCCTCAGCCTCAGGGATATCTGCAATGTACTCTTCACCGATCTCCTCCGGTTTTAGCATTGCAGTCCCCCATACTGAGGTTTTCCTGTTTTTCTCTGTGTCTGTCAAAATCCATACCGAGCCCGGCTCAACAAGATCAATAAAAGAAATGCCTATAGATGACGTTGGTTCGATACTCTCCTGATTTTTCACTGCATTTTCTCCCGATGAACAGGCAGACAGTATAAGTATAGCCATTACTAAAAGAACGATAATTCTTTTGGTTTTCATCTGTTTGCACCTTTTTAAGGTAATAAATATATTCCTTTAGTCACAAAAAACATCACAAATGCAATTATCATCACATTCCTGAATAGTGCCCTGGCCGGGTCTGTGTTAGTCTGTATCAGTATAGTTGTCTTCCCGAACGAAACACCGATCTTTGTCATGGCGCTCAATGCAAAAAAAAGAATCCACTGAAAAATCAGCAAAATAGCGCATATCACCATAATGATATTGGTTAGCATATATTATTTCCTCTCCCCTATTTCTTTTTTCACACTGACTGATGATACACCCAGACACCTCCACTTTCAACCATTTGCCTTTAGTGTTTCTGTATTGGCAGTTCCCACATCAATTAAAGTGAACTGTTACTTCAAATATTTATTCAGGGAAAAGAGATTTTTCTTTGCATCGTTGTACCCCAGCCAGTAAAGGTCTCCCAGCTTATCCATGTCACCCTCTACTCTCTTTACGGTTACAGGCTCAGAGGGTGCGATGACAAATATACGTCCTTCTTTTTCAAGACGGTCAATCTCATCACACTCCTTATTGTAGTCTGCATTCATCGTCAAAAGCTTCTGGGCAAATTCCGGATTACCCTTATAAAACTTCGGCGCCATGCTGTTTGAGGCTGATGATTCTTTTTTCCTATATCCTCGCTCTCTGGTCTTAATGACCACAATGTTCTCGTACCCCTGATCCATGGCCCATTTAAATGGAATATGGCAGCTGCAGCCACCGTCAAGGCACTTATATCCATCCACATCTACCATTTGAGAAACATACGGCATGGAAGCTGAAGCCTTTATCGCCTTAAGGATATCCTTGCATCTGCCTTTCTCAAAATACATGGTTTTCCCGGTACCGCAGTCCGTTGCAACGGCAATGAATCTGCGTCTGGGATCATAGAACGTGTTTTCATCAAGAGAATCCAGCTTCTCATTTGGCTGGATCGCAAAATCGATATTGAGGGGACTGCCTGCATGAAGGACTGCCTGCGCCCCAATATAGTCCGGGTCATGCCTGAATTCAAGGTTGCATCTTGCAGACCTGCCAATCTGGCCCGAAGCATAGTTAAGTCCCGCCATTGCTCCGGCGCTTACACCGATGACGCACTCGAAATTAAGGCCGTTTTCCATAAAGAAGTCCATTACGCCCTGGTTATACAGCCCCCTGAAAGCGCCGCCTTCAACAACGAGGCAGCCTTTTGTAAGCTGCCCCTTTGCATGTCCCGAAGGAATTTCATTTAGTTTTTTATATATATTCTTACTGTGACTCATTTCTTCTATTTCTTTATCATATAATCCCCATCTCACTTTTTTCAGTTTTCAGCCAGTTTGCAGTCTCCACCGTCCAGTACGCCATCAGGTTTCTGGAGATATTTTTCGCAGGACAGGATAGCATCCGTGCAGAATCTGCAGTTTTTGCAGACCATCTTATCGTTGTCCAGCATAGTGAGCTGAAGATCATCTGTATGGCGATCGTCGCTGCCCTCAAGGAGCGAAGCAAAGGGAAGCTCATAAATAACGTGTTCCTGCTTTGGCTCGGCATCAGGGAAGAGCTTTAGCAAAAGCCCTTTGGTGTTGCCGTTTCCGGAATAAAAGGACATCTTTGTTGATGGAGGGTATTTTTTTAACGCTGCACAGCTGGCCTTGGTCATAAGCCGCAAAAGCCCCATCCTGTCACCGCCTTTATCTTCATTCCTGTGGAGGAACATGTTCTGAACAACGCCCTGTGACTCCTTTGCAAAAAGCATGCAGCCGGTAATCTGTCCATCCTCAATGACAAATGTGCTGAGGTCCTCGTCCAGCTCTTCAATAACGATCCCGGGGAAGAGCCTTTTTTCCGCCAGATGATTGCCAAAGGCGTGTACCAGGGCGTGGTCAGTAGCTTTAAGGGATGTAAAGATTTCTTTTCCCGATTCATCATCCAGCTTTTCTATTACTGCAGGGTTCTGGACATGCTGATTGCCCTCGATCTCACCAACCTCTATCTCGTAAAAGAGTCCCCCTTCACGGACAGTAAAGCCGGCCTTTTCAAAAACTCTTTTTATCGCCTCAAGATTCTCCGGGGTTCCCAGTATACGTGCCGTAAAGCAGTTGTCGGTCATGCCTTCGTTACTGTCATACTCCTGCAGCATGTCATAGACAGCGTATTCCAGAAGCGCAGTCGCGATGCCCTTTCCTTCAAATTCACTGCCAACTGCTATACTTAGAATCTCAGGCCTGTATACTCTCGGGTCACTTACCAGGACGCCTGCAAGCTGCTCATCAGCAAAGGCCGCATAGTGAAGAAACTTATCAAACTCTTTGTCCGAAGCCACTTCGGGCATGACAAACTCCGGGTGTAAAAGGGCATCCCTGCCTTCAATCAGTTCTATCCGCAAATTCATTATTATGCCTCCTTAAGTATTCCATCCTGGCTTGTGGGAACAGATGCCAGATAGATCTTCCAGCTCTTTTCATTGCCACAGGTGATTGTTCCCTCGCCGTCCAGCTGCATATCAACCACCTTGAATTTTGTTCCGGGAGCTATGAGCAGTTCCCCCTCTTCAGGCTTGGTGGAGATTTTTGAAACGTTGACAGCAGGTGTTCCCTTCTTTACAAGAATAACAAATTCTATTCCTATGCCATATTCATCCCCGGCTGGAAAAAAGCGCCCGGCGTCAGGCATGGAAGTACTCATAAACCCTTTTTCTGTAACTATCATCTCTGAGCTGTTGTCAAATTTCTCCTTGAGCTTCTTCTTGAGTTCATCAGCGGAAATGGAATCCAAATCGGAAAGCCCCATCATTTCTCCCATGACCTTCAGCTCTTTGACCGCCCTGCGGACTATCATGTCGTGCTTTATCGGATGGCTTTTCATTTTTTCTATGGTCCCTAAATAATAATGGAAAAGGTGCTTAAAGTTTCCCCCTTCACGCAGAGTCTGGTTGGCCTTGGTATACCCGTCGAAAGTGTAGTTCTTAATAGCTGGCATAAATCCCGGATTGTTTATTTTCATCAGTTCAATATGCTTTTGGGCAAGTTTTGCCTCAGCCTCACTTTGCTTTTCATTTTTAATTCTGTTTTCAAAGGCTTTATCCATTGTCTCGCTGTCTTCTTCTATGTCCCCAAACAGTCCGTCTTTCCTGTAGGCTTCCAGGGTCTCATCGAATTCCTTCTGAGCATGCCGCTGGATGACAGCGGAATCTTCCTCACTGCCGACCATGAGGAACCGGTCTTTCTCTTCCTTGAACCGACTCTCGATTTCCATCCTCTTTCTGGCAAAGAGCTCACCGGGAGAAAGAGCTCCCTTCTTCCCTTTCTGCTTGTAATACTTTTCCCTTGCGGAAAAGTAAGACTTTACATTGCTCTTATAGCGGCTCTGCTTCCAGCATCCCTTTCCCTGGTACTGATTATGGCTTAAGGGCTGGAATCCCTTTGGCAGTGAAGGAGGTGCATTTTTTAAAAGAACTTTTCTATCCTCCTCACTGAGTGTAGTCCTTCTCTCATATCTTTTTATCAGTTCATGGACCTCTTTCTCGCCTCCGAAATTGTCCATCTTAAACATATTGTCCTCAGCCTGGCTTGTCTCTTTCCTTGCCAGTTCCTGAGCGTAAGCCTGTCTGGCTCTCTTTTCTTCTACTGTTTCCGGCATGTCTTATACCACCTTTTTTACAAATGAAAATGAACAGTTACAATGATTTTATTTTACTACAGGTCTTTATACGAATGATAATGTACCTATGGCATATTATTACACCGTCATCTGGCTTTTTGGCACCTATTTTCTATGCAGCTCACCTGCAACATTAATGGAGTAATAGTCCCGGATCTCTGAAGGGTCCTCGGTCATTCCAAGAATCCACATGAGCTTTGTAAGTGCCGCTTCGCCTGTCATATCATGGGCCTCTAATGCTCCTATCTCGAGAGCTCTTTTCCCTGTTTCATAGACATCCATCTTGGTACCCTCATACCTGCACTGGGTACCCACCGCTACTGTGATGCCGTCATTTATGAGCTTTTCCAGAGCGCCTATGAAATCATGCTTCACATAGGGCATTCCACCAAGGCCGTATGCCTCTATATAGATCCCTTTGTAGCCCCGCTCAGCCAGGGATTCGATCACATCCCTGTGTATTCCGGGGAACATCTTTATCATGCAGACTTTTTCCGAATAAGAATTGGCCAGCTTGAATATCCCGGTCCTCTCGGGCACCGCGGTTTTATTGATCTGCATTCCCAGGGAGCTTATGGTAGCAATGTTCGGATAATTTATGCTCTCAAATGCATCAAAGCTCATGGATCGCACTTTAGATACCCTACAGCCCAGCATAACCTTTCTGTTGAAGGCCACAAACACTCCAGGGATCTGCCTTGCAGCCATATGAATGGCGCATCTTAAGTTTTCCATGGCATCAGCGACAGGATCTGTTATGGAGAGCTGAGAGCCTGTAATGACAACAGGGATTCCTATGTTCCTAAGCATAAAGGAAAGCATCGATGATGTATATGCCAACGTATCAGTGCCATGTATAACTACTATCCCATCACAGTCATTCCTGCAAACGCTTATACGCTCTGCCAGGGCACTCCAGTCTTCAGGGAAAAGATTGGCACTGTCAAGGGAGCAGAAATCTTCAATCTCAATGTCCGTATCCCCGGATACCATCTGAAGTTCTTTCTGCATATCACGTATAGACAGCCCCGGAATTAGGCCATTCTGCTTCATGACCGCAGACAGTGTGCCCCCGGTATTTATTATCAGTATTTTTTTACTCAAGGCTTCTCTCCTTTGATCTCTCAAATGTACTTATCCCATTATAGCATTAAAAGAGCTGCTTCCGTGATGAAAGCGCCAATTTCCTATCAGGCCAAGAGATATATGTTATATATTTGTTATATATCTAATGGCCTGATGGAAAATTGATGTCCCTCCTGACTTGAAATATACTAAATATCGGACATGACATAATGACGAAGCGGAAGCTGTCACCTGACAGCTTCCGCTTTTACCATATATTTATAGACGTAGGATACTGTTGCCGCTTCACTGTGCTCTGTCTGTTCAAATGCGTCCGTTATCCTTTTTATGACATTTTCTATCTCAGACTCGACGCACTCCGTCAGCATGACCAGAAAGCTCTGGGCATCGCTCTGCATGACGATGTCGCTCTTTCTTAGCATTTTTTGCAGAACAGAATTAAACTGCTCCAGTGCCTCATTCAGATATAATTCGTCCTCCTCTTTTGTCAGTGACAGCTGAAAAAGCATCAGCGTGGCAGGTCCGCCATATCTTCTGTAATAGCGCATGACAAACCTGTAAGCAACGGCGAAGGCATCCCTTCCAAGGACCATGGTGCCGTTGGATTCATTTCTCTCTTCCAGGGTCTGTATGGTGCGCTCAAGCTTATTGAGGAGACCCTCCTGGCTCTGCTTGTCTACTATCCTCTCTTTTCCATATACAAGATAGCCATGTTTGCCATTTTGCTTGACCTTGTACAATGCACTGTCAGCCATTTCAAACAGGGCGTCGTAGTCTCTTCCCATTTCCGGAACCATGACAGCGCCCATGGAAATACCTAGGGGTATGCCGTGGTCTTCTCCCATGATCTTTTGGGCTTCTGCCGTAAGATTGGAGTTAAACCTAAATGACAGGGACCTGAGAACGGTCTCGTCCGTGAGGTCATCCAAAAATCCCATGAACTCGTCTCCGCCTATGCGGCAGATGGTATCCGTTTCCCTGACATTTTTTCTCGCAACATCAGCGAAGGCCTTTAAAATCATGTCCCCGGTCTC
>JAEEGL010439381.1_pt1 | contig 36125 bp, 32 predicted proteins | sample 9134231 | NCBI WGS metagenome assembly JAEEGL01 (sample SAMN16246548, study PRJNA631951) | gut metagenome | biome: gut microbiome; feature: rumen; material: fiber-attached | host: Bos | place: Iran: Karaj | collected 2018-10
CGATCTTGAGACCGACGAGAACGGCACCTACCTGCCCGTACCTCTTGAGATCGGCGAGCACACCAGCGTTATCATCGGCGCCGACGGCAAGTACGCCGGAGGCGAGCAGAACGCTACCCTCGTACCCGGCAAGATCTACGTGACCCTTGTAAACGAGTACGATCTCACCATCAACTACACCTTCGCTGACGGCACCGAGGCCGCTCCCACCTACACCGCCACCATCGCGGCCGGCGAGAGCTACTCCGTGACCAGCCCCGTCATCGAGGGCTATACCGCCTCCCAGACCGTTGTATCCGGCACCATGGAGGGCGACGTCACCGTTGACGTTATCTACACTCCCAACAACTATCAGCTCCGCATTTACTATCTGAATGCCGAGACCGAAATGGCTATTGCCAACGCCTACATCGCCACCATCCCCTACGGCCAGACTTACAGTGTGACCAGCCCCGTCATCACCGGCTGGACCTGCCAGACCCCCGTTGTTGAGGGCACCATGGGCGCGGGCGATACCGAGATCGACGTTTACTACGTACGCGACGTTCACAACGTGACCGTCCATTACGTTGACGCCGAGGGCAACCCGATGGCTGAAGACTACACCGGCACCTGCGGCTACGGTCTGACCTACTCCGTTGAGAGCCCCGTCATCCCCGGCTACACCGCTTCTGAGGAAGTCGTTGCCGGCACCATGGGCACCGAGGACGTCGAAGTCACCGTTGTCTACGCCGCTATCCCCTACACCGTGACCATCCACTACGTTGACGCCGAGGGCACCCCCGTCGCCGAGGATTATGTGAATACCTACGTCATCGGTGACGAGTACTCCGTAGTCAGCCCCACCATCGAGGGCTACACCCCCGATCAGGGCACCGTTTCCGGCGTCATGGGCACCGAGAACGTTGAAGTGACCGTTATCTACACTCCCGTTGTAAACGGCATCACCATCCACTACGTCTACGCCAACGGCACCACCGCCGCCGACGATTACACCGCCGAGCTGGCCTTCGGTCAGGATTACTCCGTTGAGAGCCCCGTCATCCCCGGCTACACCGCTGACGTTGCCGTTGTCGAGGGCACCATGGGCACCGAGCCCATCGTCGTGACCGTAACCTACACCGCGAACGTACATCGTCTCACCATTTACTATCTGAATGCTGAGACCGAAATGGCTATCGCCAACGCTTACTTCGCAGACCTCGCTTACGGCACCGAGTACTCCGTTGCAAGCCCCGTCATCGAGGGCTACACCGCGAACATCCTCGTTGTTGAGGGCGTCATGGGCGACGAAGACGTCACCATCGAGGTCCTCTACACCAAGGACTTCGTTCCCACTCCTCCCACCGTTGAAGGCGAGCATGCCGAGCTGCGCGAGAGGGCGACTGCCGACGGCAAGTCCGATCTGCGCTTCATCTTCAAGGTAACCTTCAATGATTCCTTCATCGTAAACGGCGGCCAGACCTACGGTCCCACCACCGAATACTATGAGATCACCAGGTTCTACATCGTCCTGCAGGCCACCGGCAACCCGATGACCATCGAAGGCCGCGAGATCTACACCATGGCTGAAGACAGCTTCGAGTTCACCGCTGTTCTTAGGGGCATCAAGGCTGATTACAACAGTGTTTCCATCACTGCTCAGCCCTATCTCGAGGTCACCATGAACGGTGAGACCACCGTGGTCACCTGCGATCCTCTTGTATCCTCTGTCGATCAGGCAGCGGCTTACAATAACTGATCACCGTTATGTCGGGCTGTGTGCGGGGGTTTCCCCCGCACCGGCCTTGGCGATAAAGTTATGAAAGGAGTATGACAAATGAAGCGTTATACTGACCCCGAAGTGGAAGTTGTCAGCTTCGAGATCGCCGATGCGACCAATTTCGCAAGCAAGGGCGACAATGAAGGCTCTGTACCCGATGATTTCTTCGGCAACGTACAGATCAACTGGTAATCCACCCAAAGTTTAAACAGAGAGGCCGTGTGCTGCAGCACACGGCCTCTCTGTTTCCTTTGCTTATTATTTGCGCTTTGCGCCGCCAAGCTCCCAAAACGCCACGGCTGCGGCGGCTGCGGCGTTCAGCGAATCCACTCCGTGCGCCATGGGTATCATAACGGTCATGTCGCAGGAGGCGACGGTCTCCGGCGCAAGCCCCGCTCCCTCGGAGCCGATCAGCACCGCAAGCCGCTCTGCCGCTTTAAGGCGCGGGTCGGTAAGCGGCAGCGAGCCATCCTCAAGCGCCATTGCGGCGGTGGTAAAGCCCGCCTCGCGCAGGGGGTCTGTGTCCGCCGCGGCGCCTTTCGTGCAGGGCAGCACCGCCCAGGGCACGCGAAAAACTGCGCCCATGCTCACCCTTGCGGCCCGCCTGTGCAGGGGATCGCAGCAGCTTTTAGAGATAAGCACCGCGTCCCACCCAAGCGCCGCAGCCGAGCGGAACACCGCGCCCACGTTCGTGGGGTCCGCAAGCGCCTCCAGCACGGCGACGCGCCTTGCGCTTTTCAGCAGCTCGCGCGCTTCGGGCAGGGGCCTGCGCTCCATGGCGCACAGCACTCCGCGGCTCATGCGGTAGCCGGTAAGGCTCTCAAGCAGCTCCGGCGCGGCGGTGTAAACCGGGCGATCCAGCCCGGGGAACGCCGCGTCTATCGAGGCCAGGTGCTTTTCCTCCGTCAAAAACGAAACGGGCTCGTATCCCGCCTCAAACGCCGCGGCTATCACGTTGATGCTCTCGGCTATGAAAAGGCCGCTCCCGCCCGCGCGCTTCAACTGGGCGCGGGTAAGCCCCGCGTATGGCGCGGCTTCGGGGCAGTCGATGGTTTTGATCGTTATCGGCGTCATGGCAATACCTCCGCGACCATTATAATTCGCGCGTCCGCCGCTGTCAAATCTTGACAAAATCGCACGCCGCGGTATAATCGAACCAAACGATGCGAAAGGAGTTTTTTCCGTGGTTACAGACGTTTATTCACAGTATTTCTCTGCTGAGGCCGAGTTCAACTCCGTGCCGCGCCGCGCGGCGCTGGTCAAGCTCACCTCCGATTCGGAGGCAGGCTTCATCACCTACACCGTTTCGGCGACGTTCTTTCCGTTCCGCGACCCCGAGGATTTCTGCGTGACCTACGACGCCTGCCTTGAAAAGCAGATCTATTCCGCAAAGGGCCGCCGCTCCAAAAAGCGCGAAAAGGCGTTTATGGAGTCCTTCCGCGATATCGTGGACGGGCTTGCCGCAGAGCAGGGCGCAAAGGTATTCTGGGACGCCCCGCTGCGCGATCCGGTGCTTGCCTGATGCCGAGGGGATCGGACGGCTGTGCAGCCCTTGTCACGTCCCGTCGGATATGATATAATCATGCCATAACATGAGGGGAGAATGCCCATGTCAGCATTTATCATAAAGCTTGTCGCGTGCATAGCCATGCTGGTGGATCACTGCGCCTTCGTTTTCGAGGAGCAGCTTACCTCCGTAAGTCCGTGGCTTTATATAGGCTGCCGAATGTTTGGCAGGATCGCGTTCCCGCTGTTTGCCATGGGCATAGCGGAGGGCGTGACGCATACCCGCTCTTCTGCCAAATACATAGGCAGGATGCTGCTTTTCACGCTGCTTGCTCAGCTTCCGTTCTCGCTGATGATAGGCGCCCGCATTCCCTCCGTCACGGTCGATATGCTGGGGCTCAACGTGCCGCTGTACACCTCGCTGTCGGTCATGGCAACGCTCACGCTGGGGCTCTGCCTCTGCGTTGCTATACACGAGGGCAAGCATTTCCTGGGCGCGTTCGCGCTTGCCGCCGCCTTCCTCATTGACAGGACGGTAGGGATGGACTACGGGCTTTTGGGCGTGCTTTTCATCGCGGCCATGTATATGTCGCGCACCAATAAATTCCGCCGTTTCCTCGTGATGGTCGTGTTTGCCATGCTCTTCTACATCGACCCCATCAAAAAGCTCGTAACGCAGCTTGCGGCGGGGCCGGGCACGCAGATCACCGTAACGACGAGCATACTTTACTGTGCGGCGACGGCATTCGCCTCGTTCATAATGCTCCTCTACAATCACGAGCAGGGCAGGGGCGCAAAGCTCTTCTGCTATTTCTTCTACCCTCTGCACATGCTTGCCGTGTGGCTTCTGTGGTTCTTCTACACTAAACTATAAAGGGTTCATTCTATGCGATTCATTCCGCTTTACAGCGGCTCCTCGGGCAACAGCTCGCTCATCTGCGCGGGCGACACGCGCGTGCTTGTGGACGCGGGGCTTACCGGCAAGGCGATCGTTTCGGCCCTTGAGTGCGCGGGCGAGGACCCGGCAAACCTCAGCGGCATAGTTGTCACGCATGAGCATATAGACCACGTCAAGGGCGTGGGCGTGCTGTCGCGCAGGTACGGCATACCGGTCTATGCAAACGAGGCCACCTGGCGCGCCATGGCGCCGCTCGTGGGCAATATCCCCGTCAGGAGCATCCGCACCTTCACCACGGGGCAGAATTTTTATATCGGCGATATCGACCTTACCCCGTTTGCGATAAGCCACGACGCGGCGGAGCCCGTGGGCTACCGCCTGTTTCATAAGGGGCGGAGCGTCGTCTGCATGACCGACACGGGCGTGGTGACGGACGCCCTGCGCGAGAACGCGAACGCCGCAGACCTTATCCTGCTGGAGTCCAACCACGACCCGGTGATGCTTAAAAACGGGCCGTACCCGTATCAGCTCAAGCGGCGCATCCTCTCCGAAAAGGGGCATCTGTCAAACGGCGACGCGGGGCTTACGCTCGTCAAGCTCTATGAAACGGGCGTGCGCCGCGCGATATTGGCGCACCTCAGCCGCGAGAACAACACGGAGCAGCTTGCCATGTCCACCGTGCGCGGGGTGCTGACGGAAAACGGCATTGCCGAAAAGGACTTTTTCCTGACCGTTGCCCGCCGCGGCGGGGTGACGGGCATTTTCGAGCTTTAACGCGAAAGGAGCTTTGTATGAGATTGAATAAACGCGCTTCGCTGCTTTTTCTGATCTGCCTTACCGCATACCTTCTGCTGTCGCTTGCGGTCAGCTTCCTCATCCGCAGCTCCGGCAGCCTCGATCTGACCTTCATTTTAAGCGGCGTCGCGGTGTCCCTGCCGGCGTTTTTTCTGCCCGCGGTCATCTTCCGCCGGCGCGAGGGCTTCGCAAGGTTCAAGGCGCCGCGTTTCAGCCACATAATGCTCTGCGCCGCGATCGGCTTCGGCACGGTCTACCTCAATATGGCGCTCAGCATGCTTAACGGCGCGCTCCTTTTTTACGCGGACGTGGAGTCCAATTCCATAACCGCTCAGACCATTGCGGAGCTTAATCCGCTGAATATGCTGCTCTCGCTTGCGATAATACCCCCGATATCCGAGGAATTCCTTATGCGCGGCACGCTTCTTGAATCATGGCGCAGGTACAGCCCGTGGGGGGCTGCGGTGGTTACGGCGCTGCTCTTTGCGCTGCTGCACACCGCGCCCAGCTCGCTCCTCGTCTATTTTGTGCTCGGGCTGCTGCTTGCCGCTGTCTACCTTATCACAAGGAACGTGTGGCTCAGCGTCACGGTGCATTTCGTTAACAATTTCTTCTCCGTAGCGGCGGCGCTGCTGCTGCGTTCCGGCGCGCTTGAGGGCCTCGGGACGGAGGAAGCGGGGAGCCTCGCCGATTATTTGACGGGTTCGCCCGCATCCATGCTGTTGGGGTCGATCATTTACGGCGGGCTTGCCGCGGCGATACTCGTGCCGCTCTTTATTGTGCTGCGCGGCATTTACAGGCGCAATAAGCTCGGCGCCTACGCAGAGGAGGAGTTCCCCGAGGGCTCGAGGATAGCGGCGGAGCCCCTGTACGACCCCGACACGGGCAAAAGGCTCACCATGTGGTCCGATCCCATACTGTGGGTCACGCTCGGGCTGCTCATTGTCCTTAACGTGATAGCCGGTCTGCAGGAGTTCGGAGTGATAGGATGAACGTAAGGATCATCTGCATAGGCAGGCTGAAGGAGCGCTTCTGGGCGGACGCCGCCGCGGAATTTGCCAAGCGCATTTCGCGCTTCTGCACGCTGGAGACCGTGGAGCTTGCCGACGAAAAGACGGGGGACGACCCGAAGCCCGCGGAGATAGAGCGCGCAAAACAGGCTGAATGCGCGCGCATGGAGGCAAAGCTCGTAAAGGGCGAGTACGTCGTCGCGCTGGACCCCCGCGGCAGGATGCTTTCGAGCGAGGAGCTTGCGGCGCATATCGACGGGCTTAAGCTTGCGGGGACGAGCCGCATCGCCTTTCTGATAGGCGGCTCGTACGGGCTGACGGACGGCCTTCGCAGGCGTGCCGACCTGGTGCTGAGCTTTTCGAAAATGACCTTTTCGCACCTCATTTTCCGCGTTATGCTGATGGAGCAGGTCTACCGCGCGTTCAAAATATCGGCGGGGGAGCCCTACCATAAATGAACGATAATATATTTTACGCCCCTCTTCTCGCACGGGAACGGGGGGCTTTTCGTTTGGATCTCAAAAAACGCCCAAAATACGGTTTTATTCTCAGTTTGTTCATATTTTTTAGCACTAAAAGATTGAATTGCAGGCAACGAGATGTTATAATGGAGTGTATGAAAATGCCGTGCTGTATGCACGCGCAAATGAAAAGGTATGGTGAACACAATGAAATGTGAAAGATGTGGGTTCGATAACCCCGACTATCTTGAGTATTGTCAGAATTGTTCTGCGCCCCTTGCCTCCAAACCCGAGGGCAAGCAGGGCCCGTCCTGGGGCTTTGTAAAGGCCCCCACCTGGGCGGATCCCGATTTCTCCGCCGATACCGTCAGCGAGGACGACGTTCCCGCCGATTTCGTGTCGGAGGCGGAGGAGAAGCTTCGCCGCGCCCGTGAAGAGGCGCGTCTTGCCCGTGAGGAGGCCCGCCGCGCTCAGGAAGAGGCGGAGGCAGCCAGGGCCGCCGTAGAGGCGGAGAGGGCAAAGCTTGCCGCACAGGCCGCCGCGATAAAGGCCGCAGCTGAAGCGGAGCGCAAGGCCGGGGAGGAGAAGGCGCAGAAGGCTGCAGAGGCAGCCAAGGCGCGCGAGGCCGAGGAGGCCGAGCGCCGCGCCGCCGCCCGCAAGGCCGAGCAGCAGAGGCTTTTGGACGAGCGCCGCAAGGCGGAGGAGGAGACGGCCCGGGCAAGGGACGCCAAGCGCTCCTACCGCGATTACGACGAGGATGACGACGATGACGACGAGGGCGGCGAAGGCCTGCTGACGACCATCGGCGGCATGTTCAAGCGCCGCGACCGTGCGGAGAACACCCGGCGCGCAGAGCGCCCCGAACGCACCGAGCGTCCCGTAAGGGCGGCTGATCCCGCTCCCCGCAGGGCACGCACCGAAGGCAGGAACGATTACCGCACCTACGACCGCGGAAGCAGGTCGCCGGCTCTGGGCCGCGCCATAAAGATCGCGGCTATAGTCGCCGCGCTTGCTGTGCTTGCCGTGGCCGCAGTGCTCCTCATAGGCAAGATAAATGCCTGCAGCCAGGCCGCCAAGGTCCCCACCGTTGAGACCAAGGATGAGTTCCCCGGCTACTACTTCGTTACCGTTTACGGCAAGGAGGGCGACGTGCTCGTGTACGAGACCCCCGACGGACGCCGTCAGGAGGTAACGGTCGATTCCAAGAAGCACGTTGTGTTCAAGGTCCCCGAGAGCAGCCTTATGACCGTCGATCCCGTTGAGACCGAGACCTACGACGCCGTTCCCAAGGTATTCGTCCGCGCGGAGGACGGCACCGAGACCCTGGTCGAGAACATACCCGCCATCACGCTCAACGTGCCCTCCATCGAGGTGCGCTGGGATAACGAAGACAACATCGTCTCCGAGGACGGCAGCGTGACCGTGTCCGGTCATATCGACCTTATCGGCACCAAGCTGACCGTTGACGGCGAGACCGTTGCGATCAACCAGGACGGCAGCTTCAGCCACGATCTGAGCTTTGAGGAGGCCGGCGCTCACACCATCGCGGTCGAGGGCAGGCTTGGCGGCTATCGCGTTTACAGGCACAATATCAACGTGACCGTTAACGAGGCGCATACCACCGAGGCGCTCGTGCAGCTTCCCTGGGAGTACGGCGACACCTCCTTCAGCCAGCGCGTCAAGAACTCCGTCGACACCATCGAGGTGCGCGGAAAGGCGCCCGCGGGCTCCGATATCACCGTAAACTGCGAGTCGTCCAACGCGGCGCTTTCCGTGCCCGTTGTCAACGACGACGGCAGCTTCACCTTTAACGTGAAGATGGCCTACGCCGGCGATTATGCGATAAGCATCATATGCAACACCGCCGACGGCAAGGTAGCCGAAAGGATCATCCATGTGCAGCGCGCGCCCGAGTACAGCACATACCTGCGCGGCGCGTGGCAGATGAATTACGCATCCTTCGCCTATGACAGCAGGCAGGCCTACCAGATCAAGGGCACCGTTACCGAGATACTGGAGGAGGGCGATTATTACCTTGCCATGCTGGAGCTTGACAGCGGCGATAAGCTCGTTATCGAGTACCATCCCCACTACGGCTCCGCCGGCGTAATAGAGGTCGGCAAAAAGTACGAGGCGCTCTACGGCCGTCCCATGGGCATGAATGCCGACGGCATTCCCCAGGCGTACATCTGGTTCGTAGAGGACTAAAGGGTCAATGCTTTACCACCCGCAGGGAGGCTCCGCAGCGAGCGTCCGGGCGGGTGGTTTTGTTTTGCCTGCGGCTTGACTTGCCGCCCCATCCGTTATAGAATATATACGCAAAAAAACGCGCTGAGGCGCTGAAAAACGGGAGCTTCAAATGAAAGTCACGCTTCGGGAACTGACCAAGGAATTTCCTTCGCGCAACAAAAAGTCGAAGGAAAAGGTGGTCGCGGTCAACAATTTTACGTTCGAGATACCTGACGGCAAGCTCGTCGGGCTTTTGGGCCCGTCGGGCTGCGGCAAATCCACCACGCTCAACCTCATATCGGGGCTTGAAAAGCCCACGCGCGGGCGCGTGTTCTTCGGCGAGGAGGACGTGACCGACCTGCCGCCGGAGGTGCGCGGCGTGGGTCTGGTGTTTCAGAATTACGCGCTGTATCCGCATATGACGGTGCTGCAGAACATACTCTTTCCCCTGCAAAACCTAAAGGGCGACAAAAAACTCACCAAGGAGCAGATGCTTCAAAAGGCGAACGAGGCCGCAAAGCTCGTGCAGATAGGCGAGCTTTTGGAAAGGCGTCCGTCGGAGCTTTCGGGCGGGCAGCAGCAGCGCGTTGCGATAGCGCGCGCTCTCGTCAAAATGCCGAGGATACTTCTGCTGGACGAGCCCTTATCGAACCTTGACGCAAGGCTGCGCCTGCAAACGCGCGAGGAGCTGCGCCGCATTCAGCGCGAAACGGGCATCACGACGGTTTTCGTAACGCACGACCAGGAGGAGGCCATGTCCATCTCCGATATGATCGTGGTAATGCGCAGCGGCGTTTTGGAGCAGCTCGGTCTGCCGCAGGATGTGTACGACGATCCGGAGAACCTTTTCGTTGCAAAGTTTTTGGGCACGCCGCCCATCAACGTATTTGCCGGGGAGGTCAAGAACGGCGGCCTTTACATAGGCAAGCAAAGGGTGCTTTCCGTGCGCGGCGCAGGCGACGGCAGCGTTACCGTGGGCATACGGCCCGAGGGCTTCATCCCGCGTGAGGGCGGGGCGCTGACCTGCGGCCTTACGGCAGTGGAGGTAATGGGCAGGGACACGAGCATAGTCTGCACCCATCCCAACAGCCTGAATTCCGGAATCCGCGCGATAATCAGCTCGGAGTCGCGGCACGGCGTCGGAGGCGATACCGTTTCGTTCGATCTTAAGCCCTCCAAGGTGCATCTGTTTGGCGTGGTAAATGAAAACCGCATACGGGCGGAGCTTACCCCGCCGGAAAGCGAGGCCGGGGCATGAAGCGAGGCTTGAAGGCGTGGCTGTATCTGCTGCCCGCCATACTGTTTTTGGGGTTTTTCATGGTGTACCCGCTGGTGGACGTTCTGATCTACTCGTTTGAGGAGGGGTATAATTCCGCTTCTCAGACATTCCTCGGCGTGGGTACTTACAATTACTCCTATGTACTGCATGACCCGTACTTTCTGCAGGCAGTCAAAAACACATTCGTACTGGTCATAATCACCGTGCCGGTGTCAACGGGGCTGGCGCTGCTCATATCGCTTGGGCTTAACTCCATAAAAAAGCTCAAGGAGCTTTACCAGACGGTCTACTTCCTGCCCTACGTTACCAATACGCTGGCGGTGGGCCTTGTGTTTATGATACTCTTCAAAAAGACCCCTTACACCGACGGCATGGTAAACCTGCTCATAGGGCTTTTCGGCGGAAAGAGCGTCGACTTTATAGACGGCCCGCATTGGGCAAAGATGTTCGTGCTGTGCTTTTATACCGTGTGGGTGGTGCTGCCGTTCAAGATACTCATCCTGACGAGCGCGCTTGCTTCCGTCAAGCAGGATTACTACAACGCCGCAAAGGTCGACGGCACGGGCAAGTGGCGCATATTCACGCGCATAACGCTGCCCATGATATCCCCCATGATATTCTATCTCGTCATCACGGGCTTTATCGGAGCGTTCAAGGCGTATTCCGACGCGGTGGCGCTGTTCGGCACTAACCTCAACGCCGCCGGCATGAACACCATCGTCGGCTACGTTTACGATATGCTCTACGGCGACAGCGGCGGGTTCCCGTCATACGCCTCGGCTGCGGCGCTCATACTGTTTGCCATAGTCTTTACCATCACCGTGATAAACCTTACGATAAGCCGCAGGCGCGTGTTCTATTGAGGAGGGCGGCATGGAAGATAAGCTTTTGAAAAGGGAGAGGCAGAGGAAGCTTGCAGGGCGCATTGCGGTGTACGCCTTTTTGACCCTGTGGGCGCTCATGGTGCTGTTCCCGTTTTACTGGATGGTGCTTACCTCCATCAAGAGCTACAGCGCCTATAACTCGGAGTACGTCCCCAAATTCATTGCGGAGGCGCCCACGCTCCAAAACTATTTCGACGCCTTCACGGCGGTGCCTCTTGCAAGGTATTTCGTAAACACGCTTGTGTTCACGGTGGGCACAACGGCGCTCATGCTGGCGGTCACGGTGCTTGCGGCGTTTGCCTTCGCAAGGCTCGACTTCAAGGGCAAAAACCTCGTTTTCACGCTGTTTCTGGCGCTTATGATGATACCGTCCGAGCTAGTCATAATAACCAATTTCCAGACCGTGACCAACCTCGGCATGCGCAACACCTATCAGGGCCTCATACTGCCGTCGGTGACTTCGGTGTTCTACATCTATCTTCTGAAGGAGAACTTCGAGCAGATACCCGACGAGCTGTATAAGGCCGCAAAGGTGGACGGCACTTCCGACTTCAAGTACCTTACCAAGGTGATGATACCCATCTGCCGCCCCACGATAATAACGGTGGTGATATTAAAGGTCATCGAGTGCTGGAACAGCTACGTCTGGCCGCGCCTCATCACCGACGACAAGGCCTACTTCCTCGTGTCGAACGGCATACAGGAGATACGCGAAAACGGCTTCGGGCGCGAGAACATCCCCGCAATGATGGCGGCGGTGGTCGTGATCTCGGCGCCGCTTATAGTGTTGTTCCTGATATTCAGGAAAAAGATAATGGAGGGCGTTTCAAGGGGAGGTACCAAGGGCTGATGAAAAGACTTGTGATAATTGCGCTCGTGCTGCTGATGACGGCGGCGGCGCTGCCGCTTGCAGGCTGTCACGGGCAAAAGGGCCTGCCCGCGTTTGAGATGCCGGAGGAGTTCGATACCGGCAGCGAGTTTGAAATAACGTTCTGGGCCAAGAACGACACCAACATAACGCAGGTCAATATCTACAAGCAGGCCATTGCGGATTTTGAGGCCGCTTATCCCAACGTAAAGGTCAACCTGCGCCTTTACACCGACTACGGCAAGATCTACAACGACGTTATAACCAATATAGCGACGGGCACCACGCCCAACGTCTGCATAACCTATCCCGACCATATCGCCACATACATAACGGGCGAGAACGTCGTGCTGCCGATAGGCGGCGTAATGGACGATCCGGAGTACGGCCTTGGCGGGAGCAAGGTGCGGTTCGACGCGCCCAAACGCGGCGAGGTCGTTCAAAAATACCTTGACGAGTGCATAGTCGCGGGGGAGTACTACGCGCTGCCCTTCATGCGCTCCACCGAGGCATGCTACATAAACCGCGGCATGGTCGAAAAGCTGGGCTACACGGTGCCCGACGTGCTTACCTGGGACTTTGTCTGGGAGGTTTCCGACGCCGCGATGGAGCAGGATGAGGACGGCGTTTACAAGGTTAACGGGCAAAAGGTGCTGATACCATTCATCTACAAGTCCACCGACAACATGATGATACAGCAGCTTCGCCAGAAGGGCGCGGGCTATTCCGACGCCGACGGCGGCATACTGCTCTTTAACGACGAGACGAAGGCCCTTTTATACGAGGTCGCGGAGCACGCCGGAAGGCGCTCGTTCTCCACGTTCAAGATCTCGAGCTATCCCGGCAATTTCCTGAACGCGGGCCAGTGCATTTTCGCAATAGACTCCACCGCCGGCGCAACGTGGATGGGCTCCCACGCGAAGCATCACGACATAGCGAAGGACTCCATTGTGGAGTTTGAAACGGTCGTGCGCCCCGTGCCGCAGTTCGACCCGGATTCTCCGCAGATGATCTCGCAGGGGCCGTCCGTGTGCGTGTTCAACAAGCGCGACCCGCAGGAGGTGCTGGCAAGCTGGCTGTTCGCGCAGTTCCTGCTGACGAACTCCGTGCAGACCGCATATTCGCAGACCGAGGGCTACGTTCCCGTCACCGAAAAGGCAAGGCGGTCCCCCGAATATGAGGACTATCTTGCGCGCGAGGGCGAGGACGACGACCTTTATTATTCCGTCAAGCTGCAGGCTTCAAAGCTGCTGCTTGAAAACGCCGACAACACGTTCATAACCCCCGTGTGGCCGGGCTCCGCCTCGCTGCGCGACGCCGCCGGCACGCTTATCGAAAATACCGTGCGCTCCGTCCGCCGCGGCGAAAAGGTGGACGACGCCTATATGCAAAAGCTCTTCTCCGACGTGACGAGCCTTTACAGGCTGGACGGAGGCTCGGGAGCGGGCGTGGGCAAAAAGGAGTTCGGCCCGCTCTCGCCCACGGCAAAGACGCTGATGATCGCCCTTGCCGCCGCGTGGGTGCTGATCGCGGCGTACTTTGCGGTGAACGCCGTGAAGAAACGCTCAAAGTGAGCGCGCTCCGCGCGCGGGGCGGCCGTGCCGCAAACCAAATAATTCCGCCCCCCGTATTGATTATTCTGAAAAATGAAGTATAATAGACCCGTCCGCAAGGAACAAATACCAAGGAGGAAACTATATATGAAGAAGATCCTGTGCATGGCGCTGGTCGTGCTGTTTGCCGTTACCGCGCTCGTCGGCTGCACCAAGAAGGAAGAGCCGAAGGACGCCAAGTCCAAGGGCGTTATGACCCATGCCGAGTACATGGCCGCCGCGCTTGAGGCTCCCGTCGTCATCGAGACCTACGTTCAGGCCAAGCAGAGCTGGTGGGAGAACAAGGCCACCCTGTACACCGCCGACAGCGAGGGCGCATATTTCATCTACAATATGGCCTGCACCGAGGAGGAGTACGCCAAGCTGACCCCCGGCACAAAGATCAAGGTCACCGGCTTCAGGTCCGAGTGGGCCGGCGAGATCGAGGTCGCCGAAGGCGCCACCTTCGAGATCGAAGAGGGCAATTACATCGCTTCTCCCGTAGACCTTACCGACGTTTTCGGCAAGGATGAGCTGATCGACCATCAGAACGAGCTGTTCACCGTTAAGGGTCTGACCGTTGAGGCTATGGACGACGGCGCCGCCTATTGGTACAGCTATGACAACTCCGGCGAAGAGGGCAGCGACCTTTACTTCAAGGTCAAGCTCGGCGAAGAGGTTTACACCTTCACCGTTGAGAGCTACCTCTGCGGCGCCGACACCGACGTTTACAAGGCTGTCAAGGCCCTGAACGTTGGCGATACCATCGACGTGGAGGGCTTCCTCTACTGGTACAACGGCGTCAATCCCCACATCACTTCCGTCACCGTGAAGTAAGCCGTGTAAGTCAAGCCGGGCCCGCGCCCGGCTTTTTTTGCGCCCGCAAAAAAACAGGCCCCGCGGCGCGGGGCCTGTGACAAAATATGCTTATTTCACAAGCTTTTCGGCAAGCACAGAAACGAAGGGCAGATGTGTGACGCTTCCTGCAATGTTGATTATCCCGAAGAACACCATTACGGCGTGCACCACGTATGCAAGCGCGTTTTTCATAAAGAAGCTAAGCGCCCCGAGTATGAACGCGGCAAGCCAGCCGAACACCGCCTCCCACATGAACTGCTTGTTCTCACGGTTGAGATTGCGGTCAAAGATCAGCGCCGCAACGGCCACGATCGGCAGTATGAAGCATACACCGTAGGCGATATTGCTCCTCATCCCGAATATCTTATGGTTGTCAAACACGGTAAAAGCCGCCTCCTTGTGTATATAGTATAATAACTATACCACGATTCGGCGGCTAAATCAACCGTATTTTTTTGTTTTCAGTGCGGCTTATTTGAAGCGGAAGCTTTCTTTTCGCCCGCCCGCCTCATAGACGACGGTTATGCTGCGCCCCTTGGACTCCACGCTCAGTATCCTGCCCTCGCGCAGGGCAAGTATGCGCCGATAGGCGTTAAGCTGGCTGCCCTTGTATTCGCCTATGTTGTCGGAGGTCAGGAGTATGCCGCTGGTCAGTGCGTTTACCTTTGCGAGCTTCTGCTTCTGTCCGTCGGTCAGCTTTATGTTGTCGTCCCTTAAGAAGAACACGTCGGGGTCCGAAAGGAACGCGCGCCCGTTCAGCTGCCTGCGGAACAGCGAGTTGCCCATGGCCTGACGTGTGGAAACGCGCTCGCGGTGTATTATGCGCATCCAGGGCTTGTCGTCCCAGTCAAGGCCCACGTCACAGCTCACCCTGCAGTATTCCACAAGGCCGAACGCAGGCATGAGCGGCACGCCGCAGCCGAGTATGGGATGCCCGCCGCACACGCGGCGCAAAAGGCGCATAGCGCGTATCATGCGCCCGGCGCGGGTCTCGTACTCGCTGCCAAAGGGCGCCGCCCCGTAAAGGAAGTCGAGCTTGACTAAGTCAAAGCCCCACTCGTCGAACACGCGGCGGAAGGTCTCTTCGATATAGGCGACGACCTCGGGGTTGTCGATGTCCAGCGAATAGAACCCGCCCCAGTTGGAGCCGCAGCACCACGGCTCGCCGTCGTGCATATAGAGCCAATCGGGGTGCTCGGTGAACACCTTGGAGCCCTTCTTTGCAACAAACGGCGCAAGCCACAGCCCCGCCTTGTAGCCGTTCCTGTGTATGGCGTCGGCGGCGGCCTTCATGCCGGAGGGGAACTTTACGCTGTCCGGCTCCAGCCAATCGCCCACGGCGGGCTCCCAGCCGTCGTCTATCTGGAAAAGCTCGCCCCCGCGCATCACCTTGGCGCAGCCCGCAAGATCCTCCATTATGGAGGCCTCGCTTATGTCCTCGTAGCGGTTGTACCAGCTCGAGTACCCAGTCAGCTCCTCGCGGGTGATGGGCTCGATACCCATTGCGTCGAACCAGGCGTCAAACACCTCGTCCTCGCCGCCCTCCGCCAGGAACAGGCGGAACGCCTCGAATTCGCCGCTCACGCGCAGGCCGCGGCAATCGCGCGAGACCGAAAGACACTCGGTCTTCGCGTCCCAATCGAACATGGTGTAGCCGTTCTTTTCGGTCAGCGAGGCGATGAGCAGGTACTCGTCCCCGCTGCGGAAATAGCAGTAGCTGAACCCGTGCAGACGGCCGCGCCTGTTGGGGTAGTCGGCAAAGTGATAATCGCCGTAGCGGTCGAGCGACCATGAGTCGATTATCCCCTTGGGCAGCCCGTGAAGGCCCCTTATGCGGCTTTTTGCGGTGTACTCGGGGCAGTAGGTCCAGGTCTGATAACCGTTCATAAAGACCTTTTTCTGCCTTGAACCGGGCAGGCTCAGCTCCGCACTGCAGGATATGATTTGCGACTCGGGCAGGGTGGGGGCGAATACGACGGTATTCGCCCTGCCGCCCTTTGACAGCTCCTGCCAGTGCACGCCGCAGGTCTCGCGCTTTGCGGCTATTTTAGCCGCCGAGTATTCCGCCTTGAATCGGATGGAGTCGATTTCCATAAGGCCTCCGTTATTTGCCCTCTATCGCAAGGCGAACGACCTCGTAACCGCCGTTATACACGCCGGCGCGGTCAAGATCGACTATTCTGCCGCACATGGCGGAAATCATCGCCTTGTCGGATATGAGCGAATCTATCATGTCGCAGAGCGCGGGAGCGGTTTCGCACTCGTAGGTGGCGTCGCCCATCTCACGCGCGTAAACGGCGCCGTAGACCTCGTGTCCGCCGATATGGCGCATCATCAGCTTGGGCACGGGGTAGAACGCCAGCTCGGAGGGCTTCGTCACAAGCACGTCCGCATGGCGCATAAGCAGGTTCGTCGAATAGACGGCCTCGAATATGTCCTTGTGGCAGAACGCGGTAACGCCCGAGGAAGCGCCGTCAAGCGTCGCCGCCCAGGCCTTGAGCCCCTCATAATCGTCAAAATAGGTCTTGGCGGAGCCCGTCAGCTCCGGCAGCTTCTTTTTGAATACCTCCCACATGGAAAGGTGGTCGCCGAAGTTTATCCACAGCTCGGCCCGGCCCTTTTTGACGTAGGGCATAAGGTGCTTTGCCATGGCAAGGTACAGGTCGCCGCCGGCGCCCGCGCCGCCAACCGTCATAAGGAAGCGCACGGGCTCGCCGCTGTTTATGCGCCGGATGCGCGCGGCGCAGTCGGTCTCTATGTTCGAGACCAGCTCGTGATCGATGTAATGCCCCACGCGGTACAGCGAGCCGTCGGGCATGGGCAGGAGCTTTTCCTTTGCCATGCCGTTCAGCTTTTTATACCCCATGTACGCAAACGGCGTCTGCACGGTGTGTATGCTGCCCTCCGCCAGATGCAGGCCCATGGGCCAGTTGTCGGGAATGGCGTTTACAACGTGGGTCATCCCCGCGTGCACCGCCGCCTGGCTGGGCCAGACGTGCGTGCCGACGTAGGGAGTGTCCTTGGGCAGATCGCGAAAGAGCGGCACGAGCAGCTCGGAGTTTTTCTGATCCGCCGCGTTGTAGGTGATCTTGCGGAAGCCCTCGGAGTTCATCGGCTCCCAGACGAGCTTGTTGAACAGGCCTATCTTCTGCGACAGCTTGGAGCCGAGCGAGTACAGGTCGTTCTGGCTGCGTATCATTTTGGAGCCGGTGGAGTCGAACGAGGCAAGGTCCAGCCACAGCGGGGTGCGGCCCATGTGCCTTGCGCAGGAGGCGATGGCAAGCGCGATGCGGTAATGTCCGAAGCCCATGCGGATATTGCCCACGATAAGCGGGTTTTCGGGCATGGCAAGGGGCGCGTCGGCATGGACGAGGTTCTGTATGCCCATGCCGTCTATCTGCACGATAGGCTCCAACCCCAGGTGATAGACCGTGTTCGAGTCGTCGCCGAACTTCTTAATGAACTTCGCCTTGCTCTTTTCTGCCTTGCGAACGGTCTTTTCATCTATCCTGTTGCCGAATATAACGCCTGTCCTGTCCATATCAATCCTCGATATTCTGCTTCATGTCCTTGACCTGCTCGGATATCTCCAGCACCTTTTCGTCGGTCAGTATGAAGCGCTTGCGGAACCAGATTATCGCGACGATAAGCCCTATTATGGGTATCACGGTCATGGTCATGCGCAGGCCCATCTTCTGTGCGGTGGAGACGCCCGCCGAGAAGTCTATCGCCTTTTCGGCCTCGGAGACCTCGGTGCCGGACTGCAGGTTGGCCACCGCCAGGCAGATGGACGCGGCAAAGGCGGCGATGCCGCTGGCAAGCTTAACGACGAAGGTCTGCATGGAGAACACGACGGACTCGTCGCTGGTGCCGTTTTTAAGCAGGCCGTAATCCACGGTGTTGGCAAGGAACACGGTGGTGAGTATGTTGAGAAGGCCGCTTGCCGCAAAGATGAAGAAGCCGGGTATGAACAGCACGTACACGTTGCCCATGCCGAGTATGGCAAGCGCCAGCAGCACGGCGTAGCCCACGATGCTCATGCCCAGGCAGATGTAGAAAATGGTGGTGTTCTTGAGCTTGGCCGCGTTCCTGAGCAGGGGGTAGAACACCATCATGGAGATTATCTGTATGGCGCCGCCGAATATGTTGAACAGCGTGTAGCTGCCCCACCAGTCGCCGCCGCCGAAGTCGTACTTGAAGAAGTAGATGACCAGGTTGGAGGTGATGTAGATGGCGGTGTTGATAAGCACTATCGCAATAACCACGGTCATTGCCTGGTCGTTCTTTATAAGGGCGCGGAACATCTCCTTAACGGAGACGGTCTTCATATCAGTGGTGGACTTTTCCTTGACGAAGATGCAGGTCAGCACGGTGAATATTATGAATATCACGGCGACTGCCAGCGCAAACCACTTAAAGCCCAAAAGCTCCACTTCGTTGTCGGTCGCGCCGCCGGCGGCCTTGCCCAAAAACTGCACGGCCATCATGGTGGCAATGGTGATTATCGCGCTGCCCACGCCCGCGCAGGAGCGGGCAAGGGTGGTAAGGCCCTCACGCTCTTTGCCGCCCTCGGTAAAGGCGGGGATCATGGACCAGTAGGGTATGTCCATCATGGTATAGGTCATGCCCCAGAGTATGTAGGTTATCGCGGCATAGGCGATTATCCCGCCGGGCTTGTCGATGGAGGGCGGGCAGGAGAACAGCAGGAACAGCACGACGGCGTTTGTCAGCGTGCCGATAAGCAGCCACGGGCGGAATTTGCCCCAGCGGGTCTTGGTCTTTGCCACGACGACGCCCATGATGGGATCGTTAAAGGCGTCGAAAATGCGGGCGACGAGCAGTATTATGCCCATTGCCACGGTGATCGCGGCGCGGCCCGCGTCGCCGAACTTGCTGCCCAGCACGTCCTGGAAGTAGTACAGGACATAGCTTGCCGAAAGCATGTAGACCATGTCCTTGCCCACTGCGCCAAGACCGTATGAGATCTTGCTCATGAGCGAAAGCTTGGGTTTGGTGTTCATCTTGATTCCTCCTTAATTTGCGTCATTTATTGAAAAATCAATAATAACCGGATCAAGCTGCGGGCAGGAGACGGTGAGCCTTGCGCTGCCGGCCCTGCCAATGGTTTTGATGAAGGCGCCGCACATGCCGCCCTCGGCGGTTACGACGCGCGGCCCCACAAGCTCCGCGTCGCCCTCAAGCTCCAGCGTCACGGGGTACTGCGCGTACGGCGCGGGAGCGCCGAATTCATCCGTTATGCGTATGCGCACGGCGGCCATGTCGTAGGAGTCCGACAGGCGAAGCCGTGTATCGGACGCCCTCGCCTCAAGCCTCAGTCTGTCGGTGGGCCGCCTTGTGACGGAGGCGACGACCTTGCCGCCCATTTTACCGTCAAGGCGCCATTCGGTCACCTCGCCGCCCCAGTTGCCTATGTATTGGCCGTAAAGCGCATAGCCCTGCTCATAGCTCATGTGATGCAGGACCATCGCCTCGGCAAACTTCAGCTTTGCCGAAAGCGGCAGGTCCTCCATGCCGTACTTTGCGGCGGCGTTCAGACAGTCGCGTATCACGCGCTCCTTCGCGCCGGTAAACCCCTCGTTCTTTTTAAGCAGGCCGCCCACAATATCGTCCACCTCTATGGGAGGGTGGGGGAGCCCCGCCTTTTTGGGGCGCAGGGTCGTCACAAACTCGCCGTTCTTGTACAGATCCACCTCGTCGCAGTTGGTAAAAACGTAAACGGGGCCTATAAAGCTTGCGTTGTAGTCGCCTATCTCCATGGGCGAGCTCAGCTCCAGCACGGGGGTCTTGTCGCCCTGGCTGGCGTAAACCGAGGCGGCAAGCTTGGGATTGCGGAAGGAGTCCATGACCCCGTGATAGCAGATGCGGTCTCCGGAGCCGAAATCGCGGTGGGTGGCGTAATCGAACATGCACCAGCCGAAGCAGCCCGCGTGTTCGCCCGTTCTGTATGCCGCGTCAAGCACGCGCGCGTGGCGCAGTGCGTGCTCCTGACGGCGGGGCGCGTTGTCAAACGCCTTGGTCGGGAACATGTGCCCGCTGTGCTCCGAAATGAGCAGCGCCTTGTTCATATCGGGCGTGACGTCCTTTTTGGGCAGACAGCCCGGATTGCCGCCCCTGTGCGAAAAATCGTTGTAGGCGTAAACGTCCTCCAGAAGGGAGCTCTTTTTTATAAACCGCACGCCGCTCGTGGCCCTTGAAGGGTCAAGCTCGTGCGCGGCGGCGTTGGTGCGCCGGTACAGCTCGTCGTCGTCCCGGCTCTCGTTTATGCGCACGCCCCACAGCACTATCGAGGGGTGGTTGCGGTATTCGCGCACCATCTCGCGGGTGTTCTCCACGGTACGGTCCTTCCACAGCGCGTCGCCTATGTGCTGCCAGCCCGGCGTCTCGGTAAATACAAGTATCCCCAGCTCGTCGCAGGCGTCTATGAAATGGCGGCTCTGGGGGTAATGGCTCGTGCGCACGGCGTTCACCGCAAGCTCCTCTTTGAGTATGCGTGCGTCCTCCCTCTGCAGGGACTCCGGCGCGGCATAGCCGATGTACGGCCAGCACTGGTGGCGGTCAAGCCCGCGCATAAAACAGCGTTTGCCGTTAAGGTAAAAGCCGTCCGCCTTGAACTCGGCGCGGCGGAAGCCGAACCGAACGCGCTTTTTGTCAAGCTCCACGCCGTTTTCGCCGTATATCGCGGCCTCAAGGACGTAAAGCCTGGGGCTGTCCGGCGACCACGGCGTGGCGCCCGGCACGCCCTCCTCTATTTCAAGGCGCGGGCAGTCAAAGGCGTACACCTCGCGTTCGCCGTCAAGCACGCGGCAGCGCGCCGCGGCGCAGGGGCCGCTCGTTTGCAGAGAGCCCTTCAAAAGCCCCTTCTCGTCACCGTAAACGAAAACGTCCTCGATATGTATCGCGGGCGCCTCCTCAAGCCACGCCTCGCGGTAAAGCCCGCCGTAGCAAAGGTAGTCCACCACGCCGCCAAAGGGCGGTATGTCCGCGCGCTCGGTCGTGCCGAGCCTGACCGCGATGAGGTTGTCGCCCGCGTGAAGAAGCTCCGTCACCTCGGTGCGGAACGATGTGTAGCCGCAAAAATGCTCGCCCGCCTTTTTGCCGTTCACAAACAGCTCGGCGGCGTGCGCAGCGCCCTCGAAAATAACGTAATATCGCTTTGAAAGATCGTCTATGGAAACGTGCCGGCGATAACCGAAAACGCCGGAATAAAGCCCGGGATCGGCATAATGGAGCGGCGTGGGGCTTACCTGATGCGGAAGCGTGACAAGGCTTATCTCCCCGCCGCCTCCCTCGCCCGCAAGAAAACCCGCCGAGGGCTCATGTGTGAATTCCCATCCGCTGCAAATACTTTTCATAGCGTTCTCCAATCGGGTATTTTTCTTATTATATAATCATCGGCCGCCTTTGTCAACGATAACCGCGCATCCCGTTACTCACACACCAAATGTTGATGAAATGTTAACAAAATATACAAGATAAAGGGTTGCGGCGACCTTGACGCAATGATAAAATAGTATCGTGGGAGAAGGCGCGCAGGTTTTTTTAGTGCCTTCCGGAATGAATAATTGGAGGCATTATGTCGAACAAACCGTTGATCCGCTGCATCGCAATACTGCTTACCGCGCTCACTGTGGCGGGGGTATTTCCCGCCGCGGCAATGGGTGCGGGCTTGCCCAAGGAGGGCGGTGTTTCGGGAGGCACGGAGCAGCTTCCGGAGTCCTGCGGCGCGCAGGTCTCCATGTCGTACACGCCTTCCACTCAGTATGCGTCGAGCGTTTATTATCAGAACCTGCGCGAGGTGCAGAAGTCGGGCAATCAGCGGCTTGACATTATCAACGCCGCGCTGTCGCAGGTGGGCTATCACGAGGGCGACCGCAAGGCCGACCTTGACGGCTCCAATACGGGCGGCTCCAAAAACTACACCGAGTACGGCTACTGGTTCGGCAAAAAGGTGCTTCAGCAGAACGAGGGCTTCTTTTACGAGTGGTGCGCCATGTTCGTTGCGTGGAGCGCAAGGCAGGCGGGCGTGCCCAAGTCCGTCATAAACAACGCCTCCTACGCGCACGCGGGCGGCAACCCCTACTACTTCAACGTCACATTCCGCTCCGCCGGCACTTACGTCCCCAAGCCCGGCGACCTCATATTCTACGATTGGGCGGATACCGAGCGCAAATGGGATCACGTCGGCATAGTGCTTTTCGTCGAGAACGGCTACGTTTCCGCCGTGGAGGGCAACGCCTCCGAGCAGGTGCTCATCCGCCGCGTCAGCATCAGCAATTATGAGATACAGGGTTACGGCTGCCCCGCGTACACCACGGGCCAGACCAATGCGCTCGACCCCTCCAATCATTCCGTGCCCTCGGGCGAGCTCTCCTACGGCAGCTACGGCAGCGGCGTCAAGTGGCTGCAGGCTGCGCTTCTGCGCCTCGGCTTCCCCTGCCCGGTGGACGGCAGCTTTTCCGCCAACACAAGGAGACAGCTTAAAAAGTTCCAGCGCGCCGTCGGGCTCGACGACACGGGCGTCTGCACCCCCGCCGTCAAAAACGCGATAAGGCAAAGGCTCGGCTCCGGCCCCGTCGTGTCGGGCGACCCCTCGAGCTACCCCGTGCCCACCCGCACGCTCAAAAAGGGCATGACGGGCGAGGACGTAAAATGGCTGCAGGCGGCGCTTCGCAAAATGGGCGCCTCCATCACGATAGACGGCGACTTCGGCCCCGCGACAGAAACAAAGGTCAAGTGGGCGCAGAAGCAGCTCTCGCTGACGCAGGACGGCATCGTGGGCCCCGCAACGCGCAATAAGATAAAGGAGCGGATAGGCTCCTCCGGCTCTTCGGGTCCATCGGGTTCCTCCGGCTCCACGGGCGACCCCTCGGGCTACCCCGTTCCCACGCGCACTCTCCGGGCGGGCATGAGCGGCAGCGACGTCAAGTGGCTGCAGGCCGCGTTCAACAAGCTGGGGGCGAGCTTCAGCGTTACGGGGTATTTCGGCACCGCGACGCTTGCCGCGGTAAAGGACTTTCAGCGCAGGAACGGCTTGGCTGTGGACGGCGTTGTGGGCCCCGCCACGCGCGCAAAGCTGCAGTCTGCCATTGGCTCCTCTCAGCCCGGCGGCTATCCCGAGCCCACAAGGACGCTTCGCAGAGGCTCCACCGGGCAGGACGTAAAATGGGTGCAGGCCGCGCTTAAAAAGATAGGCTACACGATAAGCGTGGACGGCATATTCGGCACGGGCACTGAAAACTGCGTGCTGGCGTTCCAAAGGTCAACGGGGCTGACCGCGGACGGCATAGTGGGCCCCGCAACGCGCAGGGCGCTTAAAACAAGGATCTGATACGGCATACCCCTAAATTTATTTTCGGGAGGCTTATCGCATTGAAAATCAAAGTCATCGCCGCGGCGCTGCTTGCGCTCGCGTTTGCGGTCGTCGTCATGCCGGGCTCTGCAGGGGTCGGAAGGACTCAGGCGCAGTACCCGGTATCCTCGCAATATCGCAGCAGCAGGTTTTATTCAAATCTTCTGGACGCAGACCTCACGGGTGACCTTCGGCGCGATTACGTAAACGTCGCGCTCTCTCAGGCGGGCTATCACGAGGGAAACTCGGTCGCAGACCTTAACGGCGAAAACCAAAACGGCTGGCGCGACTATACCGAGTACGGCTATTGGTTCGGCACTCAGGTTCAGGACAGGGGCGGGCTGTACTCCCTGTGGTGCGCCATATTCGCGGCGTGGTGCGCAAGGCAGGCGTACGTTCCCGTTTCGGTCATAGGCAACGCGGCCTACGCCAGGATCGGCGTGAACCCCTACCACTTCCACATGGAATACAGGCAGAAGGGGGAGTACCTGCCCAAAAGCGGCGACCTGATATTCTTCGACTTTACCGGCACGGGCGAAAAGTGGAGCCACGTCGGCATAGTCGCCTACGTTGAAAAGGACCGCGTCGTTACCGTAGAGGGCAATATGGAAAAGCAGGTGCGCATATTCCGCCGCCCGATAAACAGCTCCATCATACGCGGCTACGGCGTGCCCGCCTACGCAAGCCCCGATACGCGCGCGTTCGACCTGTCAAAATACGCGCCGCCCGCCGTCACGCTGTACCCCGGCTCCTCCGGCGAGGGCGTCGGCTGGCTGCAGTGCGCGCTGCTGCACCTGGGCTATCCCTGCCCGGTGGACGGCAGCTGCGGCGATATGACCACCGCGCAGGTGCGCGCATTTCAGGCGGATAACGGCATAAACACCACGGGCAACTGCGGCCCGCTCACCCGCGCCGCCCTTCACGAAAGGCTTGCGGAAAAGGGGATAGAGCCGGTATCGCCGTCGCTCTACCCCGTGCCCGAAAGGTCGCTCCGATACGGCTGCTCCGGCGACGACGTCAAGTGGCTGCAGGCCGCGCTGCGCATAATGGGCTTTGACGCGCATACCACGGGCTATTTCGGCGGGCTTACGCTCTCGCGCGTAAAGCTCCTGCAAAAGACGTGGGGCATCACCCCCACCGGCGTGCTCGGCCCGGTCACCCGTGAAAAGCTCCAAAAGGCCGTCGGCGGCCCCGGTCTGTGCGTTCAGGGGCAGCTCCCCACGCAGTACCCCGTGCCCACCCGCACGCTGAAAAAGGGCAATTACGGCAGCGACGTAAAATGGCTGCAGCACGCGCTGAAGGCGCTCGGCTGCTCGCAGCTAACGGGCACCGGCTATTTCGGAGACCTGACCGACCGTTACGTGCGCATGTTCCAAAGCACCTACGGCCTGCCCGTTAACGGCGTGTTCGACAAGACCTGCCGCGACAGGCTCATAGCGTTGTTCAATAATTAGTTCCGAAAGGAGTTTTGTTAATGCATAAAAGGACTTTTTGGGCGCTTGCGCTTGCGCTGCTGATGCTTGCGGCGGCGCTTGCAGGCTGCACGGGCAAAAAGCAGGACCTGCCCGTTGTGACCGGCGCCCCCACGCAGGAGGCCGCGGCGACTGCCGAGCCCACGCAGGATTTCAACCTGATCACCTCCGCGCCCACAGAGGACGCGACGGAGGCTCCAACCGAGGAAGCGACCGAGGCTCCCACGGCCGTTCCCACCGAGGCTCCCACGCCCGCCCCCACGCAATCGCCCGTCAGCGAGGACGGCAAGTACTTCTCAAAGGATGAGGTCGCCCTCTACATCCACCTTTACGGGCACCTGCCCTCCAACTTCATTACGAAGAACGAGGCAAGGAAGCTCGGCTGGACGGGCGGCAAGCTGGAGCCCTACGCTCCCGGCTGCGCGATAGGCGGCGACCACTTCGGCAATTACGAAGGCCTGCTGCCCACGGCGCAGGGCCGCAAGTACACCGAGTGCGACATAGACACCAAGGGCAAGCCGCGCGGCGCCAAGAGGATAATATTCTCCAACGACGGGCTCATCTACTACACCGCCGACCATTACGAAACATTCACGCTTTTATACGGAGGGGATTGATATGCGCATTCTTACAGTTGACGCCGCAAGCTTTGTTTCAAAGCACGAGATGCACGAGTCTCTGCGTGCCGTGCTCGGGCAGGAGTATTATTGGGGCAGCAACCTCGACGCCCTGCACGACTGCCTTACCATGGTGTTCGAGCCCACAACGCTCGTCATCAAAAACTGGTCCGCCGCAGTGCGCAACCTGGGCGATTACGCCAACCGCCTGTGGCACGTGCTCGACGATTCCGCCGAGGAGAACCCCTGCTTCAACGCGGTGATAGAGTAAAAACGGCAAGTCCTTTGGCTTTTCGATAAACAGACCCAAACGAAAGACAGGCCCGGTGCGGGTATCCCCCGCATCGGGCCTTTACAGTATTCGCTTACTCCCGGCCTTTCATGGCGGCGGACAGGAGCCTTTCCGCTTCTTCAAGGGGGAGCTTTTTTCTTACCGCCCTGCCGAGCCCTTCAAGCAGCACAAAGTCTATCGCGCGCCCGTCGGACTTCTTGTCGCGGCTGAGGAAGGGGAGGGCGGGGCAGATGTGGGCCTCAAAATCGGTATCGAGGCCCGCCCTTTCGCAGGCCGAAAGGAGCGCGCCGTACACGCCCGAGCAGGTCACGCCCAGGCGCTCGCCAAGGCGCACGGCGGCAAGCATCCCGTAGGCCACGGCCTGCCCGTGCGACAGGGCAAAGCCGGAGGCCGCCTCTATCGCGTGACCCACCGTGTGCCCGAAATTCAATATGCGGCGCTCGCCCGTGTCGCGCTCGTCAAGCGCTACGAACCTGCGCTTTATCCGCACGCAGGCGCAGATAAGCTCCTCATCGGGAGTCCCGCGCGAAACGCGCTCCAGAATGTCCGGCTGCGCTATCGCGCCGTATTTTATCACCTCGCCCATGCCGCAGGCGCGGTCGCGCTCGGGCAGGGTACGCAAAAAGTCAACGTCGCAAACGACCGCGCGCGGGTGCGCGAAAACGCCTATGCGGTTCTTGTACCCGGCGTGATCAACCCCGGTCTTGCCGCCGTACGCGCTGTCGGTCTGAGAAACTACCGTCGTCGGCGCAAGTATAAACGGTATGCCGCGAAGGTAGGTCGCCGTCGCGAAGGCCGCTGTGTCGCCCGTCACGCCGCCGCCCAGTATCACCGCTCCGTCCGCCCGCGTAAAGCCGGCGTCGTTCAAAAAAGCGTATATCTCGCTCACCTTTTCAAGCGTCTTCTGAGCCTCGCAGACGTTAAGGCGCATCAGCTCGCAGCCCTCTCCCAACGCGCTTTGCGCCGCCCTGATATGCGCCTCGGGCAGGTTTGCGTCGGCAATGAGGGCGCAGCGCCCCCCGTGAAAGGCCTCCTGCGCCTCGCGCGCCAAAAGGCTGACAGCACCCGCCCCGATATATGCGTTATAACCCCCGCCAACGGGGAATTCAACAGTCGTCATAGCCGCCTCCCCCGCGCATAAGCCGCGCGGTTCCTGTCAATAATATAACTCAAAGGTCGAGTTTTTGCAATCGACAAAGGCGGCGATTTTTCGAGGCAGGGCTTTTTTTGCGCCCGCAGAACATCAGTCCAAAAACAAAAGGAGGCGCAGTATGCTTTTGATACGGGAGGGAGGCGTGCTCACGGCGGTGCTTTCGGGCGAGCTGGACGAGCACTCGGCGGCGGACGTCCGCCGCAGGATAGACTCCGAGCTTGACTCCGGCGGGGTGGACAGGCTCGTTTTCGACCTGAGCGAAGTGTCGTTCATGGACAGCGCGGGAGTCGGCGTGCTGCTCGGCAGATACCGAAAAACGGCGGCTGCGGGCGGCAGCATGGGCATAATCAACGCGCACGGCGGCGTTGAAAGGCTTTTGAGGATGTCCGGCGTTTACACGCTGTGCGATAAAAGGAGGGACGTACGGTGAACGGATTAAGGGCTACCTTTCCCGCGATCTCGCGCAACGAGGCGCTTGCACGCGGGCTTGCGGCGCAGTTTCTGATGCTTATGGACCCCACCGTGGAGGAGCTCTCCGACGTTAAAACGGCGGTGTCCGAGGCGGTGACAAACGCGATAGTTCACGCATACCCGGGGCAAAAGGGCGAGGTAAACGTTGAGTTTTCCGAGGCCGACGGCGTGATTTGCGTTTCCGTCGCGGATACCGGGCGGGGGATAGAGGACGTGGCGCTTGCGCGCACCCCGTTTTATACCACCGCGCCCGAGGCCGAGCGCACGGGGCTGGGCTTTGCGGTGATGGAGGCGTTCATGGACTCGGTGGAGGTGGAGTCCGCTCCGGGGCGCGGCACCCGCGTCACCATGAAAAAGCGCATCGGCGGCAATGCCTGACGCGCTTTCGGACGAGCGGGCAAGGGAGTATCTGCCCCTCGTGCGCGCGGCGGCGCGGCGCTTTGCCGGACGGGGCGTTGCTATGGAGGACCTTGTGCAGACGGGCGCCGTCGGCCTCGTGCGGGCGGCGCAAAGCTACCGCGCGGGCGGCCCCGCAGCGTTTTCCACATATGCATTTGCATTTATCGTGGGCGAGATACGCCACGCCCTGCGCGAAAACGGGCGCGTCAGGGCGGGGCGGCGCGTAAAGGCGGCGGCGTTCGAGTACGCAAGGCTCGTTTATGAGGGCGCGTCACCGGAGCAGGCGGCGTGCACGGCGGGCTTTCCCGCGGACGAGCTTCGCTGCCTGCTTGCTGCGCTCGAACCGCCTGCGCCGCTGGAGTGCGCGGGCCTGCCTCCCGCCCCCGACGACGTTGAAAAGACCGCGACGGACAGGGTGCTGGCGCGGGAGCTTTTGCGCGCCCTGGATCCCGATTCGCGGCGGCTTATGGAGCTGCGCTTTTTCGGAGGGCTCACTCAAAGGGAGGCCGCGCAAAGGCTGGGCATGGGGCAGGCGCAGGCCTCAAGGACCGAGAAAAAGGCGCTGCTGACACTGCGGCGGGCGGCTCTTGGGAGGGACCGTTAAAATATATTCGGCAATTCCGCATAAAATCATTGACACAGCCCCGCGGGGGTGTTATCATACTGTTAGCACTCAAAAGGGTTGAGTGCTAACAACCACCGAAGCGAAAGGAGTGACGGGCATGGGTGAAAACAACGGCCTTCTGGACATCCGCAAGATGCGCATACTTCAGGCCATCGTAGACGACTATATAATGACAGCCGCGCCCGTTGGCAGCCGCACCGTTTCAAAGCGGAGCGATATGGGCCTTTCGCCCGCAACCATCAGGAACGAGATGAGCGACCTTACCGAGCTGGGCTTTTTGGAACAGCCGCATACCTCGGCGGGGCGCATCCCCTCCGAAAAGGCGTACAGGCTTTACGTCAACCACCTGATGGACTCCGCCAAGCTCACCGACGACGAGGCGGACTACATCAAAAAGCATCTTGACACCAGGGTGCACGAGGTGAGCGAGGTCATCCGTCAGACCGCCCGCGTCATATCGGACATGACGAACTACACCTCAATGGTAATGGTGCCGCAGTTCTCGGCGCTCAAGGTAAAGCGCGTAACGCTCATACCGGTGTCCGAGGGCAGCGCAATGGCGGTGGTCGTGACGAACACGGGCGTTACCAAAAACGCGATGATAAGGATACCCGAGGCGCTCTCGCCCGAGGATATCGAAAAGCTTTCAAAGCTCATCACGCAGAAGCTCGACGGGCATAAGCTCAACGAGGCGGTGGAGTCCGTGCTGCCCCAGATAAGGGCGGAGATAGGCGAACAGGCCGACGCCGTGTGCGAGATGCTCGAGGATATCGAGCGGAGCATGTCCGAAACGGATGTCGAGGTCGTGGGCGCAAGCAACATACTGGACTATCCCGAATACAGCGACGCCGCCAAGGCCAGACAGTTTTTGGCGGAGGTCGAAACGGGCAGCTACCTGCAAAAGGTACTGGCGGAGTCGTCGGACGTTGAAATGAGCGTCAGGATAGGCACCGAAAACGATAACCCCGAAATGAGGGATTGCTCGGTCGTGACCGTAACGTACAAGGCGGGCGGCAAAAACATCGGCACCATGGGCGTCGTCGGCCCCACCCGCATGGACTACGGCAAGGTCATGGCGGTGCTTAAATACATGAGCAGCAGCTTGAGCGACATCTTAAGCAAGCTGTTGAAATAAGGTGATGGCAAATGTCAAGAAAAGGGAAAAGGAAAGCAGCGAAAATGGCAGAAGAGAAACTGAACGAACAGCCCAAAGAGGAGCTTGCAGCGGAGGATAAGCCCGAAGAGGCCGCGAAGGAGCCTGCGCAGGATGAGCAGGAGCCCGTGTACGAGCCCATGACGCTGACCGCCGAAGAGGTAAAGGCGCTGCGTGAAAAGCTCGACAAGCTTACCGAGGACCGCGACGACGCGGTGCGTCAGGCGCAGAGGCTGCAGGCGGAGTTTGAAAACTACCGCAAGCGCAACGCTCAGATCGCCGCGGACAGCCGCGACGACGGCGTGCGCGAAACGGTCAAGGCCCTGCTTCCGGTGGCGGACAACTTCGACAGGGCGCTTGAAAACGCCCCCGAGGACGCGTTCGCAGACGGCATACGCAACATAGCCAAGCAGCTTGAAGCGGCGCTTCGCAAATGCGGCGCGGAGGAGATAGAGGCCGAGGGCGAGTTCGATCCGAACCTGCACGACGCCGTTATGAAGGACAGCGTTGAGGGAGTGCCTTCCGGGCACATAACCGCCGTGCTGCAGAAGGGCTGGCGGGTAAAGGGCAAAATAGTCCGCTACTCAATGGTAAAGGTAAACGAGTGAACCCCTTAGGGTGCATATAAACAATAACGAACATAATCGAATGGAGGATAAATAATATGAGCAAGATCATCGGTATCGATCTGGGAACCACCAATTCCTGCGTAGCAGTCCTTGAGGGCGGCAGCCCCAAGGTCATCCCCAATGCGGAGGGCGCAAACACCACCCCGTCCGTAGTGGCTTTCAAGAACGGCGAGCGTATGGTCGGTCAGGTCGCAAAGCGCCAGGCCATCACCAACCCCGACAACACCGTTTCGTCCATAAAGCGTGAGATGGGCTCCGACTACAAGCGCACCATCGAGGGCAAGTCCTATACCCCGCAGGAGATCTCCGCTATGATACTGCAGAAGCTCAAGCAGGACGCGGAGGCATACCTCGGCGAAAAGGTCACCGAGGCCGTCATCACGGTGCCCGCGTACTTCTCCGACTCTCAGCGTCAGGCCACCAAGGACGCCGGCCGCATCGCGGGTCTTGACGTAAAGCGCATCATCAACGAGCCGACCGCCGCCTCCCTCGCCTACGGCGTGGATAAGGAGCACAGGCAGAAGATACTGGTTTACGACCTGGGCGGCGGCACGTTCGACGTATCGCTGCTTGACATAGGCGACGGCGTGTTCGAGGTGCTCGCCACCAACGGCAACAACCGTCTGGGCGGCGACGATTTTGACAAGCGCCTTATGGACTACATCGCCGAGGAGTTCAAGCGCGAGAACGGCATCGACCTGAGGAACGACCGCATAGCCAAGCAGCGCCTTATGGACGCCGCCGAAAAGGCTAAGATAGAGCTGTCCGCTACCCTCACCACCAACGTGAACCTGCCGTTCATCACCGCGGACGCCACCGGCCCCAAGCATATCGACATGAACATCACCAGGGCCAAGTTCGAGGAGCTCATCGCGGACCTTATCGACAAGACCCGCGTGTGCATGGAGCAGGCTCTGCGCGACGCCAACCTCAAGACCGGTCAGATCGACAAGGTCATACTGGTGGGCGGCTCCAGCCGTATCCCCTGCGTGCAGGAGCTTGTAAAGCGCGTTACCGGCAAGGAGCCCTTCAAGGGCATCAACCCCGACGAGTGCGTGGCTGTGGGCGCCGCTATCCAGGGCGGTATCCTGGGCGGCGAGGTAAAGGACATACTGCTGCTTGACGTTACTCCGCTGTCCCTCGGCATCGAGACGCTGGGCGGCGTATTCACCCGCCTCATCGACCGCAACACCACCATCCCCGTACAGAAGAAGCAGATATTCTCCACCGCAGCCGACGGTCAGACCTCCGTTGAGGTACACGTCCTGCAGGGCGAGCGCGAGATGGCGCAGTACAACAAGACGCTCGGCCGCTTCCAGCTTTCGGGCATCGCGCCCGCACCCCGCGGCATTCCTCAGATCGAGGTCACGTTCGACATCGACGGCAACGGCATAGTCAACGTCTCCGCAAAGGACCTGGGCACCGGCAACGAGCAGAAGGTCACCATAACCGCCTCCACAAACCTCTCCGAGGAGGATATCCAGAAGGCCGTCCGCGAGGCGGAGCAGTTCGCCGCCGAGGACAAGAGGCATAAGGAGGAGGTAGAGGTCAAGAACCACGCCGACTCCATGATCGCTGCCACCGAGAAGTCCATGAAGGAGATGGGCGACAAGATCACCGAGGACGACAGGGCCAAGATCAACGCCGAGATAGAGAACGTGAAGAACGCGGTCTCCGCGGGCAACACCGACAATATCAAGAACGCCACCGAGAAGCTCACCGAGGTCTCCTATGAGGTGTTCGGCAGGGTCTATCAGCAGCAGGCTCAGGCTCAGCAGGGCGCGCAGGGCGGCTATCAGGCCGGCGGCTATGAGCAGCCTCAGCAGCCCGACGACGGCGTAGTCGACGCGGATTACGAGGTCGTGGACGACGATAAGAAGAACTGAGTTCGATTTCACAGACCTTTGGCGGAGGGAGTCCCCCTCCGCCAAAGACCGGATAATGAATACTGAAAACCGAATAATGAATAATGAAAGCTGAAAATCCCCCCGGGATTTTCTTCGTTAGTTATAGGTCTTCGGTATTCGGTCTTCAGTATTCATTACATAACAAAGCGCTTTCGCTTTTTAGCTATGGGGAGGAACTATGGCAGAGAACAAGAGAGATTATTATGAGGTGCTCGGCGTTTCAAAAACGGCGAGCGACGATGAGATAAAATCCGCTTTCAGGCGCGTTGCAAAGCAGTACCACCCCGACCTGCATCCCAACGATAAGGACGCGGAGGCCAAATTCAAGGAGGCCAACGAGGCGTACGAGGTGCTGTCCAACGCGGAGAAGCGCGCCAAGTACGACCAGTTCGGTCACGCGGCGTTCGACCCCGCGGCGGGCGGCGGCTATTCCGGCGGCTGGTCGGGCTTCGGCGGCTCGCCCTTTGGCGGGTTCGGCGGCTTCGGCGACATATTCGGAGATATCTTCGGCGGCGGCTCCACCCGCGCAAACCCAAACGGCCCCGTTCGCGGCGAGACCTTAAGGCAGAACCTCACCATTTCGTTTGAGGAGGCGGCCTTCGGCTGCGAAAAAGAGGTGCAGTACAGGCGCGAGGAAAACTGCTCCGCCTGCGGCGGCACCGGCGCGGCCCCCGGCACCCAGCCTGTCACCTGCCCCACCTGCGGCGGCAGGGGCACAGTCACAAGGGTGCAGAACACGATTTTGGGCTCCATGCAGACCACAGTGCCCTGCTCCGCGTGCGGCGGCACGGGCAAGATAATAAAGGAGCCCTGCAAGGCGTGCAGCGGCGCGGGACGCGTGCGCAATTACACCAAGCGCAGGATAAAGATCCCCGCCGGCATAGACGACGGGCAGACCATCCGCGTGTCCGGCGCGGGCGACGACGGCCTGCGCGGCGGCCCCAAGGGCGATCTGCATATCGGCATCCGCGTAAAGCCGCACAGGCGCTTCGTGCGCGACGGCGCGGATATCCATCAGAACATTGAAATACCCGTCACCACGGCAATGCTCGGCGGGCAGATAAACGTGCCCACGCTCGACAAGGACGTAAAGCTCACCATCCCCGAGGGCACGCCCGCGCAGAAGACCTTCCGCATGAAGGGCTTCGGCATACAGAAGCTCAATTCCCCCGAAAAGGGCGATATGTACGTCAACGTTACCGTCGGCATACCCAAAAAGCTCACCGAAAAACAGCGTGAGCTGGCGGCAAAGCTCGCCGAGGAGCTCGGCGACGGCGACGCGCAAAAGACCAAGCCCAAAAAGAAGGGGCTGTTCAAGTAAAAAGCAAAATTCAAAGGCGCTCCCGCAGTTATGCGGAGGCGCCTTTGCTGTTGATCTTGAATTCCGGCGTTACTTGAGTTTTCTCAGCCTTGCGATATTGCGCTTTACAAAGTCGACTTCCTCGCCCTTGCCGATATCCCAATCCTCCTTGAGTATAACAAGCTCTTCCTCAAGCGTCTTGATGGCGTTATCGTAATCGCCGACTATCTCGTAAAGCTGCGCAAGCGCTTCGGAGGTATCCACAAAGCGGGGCTTCACCTGCTTTTCACGGGTCAGCTTCATATAGTCGATGGCCTTTTCGTAATCGCCCTCAAGCACGCAAAGCTCGCTTATCTCGAATACCACCATCCACTCGTCGGGATAATCCCTCTGCATCTGAGCGAATATCTCACGCGCTTCATCTCGCCTGCCGGTCTCCCAAAGAAGCTTGGCGCGGTAGAGCGGGGTACGGAAGGTGTTATCCGCCTTCTCAAGCCCGCGCAGGGCTTCCTCGGCCTCCGCAAAGCGCTTGTCGTCAAGCAGATTGTCAAGCAGCCACATGTAAGCGCGCCAATCCTCGGGGTGCTTCCTCACAAAGTCCTTGTAGAAAGTGATAAGCTTGTAGTGATTGCGGACGTTCCAATCAGGAACGAACCCGCGAAGCCCCTCGTTCAGCTCGCTGTGCGCTTCGTGACAGCCGGGGTCGATATTCAGCGCTTCCATTGCGGCTTCCGCTGCCAGCTCGTTATAGCTCCTCGCAAGGTGGTTGTACATATCCGCCTTGAGCCTCATGCAGTCGGCGGGGCGGTATTTGGCCTGCACCTTTTCATCCACCCAGCGCTCCGTGCGGTATATCTCGTCCGCGGAAAGCAGGCGCTCATCCCATATCATGTTCTGAATGCGCTCATATTCCTTCTCCTCGGTAAGGCCGAAAAGCTCGTCTATGCTCACGCCGAAGAATACGGAGATATCGGGAAGCAGGCTTATATCGGGCATTGTGGCGCCGCGCTCCCATTTGCTTACAGCCTGTGCGGAAACGCCGATCTCCTCGGCAAACTGTTCCTGAGTGATGCCCTTTGCTGTTCTTAATGAACGAAGTTTGTTGTTAAGCTCCATAATGTTTTGTTGCCTTGAAAAAGGCGTCCTTTCCCGGCGGCAGCCGCCGAATATCGTCTCTCGGTACCGACGGGCATATTGTAGCTTAAACTTATCCGCGAGTAAAGCGCTTGTTTTGACACTTGAAACAACCGATGGTTGAGTAAACTTGGCTCACAGCCGCACCGTGCCGGTCATCACCACCGCCGCGGGGCCGCCCACTCTCACCTTTTTGTTTTCCAAACGGGCTGTAATAACGGAGGGCCTGCCCATCGCCTCGCCCTGAATGAAGCGGGCGGGGGAGGGGCCGATAAGACCGTATTCGTAAAGATAATGGAACAGCGCGCCGTTCGAGGTTCCCGTCGCGCACTCCTCCGGTATTCCGTAAAGCGGGGCGAAATTACGGCATCTCGCGGCAAATTCTCCTCCGTCAAGGCAGAACATATGCACTCCGGTGACTTCGAGCCTGCGGCTTATTTCGGAAACGGCGGCTTCATCCTGCCGGGCGGAAGCAAGCTCCTCAGCCGAATCGACGGGAAGCATTATATCCGCAAGCCCTACGGAAACCGCCTTCGGCGCCATCCCGCGGACCTCGCTTCTCTGCGGCAGACCGTAGGCCGAATAAAGCGCCGCACAGGTATCCCCGTCAAGCGCAAAAAGCGTTTTGGCCTCCGCCATATCAAGGAACACGCATTCCCGCTCCACCGTCACGCGGATATCGCCGGACTTCGTGTGAACGAGCATATCCCCAAGCCCGCAGAGCTTCTTCTCCCGCAGGAACGAGAACGACGCCACCGTCGCGTGGCCGCACAGCGCAGCCTCGCACACGGGCGTGAAATAGCGCACCGCGTATTCCGTCTGCGTCAGCTGCCTGATAAAAGCCGTTTCCGAAAATCGCAGCTCGGCCGCAAGCTTAATGCACCTCTCCTCCTCGGGAAAGGGATCAGCGCCCAAAAACACCACCCCCGCGGGATTGCCGGAGAAAGCCTCCTCCGTGAATGCGTCGACTATCGCCGATAAATAATTCATGCCTGCTCCTTTCTGCTTCAAAAAATCGGGCCCGCACGGAAAACCCGTGCGAGCCCTTTTGTTAACTCATATTACAGCCGCTTCCGGAATTATATCTCGGAGAGCTTCTTGTAGTAATCGTACTTGGCCTTAGCCTCCTGCTCGCTCCTTGCAAACAGTTCAGCCGCAAGCTCGGGGAACTGCTGCTTCAGAGCGGTGTAACGGCCCTCGCCCATGAGGAAGTCCTGATAGGAGCCGGTAGCGGGCTTGCTGTCAAGGATGAAGGGGTTCTTGCCCTCCTCGGCGAGATCGGGGTTATACCTGTACAGGGGCCAGTAACCGGCCTCAACAGCCTTCTTGGCCTCGGCCTGAGCCTTGCCCATGCCGGCCTTGATGGTGTGGTTGATGCAGGGTGCGTAAGCGATGATGAGGGAGGGACCGTGATAGGCCTCGGCCTCGGCGATCGCCTTGACGAGCTGAGCGGGGTTGGCG
>JAEEGL015263693.1_pt1 | contig 36124 bp, 37 predicted proteins | sample 9134231 | NCBI WGS metagenome assembly JAEEGL01 (sample SAMN16246548, study PRJNA631951) | gut metagenome | biome: gut microbiome; feature: rumen; material: fiber-attached | host: Bos | place: Iran: Karaj | collected 2018-10
GGTTCATAGTAGGATGCCCAAAGGGATAACGTTTCCGTCTCGATTCCGATGAAGTATGCAAACGGCATCTTCAATGTGAGACAGATTCGAACCATATGATCAACACTGGGTATCCGCTCTCCCCGCTCATAACGTCCAATAGTCTGTGTATCTACGTTAATGGCCTTAGCCAGGTCCTTCTGCGTCATCCGGAGTTCCTGTCTCCGGTCCATCATTCTGTCTGCGATTTCGTCAAGCGAATAGAAATGGTTCATACACCTCATGCTCCAAACCTCCTGATACAAAGAGCATACACAATTCCCAAAAGGAATGGAAGCGCCAGACGGATAGGTACTTATCCGTTTTGGAGTCGACCTCAAAAACAGGCTAAAAAACCGCGTTTTCTTTCCTCTTTGCCCCCATCATATCAAAAGGGGTATCCCATTCCGTGGGATACCCAGGCATATTTTTCAAGTTTTCACACGCCGTATCGTCTGCAAAGCTCCCGGATTGTCATTTGGACCGATTTCACGACCTTTTCGGGACCGGTTGCGACCAAAAACTGCTGATTTCGAATCAGCCAGCCGGTCAGAGTTGTGCCAAATCGGATAGGTACCCGAATTATGCTCAAGTTTTTTTCTTCGTCGTAGGACGTCACGATGGCCCTTTTGCCTGCGAGATCGTACACAATGTTCATCGCTTCCGGGCTATAATATACCTCAAGTTCCAGCATTACCTTCTCCCCGCAGAAGAAGTCCACGCACTCCTCCCGGATACCCCGAAGGACTTCCTCCGGTTTTCCATTCGCATACTTTGTGACCGGCTCCGCCTTCTTCTCTGACAGTGTAAGCATTTCCATGCGGTCCAGCCGAAACAGTTTTAAATGCCTCTCCCCTTCCTCTGATGCGGTGACATAGAATGTCTCCTTTCCAAAGAAGCAATCATATGGACTTATGCAGTAGCATTTCCCGTCATGCTTCCGGATGGGGTGCATGTACGGATCAAAGGCGGTATAGTAAAAAGAAAGCCGCCGTCCGGATCGGATGGCGGTCGCAATAATGTCCCTATATTCTGCGCAGGCATACGTATAGTCATTGCCTACACAATAGTTGTTTTCATGAAGAATTGCTTCCCGGACACACGGATAGCCCCGCTCAAGGATCCGCTTCCGGTAGTGCCGCTTGTCTTCCTCCTTAAGGAACCGCAGGGTTCCTACGATGTCGCAAGACATCAAGGCCTCCGAGACTGTATACCTCTGCTGCATGAACCAGCCATCGGAAGGATTCGGGGCGCTCTGTATCTCCGGATACCAGAATCTCAGTATGTTCATGGACCGATAAGCCGCCTTGCTGCTGAATTCCTCATATGCTTTGACTGCGTTGGCCATCTTTTTGATTTCCGTCGCGTTCAGTGGATGCTTGTCATCCGTCTCCCGTTCTAATAACTGTAAAATGTCGATAGTTCTGTCCGTAATGTTCCCTTTCATAATGCTCCTCCTTCCTTCTGGGAGGCGCGTGAGGGTGAAGCGTCCTGCGGCCTCCCCAAATGGGTACAAAAAAGCAACCAAACGAATCCCTCCGTTTGATTGCTACCTGTTCTGCCGCATTCCCCTTCCGTTTTCATTTCGGGCTTACTGCTTTGATTTCTCGTCTTTGTGTTCCTTTTCAAAACTGAGGACCGCCTGCCGAACCAAGTAGATGATTTCGCCATTGATGGAACGACCCTCGTACTCAGCCAGTTCTTTCAGCTTTGTATGAAGGTCGTCAGGGACCCGCAATCCTACGTGTTTGATATTCTCCTTTTCGCTCATGGATGCTCTCCTTTTGTATCTAGAGTACATCCATTCTAGACACAAAACAGATGCAAATGTTGAAAGTGCATCCATTTTGCATCCATAAAATTTCAAAAAGCGACGAAAAGAGGGCCAATCTGCATCCCAATGATAGAGTTTTTACTCTAATAGGAGGAAAAATCATATGTGCTATACAACAAAAAAAGAACGCCGGTATGGGCGACGTTCTCTCCTTGGAATAGGTATGTTGTTTCTTCTCTATTTTTTATTCTGAATCGAAGATTGACTTTTAAATGTTCGTCTCTCATATTTTTCTTTCAACGCTTCTTCTCTCGCCCGATCCATGTCCGTCTCATCGCGAAGAATCCCCGCAAGAGAGTCTGTCATCAATTCTGTTTCACTGCGAATAACGTCCTCCTCTTTTGTGTTCCGGATCGGTTTTGTTCCCGTGCTCGTATATTCACCGTCATCGTTCTTTTCAACAAGAAACATCGCAGCCTCTTCTTTCGTGATATCTGTGAACTTCTTTCCGTTCTCTCTGGCATACTTCAGCATCTCAATAAACTTATAATTTGTCTCAGGCGGCGGCGCGTACGGGTTCGGATAATCGAAGTACCCTTCCGGCAGTTCCTCTCCTTCTAAAAACTTCGGGATTGTAAGGGACCCCAATGGATAAACACCTATGTAAATGTATCTGTTCTGTTCGGCCATCTCTAATTCACAGGGATGTATCCCCTTTGTTCCGGCGTGTTTTATCAAACCGCCATAGTCAATCGTGACCTTATCCCAATACTGTTTTAAAAGCCAATTTTTCGTTTTCTCAAGATACCGAAAAAACTCATCCGCAAGACGCGCGTACTCCGGCGTTTCATCGTTTTCCATCGGTTCCGACTCATTCCTGCTAACTGCTCTCTTATGTTTTTTCCAATCACTCATCACAATCTTCCTCGTTCAAAATGTGTCCCGGATTTGTGCTGGTTTCCTTTCAGTAAACTCTTGACACGCTTCTCCGTTTACAGTACATTGATCTGGGGTTACTACGTTTCGGACGTTTGCTGGAGGTCATATGGCATCTGTCAGCTTTAACCCCATTTTTCAGTTCTATTCTCCACTTTTTGTTCAAATACGAATCTACAAACTTCTTTGCCCAATACTGTGGGCTCTTATGCATCTGCCGTTTATCCTCAAACAACAATGGAAAGCATCAAGTCACACCAACGATTTCGTCAGCTGTTACTTCCACGTCATAATGTAACTGAATTTCGGGAAAAGCATCGAGTCTTTCCTTTAATTGATAATCACGAATCATTTTTCTCGCTTGATTCTTTGTCATGCCACGCAGAATCAGGCAGCTTTCTACAGCAGACATATACCAAACTTTGTTTTCTTTAAGTTCTTTTTTGCTCATTCCCATGACACTCATTTCCTTTCCTTGGGCTGGTTCTTAATCATCGACAGCCCGTCTGCGGTACAAATACAGTATGTATGCCCTAATTGGTTTCAGCTTACCCTTCATCAAATTATACATTTTCACACCAATACTATGTCAATAGATGTATTCCCTGTTGCCGTCTTCATATTCCAAAAATGCTTTCTTCTTTTCGATATCATAACGAGCAACCGGCTTTCCACACGCTTTTGCCTTTGCAATAGCCTCAAGAACAGAGCATTTTATTAGTCTATCCTCCTCGGCCTCTATTTCCGTTATTGTATTAACCTCTGCTTCCTCTTTTGTGATGAAAGTTATACGCAACGTCCTCCCTATTCCGGTAGCAAGTTTCTGTAGTATTCTAACAGACGGGTTAATTGTCCCATTTTCCAGCTTACGGATTGTAGCAGGCGCGAGCCCACTACGATTTGCAATCTCCTCCTCCGTTAATCTGGAATCAATCACTGCCTGCACAATTGCTCGTTGCGGCTGAAGGATTTCATACTCCTTGCGAAACTGAGTGTCTTCCAACTGCCCGTTCAGAAAGGTTTGAAATAATCTGTCCTGCATATTCTTCTTCATCTCGTTTTCCTTCTCCTGTGCCTAAAGCCCTTCTACAACGTGAGCCTCAATGCAATGCCTACGATACCCAATGGTACGTAAAATACGACAATGCACATCATCCAACGCAACAGCAACTTCACTAAGCACCCCATGGCACCAGGCCGGGTTGCATGCCGGATTGTGCGTAGCAAAATGCCGATGAGCCATCCGAGGAAAACCACTACACCGAACGCGAGGCAGGCCCGATACAAGGTAAACACGAAGCCGTATTTTTCGAAGCTGTCGAACAACATGGTCTCCCATATTTGACTTACTTTCATCGCGTACTCCTTTTTCGTTTGTCGTCGTCCGGTTGTGATTGGTCCATAAAATCCGGCTGGGTTATAACAAACCGCAATACCTCCGACGAATCGGCATCCTTGTTAACCTCAAGATACTTCAAGACATTGAAAACCCTAGTGGAATCCGCCCGCTTTGCCAGAACGTATTGCATTACTCCTATAACAAAGCTCGAATAACTTCCCGGCAAATGCAGCAGTTTTCCAAACAGTTGCTTTTTGCCTGTATTGAATTCTATTGCTTTTTCCCAACGGTTGTTTCTTCCTTCTGCTGCTTTCGGACAATCCTCGTCATAAACAATCGGGTACTCTTTTGATTTGCGAACCTCTTCCAATACCTCTTTAGGAATTTCCCGATACTTCTCTCTTGTATAACTCTCTTTCACGCTTCCGTCCGAACTATATACCGTTATTGTAACCGTCCCCTCCCGAAAGTCGGGAAGTTCCCTCACAAACTCGATAACATCCTTTACAGTGGGATCTGCAACAATATTCAGGTACTCCGCAATTCGTTTTGTCCCTTCCGGAACCCGCAAGGTATACTCCATGACATCACGAAAGAATTCATAATACATATTCGGTATTTTGGCCAATTTGCGGAAAATCTCCTCCCGGAGCATTTGGTTTTCAATATCTGCCTTATTTTCCAGAAGGATTTTCTTGATATTTTTCATCTCCTCGATTCGGCAATAATCCGTATACTCCGCCTTGCCCCGGCTGATTACGGCCTTTAGCGCATCTTCCTCCGGGTATTTCTCTTCCCTCGGAATTACGAGCCTGGCACGAAGTTCTTCGAACGCCTCCTCTTCCTGTTTGCAATCTACGGGGTTCTTATGCGGCTGCTCAACTGCTTCATGCAAGGATTGGATTGCCTCCGCTTTCCCTTCGTTTTCGGAACCGAACATGGAAATGTCATGAAGGAAGTCCACTGCCAGATCCAGCAAATAGTCATGTGGTAGCCTGTAATCCGGAATCATAAGGCAAAGTGCCTTACCCCATTCCATAAGATGGATTCCATAAATCGGCACTTTGGAAACATCCTCTTCCTTCAGCAAGTCCGAAGAATACACCATTGCCACCGAACGGTCGCAATGTGTGCCCCCTAATTCCGACTTATACAGAAACAAGATTCCCTCTTGGTCCGGGTCGTGCTGGATTTTCGTTTTTTGCAGTGTTTCAAGGAATCGATAGAATTCCCGCGAAACCCGCCGCTTCTCTTTCCCAATGGCTTCGTTAGCCTGCGGATTCTTACCCTCCATCGGAATCGGATACCGTCGGAAATACGCCTCCTTTATCGTTCTTTTGTCCAGCAACAAGAAGATAACATCTCTGATTGTTAGCATTTGCAGCCCCCTATTCTTCACCCGCCTGAAACGCTCGGTTATTCTCGACTAATTCCCGAAAAGTGACCGGCCGATACCCGTTGATCATGCAGCCGGCATTCAGCGCCCGCTCTCTGTTTTTCATGTACTCGTAGGTATCATCCTTACGATTGTGGATATGTCCATAAATATGCCACGCCCCGCGATGGAATCCGTTCCATTCGATAATCGGAAAATGGCACAGCTGTATCTGCTGACCCTCGTCCGATATGTGTAGCATCTTTTCAACACCATCAAGGAGCTTAACCGCCTCGCGGTTACGCAAGGTCACACTGTCATGGTTTCCGACAACCAGCACCTTGTGACCCGCAAGTTGCTTCAAATACCAATCCGCTGGATTTCCACCGCGAAAGCAAAAAACTCCGACAATAAAAACGGTATCGTTTATCTGTACTCTCTCGTTCCATGCCATAATCAAATGCCGATCCATTTCTTCGACATCCGAGAAAGGCCGATGATCAAAGTTGATCACGTTTGCATGGCCAAGATGCAGGTCTGCTGTATAGTAATTCACGCTTCTTCCTTTCTGTCTTGTGTCAATTGCTGTCTGATTCTCTCCAGTTCTACCTTACGGCAGTATTCTGCATACGCACTTTGCGCCCCAATGATTTCGGAACGGAGTTCCTGCTCCTCGGGATATATTTCTTCCGTCGGAAGCCCCAATTCATCGCGCATTGCGGTATGAAACTCATCATAGGTATACGGGCGGGCCGAGCTCTTTTTCATCTGCTTGTCGGATTCTTCCAATGACTGATAAAACTCCGCCCGCTTTTTGTCGACATCCTTCTTCACATATCCAAGGAAGGAAACTTCATACAAAAACTGAACCGCCACATCAATAAGGTTGTCCTGCGTCAGTTTATTATCCGCCACGAAAAATCCGACGGCCTCCTCCCACGCAGAAAACTCATACGCGTACGATGACACTTCTTCGAACTCCTTCGCCCGCAACAGTTCCTCAGCGTATACAAGTTCCAGATAACCATCGCTATCATAATAATCTTCTGCATTTTTCCTGAGATAAAGGATTCCTGTCTCGCCTGGGTTCCGTTTTACCTCCAGTTTGCGCAAGGTGTTAAGAAATGACAGGAATCGGTGGGTGCATTTCTTTTTGTATTCTCTGATGGTTATATTATCCTGTTCTTTCACTTCCATAAGGTTGAACGGATAACGATGAAAGAAAACCCTCTTAATTTCTTTGGTTGGCAGTTCTTGCAACACCTGCTGTATAGTCTTCATGGAATTCTTCTTCAAGGACTTTTGAATAATAGCCTCTTTCTCGGTCCGAGAGGCTATCAGCCTGTCGAGAATATCTTTATCTCCGACTGTTTCCAGCGCAATGTCGTAAGTGATGTGTCCTTCGACATAAAGATTTATAACTTTTCCATACACCAGTTCTTCATATTGCATCTTTTTAAGTTCAGTTATCTTTTCATTGACATATTCATCCACAGGATTCACGTTGCTCTCCTTACGCTAAATACTCCGCTTATTTTTCTGTATCACCTCTCGGCGCAGTTGCTCCGATGTTTTTCCTCCATGTGCCACTTTAAGCAGTTCCTCAACAAACTCCTTCCGCAGACACATATTGCTAGCGGCCATCGAGGCAACAACACGCTGAACCTCACGGTTTTCTTTCGTATTTTCAAGTGTTATCATCGCGGGTTCCTCCCTCTCATTTCACAACGCGAAGATGCGTACAAGCCTTAATCCCCTCACGACGTTCCAAGACCTTTCGGATATCCGGGTAGTGTTCATAAATCCAATTCATCATAAACTTGTCCATCTCGAGTTCCGGAACCGCCTGCATACCGCCAGTCGGACATAATTGCAACCCGTAATAAGCAATCGCGGCAGCGTAATCTCTTTCTGTGATCGGCTTATTTCTCAGTACATTAATCTTCAATTGCTCGATAATCTTTCGGTATTGCTGTCTTTTCTCATCCATTGACAATCTCCCTGTGCCATAATAGTGCTCTGTCCCCATTTAAAACTGCATCGGAGGTTTTGTCCGCCAGATATGTCAGTTTCAAATCATAGCTAAAACTCGAGATACAAAGTCTTCTTTCGACTCTGCATCCGTGTATGGCTCATATTCCCCATAAGCTTCTTTAGAGCTGATGGTCAAAATCTGTATGCCTGTACCCCTTTTTTTCTGACTAAGATAGTCCACTAACAATGCCGTTTCACGACCATATTCAGTCTTTAACGCCAGGCACCCGTGTCCTTCAAACTTCTTAGCAATTATATAACACACTCTAACACCTTATCCTTCCGCCTCATGGATGAACCAATACGACTTCATCTTTTTGAGAAACTCTTTGGTAATGGGGAATCCGCTGCTTTCGCCAATTACGGAATCGACACCGCAAAATGGACACAGTGCAGTCTCTTCGAGTTCCATCGGATTATCTCCTTTTGATGGAACCCACTCCACAATCTCTTTTGGCGAATAGATTCGCAAGCAGTAAAAGCAGCCGCACACATCACTTTTATCCAGTTTATTTCTGTGATTACTGCTATACTTATGAGCTTCAATGTAGTCTTCCATGTAATTCTCTCAATCAATTCTGGGTACATTATCCACATGCCAATACCACTGTATTTTTCCATCAAGATTAGTAGGAAGCTGAATCTGAAGCCATAACCTATTTCTCTTGATAAGTTCATCAATCCCCGATTTGCGAATTCTTTCCTGATAGGACCGGATAAACTCCTCATCAAATCTAGGATTATAACTTTCCCGCAGAATATCCTCCACTTTCTCCGCTAATCTTTCTGTTACATATTTCTTTGTCCATGAGACTATTGGCAACTCGAATTCAGTAATTCTCTGCTTGTGAACCCCGACCGTGTAGTCACACGGTTGCTTCCTTGAAAGAATAATATCTCCAGAAGAAAGCATAAAATGTGAGGACAGCCGTAATTCGCTCTGAGTTGATCGAACAAATCTTGCAACCCGGACGGAATCAACGGGGTTCACCGAAGATTCTATTTGTTCTTCTATCGCGTTCGTAAAACTGGAATAATAAGCAAACTTGCGAGCATTCGCTGTGAACTTCGACTTCGCATCCAACAGCTGTATTTTGACCTCCGTAGATTCCGGTCCAGCTTCCAACAGTTCGTACATTGCTCGGTTAGCGGACTCAAACATCACACTATCAGGACCGAACATTTCCATTTGATGATTTTGAACTCGTTCTAAACATCGGTTATCAGGTTCCACTAAGAATTTTGGCGAATAAAAGTCTTGTGTATCATTCTCATCTTCAAAATGATAAAGCCACAAAGGATCATTCTGGTAGAACTCTTCTATGGATTCATTATCCGGTCGTACGGTATACTCCCAATCATTCTCTTTCGGGGAAATCCATATATTTTTAAACAGATTCTGGGCCTCTGCCTTTTCCAATTCCCTCATAATTTCATCCATAGACATCCGTGAAAGGTTAATTACAACATTCTGCGGTCTGCCAAACACCTTTTTTTTCACTGCAAACATGAACAGAAGATCTCCTTCTTGAATACATCGCTCCCGAAACAACTCCTTCCAGTTACAAATATGTACTTGATCCATCCATCTCCACCCACGTACTCTCACATTATTCATCATAGCTATAGGCCGCTGTCCGTACATACGAAACGTTGGTGCTTTCTCTGCCAATGCAGAGTAGTACCTTTCCATATCAGCTATGTTACCAACGCGAATGGCCATCATTGAGTCACGTTTTTCTCCAACTATATATGGTGCGATTAATGGAAGTTTTTCCTTCTCATCATCATAAAGAACAATCCGGTCTTGACCTTCACAAATTGTTTCGTTAGCGCCCCATCTTTGAAACCATTTACTAAGGCTAATTTTCTCATTCAAACAACGCGAAATGATTATTATGGTTCTCAGTTCGCACTTTGGATTGCCTATTAGTTTTCCTATATTCATGCCTTCTTCTTTTTCATCACCAGAAGCATCCTGAATAATTTTGTTATAGTACTTTGCGATTTTCCCAGCATGATTCGTTAATTTCCTTGTACACTCCTTCTCTTCTTCATCCATATCAGATGTGATCCAGCCAATATCATAAAGAGAATCGTTTCGCATTCGTAAAATCACATTTCTCATTGACCTCATGTTCTGAACAAACACGTTCCATGAATTTGGTACTTCATCATAATGCCAAGGAGATTCTTTAACAAAGTCTAAGACATCAGGAAGCGCAATATTAACTAAGCATGCAGCGCGAATAACATTTATCATCCGCGGTCCATCGAGTTTCTTTTCAGACTTCTTTTTTGTTTCTTGAGAGAGCGCTACTACTCCCTTCCCTTCTACTTGGTTCTTAGGAAACCATGCATGCACAGTTCCGATGGAAAGCCCTGAATAACCTGCAAGAAATCTATAATCATCGTTCTCTAAGTAATCCGCATAATAACGAAAAGTCCCCAAAATGGCAGATACAGCCTCCTCTGTTTTCTCGCTCACAATTGTCTTTTGCTCATTTTCAATTGCCGCCAGTTTTTCCTTCTTCTCCACCAAATTCATTTGCTTATCCTCCGTCTTGAACTAAGATGATTATAAACCATCAGTCATTGTCTTGCACTATCTTTCGATGCTGTTGGGCAACAGAAAATGGGACATCTTTTTTGCATTTTAAACGCATCTCCACTGAAGCAGGCCGAAATTATAAGCACATTCTAACCTTTCCTTCTATATTACCTACTTTATCCGCCGCAACCTGCCTCGACATTCACTTTTTTCTTGTTTATACCGACGTATCAGTTCTTCATAAATGTCCTTTGAATAGTTCAGAATCTTCTCCTGCAATTCATGGTTTTCCTCAAGTTCAGGGAAATACTCACACACAAAGCCGCCTCCTTCCGGATCTTCTTCTGGCAAGGTAAATCCATACATATCGATTAGTCGATTTACCTCTTCTTTTGTTGGTTTCATTTTACAAATCATTTTATCAGTCCTCCGCATATCTGCAATGTCACTATTCCAAACCCCACTGTCATATATGGAACAAACGCCTGCTGCAGTGTTGTTATTTTTTCATCCCTGCTGATCCAGTGTCTTATAATAACAGGCACTCCCGCGGCACCAGCTAACAGAACTGTAAATGCCATACCGTAGAGGAACCCCGTTGTTCCGAACGCCGCTCCAAGCGCCGTGCTGAGTTTAACATCGGCCCCGCCGATTGCATGAATTAAAGACAAGACAATTCCCGTGAAGGATGAAAGAATCAGCCCTGCAATCATTCCTTTCACCCCCAATCTTATAATTCCAATACATATCCCTACCGGAATCAGACCGTAGGAAACGGAATTCGGTATTCTTTTCGTACGGATATCCATCCAAGAACAGGCAAACAGGCCTAAAAGCATAAACCACACACTAACACCTCCATATCATTAGAATTGTCCGAAGAATAAACCCTGCGGCAATGAATGGAATAAACGGCAATTCTCGCTGCTCTCTTTTGCGAAACGGACATACAACTAAAGTTCCTGCAAGATGGATGATACAAAAGGAAGCTGCTCCGGAAATGACCATGATTACGCCACTCACTCCACAGGCGGGGATCAACGCAATCAGAATCAATGAGTCTCCAAATCCTAACCTTTGATTTGTTATCAAGGAAAACAGCAGAAGTATCCCCGCAAGGATTAAGAAGTTTATCCACACGAAATCTTCTTTTTCAACAAGAATCAGTACAACTCCCGGAACCGCCGTTACAAATGGTATCCATAAAGGTACTGTCTTCGTTTTTACATCCTGCCATGAGGCAACCACCAAGAATAGTGTGGTTACACCCATGCACACATAAAACCAAACATCCATCTTCGCTCCTACTCCATCAGGTTGGCGACTCCAATCACATGCTTTTTGATTGTCTTCGCCTTTATCTTTACAAACGGCAAAGGAAGGTTCACCGTATAAGTGACGTCACATGAGTATTTTAAGACATGACCGTCAAGCGAAAATTCCCAATGATCCATCTTCACCTGTGATGGATCTAAAACCCTATCGCTGATTTCCGTATACAGATAGAATTCCAGAATGACATGCATGTTATAGGCATAAAGTTTCTGTATCAGCGTTTCGTATTCTTTCTGTCCCATTGCCCCTGTTTTGTTCTGAAAATCAGCCCATGCAGCGCGGTAATCCTTAGCCATCTGCACAAAATCATACTGACAGTACTCACACAGCATCCGCGATTCGCAGAAACTGTCCGCCAATGCCGTCATCGCTTCCTGCGACATATATACTTCCGCATCCCTCATCAAAGCCCCGACACAGGTATACTGAGGTGCTTCATTCTCCCATTTCTTATATCGCTGCGGCTCTTTCAGCGACAGTTCCAGTCTCTTTACCGCATCATCCGAGACCGCAACACCGGTGGATGCATTCCGATAGCCATCCAACGCTCCAATCCCTGCCAACTGGATAAGAACCTCGTTCGTGTTCTCTAACGATTGCGTGGAAGCATAGTGAATGGCTGAATTAAGAGTAATAATGCGAAAAATCATGATTCCGCACACGGCCAGGATAATGAGACATGTCAGCGAAATCGTCGCTTCTACCGCAAGACTTCCCCTCAATCGTCTTTTTATGGCTGGTCGCCTGTTTTTAATACGAAATCCAAACATCCGATATCCTCCAAATCAATCATGGCACCTGCAATCGAAATCGGCTCATATCCGATTTCCAACTGCAGATAACAAGTTGCCATTAGCGGAGTTGTCTCCGCATCTATCCCGGTCACATACAAGATCCAGTCAATCCAACGCGCATACATCGTTTCACTGCAGACTATCTGCCGGGACGATACAGAATACAGGCTCAACTCCCAAAGATATTCGCGATAGGACCGTCCATCGGTTCCCGTTCCCGATGCAATTTCAGAAACGTCAGTATCAAACATAGTGGCGAACTGATTTCCTGTCTTTATGGTAGGTACCCGATATCCGGCAAGAAGCGTCTTTACATCATATATGCTTTCCCGGATTGCCCATGCCACCATCTGTTTGTTACGGGTTGACTCATCTGCATCAAGCATTTCAAGCAAGTCTTCGTCAGTTGCTATCGTGTAAAGATTAAAAGCATACCGAAGATACATGATCTGCTCGCACGTTTTTGCTATATTCCACCGGTCACTGCTGTCCCCATAGAGGAGATATTCGTACTCCCCCATAAGCCCTGACTTCCCGGCACGACCATTTGATGCATCCGTCAAAAAAACGTCGGAATATGCCATTAGATTGATAATCCGTTGAAACCATTCACTGTAAGCTGCATATGCGTTACAGTTGTACCATTGAAACACCGGATACCCTGCCAAAACCTCTGTTCCATAGTAAACAGCAGCCTCCGCAGAATCCAAAAGGCTGATAGTCTCCCTATTGGGGACGAATCTGTCTTCCGTCATTCGGGAGTCCCCGCACCATCGCATCATTTTTCTTGAAAACCGTCTGCTGTAGTTTCCTTCTGCAACTGTGGCACGATTCGGTATTTCCTGATACCAATAGCCCAAAAATCCGTCTTCCATCCCCGGTTCCGAAATGTCGTACGCAGCATGGTTTATACTCTCCAACAATGAGATTTCTTTGTTAATCTCCCTTGCTTTTATGCAGAACTCATATATTGATTCCTCGCAACGATTATAATCTGCTTTGGAAAGATTAAACGCCGTAAAATCCTGTACTGCTAGATAAGCTGTTTCCGGAGAATCTGTGAGAAACACCCCCTGTACCACAGGCTCAACCGATAACGATACGCCAAGAATCTCTTCGCCCGCATGAAGCCGTTCAAAGTTGTTCTTCAGTCTGTTCCCAATCTCCTGCTCAGAATCCCCAATAAAGCTAAACCCGATGGTTTTTCGATAGTCATCTTTCGGCGAATTCATTACTGCTGAAATTGCCTCAGCGCTGTATCCGCTGAACGTGCTGACTGCGTAGTACAGACGAAGGATGTCAAAGAGAGAGGTAATCAGAACGATTACCGACATCGCCAGCAACAAGCAGAATATCGTGATGGAACCTTTCACCCCTCTCTTCAGCATAAAATTAATACCTCCTTCTGCGGATTACCCACATGCATTCTGATGTGACAAGCCAATCCGCCAGCGTACTGTTATCAAATCCAATCAGCGTGGAATTGGCTATGTCAAAGTCATAGATTTTAAAATAATCGCTGGTTTGAGTCCACCTCGTTGAGATGATGGTTCCCTCCTCCGACCAGAGTACTCCATTGTAATTATCCTCACAGCGGAAATACATCTTCGTATCCGATTGTTCCATCATCACATCCCTCATGCTTGTCCCAAGATACATGGATGTTTCAAACTTCATCGTATTCACGGAAGTCTGGAACTCTTTGACAATCAGAACAATCATAAGCAAGGAAATAACAATCACAATCGGCACTACGATGCTCGCCTCAACGATAATGCTTCCCCGCAACCGCTTTTTCATGGTACATTCCTCCTTAGAAGGAAAGAATGTCATCGAAGAGATTGTTGACAAACCCCGTAATCTTCTCACGAAACAGAGCTGCGATAGCAACGAGGATTGCAAGCAAGATAATGACGATAACAATCTCCACACCGCGCTCATCCCGATGCGTCCTTTCCGCATAGTCCCGGCAGCCAACAACCACACGTGTGAACCCCATCATAATTCCGTTCAACAGTTTTTCCATAAAACTCTTCATAATATTTTCCTCCGTTATTTCTTGTTATATATGGTTAATCGGTAACAATTACCAATGGAACCCGTTCATTACATCCAGTGCCGATATAATGCACAGAAAGATTACCAATACGAAAAGAAGCATCGCCGGAACCAACAGTTTTTCCTTCAGTTTTGTTCCTTCCCTCTTAGCCATCTCATTACGTTCATGCCACAACGATATTGCCAGTTCCTGCAGTGCACGGTTGCAATCATCCGTCCCCTTCGTGATATTCTGCTCTACAATCAGATAAAGCCGTACCATCTCTGACCCCGAACAGCGGTTTTTCATGTGCACAAGAGTCTGGCTCATCGGCACGTTATTGTCCAATTCCATGCGAAGGCTTCGGAACTCATCGTATAGCGGATGTGAAAGCCCGGTACTTCCGAGTTTTCGAAGAACCGTAGTCATGTTTAGTCCACTGCTAAGGAACATGACCATCTTGTTGATGGCATTCGGAAGTTCCCTTTTGATAGCCAGATTTCGTACTTCATCAGCCGCTTTTACCTTACGGAACTGGTAATACGGAATACAAGCCGCAATGAGCACCGACATTGCCCGGAGTATGCTCTGCCGGCTCCGGTCCAATCCCGCCGAATCAATCAGAAATAAGATTGGAACCAGTCCGATCAGACATGCATAAGCTCCTGTAAGCAAACTTGCCAGAAAAGCCTCCCAGTGTTTTGCAGCAACATCGGCATCCTCTGTCTTAGAATGATACACGCGGCGAAGTCCGCCCATCTCCCATTCCTTCAATGACGGAAATAGCCTTAGGACTCCATATCCAACCGAAATCCCGGTCTCCATGGGCAGTCCGGCGTAGACCTTTCGTCCCAGCCGGTCGACCGCCGCGTTCTTCACGTTTTCGCCCATTACCGCACAAAAAATGACACCTGCTGTCAAGATTTCAAATATAACCACCCAAATCATCTGCTATACACCTCCGACATTGACCCGTAAAAGCCGTTCTGCCCACAGATAGAGAAAAATGTTCGCAACACAACTGATACTCATCCAGAACACTCCGCGCGTTGTGGTATACATGCTTGTCATCATGCTTCCCATACTCGAATCCAAAAGAAGAATGATTCCCGGAAGCGCCAATGTCATAAATCTGGTCGTGAATCCTGCCTCTGCCATCATGGTCTTAATCTCTTCCATGGTACGGCGCTTTTCCTCAATCAGATTGGAATACCTCTCGATAACATTGGTAATGTAATGAGTGTGGATTCCGTAGCAGGAACGCACAGCATCGGCAAATGCAATGATGTCATCGCTTTCCAGATCCCTCGCCAAATTCATCATCTCGTCATCAAACCTTGCCTGAAAGCTGCTTCGAAGGTTGTTTTCCATCACTTTAAGCCGTTTAAGGAACAGACTTCTTTTGGGAAGAATGTCCTCGGCAGTTTTCATGGTTTCCATAAATGCATTAACTGGCGTCATGTTGCCGGCTTTCAGGGATGCACTCATCGTTTGGATAAACCGCTGAAATTCCTGCAACAGACCAGCCTTTTGGCGTTCCCCGCACTTGGCCCGCCGGTCTTCCATCAAAAGTAACGTGAACGGCAGCAAAACCATTCCGCCCTTCCATGAATGGAAGTAGATATAACTGATAATGAGTATTATTCCCTCATACAGAAGAAACCACTCGAGATATTCCATGATTGTGAACCGATATATTTTTCGTCTGTCTTTTATCCACTTCTTCATGGCGCCCCTCCCCAAGATTCCGCAAAGAAGTCATCAAAGTCAAAGAAATCATTCAAAGTGATTTCCATACCGGAATCCTTTTGCTTTTCTTCAGCTGTCGGTTCTTCACGGTTTTGTTTCGTTTTTGTAGGCAAATCGATTCCCTTGCGTCCGGCTTCTTTCGGTTCTTCGGCAAGACAATCTTCACGAAGTATATAATCCAATGGGGAGCCACCGTATTGGTCGATCTTATCTTTGTTGTGCAGAAGGTTACCGGTCCACTTCAGTTTTCCTGTAAAAAAATCTCGCTGAAATAAAACATTCAGTGATACATGAAGAGAATCATCCATTTCTCCGATTTCCACGATTTCCGAAACCACCCGTTTTCCATCGTTTCGATGCGTCATGTACACGATAATGTCAATTGCCTGGCTGATGTTGCTGCGAACCGCACGCACGTCCAATCCATGATCAGCGAGAATCAAGTTTTCGAGTCTCGAAATCGTCTGCCTGCAGGAATTAGCATGGACGCTTGTCATACTGCCCGCATGACCAGTGTTCATCGCTTCAATCATATCGAATGCCTCGCTTCCGCGAACTTCACCGACGATAAGACGGTCGGGACGCATACGAAGAGCTGTCTTTATCAACTCACGCATTGAAACCGCTCCCCTTCCCTCACTGTTCGGTCTGCGGGTAAGCATTTGCGTATGATTCCGGTCTGTCGGGATTCGCAATTCCTTCGTGTCTTCTGCCGTAATGATTCTCTCCTTGGCTGGAACGACCTGAAGCAATGCATTCAGAAGCGTAGTTTTTCCGGAGTCCGTGCCACCGGAAACAACTAACGTATATCGGCATTTCACGATTCCCTTCAGAAAATTCGCTGCCTGCTCCGATATCGAACCAAAACGAGTTAAATCGTCAAGCGAATATGCTTCGTGGGAAAACTTCCGGATTGTGATGCATGGTCCTGAAACACTAACCCCACTCTTTACGGCGTTCACACGGGACCCGTCCTTCAAAGTCACATCCAGAATCGGTGCAGTTTCATCAAAGCGAACCTTACCTTCGTCCGCGAATTTTCCGGCGAGACGGTCAATATCTGATGGACTCATCGGGGTTTCTTCTGTCTTTTTCAAAACACCCTTCTCTTCCTTCCAAATGGTTCCGTCAGGATTTATCATGATTTCAGTACATTCCGGATCCTGCATCAGTTTATCTACCGCATACCCATATCCCCTGTTATCGCTGAAAAGAATCCGCGCCACACGGTCCTCATCCTTCTGAGAGAAATGATATGCAGACGAAATCATCTCATGAATCAGACTCATGATTTCATTGTCATTTAACCCTGCATACTCTGCACTTTGAGCACGATACATCTCTTGAAGATGCGCCATATCCGCTTCCGAAACCTTTTCGTATCCAAGGCTGAGCCCCGCCGCAACATGAGACGCGAATTCCTCCGCGGTTTCATAATCCCGCCTTTCAAACAGGGGATATTTTTTCATTACGAAATCCCGGATTTCTTTATTCGGCCTTACAAGTACAACCGCTAGCGGTATTACATCCTTAAGCCTTCGTTTTACAGCATTCAGATTGGGATCCACATACCATGTAGGAAGATCATTTTTCTTCACAAGTTCTTTAATAATAATGAGTCCGTCCGGATCATTGCACTCCATCACAAAAACCAAAAACTTTTCCATTTCCTTCTTTTTCATAATCGGCCCCCCTTCTTATATGGCTATCTGCATACATGCCTGCCGGAAACCGGAACTTGCAGTAAGCAGCTTTTTTCGATAAGTGACCGCCTCGTAAAGATACATAAAGGCTTTGCGTTCACGCTTCTCGTTTCGATCTGTCATTGCCGTAATCATAAGAACGTGTCTGCAATCAATGATCCGTTTCTCCATTTCATGAATGAAACAATCGTATTTGGCAGACATCCTTTGCTGTTTAGCCAAGGACTTGGAGACTGCACCCTGCTGTCTGAGTAACTGGTCGATTTCACGATTGACAGCAGTGCGGGACTCGTTATCATCCGGGATTACCTTCCATGTCATGTACTTTTCTCCGGATGTCAGGATTTCGGAGCCAAACTCTTCTTTCATGGTTCGCATCCGATAATAGTGGGATCCGGAAGAATACTTCTTTTCACACTTTTTCTCTCTTCCCGACAGTCTCCATGTACGGTCATGAAGCGCGAGTTCATCTTTAAACTCAGCCCGGAGCACAAGCGATTCGTTTAGTGCATTTCCGTACAAATCTCTGGCCGCCTTGAAATTCGGAGCCTCGGCAATCGACGCCAACGTTTCATTCAGAAAGTTGTCCATATCCGACAGCAAATCGGAATAAAGAGTTGTTTTAATCACTTCTTCCGGCTGTGTACGGATAAAATCAGTAAGTTTTTGGTATCTTTGCCGGATTGTTTCTATCGAGTTGTCGTGTTTTTGTTTCTTTGTGTTGGTCGTGACCTGTTTCATAGCTAACCTCCTTTTACCCCTGATACATTCTTGTAAAACGAATAGATAAGAATCATTGGTATTCCTTTCTTGTTTGTTCAATTGAGTGCTTTTTTTGTATTCCTCTGTCTCTCTTATACCACTCGTCTCCTGTTTTGTAAACTCAAAACTAGAATATGTTTTGGGATATCTTTTGAACGGTGGTAATAATACATCCCGTGCCATATTAGGGCACGGGATGTTTATCCTCTCTATAAAGACTTCAACTCAGGCGAATCACCATATCAAGTTTTATTCGCCAAATCCAGTCGTAAAACTGAAACAAGCATTACTTATCTATATATTCACATGAATCTCTACTTGATTAAACGTTCTTCCCAGAAAAGCTTTGAAGTATTCCTTCAATCTTCTGGTCCTTTCTTTAAAAAACTCTTCGCGAGGAATCCCAGCACTTAAGTCGAAATAACTATTGTCAGATATCATGCCTTTTATATCTTCAATCAACCAGCTTTTTTCAATTTTCTTATAGTACCCCAAGGCCATCGACAACGGAACATTATTCTTGTGATTATTTTCTTTAGCATCTAACACCATAAAATTACCAATATAGCTATTTATTATTTTGCTTCTTTGCTCACGGTCTTCACTTAAAAAGTACATTTTAGCATTAGCATCATTTACCTTATCTGGTTCCAAATGATCAAGCTGTAAATCCGCGGCATCTAATGTATAAGTCAACACGGAAGGCAGTATTGTAGTGTTCCCATTTTCAATTTTACGATCGCTTCTCAATAGATTGAGTAACAAGACTTTAATATGAAATGATTTAGCACTAGAAAAAGTCCAAGCATCTATCCAACTATTAAACTCAGCATCAAGCGCACTAATCTGTTCCCCTTTGAAATCAATACTCTCCGTGCTAATATGACCATGCCGGTATTTTTCAATAATACTCTTTGCAATATTTCGTGGGATAGTATAATCTTTGGCCTTTATTGCGGATATCCATAAAACGAAGGCACAGCGATGAACAAGTGATAAATCTTGGCATTCATGCTTCTTGTCCCCGATGATTTTTTTAACATATTCTTCAAAGTCTTTTCCAAAACTCGGCGAAACGAACGCATTGGGATCTTTAGATTTATATACTGATATGATGACATTTGTCAAAGCGGGAATGACCGCATGATAACCTAAAGCCATTAGCAAGTGAATGGTTTTATATGTTATAGACTTCTCTTCTTGCTCTGCTGTCAAAGACTTTTCAGCAGTTCTTCTGGTTTTAACTCCAAAACAATCCATTATTATCTTGTTCGCATAGTAAACATTAAAATCGGACAAAATACAATTGTATCCATATTTCTTTCCTCCGCAGTTAGAGGGATAAAAGACATTCGAGTAACCCATTTCTATAGCATTTTTCAGTTTGACACCATCCTTGTATGCCAAATCCGCATTTCCAGTTAAGTATACGGTTGACAGATAAGAAATGAATCTGTTACTTTCGCTATTTCCAGAGAACACCGTATCCGCCCATAACTCATCCAGTTTTGAGATATTACTATCCTTTGTTGTTTCATCGTCGCCAGATTTTGTGCAATACTCTTTATAAAAATGATTCTTAATTAACTCGAGATCCTCCACTTCGAGCGCACGATCATTTAAAACCTCAAATAGCTTATTGGCATCATTTTCATTTTCTGTAAGCACCACGCAAAGGGATAAATTACGTACCACCTCATCAGCATAGGCAATGGCTTTTTCACAAATCGCGATTCCGTTCGTTGTCCCTTCTTTGCCTATTTTTTTCTCAGCTCGTTCCCAAATCGCATGAAAAATGGTTTTCATAGCATCAATATAGTTGTTCGAAAACTCATTCTTCCCACTATCTGCATCGCTTATTTTCTCATATGCTTCCAACCTATAATGGTAAGTTCCCGAATCCTTCTGCAAATAAACACTACAAAGTGCAGCCCTTAATACATCATCATAACGAGAGCGCGAATACTTTAAACACAGTTGTTCGTTTTCGAAAAAGCTGTATGCCTTTGCAAGCCGTTCCTTTAATGTTTCAGCGTCCGTGCTCTTTTCTTGAGGAATACATAATGCGTCCTTATAACAATCCGTAATCTTCTGGGCACGCTCATACGGATCCATCTCTTCATCCTCTGAAAGTTCATTAATTTTTTCTAAAATACAATCAAAAGGCCCACTGTTTTTCCCCACGAGATCTACATAGCAATCTTTCAGACCGTTGCAATACTCGCTTGACTTAAGCTGTGCTGTTTTCTGTATTTTATCTAACACGTACTCACGTTTTAAAAGGAAACGAATATAGTTCAGAAGAAACAACGTAGTAAGACGCTGTTGTCCATCGATAACATCAAACTCTATTATTCCATTTTTTTCCTTTTCTACAACAACTGCTGACCCCAGAAAGTATTCTGATTCCGCGTTATTCTCGTCATAATCTAAAAAGAGGCGGTTTATATTATCTTTTGTCCATCTATATGGTCTCTGATACGCTGGAATATTGATCACACGAGGGCGATTATTGATTATTCCACCTTGCGCAGATGCCTTATGTGCGGATGTCGGCTCCCCTTTAAAAATGTTTACCAAATCATAGATACCTGCATCTTTCAAATTCATTCTTCCCGTCCTCCTTTTTGTGCTTTTTCTTTGCCATCAGACAATCATAGTTTGTATTCTTCAAGCAATCTTTTATTTCTCGGAACACAAAGCTTTCTTATAGCCTTTGCTTCGATCTGACGCACTCTTTCCCTACTAACATTCATTAAGGTTCCAATCTCTCCAAGTGTCATCACTCTTTGTTGATTAAACCCATATCTCATACGTATTACTTCCGCTTCACGATGAGATAACCGCGAAAGCATTTTCTCAACCATATTTACCCTTTCCTCGTCGACGAGAATCTCAACAACGCTTATTCTATCATCGACAAGAGTTTCCGGAAGAATTCTCCCAATCCTCTCTAACCCCACCATATCGTCAATTCTTACACGCCCATATTTCTGACTTACCGCATATCGAACAAGCCGATCAACAGCATCACTGGGCTTGTCAAATTCTTTAGCCCAGTCATCGATTACGCTATTATATATTTCTCCACCTATATCGTCTAGTGTAAAAAGCCTTTCAAATCTATCCAATAACCGTAGCATGGTGTCCTTGAGATTGGAAGGAAAATAATATGTTAACCAAGTAGGATTACAATATCTCTGTATTTCTTGCTGAATCTTCAACGCCGCATATGATCCAAAAGTCGAAAAGCCAGTGATATCATATTGATCCACCGCATTGATTAACCCAACACAACCACTTTCAACCGCATCTTCTAGGTCGATTTCAAATTGTTTTGACATGGAAAGGGCAATTCTCAAAACAGTCCTTAAATGAAGCAATATTAGCCTTTCCCTTGCGTACCTATTTCCATCTCTGGCCTGCTGAAACAAATGTCTTATTTCACCACGTTGTGCAAAAGGAGTATTCTTAACTCTTTCAATAAAAGATACCATCTGCGGTGAAATACTCAGAATCTCAGAATAGATTGCTTCATAATCTACTTTTGAAGCATCAATCTCATCGGAGGTTTCATCTTTTATTTCCTCACGTCTAGGGGCTTTATCATAAATTATTACACCTCTTAAACTGAGTGCTTCACTAAGAAAGTCCAGTTCCACAAGCGAAAGTCCAAACAACTCAGACTCATTGAGAATGTTATCAAATGTCAAATAGCCGTGCTCTTTTGCAATATCAAGAAGCCTCGCTTGACATTTGTCTAAATCTGCCATTGCCTTCCCTCCGCAACTAAACTCTTAATACTCACCTGCCTTTTGGCACAAATCCAGTATCTCCTCTCTAGTAACAACTGAATTGAACCGATCGTTAAACTCTTCAATGAAATTGTATAACCGGTCCACATAATCCATGGGACGCGTTGCTCCAACAATTAACTTCTCATACAAGACCTCTACCCCTCCAAGAACATACTGATCAAACAAATCCAAATCGGTCTCCTGCCCAAAATTCCGAAATGCTTTATTCTGTCGCACTTCCACGTCTGGTTCGTTATCTGAGTCAAGAAGAATGATGAGCCGAAGAATATACTTCAACCGATCGGAAGCATTAATCATTTGTTCTGGAAAGATGTTTTGTGGACTTATTTCAGCATTTGAATCCTTTACTGCCTTTCGTTTATATAGAAAGCCAATCAGAGGAGCATTAATGTACACATCTAAATTCCGCTCGAATAGTTTAGCTTTTGATTTTTCATCAAACACAGCGGTCAATGCATTTACTTTTTCTGCATGACTGCCAAAAAACCTATACTGTTTATCAAACATGTCAGCCTCCCTTATTCCATTCGCGTATTAAACTCATCAATTTTGATGAACCGATGTCTAGCTTTAACCTTATTGCCCAAGTATTCCTCAGCAAGTTCGCCATCAGTATCTTTAATAAACACTATCACTTGCTCAGCCGTTTCAGGTATTGCTTCGCATATTGCCCGGATTCTTCTCTTATCAAAGGCAGACAACGGCGCATCCATCACAAGCGGGTATGGTTCCGAAAAAGCTTCACTATCATTTTTGGTTCTGTTTTCTCGGGCCATCTTGATGATTGCGGAGATAAATGCAAATATTACTGCAATGCTCTGCGCCGTAGAAGTTTCAACTCCATCAATCTCATTAACAAATACCGATATATTATACTTTTCATCAATAGAAAGAGAGAGTCCTCCATTATATATGGTCTTGAAAATCTCATTAATTGATGATTCTAATTCTTTACGAATCTCAGCTTCTCGAACATCGTACTCCGCCTTGAGATCCGTATATATTCTCAACGCATAGGCTTTGCATCTTTCTATCAGTCGATTTCTTTTATCTGCAAGTGCTAACTCTGCTCTCTCAACTTCTTTTCTCTTCTTTGATTCCCCATACGAACCTTGCTGGATGAATAATTGCCTTTGCTCTTCTTTACGTTCCCGTACTATCTTTTTGCACTCTGATATCTGAGAGTTTAACAGTCTAACCTTCTCACTAACATCATTGCCATCAAGAAGGATAGTTATTCGATTAATCTCCTCCGTCTTATCCGCAATGGAATCCTGCTGAAGACTTATTGTACTCATGACATCCGTAACTCGTTGTAACAAGTCATTGTTGTCTTGATACAGGTTCCTTGAATCTTTAATAAACCCTCCTACAACAACACCTATGGAATGTGGCGGAAGAAAATTTCTCAAGTCCATAAGGTTTTTATATGCAAGACTTCCCTCCATAAGTTGGGTCCCACACAAACAGCTTCCCCTTCGAACCAAATAATCAATTGTATTCGAATGCATATTAGGAATGTCCTTACCAACAATGTCACCAGCACTTGCTACCTCAAGAGCCTTTTTCACCATTGATTTTGCAAAGAACGCTGTCATATCGTCATTAAAATCAGCACACAATGACTTTACCAGCTGTTGTTGAACCTTTTCAGCTGCTGCAACTTCTCTTTCAAGGCGCTCTCTATCTCCTTGAAGCTTTGCACTTTCATCAAACTGACGGATATCTGTTTCGCATTGATTCCTTGTCGTTTCAGCAGCATCTATTTCACCATCTATCTCTCCTAGACGCCTCTCAATTCCATTCAGTTTTTCTTGGAGCTTATCTATATCTTCAGTTAGTTGTTTTATCTTTCCCGCGCTATCTCCAATATATCCGGAAGTAATTCTTCCAATAACAGAAGAAGCCGGTTTGGAGGGAGACAAATGATCTAGAGCTGCTAAAGTCCCATTCAGCCCTGTCAATCCAACAACAGCTGTCGCAAAACTATTACTTTTCTTCCCGGAAGCAATCTCCTTTCCCATCTTCTCAATGCGTTCACCATCAAAGAAGAAATAGTTGGATAACTCTTTCGGGAGGATTTTTTTAATCTCTGATTCGCATTCTAAAGCTTTCAAATATCTTGTATTTCCATCTGCCAACTTAACTGAAATATTTAGCACAGTATTGGCTGCAGAAACTTTATTACTATAGGATTTTTTATACTCCTGAGTACGTATAATCTCATAATCTGCACTTCCATGAGTTAGTCTTAGAGCCACTTTGACTGTCACCTTCTGATCTGGAGTCATTTCTTCACTAATCCTACGGTTTAAAAGGTTTTTATCTGTGAATGATGTTTCTCCATACAAGCACCAAAAAAAAGCTTGAGTGAAAGTGGTTTTTCCGGTACCATTATCACCAATAATCAGCGTAACATTCTGATTCTCATCTGTAGAAAACTCTATCGATTCATTAACAAACTGTCGAAAATTCTCTAGCTTAATTGATCTGAGCAGCATTTCACTTCCTCCTCAATCCATTCGGCAATGTCCTTAACCATAGCGGCATCGCTTTTGCTTTTTGTCCTTAGGTTGGTGTTTTCAGCAATGATTATCTTCTTTTTTAGCCTTTCTACTACCTTCTCATCCACTTGCAATTCAAGGTCATCCATAGTTTTATTCCTCCATTTCTTGCAATTCTGAGGTCAAATGATATATCTCGCAGACCTTCCAAACAAATTCGTTCGCTTCCATAGAATTCATGGCCAGCCTTCCGAATTCGATAACTCGAGTTAATTCATTTCTTACGAGAGATAAGTCCCTTCGCATTTGCTCTTCCGTTAACCCCATTACTTCATCTAGCGGTCTAGGCAGCGTCACAAAATCATATATTTCAGAATAAGTTTTCCCGGTCTTTTCGGAAAGACGTAATACTCGTCCTCGCCTCTGAATATATTCTTTAGGGTTCGTTGTGCTTGCCAAAATAAAGGCGGTCTTAATTCCAGGGATGTTTACACCTTCGTCTAAGCACTTAATCGCAACAATTGCCTGCAAATCATCTCCGTTTTTGAAGTGTTGTTTGATTGCTTCGCGCTCTTCTACATTTTCATCGGCAGTAAACTTTGAAACCTTCATCCCCAGGGTGTTTCCTAGTAACCTTGTTACAGCCTCAATTTGTCGTATATCTTCCTCTTCCGTATCACCATATATGTCTTTAGTCGGTGATACAATTCTAGTCGCCCCACAATAAACAAGGATAAAGTGATCGTTGCTGTAAGATCTAATTACATCCATCAATCGATCTAATTTGTTTATTGCTCCAGCAACAATTCTGGAACGCTTCACAGCCAGTATTTCGCCATATCTGTCCAGTTTTACTTGTCCCGCTTTTCCCTTTTTCATATGACGAGACAATTCAAACGATATAGCTTCATAATTCATCAGCTCTTCCTCGTTTAAGTAAACGAGGATAGGATGATACTTATATGGGGTCAGTTTTTTTTCTTTTATAGCTCGCTCTAGCGGATACTCAATACACTTTTTCCCAAAGTATCCAAGTATCAGAGCTGTGCCTTCTTCGTCCCTATGCCTTTCAAATGTTGCTGATAACCCTAATCGATAAATAAATCGATCATCTAGAAGTTTCGACAGACTACGTGCTCCAAAATTGTGTGCTTCATCAACAAGAAGTAATATTGGGGCCTTGATAAAGCTGATTTGTTCTTGCACATACTGACTAGCAAAAGTAGCATTTGTACAAACAAAGCAAAAGAATCTTTTATCGTTTCTTATTTTTTGATCACGTATTGCTTGACTTAGCTTTCTTTTCCAATCTTTCTGTGGTGAATGGCTATATCCTATAACCGGCTTCATCTGGAACTTAACAATGTCTTCAACCCACTGATCGACTAAGTGTTGAAACGGACAAACAATTATTACTGCAAGATTATCTCCTATATCTTCGCTTAATGTCGCGACAGCCCCTAATCCAGCGTACGTTTTTCCTGTACCAGTAGCCATGTCAAATATTCCACGGTAGTTTTCACCAACCCAAGATGCAATGGCCTCTTTTTGATATTCATGAAGGGTTACATCACTAGGAATCCGTGCACCGATTGTTCCTTCGCTCCCTTCAAGTTTCCCGTCCGAATAATCAACGAACTGAACATCATCCACATCATAATCCGGCTTACGTTTTTTATACTTTTCTATCAGCGCCTTCTCAATACTCGGGAATTCAAGAACGTGAATATTAGGCTCATTATCATTCCATATTGAGGCAAATGCATTCTCTTTCAAACAGACATGATTAGCTTCAAATTCGTCTCCCCAGCTTCGGAAAACGTCAATGGTTTCATAATTTAGGGACATCGCCGTAGATGACTCATTCATCGATCCAGAAAAAGCGACCTTATTCCCTTCACTATCGATTATCAATCCCATTTTTTCGTGGTACATCCCAATACCACGTGCATCTTCTGTATATGCAATCTTGATATCCATAACTCCATCCGCAATCAAGGTTGCTAAAAGATTTAGTCGTTCTGTTGAATAATAGTCAAGTGGAGCTTCTGAAAGTTGCGACAAAAGCGCTCTTTCAATAACTGTTTCTCGGTTTTCATACCCCTTTTGTATTGCCGCAATATCTTCTTCCGACAAATAAGGAGAGGCAACTATTTGTATTCTTCCGCCTCGTTTAGCAAGAGAAGCAATACCTTTCGATATTTCAACAAGCGAAGAAGAGGAGAAAAAACCTACTGCTCTTTTATAGATAGTTGCCTCACTTAAAAGCGGTATATAAAAATCTTGAACAACCTTATCTATCAGGGATCTATACTCGCTCTTTATCTTACACTCTTTCAAACTCATAGTTGTACCCCTCTTATAAGTTTTCTTGAATATAATCTAGTGCTCGTCGCAATTCATCAAAGTCCTCAGATGTCGTAAAAAACCCAACACTAAATCTAACTGTTCCTGCTGGGAACGTATGAAAAAACTTATGTGCAGTCGGTGCACATTGCAACCCCGTCCTAACCGAAATCCCAAGACGATCAAATATGCTTCCACAACTGTCACTACTAAGCCCATCAATAAGCACGGAAACAACACCCACATAATCACCTTGTACGTTATTCCCTACTAATCGTATAAAATCATACCGGCATAATAGATCAATCAACTTCTTTCGATTTTCGGCTTCCTTGTGTCGAATCTGGTTCATTCCGACTTCTTCAATCCAAGTTAGCGCTGCATTTAGACCAGATATAGCAACCGAATTCATAGTTCCCATTTCAAAACGTTCTGGCAAAGACTCCGGCATATCCTGATTGGCTGATTCAAAGCCCGTCCCACCAAACAGGATCGGTTCCAACACAATCTCTGGCTTCATCACAAATCCAGAGATTCCCGTCGGTCCATACAAAGTCTTATGTCCGGCAAAAACCGCAAAATCAATTGTCTCCAACCCTGTATCACATGAGACTAATCCCGCTGTCTGCGCCATATCAATTACAGTTATTGAGCCGAACTGCTTTGCTAGTTTCGAAATATCTTCTACAGGTGATACAAGTCCACATACATTACTAGCATGGCTCATAATCAATACGTCAGGCCGATTCATTTCAAACTGCCGCTTTATTTCATTAAGATCATAATGCAAATCATCACATATTGGCAGTTGATATACTTTTGTATTCCCAAGCACTTCAAAATGATGAAGCACTCTTGTAACGGCATTGTGTTCGAAAGGCGTAATATAAACGTTTTTTCGACAATCCTGTAGTAATCCTTGGATGATTATGTTTAGTGCCAGGGTTGCTGTCGGTGTAAAAACAACCTGTTTTGCCGGACAATTAAGAATTCGCTTTATTCTTTCTCTCGTATCAGTCACAAGTTGATTCACCGACATAGACGCAGAATAATTTCCTCGAGCCGCACTTGCACCATTGGCTCTATAGAATTGATTCATAGCCTCATAAACACATTCCGGTTTTGGAAATGTTGTTGCCGCATTGTCAAAATATGCCATAGTATAAGCCCTTTAACATAGTTTTTTAAGAACATCCATTATAATCTGTCGCTTTTCCGCTTCCGAAATTGCTTGCCCAAATGAATCCAAATCCGCTATTATTTTGTTCAATAAAAGCTTTCCCCTTGAACTTGTATCGACTCTTTCGAACCGTTTTGTCTCACCATTACCATCTTCCATAGCAAAAGTAATTTGATACGTCTTTGCATCTATATCCGAATTGATAACAGTATTAGACACAAATGCTTCTGCGGTCTCTTTACACTGTCTCAGCTTGTCTAAACAGCGTGAAAGTGTATTGTCATTCCAATCCTCCATTCGCAAATCTGTCATGGCCTTCGCCAATCTCGCAGCAAATGTTGCTTCGTCGTTCGAAATAGTTTTCAGAAGGGCTAAACACTTATCCGTTCCATCTGTAAACAACTGTTCGAAGACCTTCGGGTCTTGTTTCTCGCACCAGTCTCTTATAACCGATGTAAGAGACATTTGGTCCAGTTTTCTCGGCTCTTGAACTGTAGAAAATAATCTTTTTGTCTCTTCAATTAGCCGCTTTCTCAATTCTCCCAAAGCATCGTCAAAATAACGTTTTGCCGCACTAATCTCAACAGATACATCAATCTCAAATCCATTGTATTGGAATGCCTGAGGTATTTTTTCAAACAAGAAAGCGTATCCTGTAGGGTTTTGATTAAGCATTTTGGCGAAACTACTATAGCGTTGATGAATCTCTTGCCCGTCAGGGGCCTTCTTCATTTCTCGAACATATTTCGGAAGAGAGACGAACCATCGCTTCATTGCAGAAATGACATACTCATATGGGTCATTGTACTTGTCTTGTTCTACAATAAACCCCGCAAATATATCCTCCAGTCTTCTCACAAACTCTGCTTTGTCCGCATTCCAATCAAGGTATTCAATCTGATAGTTTTCTGGGATAGCATTTATCTGCACAAGAGTATCCGCATTAAGCGCTGCCTGACCATAACGGTTATACACGGCAACTTGTTTTCGATACTTCTGTAAAACAACTGCCAGATAGATTGGAACCAATTCCCTACGGATTGCGATTCTGCTTTTTCTTGAGCAAATTCTGTCATACAGCTTTGCAAAGGACTGCATCCCATTATCTCTGGCCTCAAGGATGAATCCTTCAATTTCGCCCAACAAACGACCAATCAACTCATTTTTCTCAGGTTTGAGATTAACCGAAACAACCCCCTCCGAATCAGCAATGATACCGGTCCTAACAAGGGTGCTTCTCATAATCGACACTTCCTGACCTGTTCCTATCAACCCAAGGCCCGGTTCAAGTTCAGATCGCAGCAGCGCTGAAACGACCTTATTTCGACTGTTTCTAGCCATGGATGTTGCCTCTGATCGGTTTAGGGCCTCGTTATTAATCACTGGTGTGTATGCGTATGCATCATCACAGATTTTAGACAATACTTCTGATAAAGCAGCTCTACGATTAACACCGTCCAGTATTCTCCCGTTCAAACAATATCTAGCTTGGCACAACTCAGGACGGGTATACGAAAAGATAAATGCACCAATCAAATCGCGCAAGTCTTCGTATACCGCCTCATATTCATTGAATAGGACGCTATCGCCAACAGCCAAATCTCGCAATTGAATTACTGCTTTGTACTCTCGCACATACTGCTCAATGTCGCGGGACGCATTTGGCAAAACAAATACTACATGTTCCCACTTTCTGCTTTCCAGCAATACTCTTTTTTTCAGTTCCTCCAGAGACTCTTGACTTTGAGGCAATACTCCAACCACAACTCCATCTGACTCGACAGAGTCAATAAATTCATCTATTGCCGCACTACTACATATTCTTTGACTCTCTATAAAATTGAAAGTAAAGAAGCGAATCATTTCGTGTTCATCATTATATCGTGCCGGATACAGATAGTTATCTCTATTAACCTCGTTCAACGCCTTCTCTATGGAAACGCTAGTACGTTCGCTCTCAATCGTATCAGCTATTTGTTGCCGAATGTCTACACCCGACGATTGCTTCAACTGCAAAAAACCATTGCTTCGCTTTAAGTAGACAACATACTTTTTCTCTACGAGATCCTCTACTGCAGCTTTAATCTCCTTCGGAGAAAAGCTGCTTGAAAAAATACCCTGCAATTCTTCTTCTGTGGGCTTCAGTTTTTCAAATTGCTCCAAAATATATATGAGTGATATACACTTAACTATCTTACTTTCGAGGGATCGTTCATCCAACTCCCGCAAAATCATTTCGGTTAGTTTATAGATTTCCTGAAGTGACCCGGAATATATCTCTTTACGGAAAAGCGGTTCAAAGTAATCATAGATCAAATCCGGGGTGATTAATCCAAACGTTTTTTCGTCTACCGTCTCGAGATAAGCAGGAAGCGTCGATACTCCGTTTGCAGAAAGGAAAGTAAATAGAGTACGTTCATTCTGCGCAACTCTTTCGGACAACCTAGGCAAAACAAATGTCGATATCGGATGTAGCGGATAACATCCGAGTATCGTTTTCTCAACAGACTCCCGGTCCATCCCCAAGAAAACCGGATGGTTAGCGTATCTTTCATTCAGCGAAGAGAATTGCTTGCCATATGTAGTAACAAATGTTTTCCACAGTTCTTTATCCTTCTGAATAACTTGCGCTATAACTTCATAAGTCTGCGTAAAGTTGTTACTTAATCGGACATGCAGAAATCTTTCAGAAACCCCTCTCCAACCATCAACTTTTTGTTTCGGTAGGACATCAATATAGTTGGAAATCTCTTTATGGGAAATCAACATGATGTGCATCTGTGTTGCCCCACTACGATTACATTTTTCCGCAAAATCTTGAAGCATTTTGGTATCACTAACAGAAGCTGCTTTAATATTCGCTTCAAGATACTTACTAAATTCATCATATACGACAAATATGCCTGAATATCCCTTCTTACGAAGCCCTTTTGCTGCATTCTCATACAGTTCTACAACATCAAATCCAAGAAAAGGATTAAAGATGCTTCCAGCGGTTATTTGAGGAAATACCCTTTCGAACTCTTCATACGCACTTATATCGAAACTCTGTAGACGTTCTGTAAACACGTTAACAGGGGCAGTAATTAACTGCCCAAATTTACTATATGTATCTGGGAACTCCTCCTTCCACTTGTGAATAGTCGCTACCGCCGCCTCATAATTTGTCTCCGGCATTACATCAGTGAGACCATATGTTGAAAGGGTTCTCTGTAACGCAAGTAGGAATGCCTGAGTCAAACTAGTGTTACTGCCAGAAACCACCACTGGAAGGATTTTGTTGTCGCTTTCGTAGTAGTTCTGGACGCTCTGGTAAAGCTTGTCCCCTTTAATTCCCGACAGCATGCGTTTAATTGCTGCAGATTCCTTTTTCATCAAGAGCGAAAGAATCATCAGCATAATATGCGATTTTCCTTTTCCATATGCTCCAATTAGTATCCTGGATCTCTCAGTAGACGAAGGATTCGTACTGACCAAGATGTCTTCTAGAAGTTGCAGCGAAGATGCTGTAGGAATAAAGTTTTTGATTTTCTCTTTGTTGTTCAGGTCGTATGCGATATTTACTGAATATTGAAAGCCCGATGCAACTGTTATCATCTTTCCCATTAAGTATTACCTACCGCACAATTTCCTCGTAGTACTTTTTTGCACAGTCAAGGAAGCTGTATCCTCTCTCAAGTTTTATATAGTCAAGTCCTGCTGTTCGAACGATTCGAACCAGCCCTGTTCTTTCAGTTCTATGCAATAGTTCTATCATTGTTACCGAATCCAAGTTAAATACTCGCCCGATATTCTTAGGCGCGGTTAGCAACGTGCTGAGTGAAATTTCCAAATCATCGCCTGCTTGTTCATAAATCACAGCTAATGCTATCCAAGGATTAATACTATCAGCAGCAGGAATACTTTTTTTGTATACCGTATGTGTACCGCTCTTCTTAATTACATCAATTAATCCTAATTCTCCAAACGGACAGTCAATATTGTTTTCCGGAGAAACAATTGCCGTCGAGTATTTTGTCCTAGAAACATAAGTGCTAATAATACAAGAGAAATCATCATCCAGTGACCGAATTGCTGGCTGTTCTTCTTTCATCGCGGCATAGTTTTGCAACAATTGAACAAAGTCATTATGAGTGAATTCCGTCATATTAAACACATTAAAGAAGAAAAACCATGCAGTTGCTTCCTTTTCATTACAAGCCAGAAAATACTGTAACATCCATAGAGTTCCCGTCTCTTCAATGTATGGATCATTCTCATATACTAGACGTCCGAACTCAGTTAATGTTTGATATCTCTGTCCCGAACTAGGTTCTTGCGTTAATCCTACAGCTTGCAACCAATATCTCAGGGCTTTAACCATATTTGCACCAATTCCCAGAACGTCCATGGGATTACGGTCTTTATCTTTCGTAACAAACACATCCTTATTCTGAACTACATTACGAATGCCTTTACTTAGCCATCCTTTACGAATAAAGAATGTGTCGTGTGCACGAAATTTCATCGACATCTCATATCCTCCGTTATTTTGTCCTCAAATACTTGTCCATCATGCATCCACCATCCAAGTATTTAGCAGTCACACACTTTTTACAATGGACACATTTTTGTGAATCGATATAATATGTGCCTCCTGTAATAGAAATCGCACCTGCACGGCATATGGATTCACACTTTAGGCACTTACGGCACGCATTGAACTTTCGAATTTGATACGCCACCATTCGCTGCAGGTCTTCGTGATCTGCAACATTCATTGTCTTTATCTTAACCGCATACTCATATCCATCTTGACTAAACGGTTGTATTGAAAGAATAGGTACATTCGCTCTGACATCAAGAACAATTACTTCCTTTAGAAGTTTTTTACCCAATTCTGGCGCTACGCGTCCAAAGGGGACAAACATTCCAACTAAATCATCATCATAAGGCCGGCAGAGTTGATAGATTTTTGCATGTTCCTCTGAAGTGCAGTTCGTAAATTTGATTTTTACATCTGCCGCAGAGGCTAATCCGTTCCCACCCTGTCTTGCTTTCCACTTTCCAGAGTCAACATATACTTCCGGATCTGGCTTTCCAATTTTCCTCGCAAACCGAATTAAGAAATCACGCCACTCCTTTGAACGCTCTGGCATATAAATCCTTGATAGAAACTGGGCTCTCTGATTATTATTTGGGCAACACCAACAACCGACCCGATCATATCCCAAACGATAAGCATCATTGAAATCGACCCTTTCCGCTAAAAGATATAACCAAACATCAATATCCTTCCAGAAAAAGATGGGGGAAGCTACCGTTTGCTGCTGAATTTTGACTGAAACGGTGTTGTTTTCCTTTTCATCTTTGTTCGCGTCGTCACCCTTAACATTATCAATTCGATTATACTTACTCCGGCTAGCGGATTCTGTTTTTCGAATACCATAAAAGGTGAGAATTTGTTGGTTTCGATACAGTCCATTAATGATTCTAGTGATTGGCCCCGTTTTAAACATTGAGCAACACCATCTCATCATACGCGCAGGCGGCCCAATATCTTCACAAACATCATAGAAGACCTGTTCCTCATTAATAGCCTCCTCGAAAATAGCTTGTGGATGGTCCACTCTATAACGTTTTGCATATTCAATTGTTGTTGGAAATTCTAATGTTGTATTTCCAAAGACATGAACTAAACTCGGATTACTAAGTGCCTTTATCACAACATCCGCTGTAGCTGTAGAGTCCTTTCCCCCAGAGAAAGAAAGCATTATCTTTTCTTCATCAAATTTTGATGCCGCTTCCTTAACAAATGTATTCGCTTCGTGTTTAATCTTGTTCAATCGGTTTACATTTGCTCGAATGAATTTTTCTATATCTCTATCGAAAAAATCATATGATTTCTGATCTTCAATCTTATGCAATTTCTCCGCCAAGTCATCCGTATCAGCCGTCTGAAACAGATTTCTGGACAGTGCAATTGGTTTTCCATCAATATAATATCTACTATCTGCCGCCCAAACGGATTTTCTAGACAACGAGTTAGTTTCTCTGCCGAGCAACAATTCTAGCAGTAAACGCTCTTCAGGGAAAACGGGACGCAAATCAGCCGATAAATGCGATGTCTTTTCCCCGCACAATGGACATATGTTTTTTCCAGAATCATTTACCTCCATGACAATAGGAACCTGACATTGACGGCACCACATTACTTCGGCTGGAGTATCTATTTCAGTCTCTCGTCCGCAAAGTGGACACTTCTTTTCATCAGTTTCTATATTACAATCTCGACACCACATACGAGACTCCTCTGCTGTTTATTGTAACGGCACCAATACCTTTCTCTCTGCCGTTTTTGCTTTCCCGAATTAATCTTTTTCCTCTATCCGTCTTCTTCTAACTTTAAACCTTCTTCTGTCCCTTAAACCGGACTTTTCTCCCATCTTCCGGTTTTTTTGCATTTTGGGGAATCAACCACATTGGCCCTTTTTGTATAACACCTGGTATTCTACCAGTAACGCACAAAACCGTTACACGTCTACGACTGATGTTCCATCTTTCTGCTGCTTCGGCTGTTGTTAAATAGTCCATCAAATACCTCCTATCAATAAACTGTCTACTTGCACGTTCGATTCAATCCCCGCTCCTTATATTTTATTCAAACCGCGGAACAATATCAACTGTTTTTTCCTCTCTTCCGAACCTTTTAGTAATAATCTAAGTACAACATAAAAAAAGATGAAAAACCTGCCAAGTGGGCCAACATTTTGAAGATGCCCTCTTATCAACCGCTTATCCATTGTTCAAGTTTTGCTCCTGAATATCGTTCCCCGTCTCTATAAGCATTCAGTTTCTCACAGAGTTGCACCAACAAGTTCCATTCCTGTTCGCTATAATCGCTCAGATACATGCTGATGCCAAATGTCTCCGGGTTCTCAACCGCATCGCGAACTACTGCCTCAAAAATCCTGGCCTGCTTCTCTTCTCCGTCGACCTCATAGCGATACACGATGTCTGTTCCGGTGAACATCCGCACCATGGACCGGAGATCGCCCTGGCACAACTCTCCGTTTGACAGCATTGCCCGCCACATATAACTGTCGAAATCATAATAGATATCCGGATGATACTTGATCCCGGTCGGGAACAGCGATTCATACAACAGCCCGTTATCACGGAATTCCATGTATTTGCAGACCATCGACGTGCCCCGAGACACCATTATGGATGTCACCCGTATGCGGGAACATATCCAGAATTCCGTCTGTATGCGGAAACATTTCTACGAGTGTATCTGTTGTCGCAAACATATCAACACCTTTAGTACGGACAATACGGGCAATCGTAATCGCTAATATCATCAATCTCAATAGACGTGATTGATTGCTTGCTTTTGCTGTATATAGCCTGCAATTTTAATTGTATACCCACTGTCGTTTTGAGATTACAGATTCCATTATTTCTGTCTACGATTTCTACATCTAGCTCATACTCTTTTATATCCTCAATATCGGAATCGTTTAGAGTAGATGTCACTATCCCAACATTGTCGATTGTAATGTCGATTAACCAGCTATCATCGTCAAGTTCGGACACTTCTTCAATTAGAGGGTCTGCATCGCTTTCAAGCTCTTTAAGGATTGCATCCTCGCCAGGTACAAAGACATCATATCCTATCAGACTGCCTCCAATGACTTTAGAACCCAAATATTCTCTAATTGGCACAAGAAACCCTGTCTCGTTCTTTTCTATTTCAGCTGTAAGATTCTCGCGTTCCTCTATACTTTCAAGTTTTTGTTTTGCATAGTTGTCAATGAAACTCCTAAAGCTATTCCAATAAAAGAATCGTGTCTCGGGAATATTCATTTCCGCTAAGTCCGCCAACA
>JAEEGL017054602.1_pt1 | contig 36122 bp, 34 predicted proteins | sample 9134231 | NCBI WGS metagenome assembly JAEEGL01 (sample SAMN16246548, study PRJNA631951) | gut metagenome | biome: gut microbiome; feature: rumen; material: fiber-attached | host: Bos | place: Iran: Karaj | collected 2018-10
ATACCAGAACGGTGCGTCCGATTCAGTGTGAAGTAAGCTTATTGCCGGAAGCACACGGTTCGGCTTTGTTTACCCGCGGCGAAACACAGGCCTTGGTGGTTACTACTTTAGGTACACCTGATGATGCGCAGATTGTTGACGGTTTGATGCCTGAATATAAGCAAGATTTTATGCTTTATTATAATTTCCCGCCGTTTTCGGTTGGCGAATGCGGTCGTTTGGGTACTCCGGGACGTCGCGAAATCGGTCACGGTAAGCTTGCTTGGCGCGCCATTCATCCGATGTTGCCGACGGACAAGGAAACTTTCCCTTATACCTTGCGCGTGGTTTCCGATATTATGGAATCCAACGGTTCTTCTTCCATGGCAACCGTATGCGGCACCTGCTTGTCGTTGATGGATGCCGGTGTGCCGATGAAAAAGCCGGTTGCCGGTATTGCTATGGGTTTGATTAAAGAAAATGACGGCCGTGTGGCGATTTTGACCGATATTTTGGGCGATGAAGACCACCTCGGCGATATGGACTTTAAGGTAGCAGGTACCAAAGACGGCGTAACCGCTTTGCAGATGGATATTAAAATTACGTCGATTACCAAAGAAATTATGCAAAATGCGTTGGCACAGGCACATGAAGGCCGTATCCATATCTTAGGCGAAATGGCTAAGGCTTTGGCGGCACCGCGTCCGGAAATTTCTCCGAAGGCACCGCGCATTCATACCATGATGATTCCGACCGATAAAATCCGTGAGGTTATCGGTACCGGCGGTAAGGTTATTCGCGAAATTATCGAAAAAACCAACACCAAAATCGATATTACCGATGACGGTGTGGTAACGATTGCTTCCAATAATAATGAAAATTGTCAGAAGGCGATTGAAATCATTATCGGTATTGTGGCCGAGCCGGAAGCCGGTAAAATCTATCACGGTACGATTACCAAGATTATGGACTTCGGCGCATTTGTTCGTTTCTTAGGTCAGACCGAAGGTTTGGTTCATATTTCCGAAGTGAAGAACGAACGTATTGCCTCGGTTTCCGACTTCTATAAAGAAGGCGACGAAATGTGGGTTAAGTGCTTGGGTACCGATAACCGCGGCAAGATTAAGCTGTCGGCTAAACGGGTTAACCAAGAAACCGGTGAAGATTTGGAAAACAAATAATCTTAACTGATTTGAGCGCCGTCGGCATTGTGTCGGCGGCGTTTGAGTTTTATAAGTACGGGGAGTAATATAATGAGCGATAAAACACCTGAAATATCGGTAATTGTGCCGGTTTATAACGTAGAAAAATATCTGCCGCAATGTTTGGACAGTATTCTCGGTTCGACCTTTAAGGATATTGAGGTAATTCTGGTTGACGATTGCGGGAAAGATAATTCGCGGGCAATCTGCGATGAGTATGCGGCCAAAGATAAGCGGGTCAGAGTTATATCAAATCCGCATAATATGGGGTTGAGCGCCTCACGCAACAACGGTTTTGATAAGGCGCGCGGCAAATATATATCGTTTATCGATTCCGATGATTTTATTGATGTAACCATGTATGAAAAGCTGTATAATGCCATGGAGCGCGAAAAGGTCGATATGGCCGGTTGCAACGCGTGGAGTTACGAGGAAGAAAATAAGAATATTATTGAATATCTGGATGTTAAGAAAGATATTAAAACTTCGTATGAAAAACTCGGTAACAGAATTTATGGCGGTGCTTTTCATGTATGGCGTTTTTTGTTCAAAAGAGAACTTTTGCAAGACGTGCGTTTCGATATTATCCCTTTTGAAGATTCGGTGTTTATGCTGAAGTTATATCCTAAGTTGGGCGATATATATCTGTTGGCGGAGCCGCTTTATTTTTATCGTCGCCATCGGAACACGCTTTCGGTGCAACGGCATAAACGCAATTTTGAAACACTCAAAATCAGAGATATTGTGGTCGAATCGTTTAATAAAAATCCCAGAGCAGATATCATCCGCGACGAATTTTGGCTGTGGTATACCAATAATTTAACCGGATTTTATGATTTGATACCGCAGGAAATGCAAGGGGAATTTGCGGAAGAAGTACGCAAAATATTGCCGTATTCTTTTTATCAGTATTTTATTGATAAAATCGAGAGAAGTTTTCATAAATGCTATTTATTCGATTGTATACCGTTATTGACCGTAAGAAAGTATGAGGGAAAGAAGTATATCAAACTGTTCGGCAAAATTCCGCTGTATAAGGTAAAAACTTATTATAAATAGGCCGCTTGTCGTTTAAGTATATTATGTATTTTTTAACGTTTGCCGTGCTATAAATACCATAAAATGTGGGTCCGTATATTTGGAGCTTAGATATGAAGTATGGTTATGGTCCTTTTTTAGCCGGATTGATGTTTATTCCAGCTACGGCGGTTTATGCCTCCGGAGTGAGCGATAATATTTATCAGGCAGCCTTGGCAAATGATACTAACGGTATTGTTTCTTATATACACGGCGGTGTTTCGATAGATACCGCGGATGCTTCGGGGCAAACTCCGCTGTGTATGGCTTATAAACAGGGACAATGGCAGGCTTATGACCTTTTGTTGCAATACGGGGCTGATCCAGACGCACCGTGTATGAAAGAAAAACCGACATCATACGGAAAATATGCGCTTATCGGCGGAGCGGGCGTGGCGGCCGTTGCCGGAGGTATTGCTTTGGCAACATCTCATCACGGCTCGTCAAATAGCGATTCATCATCTTCGGCGCAAAATACAAGCAATAACAATAGCGACGGTAACAATAACAGCGATACCGGCGATAGTGATAACAACAATAACAACCAAACCGGCGGAAACGATAATAATACCAGCGGAAACAATACCGGAAGTAATGATAATAATACCGGCGGTAATGATAATAACAGCCAGAGCGGCGGTAATGATAATAACACCCAGACCGGCGGTAATGACAGCAATTCCGGAAATAACGATAACAACAATATCGGCAATAATGAAGGGACCGGGAACGAAGGCAACGGTAATGCCGGCAACGGTAACAGTACCGTCGGCGACGGTGTGGACAGTGCCGGCGGTAATGATTCCACCAAGGATATTACCTACTTTACGGTGGCGGATTTTGAAACCGAAGGCGGAGTTGTTTATGACGAATATTGGGGCACAAGTACCTTCTATAAAACTTCCGTAACCTACCATGAGGTTACCAAAAAAACCAGAGAATGGATGGATGAAGGGGTTAAAGTGTCTGAAGGCGGCATTTTGCGCTCAATTAATGCGGCTGAGGCATACAGCAAGATTTACGGCTATGATAAAGACAATAATGTTATATTGCTCGGTCGCGACAAGGACGGAAATGTGGTAGACCGCTCGCACGAACGCAATCTCGTGGTGATTTGGGATACCGGTGTTGATGTTGACCATCCGGAATTTACCGATGTTAACGGTCGCAGCAAAGTATATGGTAAAAATTATGATTTCGGCCCTTGTCGCAACGGAGATACCACCAACTGCTGGGTTTATAACACGACCAAAAATCGGGCGGAGTTATACGGCGATACCCCGGGACAGGTTATAATGGTCTCGGAAGAATATGATGCGGAAAAGTTTGCCGAAGGTGCCGCCCATTATGCCGATGATTATGACAGAGATGCTTTACTTTATGATGTGGATCCGATATCGGGGATTGTTCTTGAACCGATTCAGTCCAGTTCTACTCTCGCACACGGCACTCACGTTGCGGGAATTGCCGGGGCAAGTTGGAATCAGAGCGATGTGGGAATGATGGGAGTGGCATTTGCCAACACCGATATCTATGTTGTGCGCAGAACATACAACAGTATAGGTATAGGAGCGGAAATTTTACATATACCGACAGCGGATATATTAAGTACGGGAGCAGTTGCCGTAAATACCAGTTTCGGCGAACCGGCAACCGACACGGATAATGCCGCCACCGCCGCCGCCTATTTCGGTAGCGGTAAGAGCCTTACTTATCTGACTATGGCCAAGGATTTTATAGACGGAAACACATACTCCACCGATCCGAACACCGGAAGAACCGTAACCGACGGCATAATTTGGGTGGACAGCGCCGGTAATAACGGTAAACCCGAACCGGACCCGGAAGCCGGAATTAAAAATTTGGGCAACTTTACGATTATGGATCATCACCGATTGGGCGATGACTTTTACTCTCTCAGCGAGGCCGAACAACAAGTCCGTATAGAGGCCGCCAAAGTCGATGTTGATTTCAGCAAACTGTTGACGCTTGTTGTAGTAAATGCCAATGTTTTTGTTAATGCCGACGGTTCTTTAAGCCATTATTCCTTATATTCGGGTTCTAATATGTGCGGTTCAACGGCGGCATATTGTATTGCCGCTCCGGGACGTAGTATAATTACGATAAACGATGAAACATTTAGAACTTTCGGTATAAATTCAACTATCCCGTTGGAACAATCGGATGGCGGCGGATATTACAGAATGCAAGGTACATCTATGGCCGCACCTGTGGTAACGGGCAGTATTGCCGTGTTGAAATCCGCATATCCGTTTTTACGTTCATCTGAGGTTATAGAAATTCTGTTGGCAACCGCCAATAAAACGGATGCAAGAAGACGAGACGGAGACGGAGGCGGTCAAATAAGCGGCGATTCCGAGGAGTTCAGAAATAATTTCGGCGCCGGTTTGTTGGATTTGGGGCGCGCGGTCAGCGTATACATTCCGCCGGCAAACGGTATATCTACACTTTCCGGTACTTCGGTTGAAACGCCGTATGTTTATATGGGTAATGCCAATTTGACGGTTTCTCCGAATATGTCTGATGCTATTATGGAGGCGTTGCCGGAAACCATAACGCTGTTTGACCGTTATTATCGTCCGTTTGATGTTTCTGCCGCAAATTATGTGACGGTGACGCATGCCGGCTATAAAGCGCTTAAAAACGACGTCGGCTACATTGTGCCGAATACCGGTATCAAACACAAAAAAGAGGGAAATTTGCGCTTTGCGTATGCCGAGGCGCCGCTTTCTGCCGGCCAAAACGGCGGATTGGGCTTTGTGAATACGGAATATAAAGCCGATAAGTTGTCGAGCAGCTTTTTCTTCAGCGAGAATACCCGATATACCGCAACCGATAAAAATACCGCCGATTTAAGTAATCCGTTTATGTCGTTCAATTCGGCTTACGGTGCGTCGGTAGGCTACGACCTTACGCCGAAGTACGGTTTCAAATTGCAGGCTGCTGCCGGACGCAACGGTTTATACGGCGGAGATGAAGATTTTAATGACAGAACATTTAAAGAAATCGCATATTCCGTCGGCAGCGAGCTGACTTTCCGCCCGACCCGCAAGGTGTCTCTGGCAGTTGTTGCAGGTATGTTACATGAAGACGAGGCCTTGCTGGGGTTGACCGGTTTCGGCTCCTTCGGTCTGCCGGAGAGTAAAACCTATTATACCGGAGTAAGGGCCGGCTATAACATTACGCCGAAAGTTACCTTAAGCGGAAGTTATTATCAGGGCTGGACCGATGCACAGGCGTTTAATTCAAATATGTTGCACACAAGCCGGTTGGTCAGCAACAGTTTTGCCGTTGATGCCAATTATAAATGGAATAAGTCCACCGATTTCGGCTTCAGAATTTCGTCGCCGTTGCGGATTGAACAAGGAAAGTTATATGTGGATATGGCAAGCGGCCGCGACTATTATTCGGACGAAGTGTACCGGAAACAATACGCGGCAAGTATGAAACCGGCCAAGCGTGAGTATAAGTTTGCGCTCTACGGCAACAAGGCCGTGAGCGAGAATCTGAGTATCAGCGGCGAATTTGATGTCAGAGTTAACCCGGAGCATCGCAAAGCTTCCAACGATTATCGCGCGCTGTTCGGTCTGGCCTGGAATTTCTGAAAATAAAATAAGAGCACCCGCTTTATCCTTTATTATAAACAACCGTTTACGGCATTGCTTGACTTCTTTGCGCTTTTTATTTATTTTGAGGCGAATTTGAGAAAGGATAAATCAATGATGAAAATTGCATATCAGGGCGTGCCGGGCGCTTATTCGCATATTGCCTGCGGTGTATTGTTTCCGGAGCAGGAGTATATTCCGTGCGATACGTTTGAAATAGCGATGGAGCTTGTCAAAAACGGCGATGTCGATAAGGCGGTAATACCGGTAGAAAATTCCAATGCCGGACGCGTCAGCGATGTGCATTTTTTATTGCCGGAAGCCGGTTTGCATATTGTCGGCGAGCATTTTATGCGTATCGAGCATCAGCTTTTGGCCGTGAAAGGCGCTAAATTGGAAGATATCCAAAGTGCGGCCTCGCACCCGCAGGCACTGGCGCAATGCTCGGAATTTTTAAAGGCGCACAGCATTAAGGCAATTTCGCGTATCGATACGGCCAAATCATGCGAAAAAATTGCGCTGGAGCAAGATAAAACCAAAGCGGCGATTGCTTCTAAACTGGCGGCGGAAATCTATGGATTGGATATTTTGGCAGCCAATATTGAAAATGCCAATAACAATACTACACGCTTTTTGATTATGCAAAAAGAGGAGGAGTTTCCGGTAAACGACGGTGGCCGTTTCATTACATCAATCGTGTTTGTGACCAAACATATTCCGGCGGCGCTGTACAAAGTTTTGGGCGGATTTGCCACCAACGGCATCAATATTTCCAAACTGGAAAGCTATTTAATCAACGGCAAGTTCTTTTCGGCGCAGTTCTATATTGAGGTGGAGCAACACGTTCATTCACGCGCCTTGCAATATGCCCTGTCCGAGTTGAAGTTCTTTTCGGAAGATTATCGGATTTTAGGTTGCTATCCGGCGAGCGAATACCGCAGATAAAACTTTATTCTTCAAGCTGTCTGCCGTAAAGCAGCCAATCATAAATTTTAGACGATTTGCGGATTTCGATATTCATATCCTGCAACGATATTTTTCCTTCCGTCAGCGTAGGTACGGCGGAAAACAGCGAAGTACCCAGTCCCAAACGGTGTCCGTCAATTTGCGCGCCCATACTCTCCACAATCGTCGGATAAATATCAAACGGAGTAAATACGCGGTTTTTGGCATTTTGCGCCGGTACGGCAGAGTTAATGAAAATATTCAGCGGTTTACGATTCATTTCCGGAGTAAAAGCATCATTCATCATCAAATGATCGCCGAGCAGAACCACGGTGGTGTTTGCATAATACGGCTGTTGCTGCAGCCATTCCACAAAATCGTTGATTTGCCGGCTGGCGCACGAAACCACGTTTTGCAAGTTGTTGTCCGGTCCGTAAGCGCGCTCGCACAGCTTGTCGGAAAAATCCTGCGTGCCGAAATGCGTATCCAAGGTCATCAGCGTAAACACAAACGGTTTTTCTTCTGCGGCCAACCGCCCGAGTTCTTCCTTAGCCAACGGGAACAACTGTTCGTCCGGCATATTTTGCCGCCGTTTTTTATAAGCCAGTTTGCTCATCGAGCGAGTAAAGTATAACGTATCCGCAAAGTGCTGTTTGCCGTGAGTTTTAACAAACCTGTCCATGCCGCCGAATTCGCCGTTTGAGCCGATCATGAAGCTTTCGTTATAACCCTGTTCGCGCAGAATATCGTATATACACCACGCATTCGGGTAAAAATCCTGTTTCGGCTGGAAAAAATTGGCCTCGCGGATAGGCAGTTGAATCGGTGCACCGCAGGTTTTTGCAAACAATCCGGCCTGAGTCCATTGAGTGCCGTCAACCGGGTGGGCGCCGCCGATGTACGGATTATCGCTGAAGTTGATGTTGTTATCGGCCAGAGCGTGCAGCTCCGGGATTAAATCGGCATTCCAATAATCGTGCAGAGGAGTGCGGGCAAAAGTTGCTTCAATGCTTTCCATAAACACGATAACCAAATTACGCGGATGTTCCGGAAAGGTGATTTGTGTTTGCTGCGGATAAACATAATATTGTTCGTAAAAATTTGAAGTCAGCCGCTTATATTGCTGATGATTAATCATCGCCCAAACATTCATCTTAAGGCAATAGTAAACCACGCAAAAAACAAACCATAGCAGCGATATGTCCCAACGATGCCGATATATATAATTTCGGCAGTTTTCGATTTTTTTAAACTTCCAATGATATTTTTGCGAAAATAAAATCCATAACACCAACGCAATAATGGCACCGGTCATCACAGTATTTTGCAAATAACTCAAAACTAACCGTATTTCAGAGCTGAACGGCATATTCAAATGAAAGATTATCTGCTCGTAGGTAACCGGACCGTATTTGCGAATTACCCAATTTGCGGAAGCAAAAAACATGTAGCCGAAGAAAAATATCAGCAAAGGCATAAGCTATGTCCTCAAAAATTAAACTGTATAATTAATACAGACAACGCAACGCCTTATCAAGAGTTTTCTGTAATTTATCACATTTATTGTATATAATTATTTAAATTCGATGCACTTCTTTTTCGGATTATACGAGATAGTCAACTTACCTTTGCACAACTGTTCGGCAAATTGTCCGAATATTTTGTAGCGCCAACCTTGCATGGTATGAGTGTTTTCCGGTTGGTTCAAAATGATATGGCGCAAATCTTCGTCCGAGGCAATCAGACGAGCGATTACGCCGGATTCCTGACTCTTGATTTTGAGCAATAACTTCAATATTTCCGCCAGACTTTGTTCGTGATTCGGAATATTACAGCTTTGTTTACGGTCGGCACGGCAAACATCGGACGGCATCGGATTTTGGCGGGCTTTATCCAGCGCCTCCATAATTTCCGCACCCAAACGGCCGTTGGCGATTTCGCCTTTGAGATTGCGCACGTGTTTCAAATCATCAATCGTTTTCGGGCAGGCACTAGCAATATTGAGCAGAACTTCATCTTTCAGAATACCGGAGCGCGGAGTGTTGAACTTTTGCGCCCGCCGTTCGCGCCATTCGGCCAAATATTTCAGCGCCGCCAAAAATTGCGGGGAGTGGGCGTTGTGCTTTACGCGAAGCCAGGCTTCTTCCGGCTCGATGCAATAAGCACTTTCGTCACACAAACTGCAGGTTTCTTCGTCGGCCCAATCGGTGCGATTATGTTCTTCCATATAATTCTTTAAGTATTTGTAGCAATCAACCAGATAAGTCACGTCGCAGATAGCATATTGCAGCTGCGATTCGTCGAGCGGACGCAGACTCCAATCGGTCAGACGTTGCGATTTATCCAAGTCGACATGAGTTATCTCGCGCACCAGATTGCCGTAGCCGATATTCTCGGCAAAACCGCAGACCATGGCGGCAATTTGCGTATCAAACACGTTTTTCGGAGTTTGTCCGGTCAAATTGTAGAATATTTCAATATCTTGTTTGCCGGAATGAAACACTTTGACAATATTCGGATTTTGCAAAACTTCAAAAAACGCGGACAAATCGGCCTTGGAAAGCGGGTCGATGATGGCCGAATCGCCGTCATAAGCCACCTGTATCAGACATAGTTTCGGATAATACGAATGTTCGCGGATAAATTCGGAATCAACGGTTATAAACGGTTGTTTTTGCAAAATTTTACAAAAATCATTCAGTTTTTCGGTATTGTCAATCAAAAGCATTTTTCTTCCTCCGCCGATATAATAACAAACAGTGCTTAATATTTTTTTAATTTAGGGTTGATTTTATCATAAATTGGCTTTAGAACAGGTAAGTAGTTTTAATAAATAAAGAGGAAATAATGAACGAATATCGGACTCATACCTGCGGAGAACTGCGGGCGGAACATATCGGTCAATCGGTTAAGTTGGCCGGCTGGATACATCGTAAACGTAATTTGGGCAATTTGTGCTTTATCGATTTACGAGATCATTACGGCATTACACAATGTGTTTTTGACAGCTCGTCCGATTTGTTTGATAAAATTAAAGATATCAGAGTTGAAAGCGTTATCGGTATTATCGGCGAAGTGGTGGCGCGCGAAAGCGTCAACAAAAATATGCCGACCGGCGATATAGAAATCAAAGCCGAGGAAGTTATCGTATATTCCGCCGCCGATGTGCTGCCGGTACAGGTGGTCGGCGAATGCAACGAACCGGAAGAATTGCGCTTGAAATACCGCTTTTTGGATTTGCGCCGCGATGTGCTTCACAATAATATTTTGCTGCGTTGCAAGGTAATTTCCGAGATGCGTCGCCTGATGAACGAACAGGGGTTCAACGAATATCAAACTCCGATTTTGACCGCATCTTCGCCGGAAGGCGCCCGCGACTTTTTGGTGCCTTCACGTTTGAATCCGGGCAAATTCTATGCCTTGCCGCAATCGCCGCAGCAGTTCAAACAGCTGTTAATGGTTTCGGGTTTTGATCGTTATTTCCAGATTGCTCCGTGTTTCCGCGATGAGGATCCGCGTGCCGACCGTTCGCCGGGCGAGTTTTATCAGCTTGATATGGAAATGTCTTTTGCCACTCAGGAAGATGTGATGAAAGTCATTGAACACACGATGGGTACGATTTTCAACGAATTTGCTTACGGCAGAAGCGTAAGTCAGGCACCTTTTATCCACATTCCGTTCCGTGAAGCAATGCTTAAATACGGCAGCGATAAGCCGGATTTGCGCAATCCGTTGATTATTGCCGATGCTACGCCGTTTTTCAATAACTCCGGTTTCGGCGTATACGATGCCAAAGTTGCCAACGGTGAGCAAATCAGAGCAATTAAGGCCCCGAATGCCGGCAACAAACCGCGTTCGTTCTTTGATAAGTTTGATGCTTATGCCAAAGAGCAGGGAATGGGCGGCATGGCTTATGTGGCCTTTGCCGACGGCGGTGCCAAAGGCGTGGCCAAGTTCTTCAGCGAAGAAAAATTGGCTGAATTGAAGCAAACCTTTGACGTTAAAGACGGAGATGCCGTGTTCTTTATGGGCGGAGCGAAAAAAGTCATCAACAAGTTTGCCGGTGTTGTTCGCAATATGATTGGCGAAGCGCTTGATTTGTTTGATAAGAAATCAATCAAGCTGTGTTGGATTGTGGACTTTCCGTTTTATGAAGAAAACGAAGAAACCGGCGCCGTGGAGTTTTCGCATAACCCGTTCTCGATGCCGCAGGGCGGTTTGGAAGCGCTTAATACCAAAAATCCGCTGGATATTTTGGCCTATCAGTTCGATTTGGTCTGCAACGGTGTGGAACTGGCTTCCGGTGCGGTGCGCAACCATAGTCCGGAAATTATGTATCGCGCTTTTGAAATTGCCGGATACGAAAACAGCGTGGTTGATAACAAATTCGGCGGTCTGGTTACCGCGTTCAGATACGGGGCTCCGCCGCACGCCGGCTGTGCTCCGGGAATTGACCGCACGGTTATGTTGATTTTGGATGAACCGATTATTCGTAACGTCATCCTGTTCCCGCTTAACGGTAAGGCGCAGGATTTGATGATGCAGGCACCGAATACGGTTACCGAAGAACAAATCAAAGAGTTGCATATTGACTTAAAACTCTGATATTTTGAGGTCGACTGTTGACAGTCGGCCTTAAAATATGTTGCAAAATAAATAAAAAGGATTATTATCAAAAAAGTTTTTGACGCGTTCAAAGGAGAAGAATATGAAAAAAAGTTTATTATTCGCGTTTGTCATGCTGTTTTCCGCACAGGCTTACGCTTCGTTGCCGGAACTGATTGACGGAGTTAAACAAAACAATAAAGAGGCGGTAATTAAATTATTAAATGCCGGCGAAAATGTTAATGCCGTTAACGAACAGGGTAATTCCGCTTTGCACTATGCCGTGGCTTTGAATAATGCCGAAATGGCCGATATTCTGTTGCGTTACGGCGCCGATATGAATATCAGTAATGCCCAGGGTTGGACCCCTTTGAAAATCGTTGAAAAGAAGAAGGTTGAAGAGGTAGCGGCCGTTTTGCATAATGCAATGGCAAAGGCTCCGGCTCCTGCGGTAGCTCCGGCACCTGTTGCACCTGCACCTGCGGTAGCTCCGGCACCTGCTCCGGCACCTGTGGCAGCTCCGGCACCGGCTCCTGTGGCAGCACCAGCACCGGCACCTGTGGCAGCTCCTGTTGCCGCTCCGGCTCCTGCACCTGCTCCTGCTCCGGCAGTGGCTCCGGCCGAAGTTAACGGAATTTCCGATGCGGAAACCGCTCGTTTGTATGCGTTGGTAGAAAGAGCCAAAGCCGCGGTTGTTGATGCCAAAAAACAACAGGAAGAATTGGCGCAACAAAACATAAAATTGCAAGAAACCGCTAAATTGTTGCAAATGCAAAATCAGGTCTTGACTAATCGTTTGTTACAATATGAAGCTAATGAGCGTAAGGCAGAAGAAGCCGAGCTGAAAGCTAAGAAAGAAGCCGAAGAGGCCGCGGCAAAAGCCAAGAAAGAAGCCGAAGAAGCTGCCGAAAAGGCTAAAAAAGCCGCCGAAGAAGCTAAGGCTAAAGCAGCGGCACGCAAGGCCGAGTTAGAGAAAAACGCTCCGAAACCGGTAGCCAAGAAGCCGGTGTTCAAACCGCGTAAATCTGACCTTAACGGCAATATTTATGCCGGTGATGAAGAAATCATCTATTGCCTGAGCTATCTCGGCAACGGTGAAAATACCGGAATGCGTCGTGCTGCCGGATATTTTGCCGCTTCTGCCGGAATTAATGAGGCACGCTACAATCAAATCGTTCAAATGTCTGATTCGTTCTTCAGCCAGTCTGCGCCGGAGATTTTGGAAAAACGCAGCGATGAGTGCGCCAAGGTCATTACGCCGACTGATATAGCTAAGCAAAATCAGATTATTCGCAGTTTGAACAGCTCGCTACAATAACGAAATTATATGCTTGAACAATATTCCCCGTCGCAAGTCGGGGAATATTTTTTATGCGGTTTTTTCGTCAAAAATCTGTTGCAATAAACGGATTTTTTTGTTATGTTAGACATAAAGACAATAACGGAGCGGTAAACCATGCTGAAAGATTTGTTTAAGCAAATAAAAAACAGGATAATTAATAAGGAAGACGATACAAGTCAGGATCCTTCGGTATATATACCAATCAGGCAAAAACACAAAACCTATAATCTTTATGATTTGCCGGACGGCTTTGTGATTGAGGGAAATGTGAATATAAGCGAAAAAGGCTTAACCGAGCTGCCGGATTTATCAAAGGTTATAGTTGAAGGAGATTTTGATTGCGGTTATAACGAATTGACATCACTCAAGGGGGCGCCGCAAGAGGTTAAAGGAAATTTCAGCTGTAAAGGAAACAGCATCAAAACATTGAAAGGCGCACCGCAAACAGTGAAAGGATATTTTGATTGCGGCTGTAATCAACTGACTTCTTTGGAGGGAGCGCCGCAAAAAGTAGGCGGATATTTCGGTTGCTACTGCAATAATCTGAAAACCTTACGCGGAGCGCCGAAAGAAGTGGGCGGCGGTTTCCATTGTAACTATAATTGCCTGAAATCTCTTAAATGGGCACCGCAAAAAGTCGGCGGATTCAGCTGTGAATACAATAATCTTACTTCCTTAGAAGGCTTGCCGCAAGAAATCAGCGGAGGGTTTTCCTGTTCTTATAATAATTTAACCTCGCTTGAGGGGCTTCCTCAAATGCTTAAAGGCAGTTTGGAATGTGTGCATAACAGATTGACCTCTTTGGAAGGTGCGCCGCAAATTGTAGAAGGGAACTTTTATTGCAGCGAAAATCCGCTGACTTCGTTTCAAAACGGTCCGAAAAAGATAAGCGGAACTTTGATTTGTCATCACACAAGCGTAGAAACATTGTTTACGGCACCGGAGCAAGATAAAAAGAATCGGATTTATTGCAGCGATGAATTAGGGAAAAAATACGGCTTTTCCAACGCGGAAGATAAAGGATTTACCTACGAAAAACTACAAAAGAGTACTCTGTATCAAAGCGAGTTGCACGCATATAAAATCCGCCAAAAAATGCATGAAGAACGTTTGCAAAAAGAAGCGGTAATCAGCGCCAAGCGCAAATCGGGGTTTGAGGCATTCAAAAAGCAAAAATCCGAGGAACGGGAATAGGGAGGATTATATGGTATCCGTGTCACTTAAACAACTTAAAGCAATATTAAACAATGATAAATATCTTCCGTATGAACAAGACGGCAAGACCTATAATCTTTATGATATGCCGGACGGTTTTATAATCAGGGGTAATGTAGACTTAAAGGATAAAGAACTGACCGAGTTACCTGATTTATCGAAAGTGATTGTTGAAGGATGTTTTGAGTGTCAGCGCAACAGACTTATTTCTTTGAAAGGCGCACCGCAAAAAGTAGCGGGCTTCTTTGATTGCCATGAGAATAGTCTTGTATCATTGGAGGGAGCACCTAAAGAAGTGGGAGGAAGCTTCTACTGTTATCAGAATTATTTGGCAACAATGGATGGAGCCCCACAAGTAATAGGCGGGGATTTTAATTGTGATTACAATAAGTTAAGTTCATTAAAAGGCGCACCGCAAAAAGTCGGGGGAGAGTTTAATTGTTCCCATAATCCTTGGTTGGAGTCACTTTACGGAATATCGGCAATACCGGTCGGCGGAAAAATATATTGTAACGATGAATTGGGAGAAAAATACGGATTTTCTGATTCGCAAAGTAAGGGTTTTGTTTATGAAGACTTAATTAAAAGTCAGGTTTATAAAAACGAGGTACTTATTGATGATATTATCCGTAAGAAACATACTAAAGAGCATGAAGATATAAAAACGCAAAATCATACTCAATTTAAGGCCGGATATGCGGCGTTTAAGAAAAAACAGGCCGAGGAAAGGGAATAAGGAGAATGGTCATGGCAAAAGATACTCTTTTATTCACGCAAGACGGGGAGACACGCAGCCTTTATAATCTGCCGGACGGCTTTGTGATTAAAGGTGATGTTGATTTAAGGTATAAAGATTTGACCGTATTACCGGATTTATCCAAAGTAATCGTCAAAGGGGATTTTATTTGCGCCTATAACAGCCTTACCACATTGCAGGGAGCCCCGCTGGAAGTCGGCGGAAGTTTTTGTTGTTACTATAACAGACTATCCTCATTGGAAGGGACATCGCAAAAAGTAGGCAAAGATTTTGATTGCAGCGAAAATTTATTAATCTCTCTGGAAGGTTGTCCGCAAGAAGTGGGCGGACGTTTTTGTTGCGGCGGTAATTTATTATTATCCTTAAGAGGTGCACCGCAGGAAATAAGCGGAGATTTTGAGTGCCACAAAAATAAGTTGGAGTCATTGGAAGGTGCTCCGCAAAAAGTCGGCGGAGTTTTCAAGTGCAGTAAAAATAAATTGACCTCTTTAAAAGGTGCACCGCAAGAAGTCGGATATGATTTTGTTTGTTATACCAACCCGGATTTATCCTCTTTATTCGGGGTACCGCAAATGCCGCCGGATGGAGTAATATGTTGCCACAAAGAACTTATAGAAAAATATAATACTCCGCAATCGGAAGATAGTGAGTTTTATTATATCCATTATAAAGATTTGGTTACCAGCGCGAAATATCAGAGCGAGTTATCCGCCTATAAGATTCGGCAGAAAAGCACCGAAGAAAAAGAGCAAAAACAGGCCAAATTCAAGGCCGGATATGCGGCGTTTAAGAAAAAAAAGGCCGAGGAGCGGGAATAGGGGAATAGCCATGGCAAGACGCTTGGAATATGTGCAGGACGGAAAAACCTATAACCTTTACGATTTACCCGACGGATTCGTAATCAATGGTAATCTGGATTTGCGCGACAGGGGTTTGACCGAATTGCCCGATTTATCCAAAGTTGTTGTTAAAGGGTTTTTTGATTGCAGCGAAAACAAATTGACTTCTTTAAAAGGGGCACCCAAGGAAGTGGAGGGACATTTTGATTGCCGGCGTAATCAACTGACTTCTCTGCAGGGAGCATCGCGAAAAGTGGGCGGAAATTTCAGGTGTAGCAATAATGAGCTTACAACGCTTGAAGGAGCGCCTATAGAAGTCGGTATGGGTTTTCATTGTCACCATAATAAATTGACTACGCTCAAAGGGGCGCCGCAAGCGCTCAGCGATGATTTTGATTGCAGTAACAATAACCTTACTTCGCTACGGTGGCTGCCTAAGAAAATCGGCGGCTGGCTTATGTGTAGTGATAATAAGCTGACGGATTTGGAAGGTTCGCCGCAAACGTTGGGCGGAGGTATGGATTGCAGCTATAACGAGCTCACTTCTTTGGCCGGAGCGCCGCAAAAAACGGGCGGAAACTTTGTATGCAAACATAATAAGCTGGAATCGCTATTCGGTGTGCCGGAGATTCCGGATATGTGTGTTTTTCATTGTGATATTGAAGTGGGAGAGAAATACGGATTGGATGAAATTCCTTTCGGAGTTCAGCTTTTCCAACTAACCCGGAGTCCGCTTTATAAAAGTGAGCTGTCCGCCTATAAAATTCGGCAGAAAAAACACGAGGAACGGGAAAAGAAAGATGCCGAGACCAAGGCTAAGAATAAAGCCGGATTTGCCGCATTCAAAAGACAAAAATCCGAGGAGCGGGAATAGCGGCATTTTATCGCTGTTTATAAGGTGTCGACAGCCGTCGGCATAGGCGGTTTTTATCAGCAAAAAATTTTACCCGATTTAGGTGGATAAAAAGCAAAAAATACTTTTTATCCGACAGCGGTTTTGCTATATTTAATCAGTTTAATATTTAAGAAAAATTAAGAGGTATGAAGTGACTGAAGAAATTCAAGAAACACAGGAAATAAGTGTGGTAAAAACCGATAATATCGCCCCGACCATGATTTCGGAAGAAATGCGCCGCAGTTATTTGGATTATGCCATGAGCGTAATCGTTTCGCGTGCGTTGCCGGATGCGCGTGACGGTATGAAGCCGGTACATCGCCGCATTATTTACGGAATGTATGAAAACGGCTATGATTCGAGCAAACCTTATCGTAAATCGGCGCGTATCGTCGGTGATGTTATGGGTAAATATCACCCGCACGGTGACAGCTCGATTTATGAGGCAATGGTGCGTATGGCTCAGCCTTTCTCCATGCGGGTTACGCTGGTTGACGGCCAGGGTAACTTCGGCTCGATGGATGGTGACGGCGCCGCGGCCATGCGTTATACCGAAGCGCGTTTAGCCAAAGTTTCCGCTTGCCTGACCGATAACTTGGATGAAGATACCGTCGACTTTATGCCGAACTATGATGAATCTTTACAAGAGCCGACCGTATTGCCGGCACGTTTTCCGAATTTATTGGTTAACGGCGGCAGCGGTATTGCCGTAGGTATGGCTACCAACATTCCGCCGCATAATTTGGGCGAGGTGATTGACGCTTGTTGTGCCTATATAGATAATCCGGATATCAGTGTAGAAGAATTAATAAGCATTGTTCCGGGGCCGGATTTTCCGACCGGAGGTCTGATTTTGGGTTACGGCGGGGCCAAGCAGGCATATTTGACCGGCCGCGGCTCGGTAATGATGCGCGCCAAGTGCTCGATCGAAGAAATCCGCAAGGATAAAGAAGCGATTATCGTGCACGAAGTGCCGTACCAAATCAACAAAGCCAATTTGGTGGCGCATATCGCCGAACTGGTTAAGGATAAGCGCATTGAGGGAATTTCCGATATTCGTGATGAATCCGACCGTCAGGGCGTACGCATCGTGATTGAAATCAAGCGCGATTTCCAAGCCGACGTGATTTTGAATCAACTTTATAAATACACCGAACTGCAAACCAGTTTCGGTATGAACATGCTGGCGATTAACGGCGGCCGGCCGATGATGATGAATTTGCGCGACATTATCTCCACCTTTATCGAATTTCGCGAAGAAGTTATTCGTCGCCGTACCGTATATCGCTTGAATAAGGCGCGTAATCGTGCCCACGTTTTGGTCGGTTTGGCGATTGCCGTGGAAAATCTCGATCCGGTAATCGAGCTGATTAAAAATGCCCCGACGCCGCAAGACGCGCGTGAGCAGTTGGTCAGCCGCAAATGGCCGGCCGCCGCGATTGAAGATTGGGTTAAACTGATTGACGAGCCGGACAGAAAGGTGGTTGACGGTATTTATATGATGTCGGACGACCAGGCTCGCGCCATTTTGGATTTGAAACTGCAACGCTTGACCGGTTTGGAACGTGATAAAATTCACGAAGAACTGGTGGATTTGGGCGCAGCCATCAAAGAGTTCCTGTCTATTCTTTCGAGCCGTGAAAAGCTCTACGGCATTATGCGCGACGAACTGGTGGCGGTTAAAGACGAGTATGCAACGCCGCGTATGACCGAAATTCAGGATATTGAATACAACCAGGATATTGAATCGTTGATTCAACGCGAAGAAATGGTGGTAACCGTAACCGAGGAGGGTTATATCAAACGCGTACCGCTGAACGCTTATAAGGCGCAAAAACGCGGCGGTAAGGGTAAGTCGGGTATGACCACCAAAGACGAGGATTTCGTGACCCGTCTGTTTGTGGCCAGCACGCATACGCCGGTGTTGTTCTTCTCAAGCCGCGGTATTGTTTATAAGATGAAGGTTTATAAGCTGCCGCTCGGTTCACCGACCTCTAAGGGTAAGCCGTTCATTAACCTGCTGCCACTCGAAAACGGCGAAAATATCACGGCGATTATGAAACTGCCGGAAAATGAGGAGGAGTGTAAAGGCGTTTCGATTGCTTTTGCTACCGCCGCCGGTAATATTCGCCGCAACAGCCTGATGGACTTCGTCAATGTTCAATCCAACGGTAAGATTGCGATGAAGCTGGACGAAGGCGATAAGCTGATTAACGTGGCGATGTGCGACGAAAACAACGATATTATGCTGGCAACGCGCCAAGGTAAGTGCATTCGCTTCCCGGTAACCGATGTCCGCGTGTTTGTCGGCCGTAACTCCACCGGTGTTCGCGGCATTAAGCTGGCCAAAGGCGACGAAGTTATCTCGATGACTATGCTCAAGCACATCAAAGCGCCGATTGAAGAACGCGACGAATACTTAAGAGTTGCCAACGCCATGAAGCGTATTGATGCCGAAAGCGGCGAAACCAGCTGCATTTCCGCCGACCAGACCGGCCTGTTAAACTTGCTCAGTCCGGAGAAGTTTGAAGAAATGCAGAAGATGGAAGAATTCATCTTGACCGTGACGGTAACCGGCTACGGCAAACGCTCGTCGTCGTATGAATATCGCGTAACCGGCCGCGGCGGTTCGGGTATTGCCAATATGGAAATGTCGCCGCGCAACAAGGAAGTTGTCAGCTCGTTCCCGATTACCGAAGATAAGGATATTATGATGGTGACCGACGGCGGTAAGTTAATCCGTATGCCGGTTGACGATATCCGCGTGGCCGGACGTAAGACTCAAGGCGTGATTTTGTTCCGTACGGCCGAAAATGAGCACGTTGTTTCGGTAACCAAACTCGATGCCGACGAAGGTGCCGACGAGGAAATCGAGGAGGAAAACGACAACATTATCGATACTGAGGCAACGAGTGAGGAAATTGCCGAAAGTGCGGTCAACGAGCCGCGTATCGACGAGGTTGACGCTTAATAATATATTTGATAAACCAAAGACCGCCCTGCGATAAACGGGGCGGTTTTGGTATGCAAAAAACACAAAGAACAGGGAGTTCCCCGGCGAGCCGCCCCAGAAGTTGGTGCCAAACGGCGGGTAGTTTTCTTCAGCTATCCCCATTTGACTAAAAATGAAACGTAGGAAACGGAAAATGGCAACTATGTGAGAATGGGCTTTTCTCTAGAATCTGATAACAAAAATTCTACCGATTGGGCGGTAGCACTCGTAATGAAATTTATAAAAAATATCTGTGTATAAATGGAAAGATTACTTGCCAAACTGGAAAGTATTTATTATATGTTTAGTTGAAATATGGATTTAACCGAAAGGAAGGACTATGAATGAAGTATTCAAAACAAGAGTGTTGGAGCAATTAAAGCAATTACATATGACACAACGGGAGTTGGCTGAGACATTAAATGTAAATGAAACAACAATTTCACGTTATATAGCCGGAGAAAGGGAGCCAAAGTATGAAGTGATGGCAAATATTGCAACTGCTTTACACACAACGGTCGCTTACCTTATGGGAGAAAATGAAGAAGAGTATCCGTTTTCTAAAGTAAAATGCATTCTTGCTCGTAATGCCGGTCAGTTAACTCCTTCTGAAAAACGTGAACTTATAAATGTAATATTAGAAGGTTAAGATGAAACTACCAAATAGAATATACGAAGAAATAAAAGAATCTGTTACAAATTTGCTAATTAAACACAATATATCTTGTGTTCCCATAAATGGATTTGAAATTGCAAATAAAATGGGAATAGAGGTTCGTCCGTATCCTCAAAAGAAGTATGATTTATTCCTTAAAGTAAGTGAAGATGGTTTTACTGTGTTTGAAGACGATAAAACAATAATTTACTACAATCCGTGCCAAATGTATCAGCGTATGAATAACACGATAGTACACGAAATCGGACATATTGTTTTAGGACACCTACAAGAAAGTGAATTAGCGGAAGCGGAGGTTAATTTTTTTGCAAAATATTTGCTGGCACCACCGGTTCTGATACATAAATTACAATTACATTCACCTGACGAAATAGCAAATATATTTGAAATAAGTCATCAAGCAGCACAAATTGCTTGGGACTATTATAATAAATGGCTATTAAACTCAGGAAGATTTTATAAACCTTATGAAATAAAACTTATTGATTTATTTCAAAACAATATAGGAGAATATTTGCAGTCAAATACACAATATCCTATATAACAAAAAAGCATTGTAAAAGCCGTGTTTAAGCAATTACAATGCCCTAAAGAATGGTGTTACCATTCTACATTTGCAGTAACAATGTAACACCATTTACCAAAAATGCAACAAAATTTTGTTGTATAATTTTAATTTAAGTTAGATGGAGATGGCTATGTTATATAGTTATAATATAAGAAACGATAAAAAATTTTTAAGAAATGATTATGAAACGGCTGGATTATGGGAAATCCCCCTTGTGCAACGGCAAAAAATAGAATTGAATAATATCAAGTTGTTAGCCTGTTCACATACACGGCTTAACGAAGATGAACAACATCGTCAGTATGGTGTACATTTTTATGTAGATGACCCGAAGTTTAACGGAATTTATAATTATCCGGAACGAACATTGCAAAAATATGCACAATATCGTTTTTTGTTAACGCCTGACTTTTCGTTATATGCAGAAATGCCAATGTGGTTACAAATAGCAAATGTTGCCAAAAACCGCTGGTGCGGAGCATTCTGGCAAAGCAGAGGTTTGATAGTCATTCCGACAATCAGTTGGAGCGGTTCGCAAAGCTACAGCTTTTGTTTTGACGGAGTAGAGAAAAATTCGGTTGTTTCTATTGGTATGATAGGTTGCAAGGGAAATAAACTAGGCTTTTTGCGTGGTTATAATAAAATGCTTGAAAAACTCAATCCTCAAGCTGTAATATGCTATGGTAAACCTTTTGAGGAAATGCAAGGCAGCATAGTTTATGTGCCGTTTGCACATACGAGAAAGGAGGCATAATATGGGAGGACGAGGAAGTTATGCATCCGGTAATCGTACTTATGAATACGAAACAGTGGGCACTATAGAAGGTGTAAAAGTTGTTCGCAGAATAAGCGGCAGTAACAAATTACCTGAAGAATCATATACAAGCAAAGCATATGTGCAATTTGATAAAGATGGAGATATTAAAAGATATAGAGAATTCAAAGATGACCATACACCTAAATTTGATATAGATTATCAGCGAGAACCGTCAGTAAATAAAAATGGAAAATCTTATCATATCCATTATTATGGTCCTCAATACCAAAATGGTAGAAGCGGTGCCATACCATTATCTAAACAAGAATTATCCAAATATATTAAATTTTTTGATAGAAATGCATTTAAGGAGAGTAAAAAATGATTGGAACAACTGATAAAGAATTTTATGAACAATTATATTATGGTAGCGATATAGAAATGAAAGATAACATATGGTATTATATGATATATAGCGCATATCTTGAAGATGGAAGACATTCTATCAGAGTATGGAAATACGATTCATTAGGTAATGATGCAAAAATATCAGAAGAAATATATAATCACATAAGTCAGCTACCAGAGCAAAGTATTGGACTTTTTAAAAAGGCAAAAATTTTTAACGGTAAATCATTTATGGAAATAGAGTCTGATATTGAAGTAATTTCTATGTAGGAATAGTAAAATGAGTGCAGATATTAAAGAAATTTATGATACGCTGTATTATGGCGGTGAGATAGAGTTTAATTATAGCAACAACAGTTATATGATGGAAGCATCGTATTCTGCCGGATTATCCTTATTAACAATATGGAAAATTGATTCATCAGAGAATGGCGAAAATTCAATGGAATTATATAATAAAAATTTTCAACAAAAAGAGCAAGGTATAGATGATATGCTTACTGCTAAGGTCTTTGATAATCATTCATTTTTAGATATTGTAAATGAAATAGAAATAGATTTTATCGCTTAATGGTGGCTATACAAGGATTATCAGCGAAATCGTCAGTAAAACTGAATGAAAAATCTTATTTTTGAAAAATGAGCTTGCAATAAATTTTCGTCCGTTATTGACTTTTTGCCGATTTGTTTTTACCATACGGATAAATGTAACGATTAAAGAAAGTGCAAAGATGAAAAAGTTTTTGTTAATAGCCGCAATTATGGCGATTTTGCCGCTGACAGCTAAGGCAATATGGTTCTGGAATTATGACGAAGATGCCGAACAGCCTGAGGTAAAGGTTTGGGGTAACCGCCACAGCCAGTCGTTTTATGCCGTCAAACGCGAAATGCTGAATAAAATTTATTATGACCATCGCGAAACGCTTTATTGCGGTGCCGATTTTACCAGAGATAAAAAAATTATTCGTCCGCGCGGTTTTGCGTTGCCGGATTTGCGCAATGTTGAGTTTGATGTTTACGATATTACGCCGGAAGAATTGCAAAAGAAGGCCGAGCGGATGGAATGGGAACATATTGTACCGGCGCAGAACTTCGGTAAGACTTTTCCGGAATGGTTTGCCGGCAAAGAGGCTTGCGTTTCCAAAAAAGGCAAAAAATTCAAAGGTCGCGCCTGTGCCGAGCAGGAAAGCGAAGAATTCCGCTATATGTATACGGATATGTATAATTTGTATCCGGCTATCGGTGCGGTTAATTATCTGCGTGCCAATTATAATTTTACGCAGTTTACCAAGCCGATTAAGCCGACATTCGGGTCTTGCGGCGGCATGGTGATTTATAAAAACAAGGTCGAGCCGCGCAATGCGGTCAAAGGCTTGATTGCCCGCACGTATCTTTATATGCAATATACTTATCCGCGGTATCGAATCAGCGAAAATATGGCCTCGCTTTTGAATGTGTGGAACAAGCAATTTCCGGTTACGCCGTGGGAGTGTGAGCGCGCTTATCGTATTGAAAAAGTGCAGGGTAATGCCAACGAAATCGTTAAGCCGCTGTGTATCAGGGCCGGAATGTACGGAGACAGGTCGAGCCGAAAATGATTACGCAATTTGCCAGAACAGAGTTATTGCTCGGAGAAGCGGCGGTTGAAAAACTGCGGCATTCGCGCGTGGCCGTATTCGGTATCGGCGGCGTGGGCGGATATGTGGTTGAGGCTTTGACGCGTGCCGGTATCGGGGCGCTGGATTTGATTGATAACGATACGGTAAGTTTGAGCAATATCAACCGTCAGATTATCGCGCTTCATTCCACAATCGGACAAGCTAAAGTTGAGGCGGCAAAAAAGCGGGCGCTTGATATAAATCCCGAGATAAAAGTGGTCTGTCATAATTGTTTCTATTTGCCGGAGAATCAGGCGGAGTTTGACTTTACGCAATACGATTATGTAGCCGATGCCATTGATACGGTGGCCGGTAAAATTGCGTTGGCGGAACAGGCAAATGCCGCGAATACGCCGATTATCAGTGCCATGGGGGCGGGGAATAAACTCGATGCAACGGCCTTTAAAGTGGCGGATATCGGCAAAACCGCGGTCTGTCCGTTGGCTAAGGTTATGCGCAAAGAATTGCGGCAGCGAGGCATTAATCATCTGAAGGTTGTTTATTCCGAAGAACCGCCGCTGACGCCTCTGCCGAGCGATGAGAACAGCGGCAAACGGCAAACTCCGGGGAGTGTGTCGTTTGTGCCGTCGGTGGTCGGGCTGATTATGGCCGGAGAAATAATCAAGGATTTAATTAAATAAAAACGGGAGATTAAAATGCCGAGTTGGGATATGGAGAATAAAATCGGCGGTGCGGTGTGCGGAGTTGACGAAGCGGGGCGCGGACCGTGGGTAGGGCCGGTGGCAGCAGGCGCCGTAATGTTCTTAAGCCGCGAAATTAATCCCGAAATTTTGGCGCAGATTGATGATTCCAAAAAACTTACGGCCAAAAAGCGCGAAAAAATTTATGATTTGTTGCTTAAAGAAGCGCAGGCAGGGCATTTGACCTACGGTATAGGTATCGCTACGGCCGCGGAAATAGATGAACTCAACATTTTGCAGGCGACTTTTTTGGCGATGAAACGGGCAGTTGCAAAACTGAATCCCGCACCGCAACACGCCATTATCGACGGCAACCGTCTGCCGGCCGAATTTATGTGCCCGACTTCGTGTTACATCGGCGGCGACGCTCAATCTTATTCAATAGCGGCAGCCAGTATTTTGGCTAAAGTCTATCGTGATAATCTGATGAAAGAACTGGCGCAAAAATATCCGGGTTACGGCTTTGAAAAGAACGCCGGTTACGGTACCAAAGACCATATCGCCGGCCTGCAGAAATATGGGGTAACACCGGAGCATCGCAAGAGCTACAAGCCGATTAAAGAATTTTTGGAACAAGCGATTTAATCATTCAAATCAAACGGCTCAATTACCCGCGCCAAAACTCCTTTTAATGCCGAAATGCAAACTCCGTAATTGGTAATGGCAACGCCGGCCTGTTCACATTTATAAATCCGCGAGAGAATTTCACGTCGATTGATGGTGCAACCGCCGCATTGAATTACCAGCTTGTATTCATGCAGATTATTCGGAAAATCACAGCCGCTGACGTGGTCGATAACCAACTCTTTGCCGGTTTTCTTTTTGAGCCAGTTCGGGATTTTGACGCGGCCGATATCGTCTTCCATGGCGTGATGCGTGCAGGATTCGGCAATCAACACTTTGTCGCCGTTCTGCAGTTCGTCTATCATTTTTGCGCCTTTAATCATTTTAGGCAAATCGCCTTTGAAGCGCGCCATCAAAATCGAAAAAGTGGTGCATTTCACGTCAGGCGGCGTCAACTTTACCATGGTGTCGACAATTTGGGAATCACAAATCACCAGCGCCGGCGGTGTTTTCAGGTTTTGCAAAACCGCGGTGTAGTCGTTTTCCTTGACGGCGATAATGCTCTGGTTGTGGTCAAGACAATCGCGGATGGCCTGTACCTGAGGCATAATCAGCCGGCCTTTCGGAGCTTCGTAATCAAGCGGAATCAGCATAACGACGGTGGAGTGTTCCGGCGCCAAATCGCCGACCAGCGGCTGTGCGTTCAGATAATCTTCAGGGCAGATTTTTATCAGCTCGGCCTTAAGTTCGTTCAGAACCCGGTCGCGCGAAGATAAATCGGCGGAGTTTACTTTGATACCGTCATCAGCCGTGATCGGAAAACGGTCGGCCTGATTATAGATTTTTATCAGCGGAGTTTTATGCGCGGCGGCAAGTTCAATAATCTGTTGCTCCGGTGCTTCGATTTTATCGCCTTGGCAGACCAGCAGAACAATGTCGGCACGATCAAAAGCGGCAACGGTTTTTTCCATACGCTTGTCGCCGAGCGCGCTGTTGTCGGCAAAACCGGCGGTATCAAGCCACAGAATCGGCCCGAGCGGCGGCAGTTCCTGGGCTTTTTCCACTACATCGGTAGTGGTGCCGGCAATATCCGAAACAATGGCGGCTTGTTGCCCGCTGACGAGGTTTAAAAAGCTCGACTTTCCGGCATTTACCCGGCCGGCGATTACTATTTGCAAACGTAATGATTTCGGTGCGCTTTGCATTATTTTTCTCCTAAAAATTCGGTTTGATTTGCGGCGATTATCTGCGCCAATTCGGCATACGGAATCTCCCTCAGTTCGGCAATTTTTTGCGCCAGCGTCGGCAGATTTTGCGGTAACGTTTCAACACCGCGCTCAATATTTTGATACGGACCGTCGGTTTCGAGCAGAATGCGGTTCAAATCGAGCGCATTTAAAATTTCGGCGGCATTTTTCTTGCGCAAAATCGAAAAATTGAGCCCGATATAAAATCCGTGTTTTTGAATATTCTTGCCCCATTCGGCCGAGCCGGTAAAAGAGTGAAAGACCGTGCGCGGCGGCAAAACAGGGAACAATTCGCTCATTTCGGAATCGGCCTTAACCGCGTGAATAATCAGCGGGCGTTGATATTGTTGCGCCAATTCGATATGACGCTTAAAAATATCGATTTGTGCTGCGGTATCCGGATTTTTCAGCCTGTCAACACCGCATTCGCCGACATAGGCTACAGGATTTTGCTCAAGATAGAACTCAAGTTTTTGCCGCCAATCCGGCGCCATATCGGCAATATACCACGGATGCACTCCAAACGCCGGCGTAACTTCCGGATATTGCGCGGCCAGCGCGGCAACCGTTTCCCAATCGGAGGGATGAGCCGACGGATTGATAAAATGCACAACATTGTTTTTTATAGCATTTGTTACCACATTTTTAATATTATGCGTTTTATAGTCCTGTAAATGGATGTGCGAATCTGTGTACATATTTAACCTTTCATAATGGAGATAATAACAGCTATGAAGTTTTTTACAAGAGGCGAATCGCAAATTTTTACACAACCGCGGTTGAAAATTGATTTGAACAATTTGATTGATAATTATAAGACCTTGTGCAAAATCATTGCACCGGCCACCCCATCGGCGGTAGTTAAGGACGATTCTTACGGTTTGGGCGCGTTTGAAGTGGCTAAAGCGTTGTATGAACGTGCGGATTGCCGTAACTTTTGGGTGGCTCATGCCTTGGAAGGTGCTCGTATTGCCGAAGCCGTGCCGGAAGCCGATATTTATGTGTTGCAGGGAATCGGCGCAGACAGCCGCGACTTGTTTGAAGAATATCATCTGATTCCCGTCATCGGCTCGCCGGCGATGTTGGCTTTTTGGAAGAAAAATCCGATAGAAGGCATAAAACCGGTGATTCAGGTGGAGACAGGCTTAAATCGTTTGGGTTTTCGCCCGGAAGAATTGAAAAAACTGAGCAAAAAAGATTTGCAAACTTTCGGTATGGTGTTGAGCCATCTGGCTTGTGCCGATGAGAAAGATCACTTTATGAACGCACATCAATTAGAGAATTTTAAGGCGATTCGTTCTAAGTATTTTCCGGAAATACCGGCAACTTTATCGGCTTCCGACGGCGCATTTTTGGGCGAAGATTTCTGCTGCGATATGGTGCGTTTGGGGGCGGCAATGTACGGCATCAACACGGCGCCGTATCGCTTGAACCAAATGAAAAACGTGATTACGGTAGAAGCGCCGGTGTTGCAAATTGCCGATTTAGCTAAGGGCGAATTTGTGGGCTATTCGGCAACATATCGCGCCGCGCAAAAACGCAAAATTGCGATTGTTTCAATCGGTTACGGCGACGGTATGCCGCGCTCGCTTTCCAATGTGGGTAAGGTATTTTTCAAAAAGAAAGATAAAATGTGCGAGGCGCGGATTATCGGCCGTGTATCGATGGATAACATTATCTGCGATGTTACCGATGTGCCGGATTTGCAAACAGGGGATTTCGGTGCGCTGATATTCAGCGAATATACGCTCGACGATATTGCGCGTGACGCCGGAACCATCAGTTATGAAATTGTATCGCGCCTGGGTAAAAATACGCGTTTTGACCGAGAGTATTTGCTGAAATAATATTTTTAGACAACTTTTTTAATATTATAACTATTTGAAAATATGTTATTTTCAAAAATAATTCATTTTTTTAGAAAAAATATATTGACAAATAGAGAAAATATTGTTATACATAACTCATAACATCAATTATTCTAACATCCATATTGCAAATAATTATGCCCTAGCGAGGGTATCCCAACCCAGAGGCCCGCTGCAGTGATGCACCATCGGCCTTTACATCACGAACAATATAAAAAATGTTGAACGCGAAATGAACAAAGGACCCCCTTAAAAAATTAACAGGTTTTTTCGGTATAGCTTTTGGTGCCTGTTCCCCGATTTCGGAAGTAGAGCAATACCGAATGTCGAATTTTCTGCAAAGAAATGAGACGATGTATTACAGCAACCGCGTAAAGAATTCAAAGACATATCGTTGACCATGCGGGTTGGTTGCCCCCTCTAATGATGGTCAAACCCGGCTTACGTTCTCGCACGCAGAACAATAGTAAGCCGGTTTTGTTTTTTTAAACTACTCAATAAACGAAATATATTTAGCATAGCGTTTGCCGTAATTTTCGCGATATTGCAAAACGCCTTCTTTCATCACCTTATGCTCATATCTTTCTAAGCATTTGGCGGTCGGAACTGCCGTCAATACGTCGTTTTCGTAATGCGTATCAATGCCGATAAGCGCGGTTTGTAACGGTTCTTGCATTAAACGCTCGTAATCGCTCGCGCTGATTTTAAATTTTGCTCCGTCAATTTTGCCCTCGGCGCTGATATAAGCAGCCACGCTCATCAGGCGGATGTATTCAAAAATCAACAGCGGCGAAAATATTTCCAGTTCGGTTTTAGGCGATTCCATTTTTTATATTCCTTATTATATATTTGGTTTGACTTTAGTCGATAACTTGCGTATTGTCAATGTATCAAATAATTTTAAGGAGGGTAAGATGGAAAAATCAAATAAAGTTTGGGCGGCATTGTTGATTGCCGGCGGTTTGGCCGTAGGCGGTTTTTTTCCGGGGTATTATTACTATAAAACCCATGCCGATTTTCGCTCGGTAACGGTTAAAGGCCTGGCCGAAAAAGATGTGGTGGCCGATATGGGCTTGTGGAATATTCAGTTCACGGTTAACGGCAATGATTTGAACGCGGTGCAAAAACAAATCGGCGCCCAGGCACGCGAGATTGTGCAATTTTTGCAAAAACAGGGCTTTGGCGAGGCGGAAATCCATGTTGGACGTATTGAAACCAACGATTTGTTTGCCAATCCGTATCGTGATAATGCCGCGGCCGAAACCTCACGCTTTATTTTGACGCAAACGATTATAGTGCGTTCGCCGCAGGTATATCAGATTGCCAACGCCATGTCGCTCAGCAACGAACTGATTGCCAAAGGCATTGTTTTCAGCAATCAATCGGCTAATTATTTCTTTACCAAACTCAACGATATTAAGCCGGAAATGCTGAAATCGGCTACCGAAAACGCCAAAGAAGCGGCGCTTGAATTTGCCCGCAACAGCGGCAGTAAGGTCGGAAAAATCAATAAGGCAAATCAGGGGGTGTTCTCTATTCAGTCGCGTGATGATGCCAACTCTTATGAGGCTTTGCAAATTGAAAAACGCGTACGGGTGGTGTCTACCGTGGAATATTTGCTGGAAGATTAAAGCCGCCGTAAAATAAGAGAGGTAAAATGCGCAAGTTATCCCTTTTTTTGGCGTTAATGTTATTTGCCGCCGTACCGGCATCGGCAAAGCATTTTCGTATGGTTAAATATAAACCGATGAGTCAAGAAAAATGTATGGCACGCAAAGACGAACTAGGTTTGAAATATTGTCCGTACGATAATGATCATTTGGCCGGTGCGGTTGCGGCATGCGGCGGAGTATGGAATATGCCTACCGTCAGAGCCTTATTGAGTGTCGCTACACAACTTTACAATGGTCTTGAAAGAGAATTTGACGACGAATTTGACGGAGGATGGGTAACTACCCTGTATGGTGAGCGTGATGATGAAAAAATGAAAGAACTCGGTATATGGGTAAACGACAGTCGTATTTATTATTGGAGTAATGAAGAAGCAAAAGACGGCAAGGGCGGCTATGTACGGATGTTTGCCACCGAAGGCTCAAACTCGTATTATGCTCCGCGTGACGGCAGCAGGTATGTAACGCATGTTTTGGGTGAAGTAAATTATGGCAAAACAAAAAATGTCAGAACCGGAAATCCCAGACATGATTCTAATTTATCCGGCTTGCCGAATAAGGATGCTTTGGTAACTATTTGTATTAAGAGGAAAAAATAATGCACGAAATTAAATGTCCGAAATGCGGTGAAGTTTTTCAGGTTGATGAAACAGGCTATGCCACAATTTTGGCACAAGTGCGCGATGCCGAATTTCATAAAGAGCTGCACGAGCGGGCGGCGCAGTTGCAACGAGAAAAAGATGATGCGCTGAAGTTGGCGGCAACCAAAGCTGAAATGGAAAAGGCGCAGTCTTTGACCGAGTTACAACAGGAAAATGCCAAACTCAAAAATCAGCTGCAATCTTTAGATAAAGATAAAGAGCTGGAAAAAGCTCAATCGACGGCGCAATATGTGCAACAAATTGAGCAACTGAAAGCGCAAATTGCCGCCGGCGATAAGGATAAGCAAATTGCCGTAATTGCCGCGGTTGATGCCCAAAAAGAAGCACTGGCGCAAAAAGATCGGCAGATTATGCAGTTGCAGGGACAGCTGAAAGAAGCAGAAAAGGACAGTTTAATCAAAGAGCAGAATTTGCGCGAAAATTTCAATGCCCAGCTCAAAGCCAAAGATGCGGCGATTGATTTTTATAAAGATTTGAAAACCAAAATGTCTACCAAAATGGTGGGCGAAACTCTGGAACAACATTGTGAAACCGAGTTCAATAAACTGCGGGCAACGGCGTTTCAGAATGCTTATTTTGAAAAAGACAACGATGCCAAAAGCGGCAGTAAGGGCGATTATATCTTTCGCGACAAAACCGAGGACGGGGTGGAGTTTCTCTCAATTATGTTTGAGATGAAAAATGAGACGGATACAAAATCTACCAAGCATAAAAACGAGGATTTTTTCAAAGAACTGGATAAAGATCGCACCGAAAAGGGCTGCGAATACGCGGTGTTGGTGTCGCTACTCGAAAGTGATAGCGAGCTGTATAACTCCGGCATTGTCGACGTTTCGTATCGCTACCCGAAGATGTATGTCATTCGGCCGCAGTTTTTTATTCCGCTGATTACGCTGTTGCGCAATGCCTCGCTCAATTCGGCGCAATATCGGCGGCAGGTGACGGAATATCGCGAACAAAATATCGATATTACGAATTTTGAAGAAAAACTCAATGACTTCAGAGATAAATTTGACCGCAATATTCAGGTGGCCAGCGAAAAATTCAATACGGCGATTAAGGAGATCGACGCCACCATCAATCACTTGCAAAAAATTCGGTCGGCTCTGGTATCGTCGGATAATAACCTGCATTATGCCAATGACAAAGTGCAAGATTTAACCATTCGGCGCCTGACCTATAAAAATCCGACCATGAAGCAGAAATTTGCCGAACTGAAAAAAGATAAAAACGAGTGGTAAACGAAAGGAAAAATATGAAAGAAAATGCTAAAAGAAACTGGATTATGACGCTTATCGGCATTGATTCGTTGGCTCTGTTTGTTGTGGCGTATTTTATTTTAACCACCGACGATAAGACCATATTAACGGAAGTTATTTTGGCATATTGCGGTTTTGCGCTGTTTTTGGGCGCTTGCCTGATTGCGGTTTTGAAAAAATATCCCGAAGATAATGCGAAAAAGTAATAGTAACAAGGAATAGCGCCATGAAATTGAACAAAGATGAAATATTGACATTTGCGGCTGGTATTGTGGTCGGGGCGCTGGCAGGAGCGGCGGTTTATTTCGGTTTTAATTTCGATATCGGCAGATTATACGATTTATATACCTCAATATCGGCATTTGTTACGGTGGTATTGTATTTGGCAATACCACCGGTCGCAATTATCTGGTTGCTTTATCAAACCTATAAAAAGAACAAAAAATGGTTTTGGGTTCTGGCAATATTTACGTTGTTGTTGGCCATTGGTACAATATGTGAATTAATGAACCATTCTCATTCAACCGGCTGGATGATTTATGTTGCCGTTCATGCGATAATCCTTATTCTGTTGGGTTTGTTTTTGTTATATAAATTGTATAAGAAAAGCAAAAAATGGTTTACCGTGGTGGTATTTTTAGCCTTATCCATAGCCGGTATGGTGCATAAAATAATTCTCTACGCCACAGAGCCGACGGTATATTCCGGTAGCCATACATCTGACTACGGATTATCCTGAGGATTATCGGCGATGTTTTGCAATCATAAAAAAATAGTGACGGCGGTTTTTGAATTAACCTTAAAATGCAATGCTCGCTGTATTCATTGCGGCTCGACCGCCGGATCGGCGCGGGAAAATAACCTTTCGTACGAAGAAGCTGTGTCGGCGGTAAAACAGCTGGCAGAGCAGGGGTGTAAGGTATTATCTTTAATCGGCGGCGAGTATTTTTTATATCCGCAATGGCGCGAGTTGTTGCAAGAAGCGCGTGCTACCGGTATGGAAGTGACGATTATAACCAACGGTGCCTTGCTTAACGAGGAAAAAGTCGATTTTTTGAAAGATGTCGGGTTGGCGCGCCTGGGTTTCAGTATTGACGGAGGAAATGCCTTGACGCACAATAAAATCCGCCAGGTGGAAAATTGCTTTCAAAAGGCCTTCCAAATGGCAGATTACGGGATTCAGAAGGGGCTTAGCATCGCGGCAGTTACTACCCTTCACAAGTTGAATATTACCGAACTTAAACAGTTGCGGCAGTTGTTGCTCGAACATAAGTTTTCTTTGTGGCAGTTGCAACACGCGTCGCTGTTCGGGCGGATGAAACAGGAGCTGGCGCTGAATGACTTTGAATATTACGTGTCGGGTATTTTTATTGCGCAAACTCGCCGGATGTATGAAAAGCAGATGCACATACGCGGTATGCATTGTATGGGCTATTATTCCAAGGTTATCCCGTATCATACGGAAAATCGTTTCTGGCTCGGTTGCTATGCCGGTAAGGGCGTGGTCGGTATTCGTTCCGACGGCAAGGTTTTGGGCTGTCTTTCGCTGTATGACGATAAGTATATAGAAGGGGATTTGCGTGAGCAGCCGCTGGCCGAGATTCTGGCAAAAAAATCTTATTGTTCGTGGAATAATCGCTTAACTCGCATCAATAATCTCAAGGGATATTGCAATTCGTGCCCGTACGCTTTGGCTTGTTTGGGCGGCTGTACCTCGTTTAATCAGGAAGAAGCAAAGTGCTATTACGCCATCGAGCAGAAAATGAAACACCATGCGCCGCAAAACCCGCAAGAGGCGATGCTGAAGCGTCTGACTATGGGCAAAATGGCTAAAGACGGAACGTTTTATTTGGATAATAACGAGCCGATTTCGCCGGAATTGATTGACGCTTCCGGGCTTTCGGAACACGATAAACAGGTGTTGTCGCTGTTGATTGCCGATAAATTCTGATTTTGGGCTTTATATAATTTTCTGCAAGGCGAGCGACGGTTGTCCGTTTTGTTGCTTAATCGCATCCGGATTATCAAACAAGGATGTGCTACCACTCGGTTGACCGGTTTGATTTGGCACGGCAATATTTAGAATATTGCTCAGAGTGAAAAATTATTATCCTTCTATGTTATCGATATCCCGACGTAATTATTAACCATGATGGTAGCAACAACGGCCAATGTCCAGCATATTGCAAGATAAAGAAACGGATATTTTAAAAGGCAACTCCTCGCTGTTAAAGCGGATTTTTGTTTACTAGGGATAATCAGCAAAAATAAAAACGCAGCAATCTGAATACCAAAGGCTGCAAGATAAATCTCTTTAAGAAAACCACCTAACATTTGCGTATCTGCAAAGTGAAATGCCATATTACCGATGAATGCTAATGAAACAATCAAAATCCACAAAGTTCCCGTACTGCCGAAATCACGACATCTCTTTTGTGTAATCAATAAATAAGCATAAAATAAAAATAACTGTACTATGTAAGTCAACAGAGGATTCTGAAAATACTCAAAAACAGAATAAATACTGCCGAGTATAACCATAATTACTAAAAACTGTATTCCGGTCAGGATTCCTTCAACCGAATAAATCGGAGTAATTTTTTTTGAACCGAAAATCACCGCATAAAGAATTTCTCTTATCGGTTCAATGATTTCATGTGTGATGATATATTTGATTTGAGATATACTCATTTCACTCTCCTAGCTCATCTGCCGAACATTTATATCTTATAATATGTTCGGCAGATGTCAAGTTAGTTGTAACATTATTATTTTACAAATTTATTTCCAAATTTTGTAATGTAATAATATCTTGCTATATCAGAATCTGTATCTAGCAAAGTGTTTGCGGCATCATGTAAATATCCGGCTCCGGCTTGATATGCCATATTCCTTAATCTGTCTTGTCTGTTTGTATAAGAATTATCCATATATTTATCCTTGAAAGAACTATACATTCCACCTGACAAACCATCGGCAAGACGCTCGGTTCCGGCAATAATACCATCGCCAAACCCTGTTAAAGCAGCGATCGATACCTTATCCCAATTATTAGGAACTGCTTGATTGTTTATAATATTTTCTCCCCATTTGGCATAATCAACTTGCCCCGCTGAAGAAGTATTTTGTTGATTATGATATAATACGGGTGTCGGCTGGTTTTGTTTTTTCCACGCATACATATTTTCCGAGATGTAACTCGGTTGTTGCCAAGCGGGCACTTGCCCGGCTGATTGAACCTGTGTCTCCGGTTGTTGCGTCGCCGGCGATGTCTGTACTGCCGGTGGCGGAGTGTCGCCGTAGAGCTGTTTATAGTTATAATCGTCGTGTTCGTATAAATAATTCTGTATTTCGTTGGCATACGGGTTCGGCGAATTCTCGCTCGGCACGGGGATTTCCTTCATCTCGGCGAAGGTTCTTGCCAATTTTCCTTATAACGCGTATTTTTTAGTTTGTCGGCAAAAGAATTTACCCCTTTCTTGATGCATATTTAATCTAATAATCCCCAAGACCACTCACATATTATAACAATAATTCCCACTAGCATACATGTTAACGGCGATAAGAAAATCAATTTTGCCAATATTGGGTGATTACGCATATTGCTGGTGCCAATGAGAAAAAATAACAGTAAAATTATTAAAGTATCTTTCATACTGCCAATATATACTTCTTGATTAACGTAATTCCACGCACCTTTCATTGCTTCTGATCTCCATATTAAGGCATCTTTTTCAGGTGGATTAAAATATTCAGCAACAAACATACTATAAAAAAGCAAATATACTGTGATACTCCACTTAAACTGCCAAAGAAGCTTAAATGTTTCTATTGCACTTTGCTTTATTTTTTCTCTGAGCATTATATTATCCTAAAAGTTGTATTTATAGCAAAATTGTAACAATATAATAAAAAAAAGGCAAGAAAAATTCTTGCCTTCTTTATTATATTACCATCCTTTCGGGTATTTTACATATACCGGCACTGAATTTTGACAATCATCAAGATAATCGCTTAATCTTCCTGTCTGCCACGGAATATCAATACAACCGGCAGAACCTTTAGTTAAACCGCCGTGTATTGTAAACCCTGAACGACCATAAGTATTGGTATTTGCATCAGGTTGCAACCAAACACGACTAGTCCCCCAAGATATTGGTCCTCCTTTCCATTTTCCGATGTTTATCGGAATACCTATTCCATTAAGTGCCTTTACACCAGTTCCTACAACTGCATCCGCAAAAGATATATTCTGCCTCTGATTCTGATTAGCATAATAAGTTCCTTCAGGAATCGGTCCTTTGTTTGCAACATTCTGATATTGTGCACTTTGATAATCATCACGACCTGACTGCGCGTCTAAATTTTTAACATGTCCGGTATTATTATAAAGTCCTAAATTCTGGCCATCAAATGTCATATAGCAATTTGGATCATTATTGCTTTGTGTTTGCACCGGTGGCGGAGTGTTGCCGTAGAGCTGTTTGTAGTTATAATCATCATGTTCGTATAAATAATTTTGTATCTCATTGGCAAACGGGTTCGGCGAGTCCTCACTCGGCACGGGAATTTCCTTCATCTCGGCAAAGGTTCTTGCCCCGCGCGGGTCC
>JAEEGL015351791.1_pt1 | contig 36116 bp, 25 predicted proteins | sample 9134231 | NCBI WGS metagenome assembly JAEEGL01 (sample SAMN16246548, study PRJNA631951) | gut metagenome | biome: gut microbiome; feature: rumen; material: fiber-attached | host: Bos | place: Iran: Karaj | collected 2018-10
CGCGCCGTCTCCCCGGATGCAGAAAAGGAGTATCCCGACCGCCGTCATTGTTCCAAATACCCACGCCATCATACCAAACGCTATGCGTTCTTTGCCGCGGGTATGCAAAAAAGGAGGCGCGGTGCGCCTCCTTAAGCGGAGAAATCAGCTCAATCGCGTTTGAATTCGATCGGGAACACTCCTTTGGCATCCGTTCCGGCGGGAGCGGAAATTACCAGCTTGTCGCTGTAAAGCTCATAGGTGCAGGGATCTTCGTCAAGATTCGTTGCGAACAGATCCGTCATCAGCCTGCCGTCCCTGATCTCGTAGTGGCCCGAAGTTGTAGCTGATTTCGCGATCTCATCGGTATCGATATCCTTTTTGAGCTCTTCCATCAACGCGTCGACCGAATCGTAACCCGCAAGCTTGACTGCGGATTCGACCATCTCATCGGTTATTTCGCTTTCCGGAGTACCCGTGGATTCGGAAAGGCTCTTTTTGAGATAGCTGATGACCGTCGGCTTCATCTGGCCGACCGCCGCGTCGATCAATTTGTTCGCGTCAACTTCCGATACGCCGGTGAAATAGGTGCCGTCGGAATTGATCGTGAGCTTTACCGGAAGCATGAGGTTCGAGAAACTGAAATCAAAATCGGTCTCGCTCTCCATGTATTCCTCGAAATAACCGGAGAAATCGACCTCGGTGTTATAGCTGCCCACGAGGTTATCGACCGTCATATCGACCGCCTCGCTCTTATTTGCCTTCTTGCCCTTTCCGGAAAGAGCAATTATCAGGCCGACCGCCAGCGCGACAGCCGCGGCAGCCGCAACACCTACAATTATTCCAATCTTCTTGTTTTTTACCTTCTTTTCGGGAACGGCGGTATCCTGCCCGGTATAGGCCGGCGTATCGTTATTCATCGGCGCGTTCATATCCGCTGCCGGCGAATATGCGTTCTCCGCGGAGGGGGTGCGCTCGGCTTTAAACGCGGGCGGTACGATGGAGGTTTCATCCGCAGGGGCGCGTTCTATCACGGGTTTCGGCGCAGAGGGCGTGCGCTCGTAATCCGCCTTGGGCGGCACGACGGGCTGCGAAGACTGCAGGACGTTCCCGTTCGCCCGATTGTTATAGGCCGGAGTCTGAGGCGCGTATGCGTTCTGATTCGCCGGGCCGTTGTAAGCCGGGGCCTGCGGCGCGTTCCCGTTCACCTGATTATAGGCGGGAGCCTGAGGCGCGTATGCGTTCTGATTCGCCGGGCGGTTATAAGCGGGAGCCTGAGGCGCGTTCACGTTCACCTGATTATAGGCGGGGGCCTGAGGCGCGTATGCGTTCTGATTCGCCGGACGGTTATAAGCCGGAGCCTGCGGCGCATTCCTGTTCACCTGATTGTAAGCGGGAGCCTGCGGCGCGTATTCGTTCCCGCTCGCAACGGTCGCGTCGTATGCCGGAGTCTTGGGCATTACGGGCGTCTGCGCGGAGGGGGTGGGCTCGTAAGAATAGTTTTGAGGGGTGCGCTGCACGGAAGGCGCCGACGTGCCGGCTTCAAGGCATCTGTTGAGATCTGCGCGCAGATCTTCCGCCTTCGCGTAGCGGTCTTCGGGTCTGAACGCGCAGGCCTTCAGCACGACGCGTCCGAGCATATCCTGCGCGTCGCAGGGCAGGGGCATCGGATCGCCCATCATGCGGCGAACGAGGGATTTTTCCTTATCGTCGGGAGTGATGCGCTGGGGCGCGGGCGGCAGGAAGGGCAGCCTGCCGTTGTTGAGCAGGCGGTAGAGCACTATGCCGAGCGAGTAGATATCGCAGCTCGCGCCGTATTTTTCGCCGCGGTAGACCTCGGGAGCCATGTAATTGTAGGTTCCCTTTTTGCTCATGAACGTGGCGGTCTTTTCAAGCTGCCTTGCGATGCCGAAATCGCCCAGCTTGAAATCGCCGTCCTTCGAAACGAATATGTTGTCCGGCTTGATATCCCTGTGTATGATGCCGTTTTTGTTGCACCTTGCGAGCGCGTTGCAGATATCGGTGCCGAGCTTGATTATCTCCTGCCGGGTGAGCGGCTTTTCGAGTATCCTGCCGGGAAGATCCTGCAAAAGCTCCATGCGGATAAAGATATCGTAGCCGACTCCGTCGGGCTTTTCAAACACCTTGGAGTCCTCGAAGCTGACGATGTTCGTATTTCCGCGCAGCTTGTTCATGAGCCTCGTCTCGGCGGCGATACCCCTTGCCATATCCGTATAATAGGTAGAGATGGACTCGTCGTCCATGCCCTCCATACGGAGCTGCTTCATCTCCTCGGCATCGTTGGGAATGGGGATGTACTTCAACGCAGAGTAGAATTTTTCGCCGAATTCTTCCCTGTAGATCTTGTACACCCTTCCGTAGCTTCCCGCGCCGATGAAGCTGTCGACGTACCATTCGCCGAATAGCGGTTCGAATTTTTTGATAATATCCATAATCCCCTCATATTTACAGCCGCCGCAAAGGAACGGCTTTATTCACTTTGTTTAAGCTCCATGGCCCTTTTATAGACCTCGTTTTTAGGCAGATCCAGCAGCAGCGCCGCCTGCTTCGCCGCATCCTTGACGCTCATCCCTCCGCGGAGGAAGCCGATGAGGGTATCGTCAAGGGAGGCTTGCGGATCCTCCTCCCGGGCAGGCTCGCCCGATACGACTATGACGCATTCGCCGCGCGGCGGCGTCTGCGAATACCGCTCCGCGAGCGATAACAGCGTGCCTCTGACCGTCTCCTCGTAAAGCTTTGTGATCTCCCTGACGAGCGCGGCGCGTCTGTCGCCGAGCACTCTGTGCAGCTCTGTAAGCGTTTCGCCGACGCGATACGGGCTTTCATAGATCACGATAGTGGCGGTGACCTTCTTTATTTCCGCCAGATATTCGTTCCTCTCGCGGTTTTCGCGGGGGAGGAACCCCGTGAAATAGATGCGCTTAGTCGGCAGGCCGCTCATTATGGCGGCCGTCAGGCTTGCGGAGGCGCCCGGAAGCACCTCAAACGGCAGATCGCGTTCTATGCAGGCCTTCACGAGCCTTTCGCCCGGATCGGAAATGCAGGGCATTCCCGCATCAGAAACGTAAGCTGCGGTCCTGCCCGCGCGGATCAGCTCCGTTACTCGATCGGCCGCGGCGTTCTCGTTGTGCTCGTGACAGCTTTCGAGCCGTTTTTTGAGCCCGAGCCGCGTTAGCATAGCGCCGGTATTGCGCGTATCCTCGCAGAAAACGACGTCCGCCTGCTCAAGCGCGGTCAGCACGCGCTCCGTGATATCGCCCATATTGCCTATGGGCGTCGCGCACAGATAAAGCTTTGCCGGCAGGCGCTTTTCTTCTTTTATCTCCATTTCACTCATCATCAAGGTGGTATATGCGCCTGACCTCCGGGGTGAGCTCCCCGTTTTCATCGCATACCGTAAGCTGCTTTTCTATTTTAAGGCCGGGAGCAGCACCCTTTTTGGCCTCTATCAGCGCAAGGTAGGGAGGTTTATCCTCCCTTGCGGCGACGAGCCGCAGGCGCTTCGGTTCGAGTTTTTGCTCCGTAAGCGAGCAGAGCGCCTCCGAAAGCCTTTCCGCGGGGCAGCACATGAACAGCTTGCCGCCGAATTTGATCAGTCTTGCCGCCGAGACCGCCACCTCGCGCAGAGTGCAGTAAATATCGTGCGTCGCTGCGCCCTCAAAGCCCTCCTCGCCCTTTTGGCTGAGCTTCCCTCCCGAAGCGGGGTAGTAGGGAGGATTGCATACCGCCGCGTCGAATCCGCCGACGCCCGGCAGAGCGTGCGCTTCGCGCATATCCGCCTCGATAACTTCGATATCCTGCCCGTTGAGCGCGATGGATCGCCTCGCCATATCGCATTGTACGGCCTGGATCTCTATCGCCGTCAGCTTCGCGCCGGTGCGGCCGTTCAAAAGTATCGCGATAACGCCCGTTCCGCTGCCAAGATCGACCACCCGATCCTTTGGCCCGACCGAGGCAAATCCGCTCAAAAGCACCGAATCCGTGCCGAAACGGAACCCCCGCTCGCTTTGGATTATCCGCAGGCCCTTATACTGGAGGTCCTCAAGTTTTTCGCCGGGTCGCAGCTGGGCGTTCATTCCTCTTCGCCCATTATGGTCTCGTATATGGACTGCAGACCGTCGCCCGTGTAGTATTCGATGACGATCTTGCCCTTGTTTTCATCGCCCTGGATCTCGACCCTGGTGCCGAGGCGCTCCCTGAGGCGGCTCCTTGCGGCGCTGAGATCGTTAGAAAGCCTGCGCCTCTTGCGCGGGCGCTTGTGGAGCTCTGCCAGCGTTATAGCCTTCTTGACCTGTTCCTCGGTCTCGCGGACGGACCAGCCGCTTTCCGCGCATTTTTCCGCCGTTTTTTCAAGCAGTTCCTCATCGGTTATGGAGGCAAGCACCCTCGCGTGGCCGGGCTGGATCCTGCCCTCGCGCAGATAGTTCTGCACGGGATCCGGCAGCTGCAGCAGGCGCACGGAGTTTGCTATCGCAGGGCGGCTCTTTGCAAGGCGCTTTGCGACCTCCTCCTGCGTGAGGTCATGCTCTTTCATCAAAAAGCGTATCGCGGCGGCCTCTTCGATGGGGTTAAGGTTTTCGCGCTGGATGTTCTCGATGAGGGCGACTTCCATTACCTCGCGCCCGTCCATATCGCGTACAATGGCGGGCACCTCGGTCAAACCTGCTATCCTCGCCGCACGGAAGCGGCGCTCGCCTGCGATAATGCCGAACCTGTCGCCGTTTTTTCTGACTATGAGCGGCTGAACGATGCCGTGCTGGCTGATCGATTCGGCAAGCTCGTTGAGCCTTTCCTCATTGAAGGCCTTCCTCGGCTGATCGGGGTTGTTGTCGATGAGGTTGACCGATATCATGCGCACCACGTCGTTTTCGCGCGCTTCGAATGAACCGAAGAGGGAATCAAGGCCCTTGCCGAGCCCCTTGTTCTTCTTATTTGTTGCCATCTCGTTCCAGCAGCTCCTTTGCAAGATTAACGTAAGCCTTCGCGCCCGCGCTCTTCGGATCGTAAAGGGTTATGGGAAGGCCGTAGCTAGGGGCCTCGCCGAGGCGCACCGAGCGCGGTATGACCGTTTCGTACACTTTGTTTTTAAAGAATTTTTTGACCTCGCCGACGACCATTGGCGAAAGATTCGTCCTTGCGTCATACATGGTCATAACAACGCCCTCGACTTCAAGATCCTCGTTGAGGTGCTGACGGACGAGCTTTACCGTGTTCATGAGCTGCGCAAGGCCCTCCAGCGCGTAATATTCGCATTGGATCGGCACCAGCAGCGTGTTGGCGGCGGTGAGCGCATTGAGCGTCAAAAGCCCGAGTGAAGGCGGACAGTCGATGAAAATGTAATCATAAAGCTTTGAAAGCGGCTTCAGCGCGGAACGAAGCTTGCGCTCGCGCGCCATCATGGGGACGAGCTCGACCTCCGCGCCTGCTAACTCAATGCGCGAGGGGAGCACGTCAAGCGTTTCGATGCGGGTGTGCTGTATAGCTTTCTCGCCCTCGACGTCGTTTATGAGCACGTCGTAAACGCTGTATTCGCCCTTGTCCTTATCGACCCCGGCTCCGCTCGTGGCGTTGCCCTGCGGATCGACGTCCACCAGCAGGACTTTTTTGCCCTCCTGCGCGGTGCAGGCCGCAAGATTAACGGCGGTGGTCGTCTTGCCGACGCCGCCTTTTTGATTGGCTATAGCAACTATCTTGGCCATGGTAACTCCGTATTGATATCTCGCACCGCGGCAAAAACGCCGCAAAAGTACGGTTTGTTTTATTATAAATGATATTTGCGCCCGTTGCAACTGTTATTTTATAAAATCACAAGCTGATTGTTTCACGTGAAACAATCAAAAAAGGGAATGTTTCACGTGAAACATTCCCCGGAAGAAGAACGGGTTTACTGCGTGACTCTGATCGTGATGTCGACGCCGTTGTTGAGCTCCATCTGGCCGACCTCCACCGCAAGACCACTCTCGCGAAGCAGATCGCAGGCGGAATTGATGGTGTTGATGAAAACGCGGTAATCGCGGAATATCCGTATCATCCGCGGCTTGGTGCGAAGAGCCGAGCGCTCCTTGCTTTCGGAAAGCATTTTATCCACAAGCTTTTCGGTCTCCTTGACGGACAGGCCCCGGGAAACGGCGGTTTTTGCGGCTTTTTGACGCAGACCGTCGTCGGGAAGCCGCACGAGCGCCCTTGCGTGCCGCTCGGAAAGGCCAGATGAAGCAAGCGTTTTTCGGAGTTCGGGGTCGAGCTTCAGAAGACGAAGCTTGTTGGCTATGAAGCTCTGGCTTTTACCAATGCGCTCCGCAAGCTGCTCCTGGGTAAGACCGAGCCGTTCGATGAGCGCAAAAAAGCACTCCGCTTCCTCGAAGTAATGCAGATCCTCACGCTGGAGATTCTCGATTATCGCCATGAACGCCGGGTCGTCGCCGTCATCCCTGTCGTCGATTATGCATCGCGCGCTGCGCGCGCCAAGCTGTTTCAGCGCGCGGAGGCGGCGTTCTCCGGCGATCAGCTCGAAAAAATCGCCGGAGCGGCGCACTATGAGGGGCTGTATCAACCCTACCTGTTCTATTGAGCGGGCAAGCTCCGCGATCTTTTCCTCATCGAATTCCCTGCGAGGCTGGTTGGGATTGGGAATTATCGCGCCGAGCGGGATCTCCGTCAGCCGCGGTCTCGCAGCACGGCTCTCGTCAGCCGGGAGCGCTGCGGATCCTTTTTCCCTTTTTGTTTTCAGTATCGACATAAAAAACCTCCGCCGAGATGGAATGCCCCTTGGGGCTGTTTTGCCATTCCACGGCGAAGGTTTTATTCCTGCTTCGACCGCAAACAAAGTGCGGATACGACAGTTTATTCAAGGTTTACAAGGGTTTTTTCTGTGCGGTCCCCGCCTTGCGCGGGTATTTTGCCGGGGTCTTTGCCGTTTTGACGGCGGAAACGATCGTCCTCACGCCCCAGGGCACGTCAAATTCGGAGGCGGTCAGCACGCAGTTCAGCTCCTTTGAAGCGTTGCCGCAGGCGGCGATCTCCTCCGCGGTGTTGGCGCCCTTATACATCAGCGAGCTTCCGCCTATCTTTACAAAAGGCACCGTCCACTCGAGAAGCACGTTCATGGGCGCTACCGCGCGTGAGAGCGCATGATCGAAATGGGCCCTCAGCCCGTCGTCGCGGGCGGCGTCCTCGGCTCTGGAGTGAATGGCCTTTGCCTCGATACCGATCTCGGAGCATACTTCCTCAAGGAATTTTACGCGCTTGCCGAGCGAATCGACCATCACGAGCTCGATATCCGGGCGGACTATCTTCAGCGGTATGCCGGGGAAGCCCGCGCCGGTGCCCACGTCGATGACCTTCGCGCCTTCCTTTATAAGAGAGCTTCCGAGCACGCTGTCGGCGAAATGCTTCTGCGAAGCCTCCTCGGGGGATGTGATCCGGGTGAGGTTCACGAACCGGTTGCGCTCGACTATCATTTCATAGTATTTGATGAACTGCTCTGTCTGCCGCGCGGAAAGCTTCGGCATAACGGATAAAAGCAGCTCCCGCGTCATGGGAACGCCCTCTGTATTCGGTTTTTCAATGATGATATCCATATTCACTCCGACGCTCCGTCTTCGAGCGATTTAACGTAAACCGCGAGCACCGCGATATCCGAGGGACTTACGCCCGATATGCGCGAAGCCTGCCCGAGGCTTTCCGGCCTTATCGCGGAAAGCTTCTGCCTTGCCTCGATGCGCAGATTGGTGATTGAAAAATAATCAATGTTTTCGGGCATTTTTTGGCTGTCGAGCGCATGCAGCTTCTCAATCTGCGCCTCCTGCCTTTTGATGTAGCCGCCGTAAAGCGCCTCCGTTTCGACCTCCTCTATGGCCTCGCTGCCAACGTCCGGAAGATCATAGAGCGTCATCAGGTCGGAGTATCTGACCCCCTTGCGCTTTAAGAGCGTGGAAAGCTTCGTGCTGCCTGCGGCTTCGCTGAGTCCGAGCCCGAGCAGCAGGCGGTTGAGCGCATCGCTTGCGGGAACGTTCCGGTCAAGCGCCTCGGTTGCCTGAAGTATGCGCTCTTTTTTGCGCATAAGCCTCGAATACCTTTCGGCGCTTATGAGGCCGGTGCGGTAAGCGCGCGCGGTGAGGCGCATATCGGCGTTGTCCTGGCGGAGCATCATGCGATATTCGGCGCGGCAGGTCATCATGCGGTAGGGCTCGTTGGTGCCCTTTAAAGTCAGATCGTCGCAGAGCACGCCGAGATAGGCTTCGTTCCTTGCTATCACGAGCGGCTCCTCGTTTTTCACAAAGAGCGCGGCGTTTATGCCGGCGTAAATGCCCTGCGCGGCGGCCTCCTCATAGCCGGAGCTCCCGTTGATCTGCCCGGCGAAGAACAGACCTGGCACGCGGCGGCTCATCAGCACGGAGTTCAGCTCGGTCGGATCAATGCAGTCGTACTCGATCGCATAACCGTAGCGCTGAATCACGCAGTTTTCCATGCCCTCGATGGTTCGCAGCATCGCCTCCTGCACGTCGCGCGGGAGGCTCGTGGAAAGGCCCTGCACGTACATTTCGTCCGTGGTGAGCCCCTCGGGCTCGATAAAGAGCTGATGCCTGTCCTTATCGGCAAAGCGAACGATCTTATCCTCGATCGAGGGGCAATACCGCGTTCCGGTCGCATGGATGGCCCCCGTGAACATCGGCGAGCGATCGAGGTTTTCCCTTATGATATCGTGGGTTTTTGAGTTTGTATAGGTCAAAAAGCACGGGCTCTGCTCCCTGTGGAGCTCGTCCGTCATGAACGAGAAATGCGGTATCGGCTCGTCGCCATACTGCGGCTGCATCCGGCTGTAATCGAGCGAGCTGCCCTTGACCCTCGGCGGCGTGCCCGTCTTGAACCTGCGCAGCTCAAAGCCGAGCTGCGCGAGCGAATCGGAGAGCAGCAAGGCGGAAGAAAGCCCCGAAGGCCCTCTGTCGCGATGGTATTCGCCGGTATGTATGCGGCTGTTGAGGTATACGCCCGAGCAGATCACGCAGGCGCGGCAGCCGTATTCGGCGCCGAGCGCGGTGCGGATGCCCGTTACAGAGCCGTTTTCGGCCAGGATCTGCGCACATTCGTCCTGTCTCAGAGTGATCAGGGGCTCGTTTTCAAGCGCGCGCTTCATGCGCTCATGGTAGCGGCGCTTATCCATCTGCGCCCTCAGCGAGTGCACCGCGGGCCCCTTGCCGGTATTGAGCATTCGCATCTGTATAAAGCAGTCGTCCGCGGCAAGGCCCATCTCGCCTCCGAGAGCGTCGACCTCGCGGACGAGATGCCCCTTCGAGGTGCCGCCTATCGACGGATTGCAGGCCATCAGCGCTACGGAATCGAGATCGATACAGAGCACGAGCGTTTTCAGCCCGAGGCGCGCCGAAGCCAGCGCCGCCTCGCAGCCCGCGTGGCCGGCGCCTATTACGGCGATATCGTAATCTTCCCGTATCGAATACTGCTTCATTATCGTTTCGGATCCTTTTCCGGTTTATTTTCCAACACAGAACGAGGCGAAAATGGAATCGACGAGCTCCTCCGAGGGATCCTCGCGCCCGATTATCGCGGCAAGCTTATCCATCGCGCCGCGCAGTTCGAAGAACGCCGCGTCCGGATTCTGCTCCCGCGTGTTTTCTGCCGCGGCTTCAAGGCCGCGGGCCGCCTCGCGAAGAGCGCTGATATGGCGCGTGTTGGTCACGACCGAATCCCTGTCGCCCGGGGCGATGAGCCCGGCTATGGTTCGAGTCAGGCGGGTCATGCCCTCGCCGGTGAGCGAGCTGACGATCACCGCAGGGAACGAGCGGAAAACGCCTTCCTCATCCGGGGAGATCACCTGCTCCAGATCGGATTTGGTGATAACGGCGACGGTCTTCTTTCCGCCCTCGAGCGAGGCTTTATACGCGGCCTCGTCCTCATCGGAGAGCGGCTTTGCGCCGTCGATGAGCCAGAGCACGATATCCGCTTCGCCGATCTCGCGCCTCGTGCGCTCGATGCCGATCTTCTCCACGGTATCCTGCGTTTCATGAATACCGGCGGTATCGATGAACACCACCGGTATCCCGTCGATCGACGCCGTTTCTTCAACGGTGTCGCGCGTTGTGCCGGGTATCTCGGTCACTATCGACCTTTCGCGGCGGATAAGCGCGTTCAAAAGCGAGCTCTTGCCGGCGTTCGGGCTGCCTGTTATCGCCACCCTCGCGCCTTCGCGCAGTATGCGGGCGCGCGCTCCGCCGTCTGCGAGCTCAACAATATCGTCTTTTATGCCTATAATATCTTTTATCGTCTTTTCAGGCGATATTTCATATTCCTCGGTATCGTCATCCATAGCGGCGGCAGCTTCCGCGCAAACGGTCTTAAGCCGCTCATAGAGCGAAGCGATGACTGCGGAGAGCCTGCCTTCGAGCTGACGCGCGGCGGCGCGGCGCTGGCGCTCGGCCGTGGATGAAATGAGATCCATTACCGCCTCCGCCTGGGCAAGATCCATCTTGCCGTTCAGGTAGGCGCGTTTAGTAAACTCCCCGGCCTGCGCGGGACGGGCGATACCCGTGTTCTCGATGAGCTCCGAAAGCCTCTGCGCGACGGCGTATGAGCCGTGTATGCTTATCTCCGCCATATCCTCGCCCGTGTAGGAGTGGGGCGCTTCGTAAAAAACGGCGGTGCAGGTATCGACGGTCTCTCCGTTCTCGTCGATCACGCGGCCAAAGGAGGCCCGGCGGTGTTCTATCGCGCCGGTAAATACTCTTTCAAGCACGGCGCGGGAACCGGGCCCGGTAAGGCGCATCACGGTGATGGCGCCGCCCACGGGCGCGGAAAGCGCGAACACGGTTTGGTATTCGGTTGTGAAATCAAAACCGTTCATTTCTTGAAAAATGCCTGAACTGCGGCTTTTTTTAACGACAGCTCCCCTCAAAAAAGGGGAGCCGCTTATGATCATATATTAGTTTTCCACAGAGTTTTCAATGTTTTCCACAACGGGTTCCACATTGTTTTCCATATCCGCTACGCTCTCATAGGGCTTTTTGCCTCCGCGGACGCGCCTTGCGGGCCTGCCCTTATAGCCGTTCCTGCGGCGCGGAGTGATGACTACGCGGCGGTTGGGCTCTTCGCCCTCGGAATGAGTGGTAACGTCGGGATTGTTCTGCAGAGCGGAATGGAGCACGCGCCTCTCGTAGGGGTTCATGGGCTCCAGCGCGCGGGGACGTCCCGTTGCGCGGACCTGACCCGCTACCTTGCGGGCAAGGCGGCGGAGCGTTTCCTCACGCTTTTCGCGGTATTCCTCGGTGTCGAGCGTTACGCGGGTGTAGCCTTCGACCTTGCGGTTCTTGTTTACTACCAGCCCGGTCAGATACTGCATGGCGTCAAGGGTCTCGCCCCTGTGGCCGATCAGCATGCCCATCATCTCGGAATCGATGCGCAGCCTGAGGCAATCCTCATCGTGCGCGGCGAGCACCTTTCCTTCGGCGCCCATATGCTCTATGAGGCCCTGTACGAATTCGGCGGCGGGGTTGCCTTCGGCGGCCTCAAGGGTGTAATTGATGACCTTCTCGGGAGCGGGCTCCTTCTCTTCGGCGGGGGCCTCCTCCTTTTCGGGACGCTTGGGCTGACGGGCGGGCCTGTTCTCACGGGGAGCGGCGGGCTTTTCAGCCTCGGGAGCGGGTTCCTTTTCTTCGGCAGCGGGAGCCTCGGCCGGCTTTTCCTCGGCTTCGGGCTTCCTCTCGGGGCGTACGCGCTCCTTGTTCCTGCGGTCGCGGTCGCGCTTATCCTGGCGGCGGTCGTTCCTGTCGCGGTTCCTGTCGCGATCCTCCCTGCGCTTCATGTAATCGGGGATCTCATACTCCTCGGGGGGACGCTGAGTGAGCAGTACTATCGCGGGCTTCGCGCCGATGCCGAGAATACCCTTGGTCTCGGTCTGTATTATCTCTATCGAGACCTCGTCGATCGAGATCTCCATTTCCTGTAATCCCTTAAAGATCGCCTCGTCAACGGATTTGCCCGTCGATCTAATGCTTTTAAGTTCTTCCATTAAGAATACCTTTCCTTTGCAGTATTATGCGTTTACTTCCTCCGCCTTGGCTTTTTTGGCGAATACGGCGTTGATTATGAGCGTGGAAACGAGCTGGAACGCGCCGCTGACAGTCCAGTAGAACGCGAACGCCGTGGTGGAGCTCATACAAATGAATATGCTTATGATGGGCATGATGTACATCATGGAGTTCATCGACTTTGCCTGGGGGTTGTTCTGACCGTCCTTCTTGTTGCGTCTCATCATTATCAAAGAGGTCAGAAGCTGCATGCCCGCGGCAAGGAACGGCAGTATCATAAGACCGTTGGCGGGGGTCTTGCCGTCCTTCGAGAGCGCGTCGGGATAGCGCTTCATGATGGCGGTGTAAACGTCGGAGCCCTTGACGGTGACTTTGCCGTCCTCTCCGGTGACCTTTGCGCTTTCATCTACTGCGCCGAGAGCGAAATCGGTGCTGACGGAATCGGGCAGCAGATGCATGCCGGAGGTATCGCCCGCACAGCTGCACCCCTTGGCGCTGCCGGCGTCGTTATAATTGCCGGAAGCCAGGCCGGCTTCGGTCAGAGTATTCCAGATCTCCTCGCCGGAAACCGTCTTGGGCTGCCCGTCGGGGCCCGTGTAGGTGTAGCCCTTCTTGAGCAGAGGCATGTTCGCCAGCATATTGGAGCTCAGCGCGGAAAGCGAACGGGGCTTTGTTATGACCTCTCCGTCCATCCTGATGAGGAGCAGATTGGCGTCAATGAAATTATCGGGCTGCCAGATGTTGTTGACCCAGAGGAATTTGAAGCCCTTGAAGGTCTCCATGGCGTGTTCCTCGGCTGCGGCGCGCTCGGCGGAGCCTTCGGGCATGGATTCGGTGACCGCGGTCTCATACATAAGGGTTATCGTTTCCTCGTTGCCCCAGCAGCGGAACGCGTTGAGGAAGCAGAAGAACAGCGGCAGGGTGATAAGCAGGGGCAGACAGCTCGAAAGCGTGCTGACTCCGTGCTTTTTCATGAGCTTGCTCTGCTCTTCACGGAGCTTCTGCGGATCCTTTTCGTATTTTTTTTGAAGGGCGTTAAGCTCGGGCTGGACCTTCGCCATCTTTATCTGCGTCCTGCGGTTGGAGATATCGGGGAAGATCTGGATGAGCCTTAACAGCACGGTCGCAACGATTATCGTCCATAGATAACTGTTGTTGAACAGACCGTACATGAATTTCATCAGGGCGTAAAACCCCTTGGTGAGGAAAAATGTCATTCTGGATTCCTTTCCTTTTTCGATCCATGGGAGGGAGAATGCGTTTTATTCGACCATCTTCCGGCTTCGGGAACCGGATCAGGCCCGCCTTTTGAAAACGGATTGCATCTTAAAATACGCCAAACAGCCAAGAGGGATCCCTTGGCGGCACCGTGCGTATTAATGGCTTGTATGGCATATTCCGAGCATGAAGGCGTAAACCTGCAGCATGGAGCTCTGTCAGGTCTTATCTGCCTGTAACAACGGATGAGATATATGAGAAAGCTTTTGATTGCGTTTCCGACCGAAGTCATAATATCTGCCCGGATCCGATAGAACGAGGGCTCCCATTCCCTTTAACGGGATGCGGGCATTATAAGCCCCGTTCCTGAAACATGCCTCCCACAGAGGCTTTCGACATTCAGCCAAGCAAGCCCGCCTTATGCACCAAGGTGCGCACGGTGGACTCGATCTCCCTGTACGTAACTTCCGTTATCGCGGAACGCGCAATAAATATGAGGCGGCAGCCGGGAGCTATCTCCGGCAAGAGAGGAGTTACGGCCTCCCTTAATCTGCGTTTCACGCGATTGCGGTTAACTGCGTTGCCTATCTTCTTTCCTACGGCGAAGCCGACCTTCTTTTCAGCCGGGCTGCCGGTCAAACAAATCAATACCAATGTGTGGCTTCCGAAGGACTTTCCCCTGCGGTACACACGGCGGAACTCCTTGTTCCGTTTTAAAGAATAGCAGCGCTTCATCAATCAATCGAAAAGCCGACCGATAATTCGGCCATGGATACTGTCATCCCGCAAACGATACATGAACCACGGCGCAGGGCTGCGCCCTCATCACCGTGGTCCAATCTGATCGATAATTATGCGGAAAGCTTTTTCCTGCCCTTGGCGCGCCTGCGGGCAAGAACGTTCCTGCCGTTGGCGGTGGACATACGCTGACGGAAACCGTGAACCTTCTTCCTCTGCCTTACTTTGGGCTGGTATGTCATCTTCATGGATGTACACCTCTTTCCTTTACTATAATAGTTCAAGGGGGAGCCGCGGCAGCGCCCGGCGACTGAACCCCACATTGTCACAGATAAACATTATATTGGATAGCGCAAGCGTTTGTCAAGTAAAAATTTAGGTTTTTTGCCCCGTTTTAGCGGTATATTTTGGGAAAACACGCTTTGGAACGCGGTTTTCTCCGTTTTGCGTTTGCTTTGATATGCTGCATTGCGCACCATCCCGGTCAAACGCTCTTCTTCCTTCCGGAAATACCGATCCCGTCCATAAGCCCGCTGTACCCTGCATCGGCTGCGCTGCCGTACAGTTTTGCATCCGCAGGTTATTTATCGTTTACGAACCAAACGTATATCTGCGGTATCCCGTCCTCGTTGAGGCCCAGAGGCTGCCCGTAGATCCAGTTGTACTCCTTGCCGACTTCAAGAGTGTTTGCGGTGGGATAGTGATTATGGTATTCGAGTATGAGCCTCGTTCCGTCGGAGGTCTCGAGCACCGCAAGGTAGTAGTCGCCGTGCTTGATAAGCTCGACCACCTTGCCCTGTATGCGGTAGGCGCGCTTGCTCGGCTTCCTGAAGGCGCTGACGTCCATCGCCCAGGCGCTCTCGATGAATCCCTTTGCGGCGGGGGCGCGCTGGATGTGCGCCTCCCTCGTGGAAACGGTACCGTCTTCCTCTGTGCAGGTGATGACGATGACGTAATCGCCTATCTCGCTCATGACCGCCGTTATGCTGAACGTGCCGTCGACGTTGAATTCGGGCGTTTCAAGCGTCACCTCGGGCGAAGCGCAGTCCGCGCTCACGACCGCTCCCTCGGGAGCCTTGCCGTAGATGGTGACTGTATCGCCCGGATCGACGACGCGCTGGCTGAACCTCGAATCGCCCATATCCCACGGGAGCAGCACCACGGGCGGCTCGGGGATATCGACCGTAACGCTTATTACCTTGCGGTAAATGCTGTAACAGGGCGTTTTGGACTCGATCAAAAGCTCATGCACGCCGTTTTCGGCATAGACCGCGACGTGATCGAAGCTGCCGTCAAAGCCGACCTTTATCTGCTCGCCGTTGACGAACACTTCTGACACGGAGGGGATCACCCTGCCCTTGATCCTGACCTCGCCGTCATAGGAAAACACCTCTTCGGGAGTTTCCAGCGTGACGTTGATCTGCGGGACTTCGATCGTGATATCCTCCAGATCGGGAACGGGCGTAAGCGAACCGTCGCCGCCCCTGATGTATATCTTGGGCGTCACGGTATAGAACGCGCCCTCGATCGCCTCGTTGGGGATGAGCTTGTCCGCCATGAGCTTGAAAGTCACCTTCCCTTCGCCGGGAACGAGCTTTTCCGTGCGCCTGCCCTGAGGATCCTCAAAAACGACGGTCTTGCCCGCCTTGGCGTAAACGGTCACGTAATAGATCTCGGGATCGGTCTCGTCCCTGGTGATCTCGGGGGGTTTGGTATCGCCGGTAACGGTATCGGTCACGCCGCTGCGCTGATCGATCGCGTTCTTAATGAACCATCCCGCGATGCCGATGAGCGCCGCCGCGGCAATAAGCCCGACGATAACGAGCGCGGCTTTGAGACCGCTGCGCGGCTTATCCTCCTGCTCGTCGTCCTCGTCGTAATCTTCTTCGGGTTCCTCCTCGAGCTCTTCCTCGAGCTCCTCCTCGGGGACGACCTCGGCTTCTTCGGCTTTCTTAAGCTTTTTCTTATCCTTGGATCTCATTTCAAGCCTCCCGTGCGGTTAATGGCTGCGTATTACGATCCTGCCGGGGAACGCGCCCGCTCCCCGGCAGACAGTGTTGTCGATCACGATATCCCGGCTCAGTCGTCAATGAACCAGACGTACGCCGTGGGCATGCCCTCGTCGTTTACGCCGTTCGGGCGTCCGTAGATCTTCGTGTAGCTCTTGCCGACTTCAAGAGAGCCGGCGGTGCCGTAATGATAGTGGTACTCAAGTTCGAGCTTGTTGCCGTCTTCGAGCTCGATCACGGCAAGATAGTAATCGTCGTCCTTGATTATCTCGGTAACGGTGCCCTTTATTACGTAAGCCTGATAAGCTTCAACGCCGAAATCGGAGTACTTCATCGGCTTCGCCCCGTTCTTATAGGTGCTGTATTCGGGCGCCCTCTGAACGTGGAGCACGCGCTCCTCGGTCTTGCCGGTGCTGTCGGTGCAGGTAAGGGTGATGGCGTAATCCATGGTCTTTTCCATGGTGACCTTGAACGAGAAGCTGCCGTCCTCGCCGACGACGGGGTCGGTCATGGTGAGGCTCGCCGACTTGCAGGAGGCTTTGAGCGTGGAGCCCGCGGGCACCTTGCCCTTTACCTCAAGGGTATTCTTGCTCTTCGGGATGCGCTGACTGAACGAAGTATCGCCGTACTCCCAGGGGAACTGGATGAGAGAGGTCTCCACAACGGGATCGTCGGGGCCGACGGGATCGTCGCCGCCGGGCAGCTCGACCTTGACCGTTACCGTTCCGTGCCACGATTTGCAGCCGGGCTTGGAACCGACCACATCGAGCACGTATTCGCCGCTCTCCTCAAACTTTTTCTCAAGCACGAAGGTGCCGTCCTTCTCGACAGCGGCCTCTTCGCCGCCGACGGTAACGCTCATGCCGGGTTCGACCGCCCTGCCCGTGATAACGGCAACGCCGTCCTCGGTCTTTATCTCGGGCTCAAGCTCTACGTTCAGCGCGGGTATCTTGACGGGAATGGTATCGAGCCCCTCTATTAGCTTCTCGGAGCCGTCCGCATTGATCACGTACACCTTGGGCACGGCGTTATAGGTATCGTCCTCCAGGGGCTCCGCGGGGATAAGATCGTTCTCGTAGATCTTGAATATGATCATCTCCGCGGAATTGACGACGGCTTCCTTCCTTCTGCCGGTCGCGGTCTCATACGCGAGCTTCGTTCCGTTGGGAGCGTAAACCGTGAGCATATATGCGCCGGGCTCACCCTCGACGGGCTCTATCGTATTGTGCCTTTCGGCCGCCTTCGGGAAGAGCTTATCCTTGAACATCACGCCGAATATCGCAAGGAGCGCAAGCACTATCACAACGATGGATATGATAATGCCGGCGTTGGAGCCTTTTTTCTTCTCCTTCTTCTCTTTTTCCTTCTTTTCCTCTTCCTTCTGCTCCTGCTTCTCTTCCTTGTCTTCGTCCTTCTTCTTGTCGTTCTTCTTGTCCTTCTTGTCGTCTTCTTCGGGGCTCTTGTTCTTGAGCTCCTCGGTGTCGAGCTTGCGGATGGGGGCGGCTTCCTCTTCTTCATCCTTCCTAAGCAGGAAGGTTCCGAATGCGGGCTTGAGTGTCATTGTTTCCATTTTCTTTCTCCGTTCGTTTTCTTTATATTATTTCTAATAATATCTGTACTTATCGGCATAAGCTGCCGGCGTCACCTTGTTATTTCGCAGCCCGGGAGCCACGAAGCGAGCTTGCGTAACTGATCCTCGGAGAGGGAGCATCCCGTGACCGTCAGTTTTTTGAGCGCCTTCAGGTTTTTGAGCGGGGCGATATCCTCCGGCTTTACGTTATCCAGCTTCAGCTCCTCCAGCGCGGTCAGCCCCTTTAAAGGCGAAATATCGCGTACCGCGTTATTGCCGACGTAGAGCACGGAGAGCATGGTCAGCCCCTTCAGAGGGAGCAGGTCCGCGACCATGTTGTCGGCAACGCTGAGCTGCTGCAGCTTCTTCAAGCCCGAAAGCGGCGAAATATCCTCGATGTAATTATCCTCCAGATCGAGCACCAAGAGCTTTTTCAGACCCGAAAGCGGCGTGATATCGCGTATCTCGTTGCTCCAGAGGTATAGCTCGATCAGGTTTTTCATGTCTTCAAGCGGGCCGAGATCCGCTATATAGTTCCCTCCGAGCGAAAGCGTTTCCATCTGCGCGAGCCCTCTTAACGGCGAGATATCGGAAAAAGCGTTCCCGTCGAGCTCCAGCCGGGTCAGTTTTTTGAGCCCGGCAAGCGGAGAAATATCATTGATATCGTTTTGATAAAGCAGCAGCTCGAAAAGCTCCGTAAGCCCCGAAAGCGCCGAGATATCCTTTATTCGGTTCTGCTCCGCGTTCAGCAGGCGCAGCCCCTTCATATTCGAAAGCACGGAGATATCTTCTATATCGTTATGCCAGATATAGAGCTCCTCCATCTGAGTCATGCCGGCAAGCGCCGAGATATCCGTGACGTTGTTTCCTCCAAAGCCGAGCACGGTCATCCGCTTCATCCCGGCAAGCGGAGAAACGTCGGTGATGCCGTTTTCCCTCATATAGAGATCCGTAAGCTGCGTCAGCCCGGCAAGCGGAGAAATATCCGTTATTTCATTATTGTTGATGTTCAGCTCCTTCAGCCCGGTGAATTTGGCAAGGTCGCTGATATCGGTAAGCCCCTTTCCGGAAAGATCGAGCGATTCCATCGAACGCACCTCGGAATACAGCAGCACGCCGGTAAACCCGGTAGCCTCCCTTAAAGCGTTTTCAAAGGCGGGATTGATGAATTCGACTATATCCGTATCCTTGGGCGGCACGGTTGGCTCGGAGGAAACGAAGTTCTTAACGTCTTCGGGCTCCTGCTCCCCGCCGCGGGCGCATTTTGAAGCGATTATCCCCGCGGCTGTCGCCGCAAGCACAACGGCAGCTGCGATAAGGCCTATCACCAGCCCCGTTTTTTTCTTCTTTTCTGCCGGAGCCTGCGGGGCTTTGTCCTTTATTATCTGCGCTCCGTCATTCGGGCGCGGCGGCGCTGCGCCATTTGGTATCTGCTCCGCGTTATTCGGGCGCGGCGGCGCTGCGCCATTTGGTATCTGCGCCGCGTTATTCGGGCGGACGGCGTTTGCTTTCCCGGCGGAAGCGGGGTCGTCCGAGGTATCGTCGGCGAATATCCTGTCCTCGGGTGCGGTTTCCGGCCGCGGGGCGACCCCGGAATAAAGGGTCTTATACTGCATCAGATCGCGGCAGAGCGCCTCGGCGGTGGGGTATCGCTTTGCGGGATCGTACTCGCAGGCTTTGAGCACTATCCCGGCAAGCGCGGGATCCGCGTCGCACGGCACGGGTATCCTTCCGCCGGTCAGCCTGTGCATGAGCGCCTTTTCCCTGTCCGCAGGGGTAAGCTGCTGCGGAGCGGGCGGCAGGAACGGAAGCCTGCCGCGGTTGAGGAAGCGGTACATGACGAGACCGAGCGAATAGATATCGCAGTTGGCGCCGTACTTTTCGGCCCGGTAGACTTCGGGCGCCATATAGTTATAGGTGCCCTTCCTGCTCATAAACGCCGAGGTCTTTTCAAGCCTTCTCGCAATACCGAAATCGCCGAGCTTGAAATCCCCGTGATCGTTGATAAAAATGTTGTCGGGCTTGATATCGCGGTGTATCACGCCGTTGTCCGCGCAGATCATCAGCGCGCGCGAAACGTCTATGCCGAGGGCGACCGTTTCGTTCCTCGAAAGGGGGGCTCTGTGCATCCTTGCGGAGAGGCTTTCAAGCAGCTCCATGCGGATGAAAACGTCGTAGCCGATACCTCCTTTTTTGGGGATGATGCGCGAATCCTCATATGAAACGATGTTGGAAAAGCCCTTCAGGCGGTTCATCAGCCGCGTTTCAGCGCCTATCTCCTGCACGAGGGCGTCGAAATGCGCCTTGATCTCGCCGTCGGAAAGTCCCTCGCTGCGAAGCGCCTCTATCTCCGCCTCCTCCGAGGGAAGCGAGATGTATTTGATAGCGGACCAGTATCTTGCGCCCAGCTCGTCGCGGTACGCCTTATAGACGCGGCCAAAGCTGCCCGCGCCTATTACGCTTTCGGCGTGCCAGTCCCCGAATAGGGGCTCAAACTGTTTTATCAGATCCAAATCCGTCCTCCTGCGGCGGCATAAGCCGCGCTTTAATAAACGACGTCGCAGCCCGGCAGAGCGGAACGAAGCTCGCTGAGCTGAGCTTCCGTAAGCGGATTGCCGGAAAGAGTAAGCGTTTCGAGGTTGGTCAGCCCCTTTAACACCGTGATGCTGTCGATCCTGTTGCCGCTGAGGTTGAGCTCCCTCAGCGCGGTCAGCCCGGCAAGCGCCGAGATATCCTTTATCGAGTTGCCCTCAAGATCGAGCACTTGGAGCTTGGTCAGCCCCCTAAGGGGGGAGATATCCGAGAACCCGCATTTTGAAGCCCACAGCGAGGTCAGCTCCGTCATATTCGCCACCGCGGCTATACTGTCCAGCTCGTTGCCGCTGATGCGAAGCTCCTTCATCCTGACGAGCCCCTTCAGGTCGCTGATGCTGGTTATCTTATTGTGGTCGATATAGAGCGTTTCAAGCCTTTCAAGCCCCTTCAGCGGGCTGATATCTCTAACCGCGTTTCCGCTGAGCCCGAGGGTGTCGAGCTGGGCAAGATACCTTAACGCGTCGATATCCTCGATCTGGTTGAGGCCGAGATCCAGCCTTTCGAGCTTGGTCATTCCCTTCAGCGCGCCTATATCGGTGATGCTGTTCTCGCTGAGGAAAAGCCTGTCTATCTGGGTAAGCCCGCTCATGGCGCTTATGTCGGTTATATTGTTCCAGCGCAGGAATACGCGCTTTACGTTTTTAAACGCCGCGATATCGGAGATATCCGTAAGCTCCTTCGAATCGAATTCGAGCCTTGAAACTTCGAGCAGCTCCGAGGTCTTTACCGTGCCGGTCTTCGAGTATTCCGCACGGTACGCGGCCTCGAAATCGCCGTCCCCGAAGGAGTACTCGGTATCCTCGGGCGCGTCGGTCGGATCGGCGGGCGCGGGCGTCACTATCCCGTCCGGGGTGTTCGCCGGAGCCGCCGTCACAGCCTGCGTCGAGGTATCCTGACTATCTGCGGTCTTGCCCGTATCCTTATTCAACAGGCCGGGGAGCACCAGTATGCCGAGGCCTATCAGGGCGACGCCCAGCACCGCGGCGAGTATCGCTATCACGGGGCTGCGCTTCCTGCCGGTCTCCTCCTTTTCGGCAGGGGCGGCCTCCTGCTGCGCAGGCGCGGTATAAACGGGAGCGGCCGGCGCCTGCTGAACGGGCGCCGCCGGCGCGTACGCCGAGGGCGCCTGAAGGCTCTGCGTGGCGTCGGGATCGGGCGCGGGCGCGGTATAGAGCACCTGCTGAACGGGCCTTGCCTGAGGATTGGCTGCGGCCATCTTCAGTATCTCGTCCTTGTGCTCGGAAAGGTTTTCAAGGAAGCTCTTCATCTCCGCGGCGGAACGGTACCTTGCCTTGGGATCGTAGGCGCACGCGCGGAAGATTATGCTGGTAAACACGGGGTCTGCGTCGCACGGGGCGGGAAGCGCCTCGCCGGAGAGCCTTCTCCTGACGGCGTCCTCGCGCATGAGGGCGGAGGGCACGTCGACGTTGAGCGGCAGGAACGGCAGCCTGCCCCTGTTGAGCAGGCGGTAGAGCACCAGGCCGAGCGAATAAAGATCGCAGGAGGCGCCGTATTTTTCGCCCTTGTAGACCTCGGGCGCCATATAGTTGAAGGTGCCCTTCTTGCTCATGAAGGTCGCGGTCTTTTCAAGGTTCCTCGCGATGCCGAAATCGCCCAGCTTATATACGCCCCGGTCGTTTACGAAGATATTATCGGGCTTGATGTCGCGGTGGATTATGCCCCTCTGCGAGCAGACGTCCAGCGCGGAGCAGATATCTATGCCGAGCTTCAACACCTCGTCATAGGGGAGCACGCCGTTTACCAGTCTGGAAGTGAGGCTTTGAAGCAGCTCCATGCGGATGAACACGTCGTAACCGATGCCGGTCGACTTGGTCATTATGCAGGAATCCTCATAGCCCACGATATAAGGGCAATCCCGGAGCGCGCTCATGATGCGGGCCTCGTCGATAATGCTGTTGACGAGATCCTTGTAATAGGACGATATGCTCATGTCGTCCATTCCCTCTCCGCGCAGGGAGAATATCTCTCCCTCGTCAAAAGGAACGGACATATGCTTGATGGCGGAAAGCTCCTTGACGCCGTTCTCCCATCTGTAAGCCCTGTAAACCCGGCCGAAGCTTCCCGCGCCGAGCATCTGTTCGGCGTACCATTCCCCGAACATGGGCTCAAATGATCTGATATCGTTCATACTCTCAGCGTCCCCGTGGTTTATGTGTTGAGGTTATAGTAACTCGAATAGAATGCGCAGCGGGAAGGCAGATAATAGGCCGTGTATCTGTCGACCTCGCTCTTTGAAAGGCTCGGAACGTTCTGCACCTTGACCTGCTGGAGCTTGGTCATACCGTAAAGCGGGGCAAGGCTGCTGAAATCGTTCACGTACTCGGCGCCGCTCGAATTGTAAAGCGAGAGCGATACGAGATTCGTGAGGCCGCTCAACGGCGAAATATCGGTAAAGCCGTTGTTCTTCAAATGCAGCTCGGTCAGATTATAAAGCCCGCTCAGCGGAGAAAGATCCGTAACGTGGTTGGTGCCGAGGCCGATCTTCGTCAGCTTGGTAAGGCCCCTCAGGGGGTCGATATCCTCGATCCTGTTTTCATAGATCGAGAGGTAGTTGAGGTTCTTCAGGTTCCTTAAAGCCTCGATGCTGTAAATATCGTTCTGATACGCGGTCAGGTATTCAAGCTCGGTCATATCCCTGATCGGCGAAAGATCCGTGATGCGGTTGTTGCAGATCTGGAGCTTCCTGAGCTTCGTAAGCCCCTCGAGAGGGCTGAGATCCTCGATACGGTTGTTATCCAGATCGAGCGTTTCGAGGTTGGTAAAATACCTGAGATCGGAAATATCCGACAATCCCTTGCTTTCAAGATCCAGGCTCTTGACCTTCAGCGCGTCGCGCCCGGTCATCGTGCCGGAAACGCCCGCGGCTTTTTTTGCCGCGTCCCTTATCACGCTGCTCGTAAACTCTATCGGTTCATCCAGCGGATCGACGGGCTCCGGCGTGGGTTCGGGCGTGGGCTCCGGCGTGGGCTCCGGCGTGGGCTCCGGCGTGGGCTCGGGTTCGTCCGCGGGCGTGACCTCGGGACCGGGAGTAGGAGCGGGAGTATCCCCGGGCATGGGGGTAACGCCGCCGGGAACCGAGCCGGAGGGGATATCGTCCCCCGTGCCGCTTACGGTCTGCTTGCCGGAGTGCGAATCCTCAACGAGGTTCTCCTTGATAAGCTTTGGCAGGAACGCGACCGCAATAACTATCAGCGCGGCGCCGAGCACCGCGGCGATAATGCCGATAATGAGGCCGGTCTTCTTTTTTTTGGGCTCTTCCTCCTCCTCGTCGGGCCGGGTCGGAGCGGGCTGATAATAACCCTGTCCGTTATAATTCTGCCCGTTCGGAGCATAACCGTGGGCGGCGCCGTTCGGCCCGTATCCTCCCGCGGGGGCCGCGCCGGCAAAGCCCTGCCTTGTTCTTCCGTCGTTGTTGAGTATCACCGTGCCGCCGTCGTCGCCGCCGGGCGTGACGCCCACGGGGATCTCCTTCATATTCTTAAGGTTTTCAAGGTATCTGCGCATCTCGGCGGGGGAGGAATACCTGTCCGCAGGATCGAACGCGCAGGCGCGTGAGATAATGCCCGCAAACACGTGATTCGCGTCGCAGGGGGCGGGAAGCTTTTCGCCCGCAAGCCTGCGCTGCATGGCCATCTCGCGCACGGCGGGAGTGGCGGAGGCCTCCGTGCCAGGAACGAAGGGGAGGCGTCCCTTGTTCATAAGGCGGTAGAGTACGAGTCCCAATGAGTAGATATCGCAGGAGGCGCCGTATTTTTCGCCCTTGTAGACCTCGGGCGCCATATAGTTGTACGTTCCCTTCTTGCTCATGAAGGTGGTGGTCTTTTCAAGGCTGCGCGCTATGCCGAAATCGCCCAGCTTATATCTGCCGTCGGGCGAAACGAATATGTTGTCGGGCTTGATATCGCGGTGGATTATGCCCTTCCTCTCACAGGCTTCGAGGGCTTTCAGGATATCTATGCCGAGATCGAGCGTCTTCTCATAGGTCATGGGCTCGCGCGACATGCGCTTGGGAAGGCTTTCGAGCAGCTCCATGCGGATAAAGATATCATAGCCTACGCCGTTCGCCTTGGGGAGCACTATGGATTCCTCGTAGTTCACGACGTTCGGCTCGCCGCGCAGCTCGTTCAGCATACGGGATTCCGCTCCTATATCCTTTACGAGCTCCGAATAATAGGATGAAACGCTCTTGTCGTCCATGCCCTCGCTGCGAAGCGCGTAAACCTCCGCTTCATCAGCGGGCAGGGAGATATGCTTTATGGCGGAATAATACCTTCTGCCGTCCATATCGCAGTAAGCGCGATAGACCTTTCCGAAGCTGCCGACGCCTATGACCGCGTCCGTGCGCCAGCTCCCGAACAGAGGTTCAAAACTCCTGATATCCATACTTGCCTCCGAAAAACGCCTTGGGCGTTTGATTTTTTATCGTTATGCCCGTCAATGCAGTATCATGCAGCCGGGAATAGCGCCCGTCCTCATCAGCTATACTGGATCGTGCATCCGGGCAGCGCCGCGCGGATGGCGCTTATCTGTTCGGATGAAAGATGGCAGCCGACGACCCTCAGCATCTTTAACGCGGAGAGAGTGAACAGCGGGGAAACGTCGGATCCGCTCAGATCCACCATATTCATGGTGAGCTCCTTCAGCTTTGTCAATCCGCTTAAAGGGCTCAGGTTGGTGTACGAGTTGGCGTTGATATAAAGCTTTTCCAGCTTGGTCAGCCCTGCAAGCGCGCTGATATTGGCGATCTTATTGACATTAAGATTAAGCTCTTTCAGGTTCGTCAGCCCGCTCAAGGAACTTATATTCGAAATATTGTTGCTCCCCAGATCCAGCGTTTCAAGCGAGTGCAGATTGCCGAGGGCGCTGATATCGCTGATCTTGTTATTATAAAGATCCAGATACTTTAAACCGGTAAGATTCCTCAGCGAGCTGATATCCGTGATGCTGTTGCTGCTCAAATTGAGGTCCCTCAGATTTTTGAATTTGGAGAGATCGCTGATATCCGTCAGATCGCAGTTCCACAGATCAAGAGTATAGAACGCTTCGAGATCTGATGCGTAAATCGGCCTCGTGCCGTAATAGTATTTTTTGCGGAATGCGGCCTCAAAAACCGGGTCGTTGAATACGACCGGCGTTGCCGTGGGCTTCGGCGTCGCCGTGGGCTTGGGAGTAGGCGTGGCCGTTGCGGAGGGCTTCGGAGTCGCCGTGGGTTTTGGCGTCGAAGTCGGCTTCGGCGTTGAAGTCGAGCCGGGTTTCGGCGTTGAAGTGGGTCTCGGAGTCGAAGTCGGCTTGGGCGTTGAAGTCGAGCCGGGCTTCGGGGTCGCCGTGGGCTCGGGCTCATCCGAAGCGTCTATCGGCACGGTCCCTTCGGTCGCGTAAGGCGCGGGCGTCGGCGCCGCGGTCTGCGCCCCGGTTACGGGCGCGGAGGAATACTGCGTTCCCGTCGGCAGAGCCGCCTGCGCATATTGGCTGCCGGAGGGGGTCTCCTTCTTCTTGCCCGCCTGCGATATCGCGTAGATCCCCGCAACGAGCAGCACCGCGCCGAGCACGGCTGCGACGTATGCGAATACGGGCGATCTTTTCTTCTTTTTTTCTTCGGCGGCCGGCAGAACCGGCTCTTCGGGCATTGCGGGCGCTTCTTTTAAGGAAGTATCGCGCCTCACTCCGACCGTGCCGTTATTATCCGCCGGTTCCTTTACGGAAGGCTCGCGCCTCACCCCGACCGTGCCGCCTTGGTACGCGGAGCTGACCGAGGGGGCCTGCCCGACGGAGGTATAGCTCGGCTGCGGAACAGGCTGCGGTATGAACACGGCCCCTGCCGGCATATAAGGAGCGCCGGCTGTCGCGGGATAGGCGGGCGCGGCGCGCAGCGCAAGCAGCGCGGCCCTCATCTCTCCGGCGGAGCGGTACCTGAAAGCCACGTTCGCGCTGCAGGCTTTGAGCACGACTCCCGCAAGGGCGGGATCGGCATATAGCGGCGCGGGAAGGGGGTCGCCCCTCATTCGGCGATAAAGCGCGTTTTCACGGTCGGCGGGGGTGATCACCCTCGGAGCGGGCGGTATAAAGGGCAGCCTGCCTCCGTTCAATAGCCCGTAAAGCACGAGGCCGAGCGAATAGATATCGCAGGAGGAGCCGTAGTTATCCCCACGGTAAACCTCGGGCGCCATATAGTTATAGGTGCCCTTTTTGCTCATAACGGTCATCGCGTTCTCGAATTTTCTCGCGATGCCGAAATCGCCCAGCTTGTAAACGCCGTGCGCGTTAACGAAGATATTGTCGGGCTTGATGTCGCGGTGGATGATGTTCTCGCTGGAGCAGACCTCCAGAGCGGAACAGATATCTGCGCCGAGCTTTATGATATCGTCCCTCGTCAGCTTCTCCCTGCGGATATATGCGGGGAGACTTTCGAGCAGCTCCATGCGGATGAAGATATCGTAGCCTATGCCGTCCGGCTTTTCTGTCACTCGGGAATCCTCATATGATACTATGTTGGAATACCCTTTGAGCCTGTTCATGAGGCGGGTCTCGGCGGTGATATCCCTGACGAGAGTCGCGTAATAGTTGGAGATGCTCTTATCGTCCATGCCCTCGTTGCGCATGGAATTCGTTTCGGATTCGTCCGCGGGCACGGAAATGTGTTTTATGGCGGCATAAAACCTCTCGCCCATCTCGTCGCGATAGGCTTTATAGACCCGGCCGAAGCTGCCGGTACCTATGAGGCTCTCGGCGTACCATTCGCCGAAAAGCGGTTCGAAGCTCTTGATGTCCATAATTGCCTCCAAAAACACCTTGGGCATTTGGCTGCAAATCATCTTGTTATTTCAGCCGAAACATTATCCTGGTCAAAGGTTTATCCACATCATGGGACGGACGGCAATACCGGCGGAATCGACGTAAATGCCCATGCTGCCAAAATCGGTCGCGAAACTGTTTTCAAATGATTCCGCACAGATTGCCATCCCTCCGGGGGATCTGAGCCACCAATCGCAGCCGCCGCTCGACTGCACAGCTCCGCAGGCACGCGCATAAGCAGTCGGAGTACAGTCCAAATCAACATGAGCGGTGTAAAGATAGTAGCTCAGCTCCGAATCGCTGAGGAGATATATCCTGTCCGTAGTATCATTCCCGCCGCTTCCGGGAGCGGCGAAATCCGTCGGAAAATCTTCATTTTCAACGTAGGTCTGCCTTATCTTCGATCTCTCGGAGGAGCTGAACGCGCTGTTGATAAAGGATCCGTTCAGCCAGCTCCGCAAAGAGCAGGTCTCCCAGGTAACGCTCACCCTCGAGGTGTTATACGGCTTGCAGTCGAGCGCGTATCTGCTGATAAGAAGCGCCTTGCCGCCGCTCTTTGCCAGCACCAGCCATTCGATGGGCTCCTTGCCGTTGGAGGTGTTGTTGTCCTGCTCGTAACTGCCGAAAGTAATTATCCCTCCGACTGTTGCGGCGATCGGAGCAGGCGTGGGAGTCGGCGTAGGAGTAGGCGTAGGCGTAGGCGTTGGAGTTGCCGTGGGTTTGGGCGTAGGTGTTGGAGTTGGCGTTGGAGTTGCCGTAGGTTTGGGGGTTGCCGTAGGTTTGGGGGTATCGACCGGCGCGGGGGTATCCGTCAGCGCAGGCGTTGCCGCAGGAGTTGCCTCCGCAGGCGTCGTTCGCGGCGCGTCGGGGTCTTCCGTTACGTGTATGAGCCCGCCTTCCGGCTCGGGACCAAGGTTGGGCTCCTGTCCGTTTCCTTCCTGCTTCTCTCCCGTACCGATAACGCCGTCGCCATGCTGCACGGCCGTATCCGCTGAAAACTGCGTTTTTCCGGCTTTTTTTTCGCCGAAAACGCCCGCCATCGCCATAATACCCAAAGTCAGCGCGGCCGCCGCGGCAACCGCAGCGATGATCACCGCGAGCTTTCTTTTCTTTTTATTCTCCCCGTCCGGCTTAGCGGGCGTCTGTAACGCGACTGTCGCAGGGAGTATCTGCGCGGCGTTTTTTTCGTTCGCGGGAGCGACGGGGGTCTCGACCTTTTTTGCCGTTATCGCTGCAGGAGCGGCCGCGATCGCCGATTTCCCCTTGCGGGGTCTGTATTTTAACAGATCCTTTTTCATTTCCTCCGCGGAGGAATAACGGTTTTCCGGTTTGAACGCGCAGGCCTTCAGCACTATGCGGCTCAGTTCCTTATCCGCGCAGCATGGCTCGGGAAGCTTCTCTCCCGAAAAGCGATGCTGCAGCGCGATCTCTCCGTCCGCGGGTTTAATAGGCTGCGGAGCGGGAGGCATAAAGGGCAGCCTTCCGTTATTAAGAAGGCGGTACATTACTATGCCGAGGGAATACAGATCGCAGGTCGCGCCGTATTTCTCACCCTTATAGACCTCCGGCGCCATATAGTTATAGGTGCCCTTCTTGCTCATGAAGGTCGCCGTCTTTTCAAGCTCCCTTGCGATTCCGAAATCGCCGAGCTTAAAATCTCCCGTGGGCGCGACGAAAATGTTGTCGGGCTTTATATCGCGGTGGATTATCCCGAACCTTTTGCAGGTCTCGAGGGCGGAACAGATATCTATGCCGAGCTTTGCCGTTTCTTCCGCGGTCAGGGGAGCGCTTACTATCCTTGCGGGAAGCGCGGTCAGCAGCTCCATGCGGATAAAGATATCATAGCCAATGCCGCCGGGCTTCGGGAGTATCCTCGAATCCTCGAAGCTGACTATGTTGGTATTGCCGCGGAGCTTGCTCATCAGCTTCGTTTCCGCGGAGATGCTCTTTGTCAGCTCTTTATAATAGGTGGAGATCGAGTCGTTGTCCATGCCGTTCATCCTGAGCTGCACGACCTCGTTCTCCTCGGCTGGAATGGATATGTATTTGAGCGCAGAATAGAACCGCTCGCCGAATTCGTCGCGGTAAATCTTATAGACCCGGCCGAAGCTGCCGGTACCTATGAGGCTCTCGGCGTACCATTCGCCGAAAAGCGGTTCGAATTTTCTGATCGCTTCCACTTTACGTTTTCGTAAGGATCGGTCAATACTCTATTTCACATTCCGGAAGCTTCTCAACGAGCTCCGTTATCTGCTCCTGGGGAATGTTCCCGTTGTTAAAGATGAAGAGCGTCTTCAATCCGTTCAGTTCGAAGAGGGGGGCGACGCTGTTTATCACGTTGTTGTCGAGATAGAGCGCTTCGAGCGCCTTCATGTTTTTGAGCGGCTCGATGTTTTCTATCCTGTTGTGGCCGAGGTTGAGCTCCTTCAGCTTCGTCAGCCCGGCAAGCGGGGCGACGCTTACGATCTCGTTGCTGCCGAGCTTCAATACCTCGAGCCCCGTAAGCTCGGCAAGCACAGAAACGTACGGGATCCTGTTGCCGTCAAGGTTCAGCTCTTTGAGATTTTTCAGGCCGGAGAGCGGATCGAGGCTGATAATATCGTTTTCGCTGAGATCCAGCTTTTCAAGGTTCGGCAGCTTGGCGATATCGGTTATATCGAATATCCCCGTGCTGGATAGATCGAGCTCCCTGATCCCAGCAAGCTTAGTCGCGGAGATGGGCTCGTCCTCCGTCCAGCCCATCCTATCGCGCAGCGCGGTCTCGAAATCCTTGTCGCTGAAGCTCACCGCAGTGGAAAGGGGCTCGTCCGTATCGTCGGGCCCTTCCGTATCATCGGGGCCTTCGGTTTCGGTCGGGCCGGGAGTTTCGTCGGGATCCGTGTTCTCCGAAGAGCCGGGGGTGACTTCCGGGCCGGGAGTCGGGTTGCCCTGCTGGGGATCCGTCTCGGGAGTGTGCGCGGGGTCGTTTTCGTTATCGCCTGCGTTGTGACCCGCGTCGTCGGTTATCTCAACGGGGGTTGCCGGGCCTCTTTCCTCCTCCGCGTTATCCTTCAGCTTATGGATGATGAACGCGGCCGCCAGGCCGAGCAGGATCGCTCCCGCAGCGGCGCCTATTATTATGGGAAGGCGCTTTGAAACGGGTTTTTTGCCCTCGCTAATATCTATTATGAGCGCGGTCATATTATCGCGGCTGCCGTTTGCAAAGGCGGTATCGACGAGCTTCATCGCCCTTTCGTCGACGGGCGCGTTTTCCATAAGCAGCTCGGTCAGCTGAGCGGGCTCGACGCTGCCGAAAACGCCGTCGCTGCAGAGCAGCAGCTTATCGCCCGCCGCAAGCTCGATATCCTTGTACTCCGCCGTTTCAAGCTGCATCTCATCGGGGAATATGCCGAGGTGGCGGCTGAGCTTGTTGCGGCTCGGATGCTTTTTAAGCTGCTCCGGCGTGAGTATGCCGGCGTCCACCATCGCCTGACCCTCGGTGTGATCGTGGGTGAGCTGGGTGAGCACGCCGTCGCGAAGCAGGTATATGCGGCTGTCGCCGAGATTGGTATAATAGAGCTTGTCGTCCTGAAGGAGAACGGCTATCACCGTGCTGCCCATGCGCTCCGTCGCTTCCGCGCCCATGTGCCCGCAGATGCGGTCGTTGGCTTTGAGGATCGTTTCGGAAGCGATCTGCCTGTTGAGCTCAAACTCCTTTTTAAACTGATTCTTTGCTCCCGCCAAGGTCTCGCAGGCGATGAACGAAGCGGTCTCGCCCGAAGCCTCGCCGCCCATGCCGTCCGCTACCACGGCAAAAAACGGCGTCCCCGTGCTGCCGGAGGCCGACGCCTTTACCGTGCCGTGATCGAGCGGCGCGTATTTGCCGTCAAGCATGAAATTGTCCTGGTTGTTGCTCCTTCTTCCGGTTTTGGTTGCCGCGGCGCTGAAATACGTTTTCATAGCTTTATTTTCCTGACTGTAGATTTTCGATTGGTATGCCCGTGTCAACGAGCGTGGTTGCGGGTATGCGGCCGATGGTCATACTTACACCAAGCCTACTCTATATTATATTGAAAATTTACAAAATTTTCAAGTACTTATTAAAAATGCAGGGATTCGCTCAAATCATCATTATTCCCCTGTTTTACTATAAAACAGGGAGGAGGTTATAATATATTGTCCACACTTTGTTACTATATATTGATTTATTTCCGCCGGAATGATAATATATATTCATATCCTGTCGGGGGATATGGTCATTTAAAATCTCCCGGCAAAACAATAAAACAATGGGGGAAAATATGCAGGATCTGGACAAAACCACAAGATCTGGCTACGTTCGCCAGCCAATGGGCTTTTCGGGGAATCTGATAGTCACGATCTTCGACGGATCGGAGCGTCCTCGCGCCGTAAGCTTCAGCAGCTTCGGCAAGCCGGTCATCACGTTCGGCCGAGGCTCGGGCAACGATATCGTGCTCTCCTCTCCGATCGTCTCATCGCTGCACGGCCGCTTCATTTTCAGGGACGGCCGCTGGTTCATCGAAGACAGAGAGCTCTTCGGTGAAAAGCCGAGCCTTAACGGTCTCCTGTACAACAACACGCCCATCGTGGCAAGGGCTCTTTCAGAGGGCGACTTCGTCAGGATCGACGACAGCGTGGAGACCATTTCAAAAGGCGTGCTCTTCGTATTCGCGCCCGAGGGTTCTTCCAACCGTTGGGAAACGCTCCCTCTTCAGGGTCAGCAGCAGGTCACGATAGGCCGCGCGCCGGAAAACGGCATCGTGCTCTCCCACGTCAGCGTATCCAAGCGCCACGCCACGATCTCGTTTGAGGGCGGCGAATGGTACATCACCGATAACGGCAGCACGAACGGCGTCGTAATCAACAACAACATCCTCCGCGGCAAGCAGCGCCTGCACGAAAAGGACGTTATCGTTATTACGAACTCCAAGCTGATCTTCACTTCATCCGCAATATTCTACTGCACTTACAGAAGCGGTATTTCCGTCGATACTTCCAACGTCGTCATACAGCACGGCAAGGGCAAGCGTTCGTTCACCACCGGCGTCATCAACCTCAACATCCATCCCGGCGAGCTGGTAGCGATAGTCGGCGGTTCGGGCGCGGGCAAATCCACCATCATGAACTGTATGTGCGGTTACCTCACTCCCGTAAAGGGCGACGTTTACATCAACGGCGTCAACCTCTACCGCAACTTCGATACCTTGAAGAAGATCATGGGCTACGTGCCGCAGTCGGATATCGTTTACGATAACCTGACCCTTTACGATATGCTCTCCTACACGGCAAAGCTCCGTCTCCCGAGCGACACGACCGACGCCGAGCGCGAGGCCGCGATAGCGAGGGCCATCAGGATGGTAGAGCTTACCGAAAAGAAAAACAACTTCATCAAATCGCTCAGCGGCGGTCAGAAGAAGAGGGCGAGCATCGCCGTCGAGCTGCTTTCCGACCCGAACCTGCTCTTCCTCGACGAGCCCTCCTCCGGTCTCGATCCCGGAACCGAGCGCAACCTGATGAAGTCCCTGCGCAACATGGCGGATAACGGCAAGACGATCATCCTCGTCACCCACAGCACGCTCCAGCTCCGCATGTGCGACAAGATCATATTCATGGGCAAGGGCGGCAAGCTCTGCTTCTTCGGCTCTCACGACGAGGCGCTCAAATTCTTCGGCGTTGACGATATCGTCGACGTTTACAACGAGATCACCGATCACTCCCAGGATTGGAGCGATCGTTACTACAGCACCGTCGGCAGGGGCTCCTCCCGTCCGGTCGCGGCCTCCGCTCCCACGGTCACCAAGAACACCCCGCGTTCGCAGCTTCCCGTGCTGTGCGCAAGGTATTTCAAGCTCGTCTTCAACGATAAGCAGAGGCTCCTGTTACTTTTGCTGCAGGCGCCCGTGCTGGCGCTGCTGATCGCGATGGTCGCCGACAAAGACGTGCTGTATAAACAGTACGAAATGACAAAGAGCCTTCTGTTCATGCTTTCCTGCGCGGGCATCTGGGTAGGTATGCTGAACGCCATCCAGGAGGTCTGTAAGGAGCGCAGCATTTTGAAGCGCGAATACATGACCGGCCTCTCGCTCGGTTCATACATCGCTTCCAAGATGGTAGTGCTCGGCGTGATGTGCCTCATCCAGGCGTTCCTAATCGTCTCCGTGTTCGCGATCGCGGTCGGGCTTCCCTCCTCCGGCCTCATGTTCGGCGCGTATCTTGAATTCCTGATCACCGTATTCCTTACGGCCATCTCCTCCACCGCGATGGGTCTGTTCGTATCCTCGCTGTTCAAGAACGCCGACCGCGCCATGACGGTCGCTCCCATACTGCTCATGCCGCAGATCCTCTTCTCCGGCCTGCTCTTCAAGCTCGAAGGCGCAACCAAGGCGATCTCCTGGTTCGCCATCAGCCGCTGGAGCATGGAAGCGCTCGGCACCACGGCGGATCTGAACGGCCTCGATCATAAGATCGCGGTCGAGCTGCAGGATAAGTATCCCATGCTCGATACCTCCGGCCTGTTCGAGAAGGAGAGCTTCTTTGAAACGGAAGTCGGGCATATGCTCCTCGTCTGGCTCATACTTGTCTTCTTTACCGCCGCGTTCCTCGTTCTTTCAAGGATCGTGCTGAGGAACATCGGCAAAGAAAAGAACTGATCGTATTTGACCCCTGCGCCGCGCGCTTCTGCCGCGGCGCTTTTATAATATAATAAATATAAGTTTTCAGAATGTTGAAAAGCAGGGAGAATTATGCTACAATCCTCTCTGTCCGAAAACGGAACAAACTATTCAAGGAGAAAATAAAATGAAGAACACCAAGTTTTTCAGGCTTACTGCCATCATCATGACTCTGGTACTCGTACTGGCTGCCGTATTCGCCTTTGCCGCCTGCAAGAAGGACGGTAAGGAAGGTAAGGATAAGGACGGCGAGGGAAGCAAGCCCGCTAAGACCGACGCCGAACTCATCGTCGGTTCCTGGACCACCTCCATCGACATTACCGACGCTATCAAGGGCGGTCTGCTCGAAGGTATTGGCGAGGATGTTACCATTGACATTCCCAAGACCACCGTTAAGCTCACCGCCACCTTCAACGCCGACGGCACCTATACCACCGAGGCCGATAAGGCCGACGCTCAGAAGGCCATCGACAACACCTTCGACGCTCTCTATCCCGTCTTCGTCGATATGCTCAAGCAGCAGATCGCCGCCAGTGCCGGCGTCAGCGCCGATGATATCACCGACGAGATGCTCGATCAGGCTCTTGCCGCTGCAGGTTATGGCTCCCTCGAAGCTTTCTATGACACCGTCAAAGCCGAAGTTTCCGTTGACGATCTGGTAAAGGAAATGAACGCCTCCGGCACCTACGAGCTCAAGGACGGCAAGATCAACATGACCAACTTCGTCGACGCCGAGGACGCCTGGTGTCCCTACACCATCAGCGAGAATTCCTTCGTCATTGAAAAGGGCGAAGGCGTCACCGGTGAAGAAGCCGCCATGTTCCCCGTCAACTTCACCAGGGCGTAATTGCTTATCAAAATTAAAGGGCAGGCACAGCCTGCCTTTTATTATGCCCCGCGGTATTGAAATACTAGGGAGAATATGTTACAATCTGTTTGATACTCCTAAAATGGAGAATAATGTGAAAAGGATAACGTTATGAAAAATTCAAAACTTTTCAGGCTTATAGCCGCTCTGCTCACGCTGATCCTCGTGATCTCCTCCGTGACGATGTTCGCCGCCTGTAAAAAAGACGACGAGGATGACGACGATGATAAAACATCCGTCGTGACCACCACCGACCCTGCGACGACCGGCGATCCTTCCGCCTCGACTCCCGTTCCCTTCACTCCTCCCGCAGGCGACGAGGATATCATCCTCGGCACCTGGAAGTGCGATTTCGACATCACCGATATGATCAAGGCCGCCTTCGCCGAGCAGGATGAATCCTTTGCCGGTCTCGATATTTCCGGCATAATGATCAAGCTCGACTTCAAGTTTGATGAAGACGGCACCTACTCCATCTCCGCCGATAAGACCGACGTTAAGATCGCTTTTGACAAGATGTTCGATCAGATCTCTCCCGCTCTCATCGATATGCTCAAGAAGGAGATCGCCGCGGCTACGGGCGTCGATCCCGAGTCCATCACCGACGAAATGCTCAACACCGCGCTTACCGCCGCCGGTATCGGTTCCGTCGATGAGTTCATCGATATGCTCCGCGGCACTCTGGACGTCGAGTCCTTCGTTACCGGCATCAACACCAAGGGCAAGTATGAGCTCAAGGATCACAAGATCTATCTCGAGCACTTCATGGGCGACAGCAACTGGTTCCCCTATGAGCTGAGCGAGCACGTGCTCATCCTCTCCCAGGGCGAAAACGATCTCGATCCCGAAGCCGAGAAGCTTTTCCCGCTGCAGTTCTACCGCGTCGCCTGATAAAGGTCAAATCGCCGTTAAAGGCTGTTCGGAAATTTGCAGCCCGTCAATTCAATAAAACAAGGCGCATGGCATAATGCTCTGCGCCTTATTTTAATTATTCAATTTTTAACCGCGTCTTTCTTCTTTCTTCTTCTTTATGCGTTCCTCGCGGCGCTTTCTTTTAAGCTCCTTTTTATACTCGCGCGGGTATTCCTTAAAAAACACCTCGTCGCCCATTACCGCTCTGTGCTCCAGCATTATCTTTCTTCTGATCAGATAATACTCCATCCCTATAAACATGGAAAGGTAGAGTATAAGAAGCACTATCCATAAGGGGCCTATCGCTTTTGCGTAGATAATAATGAAAACGAGCGGGAGCAGCAATACGAAGAAAGCTCCGAATATCCCGAGCGCCTCAAACATGCAGCGCAGGAGATAGAGCTTATCGAGCACGAATTCCCACAGATTTTCAAGAAACCGTTTCATACGAATGATTATACCACATATTCCGGCATAATAAAACAAGCGGCGCATTGAATGCGCCGCTCTTTTTGTATCTCGAAAACCCCGCCATAGTGGCGGGGTTCCGTAAAGGTTTACCGATGAGGCAGTTACAAAAAACTCCTGATGTGTTAAAGTAAGAGCGTGACCGGCCAGTTACGCCGAAAACACATCAGGAGGACATTAAAATGCAGAAGCAAAATAATGACAGTAACACTTTAG
>JAEEGL013827926.1_pt1 | contig 36113 bp, 32 predicted proteins | sample 9134231 | NCBI WGS metagenome assembly JAEEGL01 (sample SAMN16246548, study PRJNA631951) | gut metagenome | biome: gut microbiome; feature: rumen; material: fiber-attached | host: Bos | place: Iran: Karaj | collected 2018-10
CTGGCGGCTAACTCCAGTCCTCCTATTTCTCCACTAAGGTACTTCTCAACTGCTTCTTTCTTGAATTCTGGCGAATACTTATTGTTTGGTTTTCCTGCCATATCAAAACCCTCCTGTACTTCTATTGTACAAGAGGGTATGTCTTTTTTTATTTACTATCCATTTTCACTGGGGCAGTTCATTTGTCTGCTTTGCTGTTTAAGTCGTTAATGATGCTCTCGATCCGATTTCCGGTAGCCAGGGAATTATCGTAACAGAAGATCAGTTCCGGGCACTTTCTGGTGGAAAGAGTGCGGGAGAGCTTACTGCGAATGAGTCCCTTGACATTTTCCAGTGCTTCCATGTGCGTCTTGTGATGCTTTTCATCATCCAAGAAGGTCACATAAATTTTCGCAAATGACAGATCGTTGGTGACTTCTACATCGGTCACAGTTACAAAGCCAACCTGCTTGTTGGTGATCTCATACTGCAGGATTGAGGAAACGTTCTTCCTGATGATCGAGGCAATGCGCTCGTTCTTTATTGACATCAGTCTTCCTTGACCTCCTGAGACTCATAAGCCTCAATGATGTCGCCTTCCTTGATGTCGTTATAGCGCTCAATGGTAAGACCGCATTCATAGCCGGCCGCCACTTCCTTAGCCTGGTCCTTGAATCTCTGCAGAGAGCCGAGATTTCCGGTATAGACCACGACGCCGTTTCTGATCAGTCTGACGCCGCAGTTTCTTCTGATGACACCGTCATCGACCATGCATCCGGCAATGGTACCGATCTTGGAAACCTTGAAGGTCTGCCTTACGGTGGCCTGGCCAATGACAACTTCCTCATAGACCGGAGCCAGCATGCCCTTCATGATGCCTTCCAGTTCTTCCAGAGCCTTGTAGATGATGTTATGGAGACGGATCTCAACCTTGCTTTCCGCCGCCATCTTCTTAATGGTGGCGTCTGGACGGACATTGAAACCGTAGATCAGGGCATTGGAGGCACTGGCCAGCATGATGTCACTTTCACTGATAGCACCGGCTGAGGCTCTGATTACCTTGACCTTGACTTCATCGTTGGACAGCTTTTCCATTGAGCTTCTGACCGCTTCGGCACTGCCGGCTACGTCAGCCTTGATGATGATGTTGATGTCCTGAACATTGCCTTCCTTGATCTGGGCCGCCAGGTCATCCAGGCTCATGGCGCTGGTAATGTTACGCTCGGATTCGATCTTGGCCTGAGTGCGCTTGTCAGCCACTCTTCTGGCGCTCTTTTCATCGCTGTAAACCTTGAACTTATCGCCGGCTTCGGGGACATCGGAAAGACCAATGATCTCAACCGGAGTAGACGGCAGGGCACTCTTGATCTCCCGTCCCTTGTCGTCAGTCATCTTTCTGATGCGACAATAGCTGTTACCAGCTACCAGATAGTCGCCGGTATGCAGGGTGCCGTTCTGAACTAACAGAGTGGCAACCGGGCCTCTGCCCTTGTCAAGCTTGCTTTCAACGACGGTACCGCTGGCGATCTTGTTGGGATTAGCCTTCAATTCAAGAACTTCAGAGAGCAAAAGGATCATCTCCAGCAGTTCCGGAACGCCTTGTCCGGTCTTGGCAACGATCTTGGCGAACATCGTGCTTCCGCCCCACTCTTCGGGCATCAGTCCGTAATCAGCCAGTTCGCTGTAGACCTTGTCGACATTGGCGTTATGCTTGTCGATCTTATTGATGGCAACAATGATCGGAACATTTGCTACCCGAGCGTGGTCAATGGCTTCCTTGGTCTGCGGCATGACACCGTCATCGGCCGCAACCACGATGACGACAATGTCCGTCATCTTGGCGCCACGGGCACGCATCGCTGTAAAGGCCTCGTGACCCGGAGTATCCAGGAAGGTTACCTTCTGTCCCTTGACATCGACCTGATAGGCACCAATGTGCTGAGTAATTCCGCCGAACTCGCTTTGGGTAACGTTAGTCTTACGGATGTTGTCCAGCAGGGTAGTCTTACCGTGGTCGACATGTCCCATGATGGTGACCACCGGTGCTCTTAAGACCAGATCGGCCGGTTCATCAGGGGTTTCATCCTCCAGGGAAGACTCATCAACGGTTTCTTCCTTGGTAATGGTAATGTTGTACTGCATGGCGATCAGATCGATCGTATCATCATCCAATGAGGTATTGATGGTGACCATCTTATCCATCATGAACAGGAACTTGATGATCTCAGCCGGAGTCCGGTTGATCTTTTCGCCCAATTCCTTAACGGTGATGCCTTCCGTATAAGTACAGTCCCGCGCAGCTTCTACCTTTCTTGGTGTGTATGAACCCTCGTGGTAATTCTTCTTTTTCTTCTTTTGATTGCTGTTTTTAGCCATCAGCATGCACCACCTTTCCTAATTCAAATTTTTAATCAGTTCTTCGTAGATCTCATCGGGGACGGCAATCTCCAGATGCTTGTCAAGGATCTTCTTCTTCCTTGCCGTTTCGATGATATCAAGCTGTTTCTTAAGATAAGCTCCGCGACCGTTTGCCTTGCCGGTCAGATCAACGATTACCGTGTTGTCAGGAGTTCTGACAACACGGACCAGTTCCTTCTTGGGCCAGCGCTCGTTGGTAACGACGCACTTGCGCATGGGAATCTTTTTAACCATTGATTCTATTTATCGTAGAATTCATCGTAATCGTCGAAGTTGACATCGTCATCATACCAATGTTCATCTTCAGCGTTATTGAATTCCTCGATCTCCTCTTCAGTGTATTCAGGCTTGATCTCGTATTCCTTGTTCTTGAGGCTTTCGATCTTTTCCTTGAGCAGCTTATCTTCTTCGTCTTCCTTGGACTTGGTGTTCTTTCTCTTCTTGGTCGTGGCGGTCTGTTTTTCGCTCTTCTTGGCATCGGCAAACTCCTCGAACTTGGAGACATATTCACTGGCCTTGACCGTCAGTTTCGGCTTGCGCCGCTTGGTGACTTCCTTGACCTCTTCCTCGGCTTCCTTGACTTCTTCCGGCTTTTCGGCTTCTTCAGCCTTCTCTTCCGGCTTGACCTCTTCGGCAACAGTCTCTTCAGTCTGCTGTACCTGCGGTTCAGCGGCTTCCGTAATGACAGTTTCTTCAGCCTTGACTTCTTCCGCAACTTCAGCTTCCTCAGTCTTGCTTTCCTCAGCGATCCTGGCTTCTTCTTCCGCCTTCGCTCTGGCTCTGTCAACCTCTTCCTGTCTCAGTCTGGCGGCTTCCTTGGCCTGGAACAGCATCATTTCGTTGTACCAGTCAATGCCTTCAGCTTCAACGGCATCCTGAGTCTTGATGTCGATCTTGCGCCCCAGAAGCTTGACGGCGAGCTTGGCGTTGATGCCTCTCTTGCCGATGGCCAGGGAAAGCTGATCGTTTTCCACGACAACCAGCAGATTTCCGGTCTCCTCATTGGGGATGACAGCCAGAACATTGGCCGGCTTCATGATGTTCTTGACATATTCAACAAAGTTGGCGTTCCATTCGACGATGTCAATGCTTTCGTGGGATGCCGGGTTGTTCTTGTCAGTAATGGCGTCGATGACGGCAATGACACGGTTGCCTCTCGGTCCGATGCAGGAGCCGATGGCATCAACATTGACGTTATTGGAATAAACAGCCATCTTGCTTCTTTCACCGGCTTCACGGGCCACGGCCTTGACGACGACAGTGCCGTCGTAGATCTCCGGTACGGAGTTTTCAAACAGTCTCTTGACCAGATCCGGCGATGAACGGCTGACCATGACCTGAGCGCCTTTGGATTCCTTATTTACGGACTTGATGACTACCTGTAGCCTCTGGCCGTCATAGTATCTTTCTCCGGGAATCTGATCATTCTTCAGCATGATCGCCAGGGTCTTGCCGAGATTTACCAGAACGAACTTCTCCTCGACGGTCTCCACAACGCCCCAGACCAGGTCAGAAACCTTGTCACTGTATTCATCATAGATGACCTGCTTGCTTGCTTCCTTGATCTTCTGAAGCATGACGTTCTTAACCAGCGTTACTGAACTTCTGCCGAAGTCGGAAATGGAGACTTCCTCTTCAATGACATCACCCAGCTGGGCATCGGGATTCTCTTCCCGGACGTCTTCGAGAGCCAGTTCGATCTCATCATCATCGACTTCCTCAACTACGGTTCTCTGCTGATACAGATGAATGGAATCATCTTCCTTGACCTCGACGCGCAGTGAAGCGTCAGGGCAGGAAATGTGCTTGCGGTAAGCCTTTTCCAGACCTTCGGCAAGTGCCTCGATGATGATTTCATTGGAAATTGAGCGGCTATCCTTGATATCAGCGATAGCATTAATCAAATCTTTTACGTTCATATTCAACCCTTCTATAACTTCACGGCTAATCTGATCAGCCTGACATTATCTCTTTCGATCTGCGCCTTTCTCTTAAAGGTCTTGTCCATGTAGGAAATAACAAGCTGTCCGTTTTCAAATTCCTCGAGATAGCCTTCGATCCTGTCCAGCCCCTTCTGAGGATTGGTCAGTTCAACATGGACATAACTGCCGATGTGATCGCGGATCTGCTGATCGTTTTCCAGTACTCTTTCCGCACCGAAGGAACAGACATCCAGCATGTAGCTGTCCGCTGAATCATCGACCTCATCCAGGATGGCGGAAACTTCGTTGGATACCTTTTCGCAGAAATCCAGATCAACATTTCCTTCCTTTCTCTCCATGGCCAGTTCAAGCACGGCGGGAGAGCCGCTGAGGAACCGCAATGAGTAATCAGCGACGCCGTTTCTCTCCAGAACCGGCTCAATGGCGCTTCTGATCTTTTCCAAATTGACCATATAGTCCTCCAAACAATAACTAAGGAGTGGCATTACCACTCCTTTAAGCGTCTATACTTTAGCACAGCTGAAACGGGTTTGCAAGAGAAATCGCAATAATCAGCTTTTACTTACCGGTCAGTTGTTTTCTGATCGCCAGGGCACGGTCAGGATAGTTGGTGATAAGTACATCAATACCCTTTTTAAGAGCCAGGGTTATCTCCTGTTCGGTATTAATGGTCCAGCTGTTGATGTCAAGCTGGAACTGACGGGCCTGGGCAATGTATTCATCATCAAGCAGGAAATACTTATTGGGATGCAGGGCATTCATTCCATACATCTTGGCATAGCCGGCAATGTTGATGATGACATCATTATGCAGCATGCCGCAATAGGCATCAGGCCTCATTTCCCGGATCTTACGGACGGTATTATGGTTGAAACTGGAATAGATGATCCGACTGTTCATGTTCAGCGAATCGACCAGTTCAAGAACCTTTTCCTCAATGCCGGGGTAATGGAATATGCCGGTCTTGAGTTCAACATTAATCTTCAGTTCAGTGGGCTCAAGCAGTTCCAGGACCTCCCTGAGGGTGGGAATTCTGCAGAATTCATAATTTTCGTTTTTATTATTGAAATTAAAGCCGCACAGCTGCTCAAGGGTATAATCCATGACCTTTCCCTGATGATCGCTGGTTCTGTCGATGATCTCATCATGAATGACAACTATTTCTCCGTCCCTGGTCAGCTGAACATCAAGTTCAACACCGTCTGCTTTCATTTCCGCAGCAAGTCTGAAAGCTTCCAGAGTGTTTTCCGGAGCGTAACCGCTGGCGCCGCGATGACCGAATATCTTTGTCATATGCTTTCCTCCAAGTCCTATTCTAGCATCGCAGAACATAAATGTTGAAAAATTTTTGCGGTCGAATATAATTTATATAAAAATAGCATTTCATCATCAACACTATTTTTCAATCTTCTTTAGAAAGTGTAGGAGCACTATGACAACCATCAAAAAAACGAACTATGCGACCATCAGAACCAAGAAACTCATCAAGAGAACCTTCAGCGAACTGCTTGCTGAAAAAAGGCGGATTGAGGACATAACGGTTTCTGAACTGGTCAAGAAGGCTGACATTAACCGTGGCACCTTCTACAACCACTATCCCAACATCAAGGCAGTTGCCGATGAGATTTACAGTGATCTTACGGCCGGTTTTTTCACTTACCCTGCCTTTACACGGCTTAACGACTTCGATGAATATTACCTTAAGATATTCACCTTCATTCAGGAAAATGAGTTTAATATCAGCCATCTGTTGCAATGCGACCGGATAATTTCCTATCTCGCCGACCTGCAGAGCCGCTCAGAGACATTCTTCAAGAGCAAGTGCATTGAGTCCGGCATCGAACTCAACAGGGAGATCGAGTCTACCATTTCCTTCTTCTGCAGCGGCATCATTTCCGTCATCGTCATTCAGCTTTACCAAAATCAGCGAATTGACCTTGAAGACATGATCCAGTTCCGCAAGCTCTGGTTCCGCAAGCTCTTCAGCAACTATCAGTAATCATCACGGCAAAACAGAAAGTTCCCCCTGACGGAGGAGCTTTTCTTATCAAAAGAGCCCTTACGGAATAACCGTTCAGATTCTCTTGTTTAGAATAATGACAGCTGGTTTTCTGCCGGCAGGTCCTTGAGTACTCCCAGCCTTTCCATGGTGGCCAGCTGCGAGGCGTTGACACCGGTGCGCTTGCTGAAGTCCTCGCGGGAGATGAAACTCTGAATGCTTCTCTGCTCCGCTATTCTTCTGGCAACCACCTCACCCAGCCCGTCAATGCAGGCAAAGGAGGGGATGATGCCTAAAGGATCATCGGGATCAGGCAGGAAGTAGACGGCATCTGATTTTTCCAGCGACATCGGGCTGAAATGATAGCCGCGCAGATACATTTCCAAAGCGATCTCCAGAACCGGTTCGAGCGAATCTTCCTTGGTGGAAGTCTTCTGGAATTCATCCTGACGCTTCTGAATGTCTCGCAGCCTTTCCCTGATCGCTTCCGCTCCTTCCGCCATCGTTTCGATCTCGTATGCATCGCAGCGTATCGAGAAGAATACAGCGTAATACGCCAAGGGCTTATGGACCTTATACCAGGCTACCCGTACGGCATTCATGGCATAGGCTACGGCGTGGGCCTTGGGGAACATGTACTTGATCAGCAGACAGGAATTGATGTACCAGTCCGGTACCTCATGCTGCTTCATCAGTTCAATCTGATCATCCTGCAGCCCCTTGCCCTTACGGACCTTTTCCATGATGGTAAAGGAATCCTTTGGAGGCAGGCCCTTGCTGATGAGATAGGTCATGATGTCGTCACGGCAGGAGATGACCTCATTGATGGTTGCCACGCCCTGATCGATCAGCAGTTCCGCGTTATTTGACCAGACATCGGTTCCATGGGTCAGACCTTCGAAGTTGACCAGCTCATTGAAGGTTGTAGGCCTGGTTTTGGCGAGAATGCGCCGGTTATTGTGAGTACCGAATTCCGGCAGGCCGGCAGCTCCGGTCACCTCGTGATAATCGCTGAAATCCCTGATCTTCATGGCGTCAACCGAGGAGAACAGGCTAAGTGCCTCAGGATCATTCATCGGTACATCTTTGTAATTGACATCGGAAAACAGCGACAGCAGCCTGATGGCCGTGGGGTCAATGTGAGCCAGAATGTCCAGCTTGAGCATGCTGTCGTGCAGGTCAGCGAAGGCAAAGTGGGTGGTCAGCCAGTCTGAGAAGGGGTTGTTGGCCGGATACTGGATGGGGGTAAAGTCGTGGATCTCCATGTCCTTGGGAATGACGACGATGCCGCCGGGATGCTGGCCGGTCGTCCGTTTGACATCTTCACACAGACCCATGAAGCCTGGTGGGGTATCGTGAACGCCGATGAAGACATTGGTAAAGGAATTGCTGAACATCGGCTTTTCCATGTCTTCGCAATACGCCTTCAGATAGCCGAAGGCCGTTTTGGACTGTACGCCGGAAATGGTACCGGCCCGATAGGAATAATCTTCGCCGAATACTTCCCTGACCATCTGCTGAGCTCTGCCCTGGTATTCGGGAGAGAAGTTCAGGTCAATGTCCGGAACCTTGTCGCCTTCAAAGCCCAAAAAGGTCTCAAAGGGAATGTTGTGACCGTCCCGGATCATCGAGCTGCCGCAGTTCGGACAGTTTTTCTCCGGCAGGTCAAAACCGTTGGCATATTCATTGTTGACAAAGAATTCTGAATGCTGACAATGCGGGCAGACATAATGGGGTACCAGCGGGTTTACTTCAGTAATGTCGGCCATCGTGGCGACGAAACTGGAACCGACCGATCCTCTTGAACCGACCGGATAGCCGTCTTCATTGGACTTCTTAATCAATAAGTGAGCAATGTAGTACTGAACCGTATTGCCATACTTGTAGATGTGATACAGTTCCTTTTCCAGACGCTCGCTGACGATTTCCGGCAGCTTTTCGCCATAGCGGCGGTGAGCATTGTCGTAGACGATCTTACGGAGGTTCTCTTCCGCCCCTTCAATGGCAGGTACAGCCAGTTCAGTCCGTACCGGATAGAGCTTTTCGATCTGCCCGGCGATCTTCAAAGGATTGTCAATGACGAATTCCTTAGCCCTGCCGGTAAATTCAAAGGCTTTCATGAGCTGGCCGGTAGTCATCAGATGCTGATCAGCTGGTTTGAAGCTGCGCCGTTTCTGACGGTCGGGAGACCATAACGGGTGGTGTCCGCCGCCGATGCGGGAGGCGTTGATGAAGATCTCATGGGCCAGTTTTTCATAAGGGTTGGCATAGCAGACATCGCTGGAGGCGATGACTGGCTTTCCCAGTTCATCAGCTACGGCGATGATGTCTTTGATGACCTGTTCAATGCGCTGACGGTCAACGGCCGTGCCCTCTTCCATCAGATTACCGTAGTTATCAAGAGGATTGATCTCGATGTAGTCATAGAACTTCATGCATTCCCTGAGATCGGTAAGAGATCGGTTCATGGCCATTTCAAAGAGTTCGGAGAACTGATTGGCGCTGCCAATCAGCAGGTCATCCCGTCTCTTGATGATCTCTTCCCTGATGATCCGGGGTTCAGCCTGAACATCGGCGTCGATCTTCTTGGCATTCTTCTTGGAGAAGTAAGTCAGGTATCTGGTATGGGAAAGGGTGACCAGTTCATAGATCTTCTTGATACCGGCCATGTTTTTGGCCAAAAGCGTACAGGTATAGGTACGGGCCTTCTTGTAGATGTCTTCCGGCTGATGATTCTGCAGCTGGTTGAAGGTCACGGTATCATAGCCTTCGATGTCCGGCAGCATCCTCACCAGCACATTGGCCAGTACCTCGGCGTCATAATCGCCCCGGTGGGCCGTTTCCTCATCATACTGAACGTTATAATAATTGGCAATGACACCAAGTCGGTAATATTTGCGGTCCTGAACGACCATCCGGGAAAGGTTCAGAGTGTCCAGGCAGATGTTTTTCAGCGGCTTTCGGCCAATCCTGATCAGGGTATCATTAAGGAAGTTGAAGTCAAAGTCGGCATTATGGGCGACAATGACCCGGTCACCGAGAAACTCCAGGATCTCATCAATGGCTTCTTCAATCGGTCTGGCATTAGCCAGCATCTGGTTGGTAATGTTGGTCTTCTTTTCAATGAAAGGAGGCAGATCGACCGGCGGCTTGATGAAAAGCTGCTTGCGGATATCAGTAACCATGTTGTTTCTGACGATGACACCGCCGAATTCAATAATGTGGTCAAAGCGGGTGGAAAGACCGGTGGTCTCAAAGTCGATGACCGCGTATTCGCTGCCCTTGACATTCTGATCGGTGGGATTGTAGACAATACGCAGAGAAGAATCAGCTGTTTTAATGTCAAGGCCGTAAATCACCTTGAAATCATTGTTCTTGTGTTTCTTATCGAGACCGAAATGCGCGGACTGGGCCAGCGGATAGGCCTGAACGACTGAGGTATCGGTAATGGCGATGGCCTTCTGACCCATGTCAAAAGCCCGCTTTATCAAATCGGCTGTAGCGCTGTTGCCGTCCATTTCGGAACGGTTGGTATGAACATGCAGGTCAATGTGGTGCTCGCCTTCATATTCATCCTTGAGTACGAAGGGGTCTTCCTGCAGTTCCCTGATGTAATGGAGCTTGAAGATGTTGCCGTTTTCATAACTGTCATAGGCAATGATGCCGAAGATCTCAACGCACTGTCCGGCATAAAGGGGCAGGCTCAGCTGTTCGATCTTCATGTCGGAATCAAAACGCTTGAAGGTTACCGCGTCCGTATAGTCGGTGACGATGACCGTCTCGATGGTGAACTTCCGTCCGGCCTTGCTGCGGCGGGTCTGCGATTCATTGGAAAAGATCTTGCCGACGCATCTGACCTTTCTTTCCGATGCCGTCAGTTTGTTCATCGGCATGAACTGGTAATCCTCTTCCTTAGTGAATTTGCTGCGGCGGAAGTCATCGGCATTGGCTCTTCTGACCGTCGGCTCAATGACGATTTCCGGAATGGAGTTTTCCTTTGGCTTGCCGGCAATGATCTGCTGCTTGACGCCCATCTGAGTCAGGAAGGCCTTAAGCATGTTGAATTCCGCCCGGTCAACATCCAGGTAGATGCCATCGGGTTTGATTACCGGCAGGGCTGTGATGTCAGCGCCGTGTATTTTGTTGTAATACGAAAGGTAGTCCTGCAGCTGATTGTGGCTGATCTCAGCATTAGTGATCTCATAGGACAGTACCGTTTCATAGTCAAGATAATTTTGGATCCTTTCATGGAGTTCTTCGGCTAGCTGGGAAGGAAGATAATCGGTATTGCGGACCAGCATTTCGACCTTGCGGGTCTTCTTATTTACCTGCGGACGGCAAAAGACGGCATCTTTCAATGCCGCTTCCAGTTGTTTTCCTGCGCCGATTTTCTTAAGCAGATCAGTATAGCCGATCATAATGCCAGTTTATCCAAGGCTTCTCGGGCTGCCAGCTGTTCAGCCTTCTTCTTGGAATGTTCCTTTCCGGTTCCCATTAATACATCATCCAGGTAGCAGCCAATCTCAAACAGCGGGTTATTGGATGCCCCAGTCTCATTAAGTACTACATATTTCAAAACCCGGCGGCTGTCGGACTGAACAAGCTCCTGCAGTCTGGTCTTATAATCAACCACGCCGGTAGCTTCCGGGGTATCGACGATGGTAATGACCTGATCAAGAACCCGGCTGACTTCCGCAAAGCCCAGATCGAGATAGATTGCCCCCATTAAAGCCTCGAAGACGTCGGCCAAAAGGGAATCCCGCTGACGGCCTCTGTTCTTGATCTCTCCGGCTCCCAGTCTGATGAAGGGAGGCAGCTGCATCTGCCGCAGAAATGATGCCAGCGACTTTTCACAGACCAGCTGCGAACGCATCGTCGTCATCTTTCCTTCGGAGATCTCCGGAACATGATGAAACAGCTTGCTGGAGACCCAGATCTCTACCACGGCATCACCCATGAATTCCAGACGCTCATAGTCATTGGACTGTTCATCGGTCTCATTAAGATAGCTGGCATGAGTAAAGGCATCGCGGTAAAGCGATCTGTTTACGGCATTGACGCCATATCTTTCTTTCAGAAACTCACATACATCCATACTCACACCTGCTTTTTATATCTTTTTCATTTTATCACGAAATCAGGCCCTGATTATATCATTATCCAGATTATTCTCAATGTATTCCCTGATCTCCTGATCCACTTCGCCCTGGCTGAGGATCTCTTCGGCGTCCCGGCGGGCATTCATCAGAATGTCAGAGTCATTGATCACATTGGCGAGTTCAAACTGCGGCAGACCGGACTGGCGGTAGCCCATGACATCACCGGGCCCGCGCATCTTCATGTCATAATAGGAAATTCTGAACCCGTCAGTATTGTTGACGATGACATTCAGTTTATCCAATACCTGCGGATCATCAGAATCACTGAGCAGATAACAGTATCCCTTCCGGCTGCCCCGGCCGATGCGTCCGCGCAGCTGGTGAAGCTGGGATAAGCCGAAACGGTTGGCGTTATAGATGACCATTATGTTGGCGTCATGGACGTCAACGCCGACTTCTACAACCGTCGTACAGACCAGGATCCTGATCTTACCCTGCTTGAAGCGGCTCTCCACTTCCTGCTTTTCCTCTGGGGACATCTGTCCGTGCAGCAGATCGACTTCATAGCGTCCCTGATAATAGCGGCGCAGATTGTTATAAATGTCAGAGGCATTGCGTGAAGAATCGCTGTTGTCAATGCGGGGACAGACGACATACATCTGATTGTCCTGCTGCAGCAGTCCCTCAATTTCATCGAGAACCGGCATGAAGGAATTGCCGGGAACCAGCCTGGTTATGATGGTCTTAGAAGCGTTGGGGGACTGACTGATTGAGGAAACATCGATGTCACCATAAAGCGTGGTTGCCAATGTCCGTGGTATCGGGGTAGCCGACATCATCAGGATGTCGCAATAGCTGCCCTTGGCCAGTAAGGCTGCCCGCTGGCGGACACCGAAGCGCTGCTGCTCGTCTGAGATGATCAGACCGAGATTTCGGTAATTCACTTCATCCTGAAACAGCGAATGGGTTCCGACGACCATTGATATGCTGCCGTCAGAGAGACCCTGCAGTACCTGCTGGCGCTGAGAAGAAGGCTGCGATGAGTAAAGCACACCGATGCCGATGCCCAGACTGCTGAAGGTCTTTTTCAGGTTTTCATAGTGCTGTCTGGCCAGTATTTCCGTCGGCGCCATCAGTGCGGACTGACGGCCGGCCAGATGAGTCTCATACATGGCGATGAAACCGACGACGGTCTTTCCGGTGCCGACATCTCCCTGCACCAGCCTGCTCATCTGCTTTTCACTGGCCAGATCGCGGGTTATGTCGCGGACAGCGGCCAGCTGGTCTTCCGTAAGCTTGAAGGGAAGAGAGTCAATGAACCGCTTTACCTCATTAAGATCAAAAACCTTACGGTAGTTAGCGTCAATGTTTTCGTTGTTTTTCTTGCGGGAAAGCATCAGCAGATTAAAGCGGACAAATTCCTCGTACTTGATGGTATCAAGAGCCCTGGTCAGCTGGGTTTCACTTTCCGGCTGATGAATGATGCGCAGGGCTTCAGCCTTGTGAAAGTAACCATACTTCTGAAGATATGTTGCCGGCAGGAAATCGCTGATTTCACCTTGGTTTTCCTGCAAAGCCCGGTCAATCAGTTTCGTAAAGGTCTTCTCATTTATCTTATCCTTTAAAGAATAGACCGGATGAATGCCAAGGAGCTCCTGTAAAGGCTGGTTGGTGATCTGGAAAGCCAGTATCTTCAGGTTACCCTCGTATTTGCCGATGACGCTTACCGTCTGGCCGTCAGTCAGGCTGCGCAGCCAGGGCCGGTTGAAGATGGTCACCCGGTAAAGGTTATACTGGTCTTCCACATTGAGGTACAGCACTGAATTACGTCCCTTATAGAAGCTGAAGCGCGGCTTACCGACGATCCGTCCGGCAATGACGATTTTGCTGTCAGGCTGCCATTGGTCAAAGGGAAGATAACTGAGCGTTTCATAACGATAAGGATAGTATGTTAAAAGGGCCTTAGTATTTTCAATTCCTAAGGCCTCAAAGGCTTCCTTCTGTTTGGGAGTTAATCTGATTTCCTTCATCTGAATGAAATGTTCAGCGGCGTCTATTCGATGCCGATTATGAAGGGATAGAGTTCCTGCTGACCGGCGATCAGTTCGCCATCAGCATCATACTTCTCCACGGCATAATCCAGGACCTGTTGGGCCTGCGCCTTGGTGATCTCCTTACCGTAGATGATGGTAAGATAGGAGATCTCCTGCTGCTGGCTGGCCTGATCGATGGTCGCAAACAGCGTCTTATCCAAAGCCTTGCCGGTAGCGACCAGATCCTTGTCAACCAGACCGATGAAATTGTTCTTTCTGATCTTCAGACCATTCATCGTGGTATTCTTGACAGCCTGTGTCAGGGAAATGGTCCTGATGTCACGGATGGCCTGGTTCATTGACTTGATGTTGTCCTCAATCGGAGCGTCTTCGCTGTAATTCAGACAGGCATTGATGCCTTCAATGACGCTCTTGGATTCTATTACTTCTACCTGGGAACTCTTGACCAGCTGCTTGGCCTGCTTGGCGGCCAGAATGATGTTGGAGTTGTTGGGCAGAATGATGATGCTGCGGGCGTTGGCTTCCTTGATGGCATTGACGAAGTCCTGGGTTGAGGGGTTCATGGTCTGACCGCCGAAGACGATGTAGTCGGCGGCGAGTTCCTTGAACTTGCTGGCGATGCCTTCCGCGTTGCAGACGGTAATGACCGCACAGTTCTTCCTCTCTTCATTCTTAACTTCAAAGTTCAGAGTCGGATTGTGGCCTTTGGAGAGTTTTTCAACTCTGACGGTATCGAGATCGCCGAATCTCTGCAGGGTATTGATGATGTCACCGGGACGTTCACTGTGGACATGCAGCTTGACGCTGTCCTCTTCCCTGGCCAGCTTGATGTTGTTGCAGGAACGGCCCAGGGAACTTTCAAGGCGGTTGATGACAAATTCGCGCTTGTACTGTTCATTGAGATTAACGATGATCTCAACGCAATAGCCCTCTTCTACTGGTTCGGTCTCCGTCGGCTGTTCGCTCTTGCCGACCGGGTTGCCCTGCAGGTAGGCGTTAAAGCCTTCCAGAATGCAGCAATATCCGGAAGCACCGCTGTCAACGACGCCGGCTTCCTTCAAAACTTCCAGAAGGTCGGGTGTTCTCTTCAGTGATTCGTTGGCTTCCACGACCATGTAGGCCATGTAGTCCTCAATGGAGCAGCGGGGATTTTTCTTTACCAGATAATCACCCATCTCCGCTGATTCCCGAACGACTGTCAGGATGGTCCCCTCTACCGGTTTCATGATGGCCTTATAGGCTGCTCTGGAACCGCTCATGAAGGCTTCTGCCAGCTGTTTCACATCAGCTGACTGCACTCCGGCTAAAGCCTTGGCGATGCCCTTGAAGACCTGAGAAAGGATGACGCCGGAATTGCCACGGGCATTCATCAGCATGTTCTTGGACAGAAACTTGGCAGTATCGCCGATGTAATCGTTCATGAAGCGGACTGTTTCTTCGGCAGCCGCTGAGATCGTCATGTTCATGTTGGTTCCCGTATCACCGTCAGGTACCGGGAAGACGTTCAGTTTATTGACGCGTTCGGCATTGTTTGCCAGGTTGTTGGCGCCGGAAATGATCATTTCCTTGAATTGTCTGCAATCTAGTTGTTCCATATCCGTACCGCCTAATCAATTACCTTAATGCCCTGAACGAAGATGTTGATGGAGGTGAATTCCATGTCAAACATGTTCTCCAGTTCGTACTTGACCTTCTTCTGAACTTCGTTGACTACTTCCATGATCTTTACGCCGTAGCAGATGATGACATAGATGTCCAGTTCAATGCCTTCACTGTTCTGTCTGACTACAACACCCTTGGAATAGTTTTCCTTCCGCAGCATGACCGCGATGCTGTCCTTGATAAGGTGCTTTGAGGCCATGCCGACAACGCCGTAGCATTCATTGACCAGTTCACCGGTCAAGGAGGCAATGGCATCAGCGGTAATGTTGATGTTGCCGATCTTGGTGGTATTTTTCATCATAGTTTCACCCTCCTTCAATTTGCGGGTCTGATGTATTTCTCCTCTATTTCCGAGCACTCCAGTACAGCCGCGCTGGCGTATTCTTCCATGATGAGAATGCATGATCCGGATTGACTCGACTTGTTGATCACGATGTCAAAGTAATCCTTCATGTAGCCTAAGCCGTTGATCGACGAATATACCCGATATCCGTCTTCCATCGTTAATTTTACCATATTTTCATCGTATGTAAAACTGGTAACACTTACCTCCGAGATCCGGGAAAGGATGTCGGTTTCCAGTTTTCCCAGCTGTCCGGCGATGGCCCGGCAGTTGTCTTCGGAAATGTTGATGAACAGTGGCGTCAGGGCAATGTTCTTCATGTATTCGGCGCTGAAGGGTATTATCTGGCCGTCCGCCAGGATCAGTGTCGAGGTGACATCGGTACTGGCACCGCTGATCTGATAGCCGACGATGGTATTTTCCTCAACCTCGATCAGATAGCTCAGCCCTTCCCGGCGGCTGACGGTAACCTTGCGGACCAGCTCGCTCTGCTCTGCCCTGTCCTCAACTGCTGACAGCAGGCGGAAGAAATAGCGGTCACCCTCGGAAATCCCTATCAGTTTGCGCAGATAGTCCTCGGAAAGGTAATGGTTGCCGGTTATCCTGATGTTTTTGATGGGAAAAAAGAAATACAGACACAGACAGAGGGCAACAGCCGCGGTAAAAAGACAGCCGGCAGCGATCAGGATCTTCTTTCGAATCCCGGCACGGTCAGTTTTCTTTCTTACCGTAATGTCTTCCCTGGCGATAAAGGGGGTATTTATTCTTTCCAATTGAATTTCTCCACTTCCATGATCAGATCAACATTGAATTCCTTTTTGACCTTCTCTCTGATTTCTTCAGCCAGGCTGCGGATGTCTGCGGCACTGGCATCTCCGGTATTGATGATGAAATTGGAATGCTTGGTGGAAACCTGGGCCCCGCCGACTTGATGGCCGCGGTAGCCGATTTCATCTATGTACTTCCAGGCAAAGCCGCCTTCCGGGTTGCGGAAAGTCGAACCGGCGGAAGGAAAGTCCAACGGCTGGGTCGAACAGCGCTTATCTCTTCTGTTTTTGACCAGCTGTTCAATGACGGCATGATCGCCCTTTCTGAGCTTGAGCTTGCAGCTGACGATCGTCCATTCCGGATGTCTCTGAAAGATCGATGAACGGTAGGAAAACTGGCACTGATCGCGGTTGAGCCAGATCACATCATCCCCAACCAGTACCTGTACTTCCTGAACCACGTCGCTCATCTCGCACTTGTAGGCCCCGGCATTCATGAACAGCGCTCCTCCCAGAGTTGCGGGAATGCCGTTGGCGAATTCCAGACCGGAAAGAGACTGTTCCATGGCCTTGTATGACAGGGCGATCAGCGAACAGCCGCACTGGGCGTATAGAACTTCGTCATCAAAGTAATAATCGATGAAATAGCGGGTCAGCTTGATGATCAGGCCTTCGAAATCATCGTCGGAAGGCAGAATGTTGGATCCGTTTCCCAGTACCTTGAAAGGTATTGCTTCCTGGCGGCAGATGCTGATGGCACTGGTAAGGCCGAAGAGGTTGCGCGGATAAAAGACATGCCGGGCAACACCGCCGACCCGGAAGGTCGTCAGGTTGCGGAATGAGACATCAGTTTCCAGATCACCGAACTGGGCTAGTATTCTTTCTGTTTCCTTAAGCATCTTTTTTACCGGTCAGTTCCTTTATTAAGGCAATGATATCATAGGCCGCCTGAGGATGGGACATCGCCCGGGCATTTTCACTCATCTTAGCCAGTCTTTCATCATCATGAACCAGCTGGTCGATCAGCTCGATGGTATTCATGACATTCATGTCCTTCTCTTCCAACAGTACGGCGGCGCCGTTGTCAAGCATCGCCTTGGCGTTGATGAACTGGTGGTTATTGGTAACATACGGTGAAGGAACGATGATCGTCGGCACGCCCAGAGCCATGTATTCCGAGGCACTGGTAGCTCCGCCCCGGCTCATGACCAGAGCGCAGTTGCCGGCAATGTTGAACTGGTTGATGTAGGGAACGATCTTCAGAGTGTCAGTTTCCAGTGACAGACCGGCAAACTGTTCATAGTTGTTTCTTCCGGTGACATAAAGAACATTATAGTCCTTGTGCTTCAGCCCTTCCAGGATGCCTGTCATCTTCTCGTTTACGCTGACCGAGCCCAGTGAGCCCATGACGATCAGTACCGTCTTGAGATCGCAGTTAAGACCGAACTGGGAAAAGATCGCCCGATCCTTGATGAAATTGAGGACAGCGCTTTCCCTGGGGTTACCGAGAAGGCGGACCTTCTTCTTGTTAAAGGCTTCCGCGGCGGTCGGGTAGCAGATGACTACCCGGTCGACAAAATGGCCAAGCACGCGGTTGGCCAGACCGGTAAGGCTGTTCTGCTCGTGGATCAGGGTCTTAATGCCCAGCTTATGAGCTGCCATGACGACCGGAACGGTTACATAGCCGCCAAAGCCCATGACGACATCAGGCTGAAAGTCCCGGACGATGCCCAGGCATTCCTTATAGGCCTTGTAAAGCGTCTTCAGAGCGGAAAGCTTATTGCGGTTATTGTTGAACTTGGCCGCTTTGATGCCGATGAAGCGGTAGCCCTGCTTCACGACTTCCACTGACTCCATGCGGTCTTCATTGCCGATGAAGAGAATTTCGTTTTTGCTGTTGTCCTGCATCAGCTTGTCAGCCAATGCCGTAGCCGGATAAATGTGGCCACCGGTTCCGCCGGTGGCAAGAAGTATTTTCATAATATCACCTTTAAGATTATAGCACGGCTCTCAGCGCATTTACCGCTGAGAGGAGGAAGTTTGTTGATTAAGCCAGTTTGGTTCTGATCTTGGTGGAGAAGTATTCCAGGATGAGGATCAGCACTACCAGTCCCAGAAGCATCGCGCTGGTTTCTGCCCAGCTGCCCTTGGCAATGGCGTAGATCAGCGGGGCACCGATACCTCCGGCACCGACAACGCCCAGGATTGACGCGCTCTTGACATTGATGTCCAGACGGTAGATCACGATGGAGATGATGTTGCTGGAAAGCTGAGGGATGATGCCGTATCTGATCTTTTCAAACGGCGAGCATCCGGCGGCATCCAGGGCCTCAATGATTCCCGGATTCATGTCTTCAATGATCTCCGTAACCAGTTTTGCCAGCATTCCCACGGAACTGATGGCCATGGTAAGGGCGCCGGCAAAAGGACCGGGACCGGTAACTCTGATGAACATGATGCCGTAGATAAAGGCCGGGAAGGCTCTCATGATCGATATCAGGGTCAGAACGGTATAGTTGACCCACCTGGGAGCCACATTGCGGGCGCACAGGAAGGCTAAAGGCAGAGCCAGCAACAGACCCAGGATGGTACCAAGTAAGGCGATCGCCAGGGTCTCGGTAAGCAGGTAAAGCAGACCGGTTGAGGAAAGGTCAGTCATCATCGCCCAGGAAGGCTTCATTAATCCGACCAGAGCGCTCTTGGCGATGGCCAGACCTCTGGGATTGATGCCGCGGTAATCAACGGTATAGGCCCAAAGGAAGTAGAAGACGATCATAGCGATGATGGTAATGATGAACCGCGGTAAGAAGGATGGATACTTGCGGTATTGCTGCTGTACGGTCAATTTGTTTGTCATCCCTGTACCAGCCTCCTTCTGATTTCTCTGGAGATCGTTTCAATGATTACCACGACCACGATGAGGGCAAAGATCATTAAGCCGGTGTTGGTGTATTCCCGCCAGCCCAGCGAATTGTTGATCTGAACACCGATGCCGCCGGCGCCGACATAACCCAGGATGGCGGCGGAGCGGACATTCATCTCAAAACAGTAAAGTACCGTCGACCAGAAATAGCTTCTGATCTGCGGATAAGCAGCGGCGATCATGCACCTGACGCGGTTGGCACCGGTTGATTCCAGTGCTTCATACGGTCCCATGTCGATGGTCTCCAGCTGTTCGTAAAGCATCTTTACGCAGACGGAATAGGAGAAGATGGCAATTGAGATCGTACCGGCCAGGGTTCCCGTACCGATGACGATGGAGATCAGCCGAGCATAGATCAAAGTCGGCAGCGTCCTGAACACCGACAGGATGCCGCGGTGAACGGACAGATAGGTCTTATTCAGTTTGAAGTTGGAAGCCAGATAGAAACTGATCGGCAGGGAGATCAGACAGCCGATGGCCGTTCCCAGCAGGGACATGTTGATGGTATCGATCAGCGGTTTCTTGATCTCACTCCAGAAGGCCCAGCGGGGCGGGAACATCAGCTTGAAGAAATCAAAGAAGACATGTCCCCTTCTAAACAGGGTCTCAAAGCTGAAGCCGGTGATCTTTCCGGAGATGATCGTGGCAATGATCAGCAGGATGACGATGTAAGGTCCCCAGTTGAACTTTTCCCTGACTTTCTTGCCATTGGAAAGTTCATAGGTCTCGGGATAGAAAATGTGCAGGAAATCGTTAAACATTGCTGTTCTCCTTGTTCATCTTCTCATCGTCATTGAGATCACGCCCATAGATCGTTCTTAACAGTTCTCTATTTACCTTGCCCACCGGGCCGTCATAGATTATGCGGCCTTCCCGGATGCCGATGATCCTGTCGGCATACTGCAGGGCGAGGTCAACGTGGTGGATGTTGATCACCACGGTTATTTTCATTTCCTTATTGATTCTCTTGAAGTCATCCATGACTACCTCAGCCATGACCGGGTCCAGCGAAGCGACCGGTTCGTCGGCCAGGATGATCTCGGGATTCTGTGCCAGCGTGCGGGCCAGGGCCACGCGCTGCTGCTGACCGCCGGAGAGCTGGTCGGCGCGGACATATGCCTTGTCGAGGATTCCGACCTTATCGAGTGCCTCCAGTGCCATTATCTTGTCCTGACGGGAATAAAGACCCAGCAGGGTGCGGAAGAATGGCATTTCCGCGACGCGGGCGGAAAGGACATTGTTGATGACGGTTGTGCGGTTTACCAGATTAAATGACTGGAACACCATGCCGATCTTGCGGCGGAAACTGCGCAGCTGCTTGCCCTTGAGCGTCGATACGTCAGTACCATTGACGCTGACAGTGCCATCACTGACTTCGATCATCTTATTTATGGTGCGGATCAGTGTGCTCTTTCCGGCTCCGGAAAGGCCGATGACGGCAACGAATTCACCCTGCTCGATTTCCAGACAGACATCGTCAAGGGCCTTGACATTATTGTTGTAAATCTTGGTGACGTGTTCAAATTTAATCATGGTATCCTCCTGAATGGATAGTTATAATTCTTATTCTAAAAATAGGAAAAAGGGTGAAGGTCGGTATAGCCTCCACCCTTTCAGAAATCCAGATATCTTACTTGTTCTTCAGAATCTCAGCCGCGGCTCTGGAGGAGTCGTAGTCGGAGTCCTGACCGATTCTGTAGCCCATGTGGCTGTACGGCTGAACGCAGGCTAAACCCTCAGGAGTTGAGCCGATTTCCATGAAGGCTTCCTGTAAGGCCTTGACGAATTCCGGAGTCATTTTGGGATCGACCTTTTCACTGGCTACGGAAATGGTGTCGTTCATGATGTAGTCGGAAACACCGATGACCTTGATGATGTCATAGATGCTGGTGTACTTGCCGGCAGCGATCTCATCCTTATAAGCTTCTTCGAAGTAAGCGTTGGCATCAGCGTTGTAGCGGTAGTCGGCGAAGCTGACAGTAACGTCACAGCCGCCGGCGATCAGCTGCGGGATCATGGCTGAGTAAGAGCCGTCACCGGTAACATGTGACAGGTTGGCAATGATCTTTCTTTCCTTGCCGACGCCCTCACCGAACATGTTGTTCAGCCAGATTGACGGATAGACATAACCGGCTGAGGAAGTTGTTGAGCAGACATACCATTCGGCAGAATCAACATCTTCCCAGGTCAGGGTATTGCTGACAGCCTTGTTGTAAAGGTCAGCGCCCTTTTCGGTGTCGATATTTACATAAATCAATGAAGCATAACCGGTTACCAGTCCGTCAGTGGACTGAGCGGTCTTGCCGGCATTCCAGGGTTCGATTCCCAGCTTGGGATCGATGATGGTGCCCTTTTCATCGCAGATTCCGTAACGTAAGGCTTCAAGCAGCAGTTCGACGCCGTCTTCATGATACTGAACATAGGTAGCAGCGGGAATGAAGCCGATGTCGATGGTGCCGGCGATCATGCCTTCACCAACAGCGTTGTAGTTGGTTCCGACGGAAATGGCTACTTCGTTGACCGTATAGCCCTTGGCAGCCAGCGTAGTCTTGAGCATCTGCTCAAGCGGCTTGGCAGCGGTCAGGATCTCATCCGGGTCCTTTGAAGGAACGAAGGCAATCGTCAGCTTGTCGATGGTCTTGTCTTCGGTTTTCTTCTCGCCGCATGCGGTCATGCCGAATACCAGCAGAACACTTAATAAAACAACCAGAATTTTTTTCATTGAAGTTTTCCTCCCCTTCACGCGCCTATTTTAGCACAAATAGGATTTATGTCCAGCAGTTCAGGCGGTTTTCACAGCCCATATGCCTGTAAAGCGTTTTCAAAGGCTATCTCAGCCAGTTGCTCAGCATCAATGCCGCGATAGCGGGCAAGCGTTTCCACTACGCTTAGCACATCTGATGCCTCAGCTCGGGCATTCTGGCTACCGTAAACTGGGGCATAGGGAGCATCCGTCTCCGTCAGCAGCCTTTCCAGCGGTATTCCGTAAAGCAGATCGCCGTGCTTCTTCTCCCAATAAGGCTGGGTGATGTCGGTATTGATGGAAACATACATACCCCAGCTAAACGGCTTTTCCAGCAGCTCTAGCGGGCCACCATAGCGGTGAATGATGCCCTTGGGCCGGTATTTCTGCAGCAGCTGCACGACATCCTCATGAGCCAGCCGGTCATGAATGATCACCGGCTTATTCAGGTCGCATGCCAGCTGCAGCTGCTGTTCAAACAGCTGCTTCTGTATTTCTACCGGTTCATCAAAATAATAATCCAGACCGATCTCGCCAATGGCTCTGACCTTGGGATCGCCCGATGCGACGCTGATCCTTTCAATAAAGCTCTCAGAAGCGCTCAGACACCAGTGCGGATGGATGCCGAGAGAACAGTAGGCAAAATCATGCTGATGAGCTATTTCCAGTACGGTATCAAAGACGCTCTCATCAGAACAGCAATTCAGAATGTATCGCACATCGGTATTACGCAGTGCTTCAAGACGCTGATGGCGGTCCTGATCAAATGAGGGGTCCTCGTAATGGCAATGGGTATCGAACAGTTTCATCGCATTCTCTCCTTCTAAAGCAAAAAAGTGAGTATTATCATGTATTACTCACTTAGCTGTTAAACAGATTGCCCTGGATCGGGATGCCGAGATGCTCGTAGGCCTTCTCCGTGGCGATCCGGCCTCTGGGGGTACGCTGGATGAAGCCAATCTGAAGCAGATATGGTTCATAGACGTCTTCCAGGGTCGTCGTTTCCTCGGATATCGAATTGGCCAGGGCCTCAACACCGACCGGGCCGCCCTTAAAGCGTTCGATGATGCCCCGCAGATAACGCTGATCGACATCATCCAGTCCCAGGCGGTCAACCTTCAGCTTGTTAAGGGCTATCATCGTAATGTCCAGGTTGATGTGGCCGTCATTTAGGATCTGGGCAAAATCCCTGACCCGTCTGAACAGCCGGTTGGCAATGCGCGGCGTACCGCGTGAACGGGTGGCCAGCTCAACAACGGCATCCTCATCAATGGGGCAGTCGAGAACATGGGATGTTCTTCTGATGATCTGTCCTAACTGTTCATTGGTGTAGTATTCAAGCTTGCTGATGACGCCAAAGCGGTCTCTTAAGGGGGCGGAGATATCACCTGCCCGGGTGGTGGCTCCCACCAGCGTAAAGGGCGGCAGCTCCAGACGGATGGAACGCACGGCATTTTCCTTGCCGACAACTACGTCAATGGCGAAATCCTCCATGGCCGGATAAAGCACTTCCTCTACCTGTTTGGGAAGACGGTGGATCTCATCAATAAACAGTACATCACCGGGCTGCAGACTTGACAGAATGGCAGCCAGATCACCGCTGCGTTCGATCGAGGGCCCGGAGGTTACCCGGATGTTTCCTCCCATCTCATTGGCGATGATGTAGGCCAGCGTCGTCTTTCCCAGTCCGGGAGGACCGTAAAGCAGACAGTGGTCCAGTGATTCATTTCTCTTGCGGGCAGCCTGAATGAAAATGCGCAGATTCTCCTTCAGAGAATCCTGGCCGACATATTCATCAAGTCGCTGGGGACGCAGCGATACTTCTTCGTCACTTTCCAGGCTGCTGGAACTCATCAGTCTTTCCGTCATGTTCATCAAACTCCCTTATTTGCGATCAGCAGTTTAAGACCGGCCTTAAGGTACTCGTCTGCGCTCATCCTGTCCATCTTCTTAAGCTGTCCTGATATATTATTGATCTCAAACGCCTTATATCCTAAGGCCTTGAGGCCTTCCAGCGCTTCCTTAAGCTCATCATTGACAATCGGAGCGTTCTTTTCGTCCTCAACCAGTTTGCCCTTGAGGTCCAGAATGATCTGCTGAGCGGTTTTGGAGCCGACTGAAGGCATCCTCTTCAAGAAGGCGACATCACCCAGCTCAATGGCTTTGATCAGATCCTGATAACGGCAGCTGCCCAGCATGCCCTGAGCCGTCTTGGGACCCAGTCCCTTGACGGAGATCAGATTCTTGAACAGTTCCAGCTCGGCGTTGTCAAGAAAGCCGTAAAGAAGCTGTCCGTCCTCGCGGAAATGCTGGTAGGTGAAGATCGTGATCTTCTGGGACAGGGAAAGCACTTCAGGATGCATGAAGCTGATGTAGTAGCCAATGCCGTTATTGTCCAGAATCACATAGTCAGCGCCGAAGGCGTAGACCGTGCCGGTAATGAAGGTTATCATAGCGGATCCTCCGTAATACTTATATTATACGGACTCAGAGAAGCTCTGTCATTTCAAAGATGTAGTCATCGATGTAGACGGTGTCGTTTTCCGTTGCTCCTCTTTCCCTCAGAGCATCATCAACGCCCATCTTCTTCAGCGACATGCCGAAGCGGATGATCTGCTCTTCATCTTCAAAGTTGGTGCGGGCCATCAGCCTGGTGATCCGGTCTGATTCAATGGACCAGGCACCGTTGCCCAGGTTGCGGATGACAAACGGCTCTTCTTCCTTGACAAAGCCATAGACGACACCAACATCCTCATTTTCATCTTCCAGCGGGAAGGGTTCAGTTACATCAAGCAGGTCAGCGGCCTTGTAGAGGACCGCCTGCATGCCGTCACCGATCAGTGAGATGACCGGGAATACTTCCAGCTGCGGATAGGCCTTGCGGAAGCGCTCGAGGTTTTCCTCGGCGCCGTCTTCATCCATCTTATTGGCCAAAACGATCTGCGGTCTCTGCAAAAGGCGGTACTTGTACTCTTCCAGTTCCTTATTGATGATGCGGTAATCCTCAACGGGATCGCGTCCGGAGGCCGGGGACATGTCAACGACATGGATGATGACCCGGCAGCGCTCTATGTGCTTCAAAAATTCATGGCCCAGTCCCTTGCCCTGAGAAGCGCCTTCAATCAGTCCCGGCAGGTCAGCCATGACAAAACTGCGGCCGTCTCCTACCGCTACGACGCCCATCTTGGGAGTAAGGGTGGTGAAGGGATAGTCAGCGATCTCCGGCCTGGCGGCTGATACCACGGAAAGGATGGTGCTCTTGCCTACTGAAGGAAAGCCTACCAGTCCGACATCCGCAAGCAGCTTGAGTTCGATGTAAGCCTCAAACTCTTCACCGGCTTCGCCGTTTTCGGCGTATTCGGGAGCGGGATTGCGGGATGTACGGAAATGGAAGTTTCCGCGGCCGCCCCGGCCGCCCTTACAGACGGCGACGCGCTGACCGGGATTGGTCAAATCAGCAACGATGTTTCCGGTAGCAAGGTTCTTGACGATGGTGCCCTGAGGTACGGCAACGATCTGGTCTTCGCCGTCAGCGCCGTGCATTTTCTTGGTCTTGCCGTTTTCGCCGTTTTCCGCAACGATCTTCTTGCGGTAGCGCAGATCCAGCAGCGTTGTCTTGGCGGGGTCGACCTCAAAGATGACCGAACCGCCCTTGCCGCCGTCACCGCCAAACGGTCCGCCTAAGGGGACATGGGCTTCCCGGCGGAAAGCGACGATACCGTCACCGCCCTTACCGGCCTTCAGATAGATTTTCGCACTGTCTATGAATTTCATAAGCGAACCTTCCTTTCATACAGAAAAACAAATCCCCAAATTAATGGGGATTGCCGTTCATTAAGCAATTGGATATACAGATACTTGCTTTCTGTCCTTGCCGAGTCTTTCGTACTTAACGATTCCCGCGGTCAGAGCAAATAATGTATCATCACCGCCGCGTCCGACGTTGACACCAGGATGGATCTTGGTTCCCCTCTGACGGTAAATGATTGAACCGGCATTGGTAAACTGTCCGTCTGCCTTCTTGGCACCTAAACGCTTGGAGTGGGAGTCACGGCCGTTCTTAGTTGAACCTACACCCTTTTTGGATGCGAACATCTGAATGTTTAACGTATACTTCATGGTTATACCTCCGTAATCTTTAGATCAATGTAATTTTGATAACTCTCCGCAGCTGTTTCCAACTGGATCTCTCCGGTCTTCAGTATCTGCTGCAGATCCAAACTGTTCTGTCTTACAGCTATGGTTATGTGGTTCAGTGCTTCCGGATCCGCTGTATCAGAGACCACGTCAATGTCGCATTGTTCCGGAGTCAGCTGATCAAGGGCATTGCACAGGCCGATGGCAACTGTCGAGACACCGGCGCATACCAGGCGGTAAAGATCATCTTCTTCATCCCGCTTCAGAGCATGCTTGCTGATGTCAATGACTTTGATGTCCTGCTGCGCCTTGGCGATGCGGATCATCAGCATGATTAAGCCTCAATAGCTGTAACGGTGCACTTGGTGTAAGGCTGGCGATGTCCCTGACGTCTTCTGGTTGATCCCTTCTTCGGTCTGTACTTGAAGATCTGGATCTTCCGGCCCTTGCCCTGCTTTTCAACAGTTGCCTTTACGACAGCGCCCTTGATGTAGGGAGTGCCGACCTTGGTTGTCTTATCAGAGAACAGAACGACCTTGTCGAATTCAACTTCTGACTTTTCCTCGGCATCCAGCTTCTCAACGAAGATGACTGAACCGACTTCAACCTTCAACTGTTTTCCACCAGTTTCGATAATTGCATACATTACAATTACACCTCCTTGTTTAATCTAGACTCGCCTGTTAAGGTGGCTTGACGCGCTTATTTACCTTATTCAGAGCGGTTGAAATCCCACAGTGGAGACTGCAACACGAATAGATTAGCATAACGCCATGGCAAAATCAACAGTTTTCTTTATTTGTCATACAATAACTAACAGTGTATAATTATTGCGGTGATCAACATGATTAAATACCCTAACGGATCACGGGTTAAGGTGGACAAGACCATTGACTACGGCAGAAGGGGAATGTCGCTGGAGGATGACCTCAACGCGACAAACAAGTACTATCTCGAATCGGATATCGCGGCTGTCTACAAGAAGCCGACACCGATCCAGATTACCAAGGTCGAATACAAGTCAAGGGCAACCGCCAGGATTACTGAGGCCTACTTCCAGACTCCGTCAACAACTGACTACAACGGCGTCTACAAGAACCTCTATATTGATTTTGAAGCCAAGGAGACCCAGTCAAAGACTTCGCTGGTCTCTTCAATGATTCATCCTCACCAGCTGGCGCACATGGAGAGGGTCATCCGCTACGGAGGCATTGCCTTCGTCATCGTGCGCTTCTACTCGCTGGACGAAACCTACTTCGTCTTTGCGGCCAAGATAATCAACTATCTCCGCAGCGCCCAGCGAAAATCCATTCCCCATGCCTGGTTCGTGGAGAACGGCATCCTGATACCTTACAATTATCTTATTAAGGTTGACTATCTCAAGGTCATTGACCAACTAATATTGGAGGGAAAGTAAATGGATGATATCCAGAACAATAACAACATTGAAAACAACAATATCGATAACAGTATCCCCCAGCCGGATGCTCAGGATAATAATCAGTTAAGCAATGAACAGTATTCCGTCAGGTTTGACATTCCTGACGATGAACCGGCATTAAGCCCGGAAGAAGAGGAAAAGGCCAGACTGAAGATGGAAAGAGAAAAGAAGAAGCAGCGGTTCAACCGCTCCGTCAAGAGAAGACGCGTCGTCAATGCCCTGATGGGCTTCATCGTTTTCTGCGTCCTTCTGGGCGCCCTGAGCGGTTTCAGCATCATCAAGGTCATCCTTTCCAAAACCGATGTCGAACTCGATACCAGCGACCTGCGCTCTTCTGACTCATCACTGATTTATGACGACCAGGGTGAACAGATCGCCATCGTAGGCTCCGAATCACGTATTTCCTATACCTATGGTTCACTGCCGCAAAATGTCGTCGATGCCTTTGTCGCTGTTGAGGACTCCCGTTTCTTCGAGCATACCGGCTTTGACGTTCCCCGTTTTGCCAAGGCATTTTTGGAAAACATCAAGTCGCTCTCCTTTGCCCAGGGCGGCTCGACCCTGACCATGCAGGTCATCAAGAACACCTATTTCGCCGTCGATACGATCGCCGAAAAAGGCATTGACCGTAAGGTTCAGGAGATCTACTACGCTCTCAAGATCAATAACATCGTCTCCAAGGAAAAAATCTTTGAATTATATGTTAATAAGGTAAACTTCGGAGCCAATGCCCGCGGTATTCAGGTAGCTTCCCAGTACTACTTCGGCAAGGACTGTACCGAACTTAACACCGTTGAAGCAGCCATGCTGGCCGGCATCATCAATGCACCGAACCAGAACAATCCTTATTACCACTTAGATGAATGTACCAAACGTACCAGAGAAGTCCTTCGCCAGATGAAGAACCACGGCTACATTACTGAGGATGAATACCAGTACAACTGCTCGATCCATCTGGAAAACCTGTTGAAGGGCAAGGCTGAGAAACCGTATGGTACCGGCGTTACCGTTGACTACCAGGCTTATGTGGACGTCGTTCTGGCTGAATGCGTCGATGTCTACAACATCAACCCCTATAACACGGCCGTTCGCATCTACACCGGCATGAACAAGAATGTCCAGCAGTACTGCGATGAACTCTCCCGGGGAAACATCATCGAATTCCCCAATGACTATGCCAACATCTCTCTGGTTCTGCTGCAGAACTACACCGGTCTGATCGTCGGTTTGTGCGGCGGACGTGACTATGACGGTGTCAAGATGTTCAATTACGCCTATGACAACCGCGTCAACCCCGGTTCCACCGCCAAGGGTTTCGTAACCTATCCGATGGCTTTTGAATATACCGGACTGGGCACCAATTACTACATGGAGGACGGTCCGATGACCTGGGCCGGTTCCAGCTATCTGATCACTGAGGACGGTGGCTATGCCGGCGATGTTTCGGCTCAGAGAGCCTTCACCTCCTCATACAACGTCTGTGCCATCAAGATGTTCCGCTGGGTTTGTGAGACCGTCGGCATTGAGACCATCAAGGACTACATGCAGTCCATCGGCATTGACAAGTCAGTCTGCAACGGCATCAACGAACAGTACGCCATCGGTGAACAGAACTTCCTGGCATCACCGATCCAGATGGCTGCCGGTGAAAGCGTCATTCTTTCCAAAGGCCTTTATACCCAGCCTCATACGATAACCCGCATCGAGTTCATCAACTCCACGGAAGAGCCGATCGTCGCTTCCCCGACGCAGACTCAGGCCCTTTCCGAAGGTGCCGCCTGGCTGACCAGATACATGCAGCAGGTCAACGTCAACGGCAACTCCACCGCTTCCGACTGGAGACCCAACGGCCGATTGGCTGAGATCAAGAGCAGCAAGTACATCGCCTACGGCAAGACCGGTACTTCACTTTACGACAAGACCATCAGAAGAAAGTACAAGTATCCCAGATCAGCCGCCAAGGACTGGCTGATGATCGGCGGAACGAACGATTACAGCTTCGCCTTCTGGATGGGCTTCGATACCGGCCAGCACATTGACGAAACCACCTACATTTCCTCTGAATACAAGGCCACCCGTAACGATGGCAAGACCGTCAGAGGTCTGTTGGAAGTTGCCTATGAGACCTTCGGCGCCCCCATTAACGCAAATAACAAGCCCTCAAGCGTCACTACGATCTCTCACGTCCGCGGCCTGTATCCCTATACGACCGCACCCGACTACTGCGATCCTTCAAATATCGTTACCAGCTACATTCTGGCCAGCAATGTCACTACGGCCAGCTATGAATCAACCGCGGAGATCAAGTCGCTGAACAGCTTCACGGCCAACTATAACGAAAAGAAGAAGAACGTTACCGTCGCCTGGTCTGACTATCCCGATCCCAGCGCGCTGGTAGTTGCCGAAAAGACCAAGGACATGGTCTTCCGCAACAAGACCTATACCGGTGCCCGCGGCTTTGACCGCTCATGGATCGATGGCGTAGTCATGTACTGTGTAGATATAACAAACACCACGACCGGTGAGACCAAGTACTATACTTCCGAATCACCTCAGGCGACCTATGCGCTGAAGAACGATACCGATGAAGACATCATTTACGACGTCGTCGGCTATTACGCCTACTCCGCCGCCAACCTGCGCTCCAACAGCATTACCGTTAAGGTAACCGTTCCGGGCAAGCACGTTGAGCCGGAGCCGGTCGATCCTGACCCGGTTGACCCGGTCGATTCGGTCGATCCCATCAACAATTTCATGCATTTCAATTTCTGATAAGTTCAACCAACGGAGTGATGCAATATGGCCAGTAAGAAGAGAAAAAAGAAAAAGCCTGTTTCTCCCGGCGCTCAGGCGCCGAAGCAGGCTGAAATTGAGACATCATCTGTAATGGATTCTGCCGCAGAAGCGCAGAATCTTTACGACGTTGAGGAAACGTCAGTCAGCCAGCAGCTTACTGACGATCTTTCCGATGCCTCACAGTTCTCCCCGGCCAGCGAAACTACAGAAGTTGCGGAAAAAGACAATTCAGCCGCTGATGAAACCGAAAAACCGGCACCCAAACGGCGCCGGAAGCGCTCTTCCAGCCGTTCATCCCAGCGCAATGGCGAAGAAGAGAAAACGGATACCACTAAGACCGCTAAGTCCAAAAGCCGCCGAAAGAAAAAGAACGCATCTGAACAATCCAAGAAACCGACCCAGCCGCTGGAAGAAAGACCAACGTCGGCTGATGAAACCGAAAAACAACCTTCAAAACCGGACCAGGCCATTTATGAGCTGCCGGAAGAGACACAGATGGATGAGAGCGAACCCGTGGCTATCCCCCAGCAGACTGAACAGCCTGAAGCGATACCGGAAACCGAAACAGCTCAAGAGCCGCAGGAAAGCATTGAACCGGAGAATCCCCAGCCGGAAAACGAAGATGACAGTTCATCAAGACCGGCTGCCTATTATGACATAAGTGAAACCGATCAGACCAGCGATGAGAACCTGCCCAATCAGGATGACAGGCAGACGGTTTTCAACGTTGATGAAGAGGAAGATAATCAGGAAGGTCCCCGAGAAAGCCAGATTCAGTATGACGTTTCCGTCGATGAGGAAGAAAAGAAGGAAAGCGATCACTACGATAACACCTTCTTCCTTGATGAACCGGCGGAAAAGAAGAACTGGCTGACTCACACTTTAAGTACGATCGCGGCCTTCTTCTCTGCTCTTGTTACCAGAGCCGGTACAGTCATCAGAAAAGCCGGCAGCTGGATAGCTTCCCTGCCGCCGTTCAAGAAGAAGATCCCGGAGAGCCCGGCCCTCCATTTCAACGACAAGGGACAGATCATTGCCAAGCAGATCATTGACGCTGACGGCAATAAGATTGACCTGCAGCAGCCGGAAACGCTGACCAAGCTTCCGCTGTTTACCAGAATCAGACTCGCCTTCTCCAACTGGCTCAATAAGAAAAAGGAAGCCAGAGAGCTGCGCCGTAAGGAAAGAGAAGCCAAGCAAGCTGCCGCCTTATTGGCTGGTGAACCGGTCAGAAAGCCCCTTTCCCAGCGCTTCAGGGAATTTATTGCCAGCCTTAAGGAAAAGCTTCAGCGCAGAAAGCAGCCTCAGGGCGAACCGGTGGCTGAAAGCGAACAGGAAGAGGAAGAGGAAACTGATCCGCAGACGCTCAGACAATTACGCTGGCGTAAGCTTGCCAACGGCGTCATGGGTGTGATCGTCTTCTTCATTCTCTTAGGTGCCTCTAGCGGATTGAGTACCATCGCTGTCATCCTTAACAAGACAGATGTCGTGCTTGACATCGAAGACATTCACAATCAGGACTCCACCCGGATCTTTGACGACCAGGGTGAACAGATCGCCATCGTCGGTGCAGAATCCCGGATATCCGTCTCCTATGCCTCCTTCCCGCAGGTCGTAGTAGATGCCTTTGTCGCCATTGAGGACTCCCGTTTCTTCGAGCATCCGGGCTTTGACGTCCCCCGTTTTGCCAAGGCCTTCTTGGAAAACATCCGGACGCTCTCCTTTGCTCAGGGCGGTTCTACGCTGACAATGCAGGTCATCAAGAATACCTACTTCGCCGTTGATACCATTGCCGATAAGGGCATAGACCGCAAGGTCCAGGAGATCTACTACTCTCTTAAGATCAATAACATTGTCTCCAAGGAGAAGATCTTTGAACTGTATGTCAACAAGGTCAACTTCGGCCAGACTGCCCGCGGCATTCAGGTCGCTTCCCAGTATTATTTCGGCAAGGACTGCACTGACCTTTCCCTGGTGGAAGCCGCCATGCTGGCCGGCCTTGTCCAGGCACCCAACTCCAACAACCCCTATTATCACCTTGAGGAAAGCACAAAGCGTACTCATGAGGTTCTCTATCAGATGCGCAATCACGGCTACATAACCGAAGAGGAATACCGCTATGCCTGTGCCATCCCGATCCAGAACATTCTCGTCGGAACACCGGAATACAAGTACGGTCAGGGTGAAACCGTTGATAATCAGGCCTACATCGACATCGTGCTGGCCGAACTGCAGGATGTCTATGACATCAATCCCAACCGGACACCGGTAAGAGTCTATACGGCCATGAACCAGACCGTTCAGACCTACATGGACGAGGTATCACGCGGCAATGTCATCGCCTTCCCTGATGAGCACATCAACACCACCCTGGTATGCATCCGCAATAATACCGGCGAACTGGTCGGCGTTTCCGCCGGACGAGACTATGACGGCAAGATGATGTTCAACTACGCTTATGACAACCGCATCAACCCCGGTTCAACTTCCAAGGGCGTCTTCACTTATCCGATGGCCTTTGAGCATGTACCGCTGGCTACCAATCACTACATCTTCGATGAGCCGATCTACTGGACATGGACCAGAATCAGGATCGGCGAGGAGCACGGCTATGCCGGCGACGTTTCCACACAGCGCGCCTTTACGACTTCCTACAATGTTGTCGCGGTCAAGCTGTTCCAGTGGGTCGTTCAGGAAAAGGGCATGGAAGTCATGCAGGAATACCTGAAATCCATCGACATCGACAGCAAGGTCGTTGAGCGAATGAACGAACAGTATGCCATCGGCATGCAGAATTTCATGGTCTCTCCGATCCAGCTGTGTGCCGCGGAAAGCGTAATCCTTTCCCATGGCGTCTATAACCGGCCTCATACCATTACCCGCATCGAATTCATCGACGGCGACCGCGAGCCCATTGAGGTTAGTACTGAAGGCAAGCAGGTATTATCTGAAGGCGCTGCCTGGCTGACCAGATATCTGCAGGAAGTATCCGTCAACGCCAATGGAAACGCCGATGACTGGCAGGTCAACGGCCGCTTGCAGTACATCAAGCATAAGGACTATACCGTTTACGGCAAGACCGGAACCGGTCTGTTCGATAAGAACATAATCAAGAAGTACAAGTGGCCGGACAGCGCCACCAAGGACTTCCTGATGGTCGGCGGAACCAATGATTACTCCTTCTCCTTCTGGATCGGCTACGATACCGGACGGTTCATGGACAGGACGACCTATGTCTCCCAGAACTTCAAGAACAGCCGTCCGGACGGCAGACTGGTCAACGGACTGCTCGACTCTCTGGTTGACGCCTTCGGCAAACCGGTCACCAATAACCCGATGCCTGAAGAAGTAACCACCATCCGCCATATCAAGGGCATTTATCCTTATCTGCGCTCCGGTGCCATCAAAGCCCCGGCAGCCAACAGTTACATTCTGAAAAAGCATGTCAACGACAAGACCTTTACTTCCAAGTTCACCTACAAGATTCCCACCAAGCTGGAGAATCTGAAGAACTTCACCGCCAGCTATACGCTGTCCAGTTCGCAGATGAACTTTACCTGGGCCAACTATCCGATTGCGGAAGCTACCCAGTCAGGCCGGTCAGTACGCATCGTCTTTGACGGACACAGTTACATTCTGAAGCGGAAGTTTGATACCTCGCTGATTACCGGTGTCGTTCAGTACTGCGCCGCAGTAACCAATAACTCAACCGGAGAAACTCAGATCGTCACCTCTTCTTCCAGCAAGTCTGCCATCACCCTGGTCAATACGACCGGTTCACCGATCACCTATACGGTAGTGGGCTATTATGGCTATTCCAAGCGGGAAAATCTGGTTTCCAATAAGATCACGGTTACGGTAACCGTACCTTCCCAGCAGATTGAACCTGATCCAACGCCTACACCGGTAGAACCATAAAAACACAGCAGCTGATTCAGTTCAGCTGCTGTTTTCTTTCGGTACAGAAATCATTGAAGGGACAGTCTTCGCATTGCGGCTTTCGCGCCGAACAGCGGTCACGGCCAAAGAAGATCAGAAGATGATGCATCCTGATCCAGCGTTCTCTAGGAAAGTATTCCCTGAGCTTGCGTTCCGCTTCAGCAAGCGAATCATCCTTATCCGCAATGGCCAGCCGCCGGCTGATGCGGCTGACGTGGGTATCGACGGGGAAGGCGGGAACATGGTAGATCTCCGCCAGAATGACATTGGCACATTTTACCCCGATGCCGGGAAGACTGGTCAGTTCTTTGGGATCAGATGGCAGCCGGCCGTCAAAGCGCTGAACGATCTGCTGTGCCATTTTCTTGATGTTGGCAGCCTTGCTGCGGAAAAGTCCCAGCTCATGGATCAGTTCTTCCAGATGGCTAAGCGGAGCCTCGGCAAGGCTTTCAGCGTCAGGATAGCAGGCAAACAGTTTCTCCGTTACCCGGTTGACGCTGACATCGGTTGTCTGGGCTGACAGCAGAACGGCAACGGCCAACTGAAAATCACTGCCGTAGTTAAGCTGGCAGTGAGCATCAGGATACATCCTTTCCAGCGTCTGGTAGATGTATTCACTTCTCTTCATTCTTTTCCCTTTCCGCCAGGATCCTGTCAATGTAACTGAAGTTCAGTTTGCGGTTTATGGAGGCTTCTCTCAAGGCGTCAATGATCTCGTCATGGCTGTAAAGCCGCATCCACTCACTCAGCCTTTCCAGCTCTCCCCGGCTCATTATCCGGCCGAATTCCGCCTCAAAGGTCTGATAGAGTTCCTTGCCGGCATAACTGATGTTATGCTGGGTGAAAATCGCGTCAATGTTAAAACTGACAACGCTGTCATGCTGTTCAATGGCCAGATAGCCCTTTGAACAAAGCATCACGATGGCATTATCGACCTCGTCCTTATTCAGGTTGGACAGCCGGGAAAGCGCCTGAAGGTCGATCGGCTGATTGAATTCATTGCAGAAGTCGATCAGCAAAACGATCAGCGATTCCGAAGCCGTGAGATTGAGCGCACCGAGATTCTCGAGAATCCAGTTGCGGCGGTTGAAGTACTTTTCTCTGTAGATTTCCATGTTTTCACTTCCTTTTCCATTATACACCGCCTCTGTCATTTTACTAACTCCAATCAATGTGATAGAATAAATCAGGTGATATCATGATAAAGAGACTACTGGTTTGCGTTTTATTCCTCTTCGCTGTCGGCTATGGCGTCTACAGCGTTTTTCAGGCTTATAAGCCGCAGAATATCGATGTCATCGATACGGATGTCATAACCTATGATTTTCCCAACAGACGCTCTCTGAAGCAGTTTGAGGACCATCTGACTACTTCAGGCAATGAGATCCGCGTCATCTTCTTTGACCGGACGCAGATCAATTCCCAGTATTTCTTCAATAATACCTGGCCCAATCTTCTCTCCGATCATGCTGACATCATGGCCACCCAGCTGATGTACGTCGATGTAAGCGAGACGGAAGGGGCACAGATCGCCCTCAGCAAGCTGGGCTACAAGAGCTTACCGGCTCTGGAAACTCTCGTCTATGAAAACGGAGCCATAAGAGTCATCAGTTCCCTGCAGGAATACGGCTCAACCGCCCTTACTTCTGATACGATTCTTGCCTGGCTGACCGAAAACGGCCTGCTCGTTGTTCCCGAACAGCCGGAAGGCGGCGGTAAATAGAAAAAATGGGAGTGTAACGTAATAGCGAAAGCTAAAGCGTTCACTCCTTTTTTATTCGCCGTGTTTCGTCATTATCTAAGTGTTTTCAGGAGGATCACTAAAAAGGCAGTTTTCCCCGGGAAAAACTGCTGATTTCAGGCATAATGA
>JAEEGL016303474.1_pt1 | contig 36112 bp, 28 predicted proteins | sample 9134231 | NCBI WGS metagenome assembly JAEEGL01 (sample SAMN16246548, study PRJNA631951) | gut metagenome | biome: gut microbiome; feature: rumen; material: fiber-attached | host: Bos | place: Iran: Karaj | collected 2018-10
AGGTCGTTGGTCTTGGAAGCCACTTCCTTCACCAACTGGGCACCCATGTTCTCAACGGGGTCGATGAGTTCGATTTCCTTGGCGACCGTCACACCGTCCTTGGTGATTTGGGGAGCGCCATACGATTTTTCGATGACCACATTACGACCTTTGGGGCCGAGGGTCACCTTTACTGCGTTTGACAAAGCGTCGACGCCTTTCTTCAGGCCGTCGCGCGATTCGATATTGAAAAGAATGTCTTTTGCCATGATATTTGTTGTTATTGTTGACTGTTTAATTGTTGAATTGTTGTTTGTCACAAAACTTGCAAAACCTTCAAAACCGTTTTCTGCTCACGGAAGCCCGCCAACCGGCAGCTTCCAGCGGCATGGCGGTTGCCGTGCCGCTCAAACAAGAAAAGAAGTTTTGCTTGTTTTGTGGGTTTTGTGAAATTAAATGATTGCGATGACGTCGTTTTCACGCATAATCATGTAATCCTTGCCGTCGAGATGGAACTCGGTGCCGGCATATTTGCCATAAATGACATTGTCGCCGACCTTCAGGGTCATGGCGTTGTCTTTCGTGCCGGGACCTACGGCGACTACTTTACCTTGTTGGGGTTTCTCTTTGGCGGTGTCGGGGATGATGATACCGCTAGCGGTTTTCTGTTCGGCGGCGGCGGGCTCGATGACCACGCGGTCGGCCAATGGTTTGATTGCTAATTTTGCCATAATTATTTCAGATTTAAAATTTAATAATTCAAAGATTTAAAATTCAAATGAACGGTTGGCGGCTAGTCATATTCCGTGCCAAACTGGAAAATGGCAGAAAAATGTCAGCGAAGGTGACAAAGTGGCATGTTATTCCACGGTCAGGACGAGGCCTTTCAGGTAGGCGCCTTCGGGGTGGAATATATTAATAGGATGGTCGGCGGGCTGCGAGAGTTGACCGATGATGCGGACGTTGCGCTTGGCTTCAATCGCGGCGGCAGTGACGATGCCTTGGAACGTGGCTCTGTCGACGGCCTGCGAGCAACTGAAGGTAAACAGCAGTCCACCCTTGGCGATGCGCTTGATAGCTTCCGCGTTGATGAAACGGTAGCCGCCCAAGCCGCGATGTCTGTCCTGATGCCGCTTGGCGAACGCCGGCGGGTCGAGGATGATGAGGTCGAAGGCGCCGCTGTGCATGTCGGTCACATAGTCTTTCATGTCAGCCACATGGCAGGGATTCTCCTCTTTCGAATAGCCGTTTAGCTCAAGATTGGCCTCCGCTGCGGCGATGGCTTTTTTCGACGAGTCCACCGTGATGACGCGTCTCGCTCCGCCCTTCAGCGCCGTGACCGAGAAGCCGCCTGTGTAGCCAAAAGCATTGAGTACAGTTCGGCCTTGGGCCAGTTGGCGCACCAACTCGCGGTTTTCACGCTGGTCCAAGAAAAAGCCAGTCTTTTGGCCTTCCTCCCAGTTGGGAAGGAATCGGCTTTCGTTCTCTATAATCATCTCATTGAGTTGGTTTCCAAATAGATAACCATCTTCAGTAGCATCCTCCTTTCCCATGCGTTGCATAGCTTCGGCGCTTTTGTTGTAGATGGCCTGCAAGCCAAGGTCGGAGACCAATTTCAGGGCGCGGACAATCTCGTTCAGGTGCAAGGCCATGCCTTCGGTTTGCGCTTGCACCACAGCCGTATGGCCGTAAATGTCGATGATTAATCCTGCCAAGCCGTCGCCCTCGGAATGCACGAGGCGGTAGCAGTTGGTGTGTGGATTACCGAACAGCCCCATGTGTTTGCGCACCTCAAGGGCGCGGTTGAGCTTGTCCAAGAAAAACCATTCGTCGATTTTGCGGTTCTCAAAACTGAGCATCTTGACGGCGATGCTGTCCGACTCGCAGAAGCCCGTGCCGAGGATGTTGCCGTCGTAGTCGGTGACGGTAACGGTGTCGCCAGCCTGAAGTCCTTTGGCGGCACTATGGATGGCGCCCGAGAAAATCCACGGATGAAAGCGGCGCACGGCATCGTCCTTGTCTTTTTGGAGCCTGATGACGGGATAGAGGGGAGTTTGTTGCATAACTGTAATAATTTGGCGCAAAAATACATTTTTATTCATCGTTTCCGTAACTTTGTCGCCAAAATAAACAGCCATGAATAACTCTTTTACCATTGGAGGCCAGATTGTTGACCTCCTCCATTCAAAGATTTTCTCGGGTGTGGTCGTCGTCAAGGACGGCAAAATCAGTAGGATAGAAGAACAGCCTGTGGGTAACATGCGCTACATCATGCCGGGCTTTGTCGATGCGCATGTGCACATCGAAAGCTCGATGCTCGTGCCATCCGAATTTGCGCGGTTGGCGACCTGCCACGGCACGGTAGCCACCGTCAGTGACCCGCACGAAATCGCCAACGTGCTGGGCAAGGAAGGTGTCCGCTACATGATTGAAAACGGCAAAAAAGTGCCGTTTAAGTTCTTTTTCGGTGCACCGAGCTGTGTGCCAGCTACGTCATTTGAAACGTCAGGTTTTGCGTTGAATGCCAACGATATAGAGGAACTTATGGCCTCACCTGACATTCATTATCTTTCGGAAGTGATGAATTATCCTGGGGTCGTCAACGGTGACCCTGACATCATGGCCAAGATTGCTGCAGCAAAGAATCACGGCAAGCCCATCGACGGACACGCTCCTGCCGTGAGCGGCAACGATTTGCAGAAATATGTCGTTGCAGGCATCACCACCGATCACGAATGTTTCACGCTTGCGGGAGCCTTGGAGAAAATCAGCCTCGGCATGAGCATCCTCATTCGCGAGGGTAGTGCAGCCAAAAACTTCGACGCCCTAATTCCCCTGATGGCTTCGCACCCCGACAAATTGATGTTTTGCTCTGACGACAAGCATCCCAACGAATTGGTGAAAGGTCACATCAACAAATTGGTTCAACGCGCTATCGCATTGGGTTACAATGTGATGGATGTGTTGAAAGCCGCCTCGCTCAATGCCGTGAGACACTATCATTTGAATGTCGGTTTGCTTCAACTTGGCGATGATGCCGACTTCATCGTTGTTGATGATCTGCGTTGCCCCGAAGCCAGACAGACTTATATCAAAGGTGAGTTGGTGGCCGAAAATGGCGTGTCGAACTTCAAGTATGTGGAGACCGAAAAGCCCAACATCTTTGAACATCCTTTTCTTTATGACCAAGATTTGTTTGTGCCAGATAAAGGAAAGAGAATCAAGGTAATAGAATGTCTTGATGGCCAACTGATTACGAAATGTTTCATCACGGAACCCAAGGTGGAGAATGGAGGTATCGTCAGTGATGTGGAGCGCGATATTCTGAAGATGGTAGTGGTTAATCGTTACCAGCCTTACACACCGACAGTGGCCTTTATCAAGAACTTCGGACTGAAACGCGGAGCGTTGGCCTCAAGTGTGGCACACGATAGCCATAACATTGTGGCTGTGGGAGTTACAGATCGGGACATCCTTCATGCCGTTAACCTGCTTATCGAGCATACTGGTGGCGTTACGGCCTATTGCAGCACGGAGATGATGGCAGTGCCTTTGCCTGTGGCCGGACTGATGAGCAATGAAGACGGTTATGAAGTGGCTGCTGCATACGAAAATGTGGATGCACTTGCAAAACGTTTGGGTTCAACACTTTACGCACCGTTTATGACTTTGGCTTTCATGGCTTTGCTGGTCATTCCCGAACTGAAACTCAGCGACCAAGGTTTGTTTGACGTGACGAGATTCGCATTCACCTCAATTTACGAAAACTGATGGAACTTCATCGATGCCAACTTTCTGATCTTCAAGCCGTCATCGAGTTGAACGAAGCGGTTTACGCCGCCCTGCCCGACAAGACCGTGTTACGCCACAATTCTCCAGAGATGATTGCTTCATGTTTGGAAGAGCCTAACGTCACTTTGGGCATTTGGGACGGTAACTTGTTGGTAGCCATCGGGATGCTTTATGTCCCCCAGTGCCTTGAAGAAGATCATGCCCATGATTTGGACTTGCAAGGTGAATATCGTTCCGCCAACCAAAAGTTGTTTCTCGTTCGGGAGGGCAATCGAGGCCTTGGCCTGCAAAGGAAACTCATCCGTGAAGTGGAAAAAATCGCTGCGGAGCGAGGCTATAATCTGCTTTGCACTACGGTTGCGCCTAATAACGATTTCAGTATCAATAACTTTTTGAAGGAAGGCTATGTTTACGCCAAGACCGAGGTGAAGTATGGCGGGCTGGTGCGGAATATTTATTATAAGGTGTTATAATTCCCAAACCGCATCCAAGTCAATGTCCCAGCCGGCCTTTACGTCGAGCGGGTCTTTGTATTCAATGACGGTTTCAGGCAAGGTGTGGCGGTGGTAGTTGCCCGTGCTCCATTTGCCGTTGCCGTCGGCGTCTAAGATGGCGCGGAGTTTGTATTTGGCGGGCATGAGGTGCTCAAACATCACCTCTTGTTTATTCGTAATTGCTTGTTGCTGAAGCACTTTCCCGCTCTCATTGGTAAGTTGTATCACAACTTGTTTCAGGCCTTCGGGCGGCACTACAGTGATGTAGATGTTGCCGTATTCGTCGTCCTTAAGGAGGTGAAAATCAACCTTTATCGGGTCGTTAGTGCGTCCACGTATACCGAAAAACACCGAATCAGGAATTTCAAAGCTATAGTTGACGCCGTCCTTGAGGTTGGCCACTAATTTATACTCCAAACCGCGTTCATCGACTGGCTCAAATGCGAGCGCATTATAGAATACCGTCGTGTCATGCTTGAAAGCCACAGAATCGGGCATTTCGTAGTGGACAATAGGCTCTGAAAACTTGATTATCAAGTCTTTGCCAGGAATCAAGGCACCTTGGCCAATCAGGTTGTTGCTCACTTTCAGCTTTTCGGGTTGTTGTTTTTTTTGGGCATTTTGCTGCTTGAATTTCAGGCTGTAGCGCGAGGAGTCGTTAATGACGGTATCGTATTTTACCTGCACCCAAAGACTATCTTTCACTTTGGGCGTGAAGTACCACCAAACCGTGTCAAAATTAGGCGAGTGTGTCGTGACGAGGTTAAAGGTGTCGGGCAGCATCTCGGGCGTCATGATGGCCGCTTCCTTGGCGGGATGGCGGAACACGAAGCGCAACAAACCTTCCTCGATGAGTTTCTTTTCCAAGAGCACTTGCGTGGAGTCCACCTCAGTAAACATATATAAGGTAAGGTTCAGTGCGTTTTGGTCGAAAACCCGCTGAGGAACAGTATCTTGCGGAAGGTTTAGTAGTAGTGAATCTGTCGGCGTTACTACAAGGGAATCCATTGCCAAAACCACGCTGTCGGCGACCAAGGAATCCACGGGCTGTATGGGTAATGGTGCCTTCCACGGGAAAGAGGCGGGGATAAGCGTGTCCAAAAAGGCGACTTCTTCGTTGGACAGGTCAAAGAACAAGTTGGAATTCAGGTCTTTAATGGCGAAGACGAGGTATTTCTTGTCAGCGAGGCCGGAAAGGCGGAAGTTGCCTTCCTTGTCGGTCTTGGTGATGTAGTTCGGTGCGATGGTCATGGGCAGCGAGTCGAGGTTGTCGCGGTCGGCGGCATACAAGGAAACATAGGCGTCCTCAACGGGTTTCTTGTCCTCAGCGCTCAACAACTTGCCCGCAATGAAGAGTGTGTCGATATGGTCGCCGGTGGAAAAGCTGTAGACATAATCCTTGAACTGGTTGCCTTCATGCAGGTCCTTGATGGCCGAGCCGAAATCGATGGTGTAGGTCGTGTTGGTCGCCAAGGCCTCCTTAAACTTGATAACCAGCGTTTTATTGTGCAGTTTGATGTCGGGCTTGGTGGCCAAAGGCGGCGAGATGAGTACGTTTTGGTTGGCGTTTTCGAGGCTGACGAATTCGTCGAAGGTGATTTCAATCTTCCGTCCACCGAAGTCTGTGCTGTGGTTTTCAGGCTCGGCCTTGACCACGACAGGAGGCAAAACATCCTTGGCGCCGCCCGTGGGAGCCACAGGGTTGGCGCAACGCTGAAGCAGCAAGGTCGCAAGCACTACGCCGACAAGGAAAGCACCATGTTTCTTTTTGCCAATCATGGCGCAAAAATAGGAAAAATTTCCGCCAATGGAAAAAATCCTTACCTTTGTCCTTTCCAAAACCGACACGCCATGAAAAAACTGCTCCTCATCCTGTTATTGTTGCCCATGCCATTGCTTGCCCAAATCACCGACGATTTCTCTGACGGCGATTTCACCCAAAACCCTGTTTGGTCGGGAACGACGGACAGGTTCATCATAAACAGCAACTTGCAGCTTCAACTCAACGCCGAGGAAGCGGGCGAGGCCTACCTCTCGCTACCTATCACGGAATATGAGTCGATGGAGTGGCAGTTTTGGATTCGCGAGGCATTTGCACCTTCGGGAAACAACTACACGGATGTTTGGCTCTGTGCAGCTAATGCTGATTTGCATAATGTTACCCAAGGCTATTTCCTGCGTTTCGGTGAAGGTGGTAGTAGCGACGCCATTGAGCTGTTTCGAAAGGATGCCGACGGACAGCAGAGCATTTGCCGTGGCACGGAAGGCCACATTGCGGCCTCGTTTGCGGTTTTCGTCAAGGTGATCTGCGACCGCGAAGGCAACTGGATGATTCAGACTTGTTACGACAATTCAGAGATTTATATCGTTGAGGCACAAGGTGTTGACGAAACCTATTCTCGAAACGGCCATTTTGGGTTTCATTCCACCTTCACGGCGAGCAATGCCAAGAAAATTTATTTCGATGACGTGTATGTCGGCCCAAGAATCATTGACCACGATCCGCCTATGCTTCTGTCTTGCGAGGTGCTCGACTTGACGCTTCTGCAACTTTCCTTCAATGAAGCTCTTGACGAGACCTCGGCACTCAATCCATCCAATTATTTGGCAGACAACGGTTTGGGTAATCCCGTTTCGGTCAGCTTTGGCGAGAATTTGGCCTCGGTGGTGTTGGAGTTCGAACGGGAGATTGGTAACGGCATTAATTACACCTTAACCATCAGCAATATAAAGGATTTGTGGAACAATGTGTTGGTCTCTGCAACTACTACTTTTTCGGTGTACGAGGCCTCGGAATACGATATCGTCATCAATGAAATCATGGCTGATCCCAATCCCGTGGTGGGTCTGCCCGAATGGGAATATGTGGAGCTTTACAACACCACCGAATTCGGCATCGACCTGAAAGACTGGCAGATACAAATCGGGAGCAACGACAATACCTTTGGGAATTACGTCCTTCAGCCGCACGATTATGTCATTCTGTGCCACAATGATGCCGTGCCTGAACTGCGAACCTACGGCGACTGCATCGGCTTTGGCAGCTTCTCGGTGGGCAACAGCTCCTCGGCGATGTACCTCTACAGCAAGACGGGCACGCTGGTATCGCAAGTCAATTTCAATAGCACATGGTATCATGATTCTGGCAAAGCCAATGGCGGCTGGTCGGTGGAGCAAATCGACCCGCAAAATCCTTGCGCTGGTGCATCCAATTGGACGGCCTCGATGGATGTTTCGGGTGGCACACCGGGACGGTTGAACTCGGTCGATGGTGTGAATGATTCCAAACCCAAGGTCGAGCGTGTGAGCATGTTCTCCAATTACATCGTGCAGCTTTGGTTCGACCAGCAGATGGATGCGATGAGTTTGATGGATATTCAACATTTTCTTGTCGAAGAACTGAGCGAGCGCCCGCAGCAAATCAACGTAAACCCCATTGACCCGACCTATGTTGAGCTGATTTTCGAACAAGGCTTTACAGAAGGAATGGTTTATACCTTAATTATCAACGATGTGGCTAATTGTGTTGGGACTTTAGTTGAGGCCGATACCCGAGTGCAGTTTGGCATTCCTAATGAAATCGCGGAGGGCGAAGTCCTCATCAACGAGATTCTTTTCGACCCGATTTCGCCTGGCGTGGATTACGTGGAACTTTACAACAACACGGATAAAACCTTTGATCTCAGTACTTTGGTTCTCGGTGTCATCAAGGAGAGTTTCCCCAATCCCGCCGACACGACTTTGAAGGAGATTAGTGCCGACAGCCGCCTGTTTTTGCCTTACACTTACGTTTTGCTCTCCACTAACAGCGAGATAGTTGGGAAGCAATATGGCTGTCCGACAGATAATTACGTCCAAATGACCGCATTTCCAAGCTATGCCAATGCGGGTGGCACAGCCCTCCTGATGGGTAAGGACGGCACCGCCATCGACCAAATGTATTTCTCTGAAAATATGCACTATCCGCTACTCAAGGTGACCAAGGGTGTAGCGTTGGAGCGTGTGGCTTTCGACCAGCCTTCCGATGACCCCAACAACTGGCATTCTGCTGCTGAGCGGGTGCATTTCGGCACGCCCGGGCAACCCAACTCTATGATGCAAAGTGCTGATCCTTCGCAAGATGAGCTGTCCATTTCACCTGATGTCTTTTCGCCCGACGGCGACGGCTTCGATGACGAGTGTTTTGTCAACTATCGTTTCGACGAGGCGGGCTACACGATGAACATTTACATTTTCAATGTGGCAGGACAACTATTGCGGCATTTGGCCAAGGGCGAGTTGGTGGGGCAAGAGGGTAGCGTGCTTTGGAACGGCCTCGACGACAACGGCAACCGCGTTCCTGTGGGCGTGTATGTCGTCGTGGCGGAAGTCTTCAATTTCGAGGGCAAGGTGAAGCAGCTCAAAAAGGCCGTGGTGGTGGCGACGCGATGAGGTCAGGCGCCTTTTTTCCGATAGGTCACTACGATTTCTCCTAAAGGCGAAGGCGTTCGGGTGACGATTTGTCCGTTTTTCCATTGCCCGAAAATGATGCCTTCAAGCAATAGGTTCCCTTGCTTGTCGATGCTGAGGCGACCTTGTTTTTCGTCGTCCAAACCCTTGAAAACCAGTAGGGAATCAGAACTGATGCTGAGCATGTTCTGTTTTTCCATCTCACCGATTTGCTTCACTAACTCAGGCGTGTTGCGGCTTTCGTCGAACTGCACGTTCACCTTGTCGGCAACCCATTCCCCGATGAGGGATTCTGTTTTCGGCTGGCAGGCGCAAAGCGAGAAAACGAGGCACAAAAGAAAAAGAATCTGTTTTTTCATGGCTTGGATTTTGAGGCAAAAGTACTATTTTTTATTTTTGTCGGCACAAAACAGCCGTTATGGAGCAACAAAAACTGCTATGGTTCAAGACGGAACAACGTGAGGGTAAGACCTATGTTTTCGACCCGCTGCGCCGTCGCCACGTCGTGCTGACACCCGAGGAGGAAGTCAGGCAGAAGGCGCTCTATCTCTTGGTGGAGCATCTGCACGTGCCGGCAGGCCTTGTGGCGGTGGAGTATTCCGTCAAAGTGAACGGCATGGACAAGCGCTGCGATGCTGTGGTTTTCGGTTCCAACGGTTCGCCCCTGATGATAGTGGAATGCAAGGCGCAAAGCGTGAAAATTACCGCCAAGACTCTCGACCAGGCTGTACGCTATTATTCCGCCCTTCGGCCCAAGTTTTTGCTGCTTTACAACGGTGTCGACTGCCATTGTTTCAAAGTGGAAAACGGTGTTTTGCAGCCAATGGACCATTTGCCGGATTACGACGAGATGAAGGCATAAAAAAGGCCGCCGACATCACTGCCGGCGGCCACCATTATGAAGATAAAAAAACAACTGTTTTCGTTTCAGTTTACCCGCACTTCGAATAGCCGCAGTTTTTGCAATGCTTGCAGCCGTCCTCAAAGACGAGCTTCTCGCCGCAGGTAGGGCATTTTTCCTTTTCGTCCACCATGCCGTCAGGCACGTATTTCTTCAGTGCACGGGCGATGCCGTTCTTCCATGTGTTGATGCTGTCTTCCTCCACGTTGAGATTCTGCACCAGCTCAATCACGTACTGGATGGGCATTCCGTGGCGCAAGATGCCTGAAATCAGCTTGGCGTAGTTCCAATATTCCTTGTCGAACGAGCGCGAAAGCCCTTGCATCAGCACCTCATAACCGTCCTTGTCGGTGTAGCGGAAGTCGTAGCGCGTAGTCTCACCCTTGACTTTCTCCTTGATAATCACGCCTTTCTCAACGTAGGGCGGCAGGAAGAAATCCTCGGCCTTGCCCAAGAAAATCTCGTAAGGCTTGCCGTGCAGCTTCCCGACGAAGGCAATCCATTTCTCGTAATTGTTCTGGAAACGCACGATGTCGCATTCCAGTTCCTTCGGGCGGGGAGGAGCCGAATTCTCGTGAATGTCGTTCGGACGCTCACCGTCTTGATTTTGAGCGTCTTTCTTTGTTTCTTTCTTGTCGTCCTTGGAGACCAACACGCCGTCACGCGAGCCGTCGCGGTAAATCGTCATGCCCTTGCAGCCGCTTTCCCAGGCGGTCATGTAAATCTGGCTGACGAGTTCCTCGGTGGTTTCTTTCGGCACGTTCACCGTCACGCTGATGCTGTGGTCGACCCATTTCTGCATCGAGCCTTGCATTTTCACCTTGTTCACCCAATCGATGTCGTTGGCCGTGGCTTTATAATAAGGTGATTGGGCGATAACGGCGTTCAGTTTCTCGTCGTCGTATTGCATCACTTCATCCACATTATAGCCGTTGACTTCTAACCAGGTAAGGAACTTGTGGTGGAACACGTTGTATTCCTCGAACGAGTTGCCCGTCACGTCGGTGAAGGTCACATGCACGTCCTTGTCGTTGGCGTTCACCTTGCGGCGGCGCTTGTAGGCCACCATGAAGACCGGTTCGATGCCCGAGGTAGTTTGGGTGCAGATGCTCACTGTGCCCGTCGGGGCGATGGTCAGCATGGCGATGTTGCGGCGGCCCATATGGGTCATCTTCTGGTAAAGGTCTTCGTCCAAAGCGCGCAATCGCTTAATGAAGGGGTTGTTTTCCTCGCGCTTGGCATCGTACATCGGGAACTTGCCGCGCTCCTCAGCCAAGTTGACAGAAGAGCGATAGGCATTGTAAGCCAGCAATTTCTGTATTTCGGTCGAGAAGGCGATGGCCTCGTCGGAAGCGTAACGCTTGCCCAAGGCGGCCAGCATGTCGCCCTCGGCAGTGATGCCGATGCCCGTGCGGCGCCCTTGCAGGCACTTCTCGCGGATGTTTTTCCAAAGGTTGATTTCAGTGCGTTTCACCTCGGCATCCTCGGGGTCGGAGTCGATTTTGGCCAAAATCGCATCCACTTTCTCGATTTCGAGGTCGATGATGTCGTCCATCATGCGTTGCGCAATGGCCACGTGTTTCGAGAAAAGCTGGTGGTTGAAACGCGCCTCCGCCGTGAAGGGATGGTCGACATAGCTGTATAGGTTGATGGCGATGAGTCGGCAACTGTCGTAAGCGCAGAGCGGAATCTCACCGCAAGGGTTGGTACTCAGGGTTTTAAATCCCAAATCAGCGTAGCAGTCGGGGATGGACTCGCGGATGATGGTGTCCCAAAACATCACGCCTGGCTCCGCTGATTTCCACGCGTTGTGGATGATTTTGTTCCACAGGGTGCGGGCGTCGATTTCCTTGGTGAATTTCGGGTTGGGCGAGTCGATGGGATATTGTTGAATGAAGGGCTTGCCTTCCTTGACGCATTGCATGAACTCATCAGTGAGGCGCACTGAGACATTGGCGTTGGTGATGCGGCCTTCGGTCATCTTGGCATCAATAAAAGCTTCTGAGTCAGGATGTTTGATACTGATGCTCATCATCAAAGCACCACGACGACCGTCTTGCGCCACCTCTTTGGTCGAGTTGGAAAAACGTTCCATAAAAGGCACCACACCAGTGGAAGTCAAAGCGCAGTTCTTGACGGGGCTACCTGCCGGACGGATATGCGACAAGTCGTGACCCACGCCACCGCGCCGTTTCATCAGCTGCACCTGCTCCTGGTCGGTCTTCATGATACCGCCGTAGGAGTCGGAGTTGCCGTTGTTGCCGATGACGAAACAGTTTGACAATGAGGAAATTTGGAAATTATTGCCGATGCCGGCCATGGGGCTGCCTTGGGGCACGATGTAGCGAAAGTCCTTCAGCACCTCGAAGATTTCCTCCTCCGTCAGTGGGTTGGGGTATTTGCGCTCGATGCGGGCCACCTCGCGGGCGATGCGATGGTGCATCTCGTCGGGCGTCAGCTCGTAGGTGTTGCCGTCGCTGTCCTTGAGGGCGTATTTGTTGGCCCACACATCACCGGCCAGTGAGTCGCCGTGGAAATATTCCTTGGCGGCGGCTTTCACCTCCTCGATGGGATGGGCATGATACTCGATTTTGGGTTCCTTAGCGGCAACAGGCTGTTCCGCAGGGGTTTCCGTTTTCTCAACAAGCTGAACCTCGTCCAAACGTTCAAAACTTTCGGCCACGAAACCAGTGTTCTTCCTCGATTCCAAAATCTTGTCGTAAGAAACAGGTTCTTGCTGCTCGGTCTCAGTGTCCATCAGGCCACTAAAAAGGTCTCCTTCAAACTCAGTAGATATATGGTTTGGTTTCATTGTGCTGATATTTAAAGACTTATGAAAATGCAAAAAGGCATTTCTTTTCTGCTCTTTCAATCTGCGAAGATAGGAAAGATGTACATACTGATAGCCGAAAAAATCACGTTTTGGGTCGGATTTTTTTCAACAAACGCTGTTGATAAGTTATTCCGTTTTGACTTGAAGACTTTTACATCCACTCGGCCTTACGTTTCTCGAAAAATGCCTTCATGCCTTCTTGACCTGATTTTGAAATGCGTTGGTTGGCAATTAGTTGTGAGGTTTGTAAGAAAATGGGGCTGTAAGGGTCGTCGGTGCCGCTTACCATGCGGATCAGGTGTTTGCAATCGGACACGGCATCGGGCGAGGCTTGCAGGAAATGCTCAATGTACTGCCGCTCAGTGTCAAGCATATTCGCTTCTTCTGTCACGACATTCACCAATCGAAAATCCTTGGCTTCGGCGGCGGTGAAACGGCGTCCTGTGAGCATCAGCTCCTTGGCTGCGGAAGTACCTATTTTGGCCACCACGAAAGGCGAGATGGTAGCGGGCGTAAGGCCCAATTTCACCTCAGTAAAGGCGAATACTGTGTTGTGTTCAGCAATCACCACATCGGCAGCGGCGATGATGCCGTTGGCTCCACCGATGCATGAACCATGCACCTCCACGATAACGGCTTTGTCGCAGAACCAAATAGTCTGAAACAGCTTGGAGAGTCGCTCGGCATCAGCCAAATTCTGTGGATAGCTGTAGTTTGCCATCTCCTTCATATAATTCAGGTCGGCACCGGCACAGAAGGCTTTTCCGTTGCCTTTTACGACAATGATGCGCACATCGTCGCGGCTGTTAAGCCATCCGAAAGCTTCTGTCAGTTCGCGTATCATTGTGTCATTGAGGGCGTTGCGCACTTCGGGGCGGTCGAGGTTGATCCAAGCTACACTTTCGCCCAATTGTACTTTTATTGTATTGAAATCCATAATTACCGGTTTAGAGTTAATAGTTTGGAGTTAGGAATTGTTGGGTTGCCAAATAGGCTTTTGGATTGCAATAATCGGAAAAATTTGCCAAATTGTCACAATCAATCCGAAAAAAAAGCGTTTCTTTGCAGTCGGAATGGTTTTTGTACCAATTCCTCCCACCTTAAAGGGGCGATAATACCGTAACCGCGAGTCACGACTTGTGGCAGCATCCCAAAAGGTAACTAAACAACAGAACAACTGATAACTGACAATAGAATAGATGGACGAAAACAATCTGAATAACGGCCTCGATGACCTCCTGAATATGTTCAAGAAACTGATGGAAGGCCAGGATCTTGACGCCATTCCGGGTATCAACGAGGAGCAGAAAGAACAGCTGAAGATGTTTCTTGAGGACTTCGATGAGCTGAAAAATGATATGAAAATTGAGATCTATAAGCTCGACCCGTTTACGAAGCAAATGGTGGGTATGGTGATGGGCCAGCTGAAGAACTTCACGGGTGAAGGTCAACAAGGGACTGGCCAAGACGCGAAACAGCAGACGTTGGAGGCGAAAAGGGAAAAACAGCTGACAGATATTCCTGGTACCACCGAAAACCTTGAAGCCAAGCTCGCGGCCATCGACAAACAACTGCGCAATCCCGACCTCAGCGACGATGACCTCAACCGGCTGCTCGACGAACGCTCAGCCGTTGCTGCTGAGTTGGGCGTTCAACATAGTTAATCTAACGAATCAATCATTCAACAACATGAAAAGAATACTTTTTACCCTCATCGCACTTGTTATCTCGGCAACCTCGTTTGCCCAACTTATTGCTAACAAAACCGACAATAAGGTGACCGTCGGTTTCGATCTTTTCCACGATTTCCAATTTGGCACGAGCGACAATTGGGATGCTCGAGGCTTCAACCAAGGCGCGGATTGGTATATTACCTATAACTTTCCCTTGGGCGAAAGCTCGAAGCATACGGTAAGCGTTGGCGCAGGCATGAGCCATCACAACTATTTCTCTTACAGCCACATTATGAATCCATACGCCGATACACTGCAATATGTCCAGTGCCGTGATCTGGAGAACTTCAAACGCTTCAAGGTCAACGCCAACTACGTTGACATTCCGTTGGAGTTGCGCTTTCGCATCAAGGATCAGGTGAAAATTGGTGTGGGCTTCAAGCTGGGCATCCTTGTGATGGGCAAGACGAAATACGTTGGCCCCGATTATAGCGAAAACACTTTCTTGACGGGTGGAAGTGGCAACAACATCCACGAAAAACAGTGCTACATCAAAAACTTGGAGCGTTACACTTATTCAGCCACGTTGCGTGTCGGTTGGAAGTGGGTCAGCGTGTTTGCAGCCTATCAGCTGAATCCTGTCTTTGAGGTCGGCCACAATGCGCCTGTCATTCACCCGCTCTCGGTGGGACTTTCATTCGCCCCGTTCTGATGCTTCTCTCCCAATGGATTGTCGCGGAAGCCGAAAAAATGGGCTTCGATGCCTGCGGCGTTTCAAGCGCGACGCTGTTGGAAGAAGAGTCGGCACACGTGGAGCAATGGCTTGAGGCGCAGCATGAAGGCGAGATGAACTATCTTAGCCGCAACCGCGAGAAACGCTATGATCCACGTCTTTTGGTCGAGGGTACCAAAAGTATCGTCACAGTACTTTACAATTACTTCCCGAAACAAAAACTGAAGGAAGCTGATAATTTCAAGATTGCCAAATATGCTTATGGCGCCGATTATCACGATGTGCTGAAACGCAAGCTGCGTCAGCTGTTGGAACGCATTGAGAAACAAACGGGCAAATTGGAGGGAGTGCGTGTTTTCGTCGATTCGGCGCCTGTTTTGGATCGCGCGTGGGCCGTGCGTTGTGGTCTTGGATTCATCGGTAAAAACACCGCTTTGATTCACCCCAAAAAAGGCTCGTTCTTCTTCATCGGGCATCTGTTTCTGCCTTTGGACTTAACCGAAACAGGCCATGCTTTAGCCAACCACTGCGGACGTTGCACGCGCTGTATTGATGCCTGTCCGACTGGTGCTTTGGAAGCTCCGTTCCGTATAGATGCGCGCAAGTGCATCTCCTACTTGACTATTGAATACAAGGGAAGTTTGGAAGGCTTCGCCAGCTCGAAATTCAACGGTTGGATTTATGGTTGCGACATCTGTCAGGACGTGTGCCCTTACAACCGGTTTTCGCTTCCGAACATTGAACCCGAATTTCAGCCTTCCGAGAAATTGCTTTCCATGCGGAAAACCGACTGGAAGAACCTTAATAAAGCTGATTTTGAGGTACTTTTTGCGCATTCGGCTGTGCAGCGCGCCGGATTCGAAGGCTTGAAAAGGAATATTGGTTTTATCTCCGAATCGGAGAGTTGATGTTGTAGGTCACGGTGGCTTGGATGACCTTGTTATAGGCATGGTCGAAGAGCCGTAAAGGTGTAGGATTGGTTTGCATTGGGGTAACGGAATACATCATTCGAGCTCCGATACCCAAGTGATTGCCGAGAACAAAATGCAAACCAAAATTGCCCGTGACAGAGAAGAAATTCAATTTCCAATATTGGGTTGCAAAATCCAGTTCACCATGATGCCATAATAGGAAATCCAAACTAAGACCAGCCTCTAATCTTATGAAATCCAATGACTTGCCATAAACAGTAAAGTGACCGAAATCATATTGCAACATCAAAGGAATCTCAGCGTAATTCAGGCTCAGATTGTAGGGATAGTAGGAATATTCAGTCACTTCTTTCACTGAGGAATGTGCGCCCATGAGTGTGTATTTTAGTTCCATCTGAAGTGCAAAATGTTTAAAGACAGGGAGATTCACATAACCACCTGCGGTAAATCCAAGTTTGTTGTAACCAAAATAATTGTCACCGTCGACTTGGCAAAAAGTGGCCCCAGCAATCAGGCCAGCGTTGAACTGCTGGGCAAAGGCCTTGTTTGTGGCAAAAAACATTAAGACGATAAGGATGGGATAAAATAGTTTCTTCATGTAATTATGTGTAATTTATTCTATTATAAGTTTATATTGTTTGTGCTTTTTCAAGACGGACTCCACGAAACTATATGTTTCGGTACCCCGTAAATACCCATTGCGGCAACAGGAGTCATTGTAATATTCAGGTTTCGATTTGTTGAGGATGAAAAAATCCACGTTGTCTTCCCAAATGTCGGGTGACTTTCCATATTTTTCCGCAAGTCGTTGAGCGTCATAGACATGACCTAAACCAGCATTGTAGGCAGCCAAGACAAATTTCACACGTTCAGCACTGTCGGTTACTTTGTTATGGAGGCATTTCTCCAAATGTTGGATGAGTTTTCCGCCTACTTCGATTTGCTCTTCTGGCGTGGCGTTATAGTCAATTTCATAGCGTTCCATGACGACTGGCATGAGCTGCATGAGGCCAAAGGCACCTTTTTCGCTTTCCAAATCAGGTATGAAATGCGATTCTTGGTGGATGAGCGAAGCCAGCAGACGCCAGTCCCAACCGATTTTTTTTGCGGTTTTTTTGATAGCTTGGTCATACTCCGAAATCTGTCCGACTCGCCTTGGAGGGTTGAGAATCAATGATTTGATACGTTTGGTGTCTTTGTTAGGCAGTTGCCTCAGGGGGTTGTTTATGGCACTATCCGTTATGCAACTGAATAAAGCTGCTGCATCTATCGGTTTGGGCTTCGTTTTTGGGTCGGTTTGGCATGACGGCAAAAATGAAAGCGACAGTAGAAATAAGATGGACAAGATAGAAATCCGAGTCATTATTATGCTTTAATGAGGCGGTAAAAGTAGTAAAAAATATGATTTGAGAGAAAAAATGCCTTTAGTTTTGGAGAAATATGTAATTTTGTATATTTATTTCGTGAATGAAATGGCAAAGAAAATACAGGATTCGGACTTTTTGTATTCATTTTTACTGCCTTATGTCAATTGGCACACGCGTCGTTCGTACCGCAGGTTTGAGGTGCACGGCAAGGATCATTTGCCCAAGGAAGGCGCCATGGTTTTTGGCGTCAACCACAGTAATACGCTGATGGACGCTTTGGTATTGCTTTCGTCTGACAATATCAAGAAGGTTTTTATTGCAAGAGGCGATATTTTCAAGAATCCTGCCGTGGCCAAAATCCTGCACTTTCTTCGCATTTTGCCCATCTTTCGCATTCGTAACGGAGTGGCTGCTGTGCGACAGAATGACGATTCGCTCAACAAAGCCGTCGACGTGCTTCACGATCATGTTGACCTCTACCTTTTCCCAGAAGGTACTCACCGCACCAAGCACTCATTGATGCGTATGGGCAAGGGTTTGTTTCACATCGCTTTGGATGCCAATAAGCAGTTTGGCGACAAGAGTCCTGTCTACATTATTCCTACGGCTATTGAATACGGCGACTATTTTCGCTACCGCAGCACTGCTATGATCAATTTTGGTGAGCCGATCAACGTGACCGATTTCCTTAAAAATACCACCGAGGAAAATGAAGCTATCACCATTAATCAGCTTAAGGACTTGCTCAGCAATGAGATCTCTAAACTTTTCACCTACATTCCCGACGACGAAGACTATGATGCCATTTGGGAAATTGTGAAGATGAAGAATGAAAAACGTGCTGGAGGCCTTTACCAGAAGATGCTCCGTAATCGTGCGACGGTGGCTAAAGTGTTGAAGTTCAAGGAAAACAATCCAGAAGGAGCGAAAGAGCTTTTTGAGCGCGTAATGGATTTTGCCAAGGAACGTGTGCGCCAAAGGATTTCCGTCACTTCGACCGCGAAGAAATATCCACTTCTCAATTTTTTGTGGAAACTGACTTTGCTTTTGGTGGGATTGCCTTACTTTGTGGTTTCGGCGGTCGTGAATTTCCCCATTTGGCTTGTTACAGCTATCATCAGAGGGCAGTTGAAAGACCCGGCTTTTGGCAACACGGTGAGCTATGGTGTGGAGTTTGTACTTTTCCCCATCATTTTCGTAGTTGGCACCGTTTTGATGTTCTGTAACTTGCCTTGGACGTGGGCGTTGGGAGGTACTGTGCTGCTCTATTTCTCTTATATGCTGTTTGTAGATTATTGTGAATTGTTCCGCCGTTGGTTATCCGACGTGCGCTGGACCTTTAAGAAAAAGCTTCGCAAACAATATTTATCACTGAATTTGAATAAGTTATTCTAATATTAAACCTATAGAAAACATGTCACAACGCTGGATTATTCCCGACATTCACGGTTGCGTAAAGACTGTTCAAACGCTGCTCGAATACCAACTGAAGGTCACAAAACATGATAAAATCTATTTCCTCGGGGACTACATTGACCGCGGCCCTGATGGGAAGGGCGTCATCGACTATTTGATGCACCTCAAGGAAGAGGAGTATGACGTTTATTTCATCAAAGGCAATCATGAAGACATGTGTGTCAGCGCATTTGAGGCTGACCAAAAGAAGAAACTTTTCGGCGGCAAACATCCTGAGCAGAAGGAATGGGAGGCCGTGGGGGCTGCTGAAACGTTGAAAAGTTTTGGCGTGAAGCATCCGCGTGAGATTCCGCAGCGCTACATCGACTGGATGAACGCTTGTGTGCCCTACATTGAGTTGGAAGATTACATCCTTGTCCATGCAGGCATGAATTTCAATTTGCCGAATCCTTTTGAAGACACAAAAAGTATGATGTGGACGCGTAGTTTTCATGTCAATTATGAAAAGTCGGGCGGCAGAAAAATCATCCATGGCCATATCCCTGTGGATTACAGCTTCATGAGTCTGGTCATTGAAAACAATGATTCCTATGATTTCATTGTTTTGGATAATGGTGTTTTCGCGACCAAAAAGCCAGGTATGGGCAACTTGATGGCTTTCAATCCCGATACGAAACAGCTTGTGGCTCAGAGTAATATGGATATGTAATTAGGAAATGCTTTTTTGGAAGGCCAACCGTTCGTCTCCGTTGAGGAGGTGAATGATGCCACAATACTGGTATCCATGTTTTTCCAAACCTTTCCGCATGATAACATTAGACTCGTGGGTGTCGATGCGGATGTTTTGGGCAATGGCTTCACAATAGTTCAGGATGGCATCGAGTACGCCGTGTGAATCGGGTGTGCTGGCTATGCGGTGGATGACATGGTAAGGCTTTTCGTTCAACCATTGGCCATTGTATATGGTTTTGTATGTTGGCTCGGGGCTAGGGATCAAGGCGAAAGTTCCCACAATTGTTTCCTTTTCATTGACCAAAATGTGGCTGAATCCCTGTTCGATGTCCTTTTGAAACATGGCATCTGTTGGATATCCGTCGGGCCATTGGAAAGTATTGCCATAGCTGCGCATGATATCGCGGGCTTGGTCGCGGAGATTGAGGATGACGGGCAGATCGACGGGAGTGGAATGGCGGAAAGTATAGCCTGACAGGAAGGCTTTGACCATCGCATTGAAAGTATTATGATGCTTGTTGGCGATGAAATGGTCGCCGTTGAGGATGGCCAATTGTGCATTGGGTAAACTGTTGTGTATGAGTCTTGTGTGCGACTCCTTAATCATATCCTTCGTGCCAGCCACGACTAAAACGGGCATCGTCAGACGGGCAAGTTCGGCTGGAGCAATGTGCGGCTCATTGACCATCAGGCCAAGCATCTCGGCGTTTTTATTCGCTTTTTCCGATTTACCAGCGAATCGTTTCGCGATGTGATAGCCGACTTCAATGGGCCATTGGTAGAGAGGCTTTACTCCGCTTGGAAAAAGGTTGGCGCCGTTAAGAATCAGTTTTTCAATTCTTTCTGGGTGTTTCAGGGCGAGGGTGAGGGCAATATTGCCGCCGTCGGAGAAGCCTAAAATGATGGCTTTTTCGATGCCTTTTTCGTCCATGAAGTCGTGTAAGTCATCGGCGAATTGCTTGATGGTGAAAGGCTTTTCACCCTGTGGCGATTGTCCGTGACCGCGCGTATCAATTGCAATGACACGATAATCTTTTGAGAAACAATCAATTTGGTGCTCAAAGTAATCGCAACTTTCGCCGTTACCGTGAAGCAGGATGAGAGGCCGTCCTTCGCCTTTTTCGATGTAGTGGAGCCGAATGTCTGACATGATGTTTGATTGAGGTCGCAAAAATACAGAAAATCGGCGAGTTATCCGACAGCAAACGACAACAAACGTTTACAGTCGACAACAAACGTTTAATCAACAGATAGGTCTTGGTAAATGGTGTTTCTTTGCGGATGCAAAAAAAACTCAACCCTTACAAAAAAATGAAAAATAATTCTTACTTTAGCCCAATGAACACAATCCAAAGCATGGCGCAGCAAACCTTTGTCAACCAAAAACTTGACTTTGTCGAGGAATTGGTGCTATACACCGACTCACACATCTTCCTCACGGGAAAGGCAGGTACTGGCAAAACCACTTTTCTGAAAAACTTGCCACTGAAGACCTACAAACGTATGGTTGTGGTGGCTCCTACGGGTGTGGCGGCGCTCAATGCGGGTGGACAGACCATCCACTCGTTTTTCCAATTGCCTTTCGGCCCATTGCCACCTGGTACCACCGCCATTACAGCACAACTTCATAAGATGAAGAAACGGAAAATCAACCTCATACGTGGCCTTGACTTGCTCATCATCGATGAAATCAGCATGGTACGTGCCGATGTTTTGGATGCCGTCAATGCCGTGTTGCGCCGCGTGCGCCGTTCGCAGAAACCTTTTGGTGGTCTGCAACTCCTCATGATTGGCGATGTGCACCAACTGGCTCCCGTGGCCAAGCAGGAAGAATGGGAGATGCTGTCTCCTTATTATGACACACCTTATTTCTTTGGCAGCCAAGTGTTAAAAAAGGCGCCTTACGTCTGCGTGGAGTTGGAGCACATTTACCGCCAACACGATAAGGATTTCATTCCCTTATTAAACAAGGTGCGCGATAACCGTATGGATAGAGAATGCCTTAATATCCTGAACCAAAGGTTTTTGCCTAGTTTTAGGCCAAATGACAGTGAAGGATACATTACTCTGACCACACATAATTATCAAGCCGACCAAATTAACGAGTCGAAGTTAGAGGCTATCAATGAAAAGCCATTGACTTTCAAAGCGTTGATTCGTGGCGTCTTTCCCGAAAACACCTATCCCACCAAGGAGGAGCTGACATTGAAAATCGGAGCACAAGTGATGTTTGTGAAGAACGATCCGAGTCCCGAGAAAGCGTTCTACAATGGCAAAATCGGACGGTTGGTTGGTTATGATGAAGAAGAAAACATCCTCACGGTGCTTTGTGGCAATGAGCATGTCACCGTGGAGCCGCTCAAATGGCAGAACATGGAATACGCCATTAACCCAGACAACAACGAGATTGTGGAAAACGAAATTGGCAGCTTCACCCAAATGCCATTGCGACTAGCATGGGCCGTCACCATTCACAAGAGCCAAGGTCTCACCTTCGACAAGGTCATCGTCGATGCGGGACAGGCCTTCGCTCACGGACAGGTTTATGTGGCACTGAGCCGCTGCACCTCATTGGAAGGGTTGGTGCTGAAAACCCGCATCGGTTCGGAGGCTTTGGTCAACGACTATTCGGTGAGCCGCTTCGTGGAACAGATTCCTGACAAGGAGCCTTCGCAAGAGAAAGTCGAACAGCTACGCCACGAATACGAGTTGGAAACTATGCTCGAACTCATTGATTTTACTGGCATCTACAACGATTTCGTAAAGTTGGTGAAGGTGATTTACGGCAATGACACGCTTTTTGAAAACACGATGATTCAGGATCTTTCTCAGCGACGCAACCGTATCCATGAAGAATTGTGCCAAGTAGGCATCAAGTTTGAAAGCCAGATACAGAAACTTCATTTCGAGGCGTCTATGTGCGAGAAAAATCCTGCCCTGCAGGAACGGCTGAAGAAAGGTGTGGCCTACTTTGACGAGCACCTGAAATCCATTGCTGCCGGGTTGTTCAACCTGCCGTTCAAGACAGATAACCAAACTGTGAACGAGCAGCTTACAGAGGCTTTACAGCAGCTCAAGGAAGACATCTTCTTGAAAGGCAGTTGTTTGGAGGCTTGCAAAGATGGTTTCAGCGTGCGTGAATACCAGAAAACCAAGTCGGTGAAATTGCTTGAGGCTGAAAAGAGTGAAAAGAAGAAGATTGAGATCAAAGATGATACAATGAACGATAGTCCGCTGTATAAGGCGTTGTTGGCGTGGCGCTTAAAGCAGGCAAAAGATGCCGAGGTTCCGGCTTATACCATCGCACACAACAAAACTCTGAAAGCTATTGCTCAGGAAAAACCAGTCACGTTGATGGCACTGAAAGAGGTAAAGGGTATGGGAGTCAAAAGTGTGAAACGGTTTGGCGACGAAATCCTTAGCATTGTGTTGAGTTACGTTTCCGCCGAAACGTAAACTGGACTTTTTTGATCCCATTGGTGAAAAATTGTATATCTTTGTGCGGTTAAACCAAGGAGAAAATGACCCATGGAGAACACAAGCATAACAGAACAGGATCGTGAATTTATGCGCGAGGCCATTCGTCTTGCCAACGAGAGCGTGAAAAATGGGGGAGGCCCCTTTGGCGCCGTCATTGTGAAGGATGGTGAAATTGTTGCGGGAAGTGCCAATAGCGTCACCATTGATAACGACCCGACAGCTCATGCCGAGGTGAATACTATTCGTAAGGCTTGCCGCAAGTTGGGCACTTTCGACCTTTCGGGTTGTGTCATCTACACCTCGTGCGAGCCATGTCCGATGTGTCTCGGTGCCATCTATTGGGCGCACATTGACCGCATTTATTACGGCAACACAAAAAAAGACGCTGCCGAAATCGACTTTGCTGACGACTTCATTTATAGAGAGTTGGACAAGCAGATAGGGGAGCGTTCGGTGCCTTTCATCCCGTTGTTGCGCAACGAGTCCATCCACACCTTCCAGATGTGGAGAGAAAAAGAAGACAAGACAGAATACTAATCTTGTTGCTTCTGGAGAATGCCGTCCTTGAACCTTTGTTTACCGTTCCGCAAAAGTCACGTGTACGGTATCACCAAAAGTTTTCCCAATCTTCTTTCGGATGTCCTTTCTAAGCCCAATGATATGGCATGGTGTACCCATCCGGACAATTTGTCCGTCATAGGGGACTCCGTCAAAAGTGGCGTGAACCAGTAGCCTACTTTTGCCGAATAGTGTCTTGATTTCGAAAGGCACCTCAACGTATGCCGCATCCATGTCTTCGTTTTGGAGAATAACGGCGTCAAATTCAAGGACAGGTGGCATGGGTCATTTAGCTGGCTCCCATTTGCAACGGATGGGCGAAACGATGGCACCTTCTTTCTTCAGTTCGGCGAAAGCCTTGTCCACTTCTTTGCGGTCGGCGTTCAAAGCCTTGGTCACGTCGCCAGCCGAAACGGGTTTACCAGCCTCGCGCATGGCTTGTAATACTTGCTCTTTCATTTTTGGAAATAGTTTTTAGACGAGTTTTGGACTGCAAAGTTACAGTTTTCCCTGACTTTTTCATTTTATCGATTTTACAAAACCATAAATTTTTATCTTTGCAGCCTGAAAAATTCGAGCAAATGAAAAGATTCAATTTTTTGAAAGTTTTATTCTCAACAGTCTTCATTTTATTGACTATCTTATGTATGGCTCAACCCCCAGGCGGTCGTCCTCCAGGCGGTCGCCCCCCTGGTGGCCCTCCTCCAGGCCGTCCTCCTATGGGCGACCGGCAATGGGGCCAAAACGAGCCTAATATGACCGTCAGAAAGAAAAAACGGGTGCGTGAAGGTGACACGTTTCAAGTGATTGGCTTGTTGCGCGATGCTAGCAACGACGAGTTTTTACCCTACGTCAATATTGCCATCCTCGACTCCATTGACTCCACTTTCGTTAAGGGTGGCATCTCCGATATCAATGGCCGTTTCGAAATCAATGAAGTGCCTCAAGGCGGAATGCTTTTGCGTGTTTCGGCTATTGGATACGAGAATTTCGTTTTGCCGTTCCACGTGAGCAACAACACCAATCTTGGCACATTGCGCATCAATCCAGGAGTGACTTCTCTTGAAGAGGTCACCGTAACGGCTGAGAAACCACTTTATGCCATGGATGGCGAGAAACTTGTCTACAATGTCAGCGAAGACCCGTCTATCCAGACGGGAACCACCGAGGATGCCTTGCAGAATGCACCTGGGGTGGAGGTCGACGTGGAGGGTAACATCACCTTGCGCGGCGTGTCGAGCGTGGAGATATGGATCAACGACAAGCCCTCGAAACTTACCGAGGAAAACCTCAAGACCTATCTCCAGACCTTGCCCGCCAACGCCATCGCACGTATCGAGACCATCACTAACCCGTCAGCGAAATATGCTACCGATGCAGAGGCGGTCATCAACATTGTCACCTCGGCGCACATCAAGAGCAACCAGTTTGTCAGCTTTGGTGTGAACGGCTCCAACCAGCCTTTCGTTTCGCCTTGGATCAGTTACATGTGGAAAAAGGAAAAGCTGAGCATCAACCTGTTTGCCTCGGGGCGTTACAGCGACAGAATCAACACCACCGAAAGCTGGGAACTGAAACGCGAGGATGCCGCTACCGTGGGATTATATGATTCAGTTTGGTATAAGACCACAAAACAGGAAAATGATAACCGTGGCATCAGTGGCAATCTTTTCATGAATATCAACTATGAGATTGATTCCACCAGCGACATCTCTTTCGATGGAGGAGGCTTTTACAATAACAACCACAGTTTTGGTAGGAGTCGAGATGAGCAGACTTTCTATGAACTGCCAGTCGATAGTGTGTTAGCTTACAGTATCGGCGACACAAGCGTTTCCCAATCTGGTTTTGGACACGTTGGAGTTGACTACACCAAGAAGTTTGACGATAAGGGACACAATCTGCGCTTCGGTTTGAACACCAGACTCAACAGGAACGCTACCAACCAGTATTACAATCGTTTCTACGATGTTTACACCGACCTTGACGAAAACCGATACCTATTGACCGACCAGTTTGGCTTTGGTGTCAATCTCGATGCGCGCTACAACCGTCCCTACAGCGAGAACGGCGAACTCAGCTACGGTTTGCGTGCCGACTATCAGATGCATAACAACGACTACAAGCGTTATTATTCCAACGATGGCGGCCTCAATTATGACAGCATTGACGTGCTTCGCACCTACCATTTCAATGGCTCAGAGACGGGCATAAATGCTGATGTCAACTGGACTCATCGATGGGGCGGATTCACACTCAGCACGGGTTTGGGTGTCGGCAATGACCGTGTCTATTACGATTATGTTAGTGATATGCCATTTGCCGATAAGAATACGCTTTTTTTCTGGAATGTGCGTCCCTCTATCCACTTGACATATCGCACAGAGAGTATGCACAATTTCAAGCTTAACTACTCGTTGCGCATGTCGCATCCCGATGAGGACGAAATCAGCATGTTCCGCAGGTATGGCCAGGACAGCTATTCGACAGGCAATCCCAATGGACTCAAGAATGGTTACACCCACAATATGGAAGCGGGATGGCAGAAGTTCTTTGAGCGTTTCGGCAACATCGGCCTTGAGGCATACGGCCGTTTAAGCACCAATGAAATCAGCTCGCTGACCGACTCGGAATATGACGAATTCCTTGACCGCATAGTGAGCTACTCGATGCCTTACAACATGGGAACTTCATGGCGCTATGGTGCCTCCCTCAACATGACCTACCGCCCGACTGGTTTCTTCAATGTGCGCCTTTATGCCAACCTGTATGACTACGGCTACAAGATGGAATATGACCGCAATGGCATTCATCAGATTGACCAACGCGATAAGTGGTCGTGGAGCGTGCGCGTCAACGCATGGGCCAAACTTTTCGACCGGCTGCAACTCACAGCTTCGGCCAACTACAACTCGCCAACCATCGGTCTGATGAGCGAGCGCAAGGCGCGTTATTATCTCAACATGGGTCTACGCAGCGACTTTTTCAAACGCCGTCTGTCGGTGTTTGTCAACGTGCAGGATATCTTCAACTGGGGAGCGAAGATTGGCTCAGGTTCTACCAACACCAATCCTTATTACCTCAGCGACAGCACCCGAAAGATGCTCAACAGCCGCTATATCTCGGCAGGCTTCACCCTCCGTTTCGGTAAGATGGAACTCGAGCAGAGAGCCAAGGAAGGTGATGGCGAGGCGGGGGATAGTTTGGAGTGATGTTTGAATATGGCTTAGGCTTATGACAATGGCCGCTCTCACAAATTGTGAAAGCGGCCATTGCTTTTGCTTTTGAAGCCATGTCATCCCTGCGGCTGGCGGTGCGGTAGCATGGGATCTATGGCTTCAAAAGGCGTTACTTCTTCAAGCCGCCGCGCATAGATTCCTTGCTTACGCACATATCAACACACGGAAATGCTCTGCATTCGACGGAGTCAATGACATGCGCGGACTAGTACCCAAAAATCTCCTCCGTACTCAAACGCTTAACAGGTCCAAGCGCCTGGATGGCCTTCATGTCTAGTTCTTTCTCGTCGCCGAGGATGACGTAACGGTAGGGCTTGTTGGCCATTTGTTCCTTTTCGAACTTCACGATGTCTTGCAGGGTGATGTTGGGTAAGGCGTTGTATATGCGCTCATTGAGGTCGTAGTCGATGCCGCGCATTTGGGCATTCAGCCAGGCATTGATAAGGCCGAACTTGGTGGTGCGCTGGCTAGCCAAACGCTTGGTAAGGGCTTCCTTGGCAATGCCAAAGGCCTGCTCGCTTTCGGGCATTTCGTTGAGGATTTCCAAGAAATGACCGACGGCATCCATCATCTTGTCGTTTTGCGTGATGATGTGGGTGAAGAAATACTCCGGCTGGTCGGTGTAGTTGGGCTCGATGTAGGCAGCGTAGGCATTGTAGGCCAGACCGCGTGCCTCACGCATCTCTTGGAACACGATAGTGTTCATGCCACCGCCATAGTATTCGTTGAACAGGGCCTTCACAGCGGCCTCGTCGGGGTTCCACGGACGTTGCTCGTTGTGAATCATGCGCATGTAGATGTTCTTGGCATCGTAAGGCGCAATGAGGATTTCGTTCTCTGGCGTGGGTTGCAACTCATAGTGTTTGCCTTCGGGAACGGCTTGCAGCTCGGCCACGGTCTTGTGGTTCTCGGTGACAGCAGCGGCCATTTCTTTCTCGCTCATCGGGCCATAATACAACACGGTGTGTTCATAGTTCTTGAGGTTCTTCAGCAGGTCGAGCAACTCCTGTGGGTCGAGCTGGCGGAGTTGTTCGGGCGAGAGTTGGTTGCGCTGCGAGTTGTAAGAGCCGTAAAGTCCGTACTGTACCAAGGCGTTGAAGTTGCTGCGTTGGTTCAGTTTGGCATCCATGCGGGCCTTCTCCAACTGCTGGATGCACATCTCAGCCACCATCGGGTCGGCCTGGGCGTTCTGCATCACGTTCTCCAACAGGGCCAAGGCTTTAGGCATGTTTTCGCTCAAACCATACAGATTGACCGTGATGCTGCGGCTGCCCACATTGATATAGTATTCGCAAGCCAATTTGTAGAACTGCTGCTTGATTTGCTCGTTGCTGAGTTGGTCGGTGCCGAGGTATTCAAGGTAATCGGCGGCCATGCCATAGCGCAAATCGGACTCATCGCCAAATTCGTAACGGAAGACCAAAGTGAAGCGGCCGTTTTCCTTGTTTTGCACATAAATATAGGGCAGGTTAGCCTCGGTTTTGCCGAAGGTCAGGTCTTTCTTGAAGTCGACGAAACGGGGCTGGATGGGCTGTACCTCGGCGTTTTGAACTTCGGTCACGAAATCGCTCACAAGGTCACGGTTGGTCGGGATGGGAGTGATGGCAGGCTTGTCGATTTTCTTTTGGTTTTCATCTGCACCTTGACGCTTGTAAACCACCACATAGTTGTCTTTGAAATGCTTGTTGGCGAAGGCCACAATTTGCTCCTTGGTCATGTTGGAGATGCGGTCGAGATAGCCGACTTGCTGGCTCCATGGCACTTCATTAATATAGGTGCTGACGAACATGTTGGCACGGGACATGTTTCTTTCTAACATGGTGTAGAAATTCAGCTTGGCATTGTTCACAATCGAAGGCAGCAGGTCGTCAGAGAAGTCGCCGGCCTTCAGCTTCTCGATTTCTGCGAGAAGCAGGTCTTTGGCTTCTTCGAGGGGCTGACCTTCATTGGGCGAACCCCCGAGAATGAATGCGCTGTAGTCGCGGTTGCTGCTTGAGCCGCCCCATGCGTAGAGCATCCGCATCTGCTGGTTGATGTCCAAGTCGATGAGGCCGGCAGTGCCGTTGCTGAGCATCTCGCCGATGATGTCCAAGGTGTCGCATTGGAGGGAGTTGCCACGGTCAAAGCGCCAGCCAATCATGATGTTTTCGGCTTCCAAACCGTAGACAGCGGTGTCTTTGGGTGCAGTGATGGGCTTTAACGGTGCAAATTCGGGCTGTTTCACGTCCTTGCCAGGTTCCCAACTGCCAAAATACTTGTCGATGATGGCAATGACTTCGTCAGGATTGAAGTCGCCAGCCATACAGATGGCCACGTTGTTCGGGCGATACCATTTGTTGAAGTAGTTCTTGATGTTGGTAATGCTAGGATTCTTCAAGTGCTCCTGCGTTCCAATGGTGGTTTGGGTGCCGTAGGGGTGGGTAGGGAAGAGCATAGCATTCAGGGCTTCCCACACTTTGCGGCTGTCCTGCGCGATGCCGATGTTGTACTCTTCATACACGGCCTCTAACTCGGTGTGGAAACCACGGATGACCATGTTTTGGAAGCGGTCGGCCTGAATCTTGGCCCAGTTCTCGATTTCGTTTGAGGGGATGTCCTCAGTGTAGCAGGTCACGTCCTCGGAGGTGTAGGCGTTGGTGCCTTCCGCGCCGATGGTCGACATGAGCTTGTCGTATTCGTTGGGGATGAAATACTGCGCGGCCAATTGGCTCACCGAGTCGATTTCATGGTAGGCCACGCGGCGTTCTTCTGGGTCGGTAAGGGTGCGGTACTTCTCATAGCGTGCCTCGATGTCGTCAAGGAAAGGTTTCTCGGCTTCGTAATTGGTTGTACCAAAGTGGTTTGTGCCTTTGAACATGAGGTGCTCAAGATAGTGAGCCAAACCAGTGGTCTCGGCAGGGTCGTTCTTCGAGCCGGTGCGCACTGCGATGTAGGTCTGGATGCGCGGCTCTTCGTTGTTGACACTCAGGTAAACGGTCAAGCCGTTGTCCAAAGTGTAGATGCGGGCTTCGGTGAGGTCGCCTTTCACGGTTTCAAACTTGTACTTGCTTTCTTGCTTCTTGTTGCAAGCGCAAAACAGCATGACGAGTGCCATGCCAAACAGCATGGTCTTTAAATGTCTTGGAGTTTTCATTTTGAATTGATTAAGTTTACTAATTCATATCCGCGGCAAAATTAGGTAAAATCAAGTCATCTTTTATAAGCAAGTTACAATAATCTTTGAAGGGCCGTTTCTTCCGAAAGAATTCGCTTTTTATCTCAAGTAAAGCCCACGAGGTTTTGTGTTTTACTCACATAGTGCATTTTATAGGGCTGTCACACTGTGGCAGCCGCATAAGGTTTTCCCCATCATGCGGCTGCCGTGGTAAGACAGCCCTACAACCATTAATTATTTCACCACCTTCTTGAACACAATCTGTTCAATGCCGACGTCTTCCTTAAGGTCGTAGAAACTAACGGCGATGCTGCCATCTTTGTTCACGAGGAAACCGCAAGGGAGCTCTTCGCCCAGCTGGCTGCCATCGGGATTCATGGGCTGAATGGAACCGATAGTCTTGCCATCGAAAGAATAGACAAATGGCAGGCCAACGTCTTCAAAAACAGTAGACTTGCTTCCAGCTTTACTTGCGGTCAATGTCATGACGAAGTAACCACTGGTCTTGGATTCAAACTCCATATCCATGCTCATGGTATAATTGGTGCCATCTTTTTTACCAGTACCCATACCTTCCCAAGACGTGTTTTCAAGCCCGTTTGTCGTTGAGCCATCCAACTTGAAATTGATAGGCATCGTGTAACTCACGCGGACTGGTTTGCCTTCTTGTTTTCCAGGCTTCCATTTCGGCATGCCTTTAATCACACGGACAGCCTCTTCGTCGCAGCCACCGCCAATGCTGCGAAGCACTTTCACTTCATTGACGCTGCCGTCTTTCTCGATAACGAAACTCACAAATACCCTACCTTGGATTTCCTTGTCTTTCGCCTCCTGCGGATACGTGATATTGTCCGAGACATATTTCAGTAAGGCTTGTTCGCCGCCTGGGTATTGAGGCATTTCCTCAACGATTTGATAGACACCGTTTTTGTCGGGTTTCATATCTGGTTTACTTACGTCAGCTTTTTGTGCAGGTTTCGTAGGTTGGCCATCCGATAACTTAAATGTAAGCGGCATCATGTAGCTGACACGGACTGGCTTGCCATCTTTAATGCCAGGCTTCCATTTCGGCATGGCACTGACGACACGAACAGCTTCTTCATCACATCCACCACCGATGCCCCGCATGACTTTCACATTGGACACGCTTCCGTCTTTCTCGACAACGAAACTAATGAACACACGACCATCGATTTCCTTGTCTCTGGCCTCTTGTGGATACTTGACATTGCTAGCAACAAACTTCATCATAGCGGCTTCTCCACCTGGGAATTGAGGCATTTCGTCAACGATTTGATAGATGCTGTCGTTTGAGGGTGCGTCTTCCAGTGCCGAAAGACCGCCCAGAAGGATTCCCAAAGATTCTTCCGTTATGCTGAAAGGCTCTGCGGTGTATAGAGTCGTGTCGCCATGCATTTCCCAGCGAAGGTTCGTGATTGCGCCGGTGGTTGTACCGTCGGAATTATGCGTGGTAATCGACAGCTTCTTACGCGGCTCGCCTATCATCGGATCAAAGGCATCGGAGGTCTCGAATTTAACGTAGGAACCGTCATCAGCGTAGATGACAGTATCTATCAATTGCAACGGAGTGCCGTCATCATCAAAGATTTCGAACCGGCCCGTTTCAACCGTAATGAGCTTGTCAACGGCTTTCTTTTCCTGTGCCGTCACTTTCGTGTTGGCAATCATCAGGATAGCCAGCACCGGCAATGTTGCCAAGAGCCTCCACCAGAGGCCCTTGGCCTTTTCATTCTTTGTAATCATCTTGATTCGTTTTTTAGTTAAAATTAAACTGAAATTATTGCTCATTCCGCTGAAATCGACAGCCGTGCACTGCTGCAAAATCAGCATCATGTAGTTTCGTTTGTCAACGCCGGTGGCCACCACGTCGCGGTCGGCCTGGTATTCGTGAAGGCTCTGCAACTCTTTCTTATACAAGTAAATGAAGGGGTTGAACCATTGCAGAATCATCATCACCTCGGCGAAAAGGATGTCCCACGAATGGCGGTGGGCGATGTGGCTCATCTCGTGTCTCATGATGTCGGGGTCCACGTTTTCGTTGGGGAAGAAGGCATAGCGGAAGAAGGAGAACGAGCCTTGGTCGCGGCCCGTGAAAACTGCCGTGCAGCCGCTCATCTTGCGTTTTGGCGAGCGGATGGTGAGCGCGACGAGTCTTCCCAACTTGAAGAGAAACAGCAACGTCATCACGCCGACACCTATTAAATAAATGCCGCCCACGACTTGCCAAAGGCTGAAACGCGAAGGCGTGGCATTGGTGGTCACAGTCACTTCGGGCAATACGGGCTGACCGTCAGGCGTGACGATGACTTCGCTCAACATGATTCCGCCACCAAACAGGTTTTGCTTCAACACCACCATCTGCTGTGATTCCATTCCCGAAAGCAGGCCGAGCAAAGGCATGGCCAAGGCTATCAACAGGCTTGTCAGCAGAAAGAAACGGTTAAAAAACAGACGGTTGCTGTTGCGGAACAATAGGCGATACACCAACCAAAAAACCGCGACGGTGGCTGCGATGGGTAGCAGATGACCGATAATCAATTCTTGTGCTTTCATGGCTTATTTCCTTTCTGAAGCGATGGCCTCGTCGATGGTTTTTCTCATTTCCTCCAACTCCTCGATGCTGAAATTCTCCTTTTTGGCGAAAGCTGAAACAAGGGTGAGGTATGAATTGTTGAAGTAGCGCTCCACCACGCTGCCCAAAAAATGGTGCGAGTAGTCCTCCTTGGTGACAGCTGGATAGTAGCGGTGGGCGCGACAGAAGGTTTCGTGCTTCACGAAGCCCTTTTGCTCCAAAATCTTGATGACGGTCAGCACAGTGTTGTAGGCTGGCTTAGGTTCTGGAAAGGCTGCCATAATCTCGTTGGCAAAACCCTGTCCAATGTTCCAAATGACTTGCATCACTTGTTCTTCTCCTTTGGTCAACTCTCTCATTACGATTGTGTTAGAGCTTGAATTTTCTTTTTTTCGTGCCATTTTATTCGGTGTTTTGATTGTTATTTCGTTGCAAAAATACAGAACTTTTTGAATATACAACTATATTATTAGTTATTTTATTGCATTTTTCGACAAATATTTTCGATTTTTTTTGTTTCCGATGGATTTTCAATAAATTACGTTGACCGTTTTGCTCATCTTGATGAGCTTGATTGTTTCTTCATCGGAGAGGATAAAGTCGTTGTCGCGCACCACAATCAGCTCCATGTCAGGCTTTTCCACGATTTCCCAGGGGAAGCGTTCCAATAGGTTGTGCTCGCAGTCGAATTCCACCAATGACTTCATCTTCGACAGATTGGGCAGGTCCAGCAGATGATTGAAGCCCACGCCGAGGCGCTCAATCGAGTCCATCTCCGTGATCCATTCGGGCAAGAAGTGCAGTTCATTGTGGTGTATATAGAAATACTTCAGTTGTTTCAAGTTGCGCAAGGTGTCGGGAATCTTCTCGATTTTGTTGAACGAGAGGAAAAGTTGCTGCAAGCCGTCCATATTACCCACGAAATCAGGGATTTGGTTGAGATTGTTTTTGTAGAAATCAAGGTGCTTCAATGCTTTGAAATCGGCCAAAACTTCTGGAATTTCCTCGAAATTGTTCTCATAGAAAATGAGGCTCTTCATCTGTTTCAGTTGTGCAAATGAACAGGGCAGCGAATGGAGCTTGTTTTTGGCCAAATTCATATTCTCGCAACACAACTGCCCGACATTGTTGGGCAATTGCTCAATGCCATTACCGGCCAACAGGATTTGTTTGGTTTTCGCGAGGTGGCGAATGTCTGATTTCCGCAGCTTCAATTGGTTGAAATTCAAGGTAATGTCCTCCAAACTATCGAGTTCTAGAAGCCATCTTGGGAGGTGTCGGATTTGGTTGCCTTCAAGGTTGAGCGACCTCAGGTGCTTGCAATGTCTGATACTGGACGGAATGCGTTTTAATTTGTTGTTGGTCAGTCTGATGTCCTCGATATGATTGTCCTTGGGAAAGTCGATTTTGCGGATGCCGCAGCGGTCGAGGTTGACGTGGGTCAGGCTGTCGGACGAAAACAGCGACTTGTCCACTTTCGGCATCTCGTTGCCCGAAAAACTGATCATCCACACCTTATTATATTTGGAGAAGTCGGGCAGAGAATCCAAGTAAGCCCAACTCAGTTCGAGCATTTCGACAGAATCGGGGTGCATTTTTTCCAATTCCTCAAAGTACGCTTTGGCATTTGCACGACCATTTTCCCGCATCTCGCGCAATTGCTCTTCGCTAAAATAGCCATTGTAGGCAGGTTTCGCTGGCGGTTGCGTCGTGCAGGCGAAAAACATGCAACTCGTTGCAAAACAAATCAATATGATCTTTATGGGCTTCATTTTCGAGTGATTTGACGCAGCAAATATACATAAAAATTGAAATATCCAACGAATTTATTAGTTTTATTGCGATTTTTTTTCATTAAAGGACAAAAAACTTCACTTTATCGCGTTTTTGGCTCAACGAATCAGATTATTCCCTATCTTTGACCCCAAATTTAACCCGAATGAGCGAAGAAAACAGCAAATGGTTGGTCATTGTCAACCCGATGGCTTCTGTCGGGAAGGCGGGAAAAGATTGGCCTCAGATAAAGCAACTACTTATAAAAGAAGGTATTGAATTTGATTTTTTCATCACCGAACGCCAACGGCATGCCATTGAATTGGTGCGCGACAACATCACGGAGAAAGGCTACCGCAATATCATTTCGGTAGGCGGCGATGGTACGAACAATGAGGTGATAAATGGTATCTTCACCCAACAACGTTTTCCCACAGAAACAATCAATATGGGCATCATACCGATAGGAACCGGAAACGATTGGCGACGGACTTTCGGTTTTTCACTTGATTATCAGCAAAGCGCAAAGATACTGAAAAAAAAGAATCTATTTGTGCACGACATTGGCAAGGTGACCTACTACAACCACGGCGACCCGCAGGTGCGTTATTTCCTGAATGCTGCTGGCACGGGTTTGGATGAGGCCGTGTGCTATTCCACCAACGCCATGAAGCAACAAGGCAAAGGTGGTGCGGCACGCTACATGTTCAACGTAGCCAAATGCTTATTCAAGTACGACTGCGTCCATGTCCAACTTGAAGTCGATGGGCAACAGGTCTTTGACGATGAAGTGCTCAGCCTTTCGGTGGGCAACTGTCGTTTCAACGGCGGTGGCATGATGATGATGCCCAAAGCCATCCCCAACGACGGCTTGTTCGACATCACCGTCATCCGTAAGGTCAGTCTGCCGAAATTTGCTGCCAACATTGGTAAAATCTACGATGGTACCTTCGTCGACAAGTTGCAGGAGGTCAGCACATTCCAAGGCAAAGTGGTTCGCATCATTTCCATCCCTGCCCACAGCCTCAACCTTGAAACCGAAGGCGAAAGCCTCACCAATTCACCCTTCGACTTCGAGATGCTGCCAAAGGCCATCAATATGGTAGTCCCTGAAAATCACAAATTTAAATCCTAAATACTATGACAAACATCGATCAAGTCAATTTTGAGAACAAGCGCGTGGTTATCCGCGTCGACTTCAACGTTCCGCTGGACGACAACTTCAACATTACTGACGACACCCGTATGCGTGCCGCCTTGCCTACTATTAATAAGGTATTAAATGACAAGGGTATGGTCGTGCTGATGTCGCACCTCGGTCGCCCGAAGAAAAACCCCGACCCGAAGTATTCCATCAAGCCGATTATCAAGCACCTGGAAGAACTCTTGGGTCGTCCAGTGCAATTCGCCGACGACTGCATGAAAGCCGCTGACAAAGTGGCCGCCATGAAACCTGGCGAAGTGTTAGTGCTCGAAAACCTCCGCTTCTATGCTGAAGAGGAAGGCAAGCCACGTGGCATCGAAAAGGGTGAGGAAGGCTACGATGACGCCAAGAAAGCCATCAAAGCCTCGCAGAAGGAGTTCACCAAAACCTTGGCTGGCTATGGTGAGTACTACATCAACGACGCTTTCGGCACCGCCCACCGCGCCCATGCTTCGACCGCTCTGATTGCCGACTACTTTGATGCCGACCACAAAATGTTCGGCTACTTGATGGGCAAGGAAGTGGCTGCCGTGAACAAGGTGATGAACGAAATCCAGCATCCTTTCACTGCCATCATGGGTGGCTCAAAGGTTTCCACGAAAATTGAAATCATTGAAAATCTGCTCACCAAGGTCGACAACCTCATTCTCTGCGGTGGCATGACCTACACCTTCAAGAAAGCTCTCGGCGGCAAGATTGGTAACTCCATCTGCGAAGACGACAAACTCGACCTCGCTCTTGACATCCTTGCCAAGGCTAAGGAAAAGGGCGTCAACTTGGTTTTGGCCATTGACTGCGTGGTTGGTGACA